>Ga0187818_10000087_pt1 | contig 25355 bp, 27 predicted proteins | sample NC_wetland_sal_i_14_FD_130581 | JGI IMG/M metagenome (GOLD analysis project Ga0187818, IMG submission 130581) | Wetland sediment microbial communities from Neuse River Estuary, North Carolina, USA - SO4_3 | ecosystem: Environmental > Aquatic > Freshwater > Wetlands > Sediment | place: USA... | reverse complement strand
GCGAGCGTGGTCTTGCCCGAGCTTTCCGGCCCGTAGACCTCGACGACGCGGCCGCGCGGCAGCCCGCCGATGCCGAGCGCGATATCGAGGCTCAACGAGCCGGTCGAAACCACCTCGGTCTCGCCGGCCGCGGCGACGCGCGCGCCCAGTTTCATGACCGAGCCCTTGCCGAAGGCGCGCTCGATCTGGCTGACGGCGTCGTCGAGCGCCTTTTGGCGGCTCATGGTGCTTTCCCTGCCGGTGTCCTTGGCGATGTCTTTATCCTTGCCGGCCTCTTTATCCAACAGGCGCAAATTCGCTGGCGGCATGACGGTCCCCTCTCTTATGCCATCGGCCCGGGGCCAGCAATGGCCGCTCTCAAGCCTAAGCAATCCGGTCACTGTACCCGCTTTGTTCTCAAAAACAAGTACTATTTTTGTTCCCCGTGAAACATCGGCCAAGTGCTTGATCTTTGACGATTCCCGGCCTTGTCCGGAGGTGGGCGATAGGGCCCGAAGTTAAATTATCCCGGTAAGGCGATTATCCCGAAACCGGCCCGCTTTCGCCCCCGGGAACGAACAGCGTCACGGCGCCGGCGCCGCGCCCGGGTTCATGGCTAAATTATCGGAAGGCCGATCAATTCAATTCATGGGCATCAGTAACACGGCCGCAAGAAGCACGGCGCCAATCACCCAAAAGAGCGCAAAGGCTGCGATTCCAATGACCCATCCAGAGATGGTGCCATTGCCCGACATGGCCACCTCCTTACCTTATGGGATTCAGCCTTGGCGAGCGGCGCGGCGCGCGCATTGATATAGATCAAAACCGGGATGGAAAAAATTGGCACGCCTTCGGCTGTGCTGATTCTTCTTAGCTTCGCACGACGCCTCGGCACTCGGCTGTGCTGGTTCTTCTTAGCTTCGCACGACGCTCGCGCGCGAAATTGCGCGCTCGCTGTGCTACGCCCTGTGCTACGCGACCGGCTCCGCCTGCATCACCTCTTTCACCTTGCCGGCCAGTTGCTTCAAGGAGAAGGGCTTGGGCAGGAAATGGATGTCGCGCTCGTCGCCCAGCCGCTTCCTGAAATTATCCTCGGTATAGCCCGAGATGAAGATCACCTTCATGTCCGGATGGGTCCGGCGCAAGGCCTGCACCAGACCCGGCCCGTCGAGCTTGGGCATGACCACGTCGGTCACCACCAGATCGATGCGGTGGTCGCCCTTGGCCATGATCTCGAGCGCCTGTTCGCCGCTCTTGGCCTCGATCACCTGATAGCCCTTGTTCTTGAGCGCGCGCGCCGAGAACAGCCGGACCGGATCCTCGTCCTCGACCAAGAGGACGGTGCCCGAGCCGCTCAAATCCTTGGGCGCGACCGTCTCGGACGAATCCGGACGCGCCGGCAGGGCATCCCGGGCACCTTCATGGCGCGGCAGGAAGATCGAGAACTTGCTGCCCTTGCCCGGCTCGCTGTCGACGAAGACGAAGCCGCCGGTCTGCTTGACGATGCCGTAGACGGTGGAGAGCCCGAGGCCGGTGCCCGAGCCCACCTCCTTGGTCGAGAAGAACGGCTCGAAGATGCGCGCCTGGTTCTCCTTGGGGATGCCGATGCCGGTATCCGTCACCTCGATCATCACGTAATCGCCGGGCGGCATGATTTCGTGGCCGCGCCGGGTTTCGCTGTCGCTCGCGATGTTGGCGGTCTTGATGGTGAGGGTGCCGCCCTGCGCCATGGCGTCGCGCGCATTCACCGCCAGGTTGATGATCACCTGTTCGAGTTGCCCCTGGTCGACCTTGACCAGCCACAGCTCGCGGCCATGCACCACCTTCAATTCGATGTTCTCGCCGATCAAACGGCGCAACAGGTGCGAGAGTTCGGCCAGCACGTCGGTGACGGCGAGGATGCGCGGCTGCAAGGCCTGCTGGCGCGAGAAGGCCAGCAATTGGCGGACCAGATTGGCGGCGCGGTTGGCGTTCTGCTTGATCTGCATGATGTCGGCAAAGGAGGGATCGCCCGGCCGGAAGCGCAGCAGCAAGAGATCGCAGAAGCCAATCATGGCGGTGAGCAGGTTGTTGAAGTCGTGCGCCACGCCGCCGGCGAGCTGGCCCACCGCCTGCATCTTCTGCGACTGGGAGAATTGCGCCTGCAGGCTCTTCTGCTCGGTGGTGTCGATGAAGTGCAGGATGAACCCGGCCTCGCCCTCCCCGCCGCCGGTATTCTCGCCCCCGAGCCGGCTGATGAAGAGCGATGCCGATTTGGCGCGCGTGCCTTGGAGGCGCACCTCGACCGGGTCGGGCATGCTCTTGCCTTGGGAGGCGGCCTTGAGCCCGGCCCAGGCGGCGCCCTGATCCTCGGGATGGAGGAACCCCAACAGCAGCTTGCCAATGACGTCCAACGGATCGAGCCGGACCAGGCCGCACAGCGCCTCGTTGGCTTCCTCGATGCGCCCCTCGCGGTCCATCAGCGCGATGCCCACCGGCGCGTTGGCGAAGAAGCGGCGGAAGCGCTGGCGCGACAGCCGCAGCTGCTCTTCCCATTCGCGCTCGGGCGTCAGGTCCCGGACCACCGAGCGGGTGCGCAGATGCTCGCCGTCGCGCACCACGCTCTGGGTGATGAGGGCGTGGATGAGCCGCCCCTGGCGGCCATTCAAGGTCACCTCGCCGCGGGCCTCGCCGCCCTCGAAGGGCGCGTGCGGCGGCGATCCCAAGGGCGCGGGCCCATCGAGAAAATCGGTCAGCCTCGCGCCGCCGGCGATGATATCCTGGGGGCTGGCGCCCAGCCAGGACGCCAGCGCCTCGTTGACGAACAGCAAGCGGCCGGTCTGGTCGACGGAATAGAATCCCACCGGCGCGTTATCGAGAAAGTCGGCGAGCTTCATGCGCTCGTCGCGCAGCATCTGCTCCATGTCGTGGCGCGAGGTCACGTCCTCGAAGCTCCAGAGCGTGAATCCGGCGCGGCCGGCCAAGGGCGAGACCGAGAGATTGAACCAGGAAATCCCGTCGCCGGCCCCCAGCTGAGGATGGCGCATAGCGACCAGGCTGGCGGCGCGGCCCGAACGTTGCGCCTCTTCCTTGAGCCGGGCGAAATCGGTGGCGGCGCTCCCTTTGGATTCGTTGCGGGTGACCAGCGCCGCCAGCGGCGAGCCGGTGAAGCCCGGAAAGAAGCGGTAGAAGGCGGCGTTGGCATAGGCCATGCCGCCCGACGGCGTCAGGATCAGATGCGCGGTGGCCGAGGCCTCGAGCGCCTGGCTCATCAGATCGATGCGCTTCGACAGGAGCGCGTGCATTTGCCGCGCCACTACGCTGGCGGCGCCGGCGCCCAGCGCCAAGGTCGCCAGAACCACCACCGCCGGACGCAACAGCCAGGCGGCATCGGAGAGATGGAACAGGATCAGCCCGGTCGCCGCCGTAGCACCCAGCGAGAACGCCACCGACAGCGCGCCGAGCGCGCGCATCCATCCCGCCACGCCGCCCACCACCGCATCATCGGCGGGCGCGTGAGCACGGGCATGCGCAGGCGATGGCGGGCGGGACGCAGCTTTGCGTTTCGCGCCATCGCCGCCGTAAGGAAAATCCATCACCATGGAATTTTATCACAACCGCAGCAGCCGCGTGAGTGCGCGAAACGGTCGAAGGACGGCGTCAAGACAGATTCTCCCCGGTCGAGTCGAATCGCCAGGGCCGAGCTTCGCCGGAACAAGGTTAACGAAAGGTTAAGACCCTGCGGCGCTCTCACCGCCCGCGCCCCTCGGATCGCGCCGGGGCTGCGCCTTTGAGTGCGTCGGATGAGTTGTGCTATTTTGAAACCATGCCCCAAGACCACTACGTCGCACAAACATATCTCCGGGCCTTCGCCGACCCTAAGAACGCGGACCGCATCCACGCCTATCGCAAAAGCGATTCGGGCCACTTTTCCCCGTCCCCCGCCGCCGTTTGCAAGACGATGGATTGGGATCAGAACCCTAAATACCTATCGCCCCCGGATGCGCTCGGCCGATGGCTCAAGATATTCGAGCCGCATTGGGCGGCGGCGGTTACCAGACTTTCCGAGACCCATCATCTCTCACCGAGCGACAAATACGTCATCGCCGGATATTGGGCCTATCTCTCGACATGCACGCCGACGTGGCAGCGCGTCGCCACCGGAATTCAGCAGTCCGAGCTGGACGATACATATCTCGACCGCTTTATCGAATACGCCCAGGCCCATCCGGACGAATATCCGGAGGCCGCCGCCTATATCTCCCTCGTAAAGGATGGCTCGCTAAGGGCGGAAATAGATAAGCACTATCCGAAGGCGGTCGTCACGACTCAACTGCTGGAGCATCAATGGTGTCTATATCATCAGGAATGGAACATCGTATGGAATAATACCGACGAACTATTTTTGACCAGCGATAACCCGAGCTGTTTTGATTACGAGTACGGCAGTCCTATGCGCCCGGCGCGCTATTTGCCGTTGGCGCCGAGATTGGCGCTTTGGACCAACGTCGTGTTCGACAACCTCCCGAAAATGGCGCCCGGCACACCTCCGGTAAAGACATCACTCAGATGCGAAGCGACGACGAAGTTTGTTCGAGACATGAACAGACTTGTCATTCAGAGCGCCGAGAACATTGTTCTGGCTTCGGAGCCGAAACCCTACATCCCCGTCTGTGTTGGGAAATACAAAGATTGGCGGGTTCGTACGACCGAAGTCATGAGAATCCCGGCCGCGGACGGCCACTACGAAGTGACCCAGACACGCGCAACCCCAAAAAGCGCCGCCGTTGCATAAATCAAGGATTCTGGAACAGGCCGCGATTTCACGTAATGGGGCCTTAGCCGCACATCGCGGTCTTGAGCGATCACCTCAGGATCGTGTCGGGGACGCAGCATCGCTTTTCTCCATCACTTCACGTCAATTCGTCGATGTCGGGCTTGGCCGCGATGGCGCTGGCGGGATTGAACGCGCTTGCCGTTCGAGGCTATCGACAAGGGCCATGATGAGAATCGCGGCGACAATCGCCACGGAGAGGATGAGTTTCAACCACTGTCGGCCCGTCATTCGTTCTGCTTGGCTCACCGCAGCGCCAAGAGCGATCATTTTGATCCCGCCCAGGAACACCATGAAAATGAGGACAACGGCTCCGACTATGACCGCCGCAAACACGAGTATGCCCGCGAGGAGCGCGTCCATTTAACGCATGTCTCTCTTCGGCAGCGCAGACCGCCGCGCGAGCGCGTAGAGTGCATGAACTGTCTATATGGCCGCGCAGGAGGCCAGGAAAGTCGAGAGGGCAGTAAGCTCACCTAACGTCTCCCATGCCACGCGAAGGTTGCTGGTGAAGCTGGAGCCCGTCGTAACGCAGAGTACGAGGAAGATGCTTCCGATGATGATACTCGGACGACAAAGAGGCCAGATGATTGATGTGGTCATGGCGCTTGGTTCCTTTTCTGGCGGGCAGCAGCTAGCGCAACAGTGGCTCCGCTACTCGTTGCCCGCCCTACTCGTCCCGATGCGTGCGTTCCATGCGCTCGTGGCGCTCCTGGGCCTCGAGCGAGAGCGTGGCGATGGGCCGGGCCTCGAGCCGGCGCAGTCCGATCGGCTCGGCGGTTTCCTCGCAATAGCCGTAGCTGCCGTCCTCGATGCGGGAGAGCGCGGCGTCGATCTTGGAGATGAGCTTGCGTTCGCGGTCGCGGGTCCGGAGTTCGAGCGAACGGTCGGTTTCGAGCGTGGCGCGGTCGGTGATGTCCGGCTCGGCCAGGTTCACCTCTTTCAGGTTCTGCAACGTGCCGGTCGATTCCGCCAGCAAATCGGCCCGCCAGCGCAACAGCTTCTGGCGGAAATACTCAAGCTGCTGTGCGTTCATGAATTCCTCGTCGTCCGACGGACGATAATCGGGCGGAAGCATCGGCCGCATGACCTACAACCCCGTCAACCCCACAACCAATTCGCCAGCAAAGCGGCGCGATTCATATACTGCGCGCGCGGCCGCAGCAAGCGCCGCCGCGAATATTTTAACGGCTTGATTTGACTAGGGGTTTCCGGCCTGGCCGGGGGAAGCGGATGCGGGCTCGGATGGCGGTGCGCCCGCGCCCTCCTCGTCCTGGATCAGCAGCTTGGCGGTCTTGAGCGCGCGGTAGAACTGGTCTTCGTCGAGACGGCGGCGCAGCTCCTCGACCGTCGCCTGGGCTTCGGGGCGGGTTTGGACGTAGTCCTTCAGCAGCTGGCCGATATTGGCGAAGAACAAGTCGGCCTTGCCGGCGAACAGGTATTGGCACTGGATGGCGAAATAAATGCGCCGCGCCGGAGTCGTCGCCTTCTCCTCCGCGATCATGTCTTTTTCGCGCAGCAACGCGGCATTGGTATGGATGAGAATTTTTGCCATCGGGCCGGAATTCTCGATCACCACGCCGTTGAGGATCAGCTTTTCGCGCGGCTTCAAGTTGATGGTCAGCGGCATAAGGCGGCCCGGTCGGTGAGGGAAACCCAGCCTAATCGCCAAGCTTTAGCATCGCGTTAAGACCTGGACCGGCCTTAACCCCTGAAGAAGCGATTTTTAGTTAAATTATCCAGCGAGTTAGCGAGCGCCGCTTTTAGGGGTTTGTTAAACCGGGCAGGCTAAATTCGCGGTCATGCAATCGCGATTTTCCTCGCCCGCAAGTGCCGCCCTGCAGCAAGCCGATGGCCGGCCCGCCGAAACCGAAACCGACGCCGATTGGCTGGTCGATATCGGACCGGTGTTGTCGCTCGACAGCCTGCCGGTACCCGAGACCAAACGCTGGGTCATCCGCCGCAAGGCCGTCGTCGTCGCCGCGGTGCGCGCCGGAATCATCAGCCTCGAAGACGCCTGCCGCCGTTACACGCTCTCGATCGAGGAGTTCCTCGCCTGGCAGCGTCTGGTCGACAGCCACGGCCTCCCCGGCCTGCGCGTCACCCGTCTCCAGGACTATCGCAGCCTGAACCGCCCGCGCTGATTCTTCTTGGCTTCGCAAGACGGCCGCTAAGACTTGGCTTTGCTTCGCACGACGCCTCGGGCCTGAAGGTTCGGCCCTCGGCTGTGCTACGGCTCGGCTTTAGCTTCGCACGACGGCCGCGCAAGGCGCGGCCTGTGCTACGCGGGGGCTTAATCCCTCCTTCACCACGCCTTGTTTATGGTTGGCCGGCAATCGACGCCGGAAACGGATTTTATGGCGCGCCAGGACAACACCACCGAAACCGCAGTGAAGGCCGCGCACCAAGCGGCCGAGGCCGTAGCGCCCCGGGAGCAGGCTGGCCGCCAGCATCTCGAGGCCGCGCTCCGCGCCCATGGCCTGGCCGCTTCCCAGATCCGCAAGCTCCTGGTCCAGGCAGTACCCTTCGACGGCGAGGATCTGCTGGCGCCCCTCGCACGATCTCTCGCCAAGCTCTATCTCTTCAATCCGCTCATCGAGACCAAGAGCGGCCGTTTCATGGCCGTGGGCGCGCCGGGCTCGGGCAAGACCCTGGCCGTGGCCAAGCTCGCTACCCGCGCCCGCGCCAAAGGCGGCCGCGTGCGGCTGGTCATCTGCGACACCGCGCGTTCGGGCGGCATCGAGCAGTTGCGGCATTTCGCCAAGAGCCTCGGCCTCGAGGTCGAGACCGCTTCCGGCAAGGAGCAGCTCGCCAATCTCGGCCCCAATGCCGGATGCCTGGTGCTGATCGACAGCGCCGGCATCAATCCCTACAGCCCCTCTGACCGGCAGGAGCTCGAAAGCCTCGCCAACGCCGCCAAGGCCGAACCCATCCTGGTGCTGGCGGCGGGCGGCGATCCGGCGGACACGGTCGAGACCGCGCATATCTTCCGCGACCTCGGCTGCCAGCGTTTCCTGGCGACGCGGCTCGACATCGTCCATCGCCTGGGCAGCGTTTTGGCCGTGCCCGAGGCGCTCGGCATCGCCTTCGCCGAAGCGCTTTCCGTGCCATCGCCCGATGCCGGCCTGGTGCCCTTCACCGCCGAATATCTCGCCCGCCTGTTATTGAAACAGGCGTAGCACAGCCATCGCCCAAACCAAGGGCGATGGCGTCGTGCGAAGCCAAAAGATAAATCCCAAGCACAGCCGAGGGCCGAAGCTTCAGGCCCGAGGCGTCGTGCGAAGCGAAAGAAAATCCCAAGCACAGTCGAGGGCCGATTTTTTCTTGGCTTCGCACGTCAGGTGCTACGCGGGGCGTCGTGCGAAGCGAAGAAAAGCCGACTCGTTCTGCTTCCGTATTGACGAACGCCTTGGCGCGTGTAGGCTCGACGCCGCTTTTGCGACGGCTATCCGCCGCCAACGAGTCGCGCCCGGCGCGATTCGATTGGGGCCTGGAAATGCGAGACTTCTTGCTATTTACCGATTTGACGCTATGAAGATGGTGTCGCAGGACAAGGGGAGAATGCAAGTTATGACGATGACAGCTACAGCTACCAAGCCGACCGCGCCGACGGTAACGCTGAAACACCTTGCCGCGGAAATGGCCGAGAAGCACAGCATGGCCAAGAAGCAGTCCGAAGCCCTGCTGCAGGAATTCATCGACCGCATCACCGCTCATCTCAAGAAGGGCAACCGCGTCCGCGTTGCCGGCTTCGGCATTCTTCAGGTGCGCCACCGCGCGGCGCGCATGGGCCGCAATCCGGCGACCGGCGAGGCGATCAAGATCAAGGCGAGCAAGAAAGTCGCCTTCCGCGCCGCCAAGGAATTGAAAGAGACTATTCTCTAGTCGAGACGCCCGGAGTAGCACAGCCTCGGGCCTCAGGCCCGAGGCGTCGTGCGAAGCTAATTAAGTGGCCTGACGCCGGCGCTTCTGCTCGGCGCGCGACGCGGTCGCGATTTCGTGGCGGTGCACGCCGTGATAGGCCTCGCTCAGCCCTTCGCGGGCCTGGCGCAGCTGGGCTTCGACGCCGGCGAGGGATTGTTCGATATGCGCGCGCCGCTCGGCCAGGGCCTGGCTTTGCGGCGCGGGCGCGTTTGCCGCCTCGGCCGCTTTCTGCTGCAACTCGATCTTGTCGCGCTCCTGGCGCAGCCCCGCGGCGAGCCGGTCGAGATCGGCGATCTCGCGCCGGTGTTCCTCGAGCTGGAAGCGGTAGCCTTGCAATTGGCTGTCGCTGCGTTTCATGGCCGCGGACTCCGGCATGCCATGCCTAACGCGTTATCGACTCGGATCGCGAATCGAATCGACTCGACTGCGAAACGCGTTTTGCCGCTAAGGTTATCGATCACTTTCGCAGGCCTTCGACATAAATTTTTGCGGGGCGAATCGGTCGCCGCCGAATCGACTCGGACTATGCCCGAGGCCGCTTAAGAGCCGGTTAAGCCAATGAAATGAACGGTTTGGAGGCCCAGCCGGCCCGGGCATTGGCCGCGACTCGGGGCCGATCGTGTCGGCAGGGTAAATAAATGATCGGGAATGAATCAAAATTAACGAAGTTTTTACCCCGATTGGTAAGGATGATTAAAGTTGGAGTATGGTTTCCAAAGCCCTTCTATCTGGAGGATCGCGATGCGCGTGTTGTTGATTGAAGACGATTCGGCCACCGCGGCCAGCATCGAGATGATGCTGAAGAGCGAGGGCTTCATTTGCGACACCACCGACCTCGGCGAGGACGGGCTCGAGATCGGCAAGCTCTATGATTACGACATCATCGTGCTCGACCTCATGCTGCCGGACATCGACGGCTACGAGGTGCTGCGCCGCCTGCGCGCGGCGCGGGTGCGCACCCCCATCCTGATCCTTTCGGGCCTGGCCGAGCTCGACAACAAGATCAAGGGCCTGGGCTTCGGCGCCGACGACTTCCTCGCCAAGCCCTTCGACCGCCGCGAACTGATCGCCCGCATCCAGGCGATCGTGCGCCGCGCCAAGGGTCATTCCGAATCGCTCATCCGCACCGGCAAGCTCACCGTCAATCTCGACAGCCGCACCGTCGAGGCCGAGGGCGCTCCCCTCCACCTCACCGGCAAGGAATACGGCATCCTCGAATTGCTGAGCCTGCGCAAGGGCACGACGCTGACCAAGGAGATGTTCCTCAATCATCTCTATGGCGGTATGGACGAGCCCGAGCTGAAGATCATCGACGTCTTCGTCTGCAAGCTCCGGAAGAAGCTTTCCGTCGCCACCCACGGTGACAACTACATCGAAACCGTGTGGGGCCGCGGCTACGTGTTGCGCGACCCGCCGGCGGGAGAAACCGCGGCGGAGCCGGTCAAGGTCGCGGCGACCGCCAAGGCCTGACTTTTACCCGCTTTGCCGGGGGTTGTTATCGAAACGGCGGCGTAGAATGCGCCGCCGTTTTGTTTTGCCATCTTCGTTTCGAATTGCAAAACCACCTTGCGCCCTTCGACTACGCTCAGGGTGAGGCGGGAATGGCGGATGGCATTAAGAAAATCGCCTCATGCTGAGCGTAGTCGAAGCACGCACGGCGTCTATCCAACCCTACGCTTCGGTTCTGACTTCGCACGTCAGGTGCTACGCGATCTTGAACGCCGCGCGCTTGGGCGCCTCGGCCAGAGTCAGCTTGGCGCCGAGCTGCTCGGCATAGCGCGCGGTGAAATAGCCGTGGATGGTGCGCGCGGTGAGGGCATTCACGTCGGCCCCCGCCCCTAGCGCCGCTTTGCCCTCGGGCGTCAGGTTCACGCTCTCGCCTTCGGCCACGGCTTCGAGGGTTTTCCCCTTGCCCGAAAGCGTCACCTTGCCGCCGCGCGGCAACGCCTCGGCGGCCAAGAGCGCCAGATTGCAGGCGAGCTTGCGCCATTCGACCGGCAGCGCGTCATACGCGGCCGGCCAGTCGCAGGCGACCTTGCCGCCTTCCAACATGCCGGCGACCAGATCCTTGGGCGCGGGCGCGCCGCCGCCCGTTCCCCCCGCGCCATAGGCGAAGCGGTAGAACTGGAGCCGGTAGCCCGCGCGCTTGGCGCTTTGCGCGATGATGGCGGTGGCGTCCTTGGCGAATTCCGGCCCCTCGTCGCCCATCAGCTCGATGCCATTGGTGATGGCGCCGACCGGGCTGATGAGGTCGTGGCACAGCCGCGAGGCGAGAAGTTCGAAGACGCGGAATTCGAGCTGCATGGCCGCGACCCTATAATGCTCACGCGAGTCGCAACAACGCTTGAAGCGCGGCCCCTACCCTGTGACCAAAGCCGCGAGCCGCTCCGCCTCGGCCAGATCCTCAGGCGCATTGACGTTGAAGAACGGATCATAAGGCTGGGCCGGGAATTCGACCCGGGCCAGGCGGAAGCGCGCGGTCCATAAATCCACTTTCCGCAGGCCCGAAGCCAAGGCATTGCGCAAATCCTCGCGCAACGCGACCGGCCACAGCCCGAACACCGGATGCTCGCGCCCGCCCGAGGCCGCGCAGGCGAGATCGTGTTTCCCGTCCGCGACCGCCGCTTTCAACCGCTTGACCAGATCGGGCGGAAAGAACGGCGCGTCGGTGGCGAAGCTCGCCACGTGGCTCACGTCCGGCGCTTGCGACGCCGCCCAGTCCAGTCCCGCCAGCACCCCGGCCAAGGGTCCTGCGAAACCGGCGACGCTGTCGGCCACGACAGGCAAGCCGTAACGCGCGAAACGCGAGGCATCGCCATTGGTGTTGAGAACGAGAGCCGACACTTGCGGCAATGCCCGCGCGATCACGCGCTCCAAGATGGTCTTGCCCGCGAGAACTTTCAGCGACTTGTCGCCGCCGCCCATGCGGCGCGATAAACCACCCGCCAGAACGACGCCGGCAACCGTCACACCGCGTCCTCGAGCGAGGCCTTGCGCTGCACCGCGCGCGGCTCGTCCTCGACGCTCCCATGATCGGCGTCGAACACGATGCGGCTCTCGCCGGAAAGCGCGACGAAGCGCTTGCCCTTGGCGCGGCCGATCAATGTCAAATTGGCGCGCCGCGCCAGCTCCACCCCCCAGGCGGTGAAGCCCGAGCGCGAGATCACGATGGGAATCCGCATCTGCACCGTCTTGATCACCATCTCCGAGGTCAACCGCCCGGTGGTGTAGAAGATTTTTCCCTTGGGTGAGACCTTGTTCATCCGCATATAGCCCGCGATCTTGTCGATGGCGTTGTGGCGGCCGACGTCCTCCATGTAGACCAGCGGCTTGTCGCCTTCGCACAGCACGCAGCCATGAATCGCGCCCGCGGCCAGGTACAGGCTCGGGCTGGTGTTGATCTTCTTGCTCAGCGTGTAAAGCCACGAGGTCTTCAACACCGCCTTGGGGTCGAGCTTCACCTTATCGAAGGTTTCCATCAGGTCGCCGAAGGCGGTGCCCTGGGCGCAGCCCGAGGTCAGCGTCTTCTTCCTGAGCTTCTTCTCGTAATCGGTCTTGCGCTTGGTGCGCACGACGATGGTTTCGAGATCCTCGTCGTAATCGAGCGAGACGATCGCGTCGTCGGGCCTGAGCATGTTCTGGTTGATGAGATAACCCACCGCCAGGCAGTCGGGGTGATCGCCCACCGTCATCATGGTGACGATCTCCTGGCCGTTCAAAAACAGCGTCAGCGGCCGTTCCACCACCACGGTGGTCTCGACCCGGCGCCCATCCTGGTCGAGGCCCGGTAATTTTCTCGTGAGGCGCGGGTCATCGGGGTTGGGGCGGACGGCGAATTCCTTCATAGTGCAATCATGGTCCCAGCTTTCCGCCGCCGCAAGACCCCCGGAACGAGGATAAACGCGATGTCCGCCGGGCTTTTCGTAGCACTTCTTTTGGCCGCGCTCGGCCTCGCCGCCCCGGCGCGGGCGGCCGATCCCGACTGGTCCAAGGCCGAAACCGTCACCATGATCATGTCGGAATATAAGTTTTCGCCCGACGCCCTCACCTTCAAGCGCGGGGTGGCCTACCGCCTGCACATGGTGAACACGGGCAAGGAGCTGCACGAACTCGACGGGCCGCAATTCTTCGCCGCCATTTCCGTGGGCAATCCGGAAGTGCTGGTGAACAGCGGGCTGGAGGTCGACGTCCAGCCGGGCCAGAGCCAGGATTTGCTGTTCGTGCCGTTGCAGGCGGGCAAATACCCCGTCGACTGCGACGACCACGAGGAATTCGGCATGAAGGGCGTGTTTACGGTGGAGTAGCGCGTAGCACAGCCGAGGGCCGAAGCTTCAGGCCCGAGGCGTCGTGCGAAGCCAAGACGCGTAGCACAGGCCGCGCAGGGGCGCGGCCGTCGTGCGAAGCCAAGAGAGGTAACCCCCTGAATACCCATGCGCAATTCAGGGGCGACATTTCCGCCAATGACGCTATCCTAGGACCATGATCGATCCCTTCGGCCGCTCCATCACCTATCTGCGCGTCTCGGTCACCGACCGCTGCGATTTCCGCTGCGTCTACTGCATGACCGAGGACATGGCCTTCCTGCCCAAGGCCGAGGTGCTGACGCTGGAGGAGCTCGACCGCGCCGCCTCGGCCTTCGTGCGCCTCGGCGTGCGCAAGCTGCGCCTGACCGGCGGCGAGCCGCTGGTGCGGCGCAACGTCATGAGCCTGGTGCGCTCGCTCGGCCGCCACCTCAAGACCGGCGCTCTGGACGAATTGACCCTGACTACCAACGGCAGCCAGCTTGCGCGCTTCGCCGGCGAGTTGAAGGAGGCCGGCGTGAAGCGCCTCAACGTCTCGCTCGACACGCTCGATAAGGATAAGTTCACCGCCATCACCCGCTGGGGCAATCTCGGCCAGGTGCTGGACGGGATAGCGGCCGCGCACGATTCCGGCATCGAAATCAAGATCAACGCCGTGGCCTTGAAGGGCGTCAACGACGACGAATTCGACCGCATGATCGCCTGGTGCGGCGAGCGGGGATACGACCTGACCCTGATCGAGGTCATGCCCATGGGCGAGATGGGCGAAACCGCGCGCCTCGACCAATATTTGCCGCTCTCCTTGCTGCGCGCCAAGCTCAAGCGGAATTGGACTCTGGACGACAGCGATCACATCTCCGGCGGCCCGGCGCGCTACGTCACCGTGCGCGAGACCGGGCGGCGTCTGGGCTTCATCACGCCCCTCACCCATAATTTCTGCGAGAGCTGCAACCGCGTGCGTCTCACCTGCACCGGCACGCTCTATATGTGCCTCGGGCAGCAGGACAGCGCCGATCTGCGGAGCCCATTGCGCGCCTCGGACAGCGACGCGCCTTTGGAAGGCGCCATCCATGCCGCGATCGCGCGCAAGCCCAAGGGCCACGATTTCGTCATCGACCGCCGCCAGGGCACCGTCTCGGTGCCGCGCCACATGAGCGTCACCGGCGGCTGAACCCTTCCCCACAGGCCCCATGACCGAGTTCCGCTCCATAGCCTTCGTCGCCAGCGAGGCGCCCCAGGCGCAAGCCGCGCTCTCCGAGCTGCAAGCCCTTTACGGCAAGGCGGCGCCGGACCAAGCCGACATCATCGTGGCCCTGGGCGGCGACGGCTTCATGCTGGAAACCCTCCACCGCTATCTCGAACGCAAGGTGCCGTTCTACGGCATGCATCGCGGCAGCGTCGGATTCCTGATGAACGGCTACCGCGCCGAGGGCTTGAAGGAGCGCCTCGCCCGCGCCGAGGCCGTGGTCATCCATCCGCTCGAAATGACCGCGCGCGACGTCACGGGCAAGGCGTTGAAGGCGCTCGCCATCAACGAGGTTTCGCTCACGCGCCAGGGCCGCCAGGCCGCCAAGATCCGCATCAGCGTCGACGGCGTGGTGCGCCTGGAGGAGTTGATGGCCGACGGCGTGCTGCTGGCGACCCCGGTCGGCAGCACCGCTTATAATTTGTCGGCGCATGGGCCGATCATTCCGCTTCAATCCGACTTGCTTGCACTCACACCCATCAGCGGCTTCCGCCCGCGGCACTGGCGCGGCGCGCTCTTGCCGCAAAGCGCGCGGGTCAAGTTCGAGACGCTGGAGATCGACCGCCGGCCCGTGAGCGCAGCGGCGGATTACACGGAGTTGCGCGACGTGACCTCGGTCGAGCTGCGCCAGGCGCGCGAGATCGCGCTCACCCTGATGTTCGACCCCGAGCACACGCTCAACGAGCGCGTGCTGAAGGAGCAGTTCACCTCCTGACCAAGAAGCCGCGACCAGGCGAAATCACGCAGGCGTGATCGACGCGGGCCCTTGCGCCGGAGCACAATCGCCCGAAATCCGGAACCAGGAGGCTGATATGCCCGACCGCCGACCCTTCGACCGCGATCGCCGCGCCCTGCTCGGATCCTTCGGCGCGTGGCTTGCCGCCGCGGCGCTGCCCTTCCCCGCCTTCGCGCAAAGTACCGGCGCGGCCAAGACGCGGATCGGCGTCGTCGGATCGGGCCGCATCGGCGGCACGGTCGGCTCGCTTTGGGTCAAGGCCGGGCACGAGGTGATGTTTTCCTCGCGCCATCCCGAGGAGCTCAAGGATCTGGTCGCGGGGCTCGGCAATCTCGCCCATGCCGGAACCGTGGCGCAGGCGATCGCCTTCGCCGACACGCTGTTCTTCGCCGTGCCCTATGGCGCGTTGCCGCAGCTCGGCCAGGATTACGGCGCCCAGCTCAAGGGCAAGATCGTGCTCGAGGCCGGCAACGCCAACGCCGGCCGCGACGGCGCCATCGCCGACGAGGCCGAGAAGAACGGCATCGGCGTCACCTCGCAGAAATATCTGCCGGGCACGCATGTGGTGCGCGCCTTCAACACGCTCTCCTACATGATCCTGGCGCGCGAGGCCAACCGGCCGCCGCCGCGTTTGGCGATCCCGATCGCCGGCGACGATCCGGCGGCGGTCAAGGAAGCGGCGCAGCTGGTGAGCGACGCCGGGTTCGATCCGGTGATGGTGGGCGGGTTGGCCAAGGCGAGCCTGTTCCAGCGCGGCGGGCCGGGCTACGGCCAGGCGGTCACATCGCCCGAGCTCAGGCAGATTCTCCACCTCGCGCCGTAGAATCATCGAGGCCATGCATCCAACATTCGGCGTCATTCCCGCGAAAGCGGGAATCCAGTCTGCTGCTCTGGACCCCCGCTTTCGCGGGGGTGACGGGAAAGTTCTGAGCGCGTGAACGCGGTTTGGCATCGGCTGGCGCGCCTGGTTCCGGGGACGGCGCAAGAGCGCGGCGCGCTGTGGTGGTCCTTCGCCTATTTCTTCGTGCTGCTGGCGGGATATTACGTGCTGCGGCCGTTGCGCGACGAGATGGCGATATCCGGCGGCGTCAGGAACCTACCGTGGATGTTCACCGCGACCTTCGCGACGCTGCTGGTCGCCCAGCCGCTTTACGGCGCGCTGGTGGCACGGTTGCCGCGGGCGCGGTTCATCCCCGTGGTTTATCACTTCTTCGCCGCCAATCTGGCGCTGTTCTGGCTGCTGCTGACCCTCGATTGGGGCACGGTGATGGTGGCGCGGGTGTTTTTTGTATGGGTGAGTGTGTTCAACTTGTTCGCGGTCGCCGTGTTCTGGTCGTTCATGGCCGACATCTTCACCGGCGAGCAGGGCAAGCGGCTGTTCGGCTTCATCGGCGCCGGCGGCACGGCGGGCGCGCTGCTGGGCCCGGTCATCACCTTCGTCCTGTCGGTGCCGCTCGGGCCGGTCAATCTCCTGATCGCCGCCGTGATCTTCCTCGAAGCGGCGGTGTTCTGCGTTTACCGGCTCGAAGGCGCGGCCGCGAAACTCCGCCGCGGCGAGACGCCCAAGGCGAAACGGCGGATCGGCGGCGGCGCCTTCGCCGCGCTGCCCGAGCTGGCGCGCTCGCCTTACCTCTTGGGCGTGGCGTGCTGGGTGAGTCTGATGTCCTTCGGGGGCACCATCCTCTATTTCGAGCAGGCCAACATCGTGGCGAGCGCGGTGCAGGGCGCGGGCGCGCAGACGCGCATCTTCGCCGGCATCGACCTGGCAGTCAGCCTGCTGACGCTGGCGACGCAGTTCTTCGCCACCGGCAAGCTGATCGAACGCTTCGGCGTGGGCGCGGCGGCGGCGGCGCTGCCGGCGGTTTATGTCGCGGGCTTCGCGGTCTTGGCCGCGGCGCCGGGCCTGGCGGCGGTGGTGACGATCCAGGTCGCGCAGCGCTGGATGAATTTCGCCATCTCCAACCCGGCGCGGCAGATCTTCTATACCGTCGTCGGGCGCGAGGAGAAATACAAGGCCAAGAACCTGATCGACGTGGTGGTATTCCGCGGCTCGGACGCGCTTTACGGCTGGGCGTTCGACAGCCTGCAAGTGCTGGGCCTGAAGCTCGGCGCGATCGCGCTGTGCGCGCTGCCGGTGGCCTTGGGCTGGACGGTGCTATCGGCTACGCTCGGCCGGACCCAGGAACGCCGCGCCGCCGCGGAGGCATCATTCCCGGCAGCGGGAGATTGAGGAGATCGGCATGACCCGGAATTTGACCCGCCGCGATTTCGCCTTGTCCTCGGCCGGGCTGGTGGCAGCTTCGCTATTGCCGCTCGACGCTTTCGCGCAGGGCCATGATGAGCCCATCACCCGCGCCATTCCAGGGAGCGGCGAGCGCGTGCCGGTGGTGGGATTGGGCACGGCTTCGGTGTTCGATGACAACGACGACGCCACCAGGCGCGCCGCCGGCCAAGTCATCAAAACCCTGGCCGATGCGGGCGGCCGGATCATCGACACCGCCTCGACTTACGGCTCGGCCGAGACGGTCATCGGCGACGTGGTCGCGGCGGCGGGCTTGCGCGACCGCATCTTCATCGCCACCAAGCTCGAATCCCCCGACGCGGCGGAATTGAAGCGCTCGCAGACGCGGCTCAAGACGTCGACGCTCGATCTGCTGCAGCTCCACAACGTGCGCGACCCGCAACAATCGCTGGCGGCGTTCCGCGACTGGAAAGCGCAAGGCGTTTGCCGCTACACCGGCATCACCTCGACCTTTCATGGCGATTTCGCCGCGCTCGAAAGCGTGCTGCGCCGGGAAAAGCCGGATTTCGTCCAGTTCGACTACTCGCTCGACGACCGCGAGGCGGAAAAGCGGCTGCTGCCGCTGGCATCCGAGGTCAAGGCCGGGGTGCTGACCGCGCTGCCTTTCGGACGCGGGCGCCTGTTCCGCGCGGTGCGCGGCAAGGAGCTGCCCCTCTGGGCCGCCGATTTCGACGCCAGGAGCTGGGCGCAATTCTTCCTCAAATATCTGCTGGGCGATCCGCGCGTCACCGCGGTCATTCCCGGCACCTCCGACCCGGCGCATATGGCGGACAATCTCGGCGCCGCGCGCGGCCGCCTGCCCGATCCCGGCCAGCGCCAGCGCATGGTTGAATTCGTCGAGGGACTCTAAGGTTCCCCGTCCTTCGTCATTCCCACGCAAGCGGGAATCCAGTGGCCCCTTGACGCCGCCGAACATGCCCCCGGCATGTTCGGACCAAGCGTCCGGGGGACGCTTGGCAGGCGTCAAGCCCCCGCTTTCGCGGGGGTGACGAAAAACGGCAATGCCGTATAGTACGCCTATGAAGGCGCTCTCTCCCCTGGAAATGATCGGCAAGCTGGTGGGTTTCGACACCACCAGCCGCGAGAGCAATCTCGCCTTGATCGAATTCGCGCGCGAATATCTCGACGGCTACGGCGTCAAATCCGAGCTGGTGTTCGACGAAACCAAGCGCAAGGCCAATCTCTACGCGACGCTCGGGCCCCCGGACCGGCCCGGCATCCTGCTGTCCGGCCACACCGACGTGGTGCCGGTGGACGGCCAGGACTGGCACAGCGATCCGTTCAAGGCGGTGGAAAAGGACGGAAGGCTTTACGCCCGCGGTTCCTGCGATATGAAAAGCTTCATCGCCGTGGCCCTCGCCCTGGTGCCGGATTTCCTCGCCGCCAGGCTCAAGACGCCGATTCATCTGGGATTGACCTATGACGAGGAGGTGGGCTGCCTCGGCGTGCGCCCGCTGATCGCGGCGCTATCCCGGCGCAAGGTGAAGCCGCGCCTGTGCATCATCGGCGAGCCCACCTCGATGCAGCCGGTGATCGCCAACAAGGGCAAGCGCAGCTATGTCTGCCGCGTCCACGGCTTCGAGGCGCATTCCTCGCTCACCCATGCCGGGGTCAACGCGGTCGAAACCGCGGCCGAGATCGTCGCCCATCTCAAGACCATGGCGCGCAGGCGCCGCGACCAGGGGCCGTTCGACCACGGCTTCGTGCCGCCCTACACCACCATCCACACCGGCACCATCCAGGGCGGCACCGCGCTCAACATCGTGCCGCGCGATTGCCGCTTCGAATTCGAAATCCGCAACCTGCCGGGCGACGATCCCGCCTCCATCCGCGCCGAGTTCGAGCGCCACGCCAAGACCCTGCTGGCCGAGATGCGGGCGGTGAGCCGGCAGGCCGCCATCGAATTCGACGAATACAATTCCACCCCGGCGCTCTCGGCCGAGCCCGGCGACGAGGCGGTGCAACTGGCCCTCGCGCTCTCCGGCGCCAATGCCACCGGCAAGGTCAGCTTCACCACCGAGGGCGGGCTTTACCAGGAATCGGGCATCCCCACCGTGATCTGCGGCCCGGGCTCGATCGAGGAGGCGCACAAGCCCGACGAGTTCGTGGCGCTTGACCAGATACGGTCATGCGAGGGATTCATGCGGCGGCTGATGGAGCGCGCCGCGCGATGAGCAAAATCCGCATCGAGATTCCCCCGCCCGACCTGTCGCCTTACCGCGAGGGCAATACCGGCATCCCTTACGTGACGCGCTTCGACAGCGGCAAGCCCGGCCTGTTTGTGGTGGTGAACGCGCTCATCCACGGCAACGAGCTGTGCGGCGCGGCCGCGCTCGACCATCTGTTCCGCGAAGGGCCCCGCCCCGCGCGCGGCGCGCTCAGCCTGGTCTTCGCCGATGTCGAAGCCTATTTGGGATTCGATCCCGCCGATCCGCTGGCATCGCGCTGTCGCGACGAGGACATGAACCGCGTCTGGGACAAGGCGACGCTCGACGGACCGCGATCGAGTTCCGAGCTGAAACGCGCCCGCGCCTTGCGCCCGGTGTTCGAAAGCGCGGATTTCCTGCTCGATCTCCATTCCATGCAATCCTCCTCGACGCCGATGATCCTGGCCGGGCTGACGGAAAAGAGCCTCGCCCTCGCCCGAAGCATTGGATCGCCCGCGCTCATCGTGCGCGACCAGGGCCACGAAGCCGGGCCGAGGCTGCGCGATTACGGGGCTTTCGCCGATGAGAACGCGCCGCAGGTGGCACTGCTGGTCGAATGCGGCCAGCATTGGGAAAAGGCGGCGGCCGACACCGCCATCGCCGCGACGTTGCGCTTCCTCGCCGTTACCGGAATTCTTGAAGGGTCCGAGGCGGCGCGCGTCCTCGCCGCGCCCGTGAAGCCGCAGCGCGTCATCGCCGTCACCGAGGCGGTCACGGTGGCAAGCCCCGATTTCCATTTCCTGCGCGATTTCCGCGGGCTCGAGATCATCCCCAAGGCCGGCACGGTGATCGCCCAGGATGGCGGGCGCGACATCACGACGCCTTACGACGATTGCGTGCTGATCATGCCGTCGCGTTATCTCGCGCCCAGCCAAACGGCGGTGCGCCTCGGGCGTTATGCCGACTAGCGCGCCCGGCCCGCGCGCGAAGCGAAAAGCCGGCGGCCGCAAATGGTCCGCCGCGGTCACTTACGGCAGCGCCGCGCTCGACCTGGATGCCGGCATCTTTGCCGCGCGCGACCCCAAGCGCATCGCGCGTTCGCTGAAACGCTCGGCCGAGGAAAGCACGCGGCGCAAGGCCGGGCCGTTCCAATCGGCCATGTCGATGCTCAATTTCTACATCAACCGCGCCGGGCGGAATCTTCCCGCCGCGCGCCGCAAGGTCCTCGAACAGGCGAAAATCGAGCTGCGGCGGCTTTACGGCCGGATCGGCTAGCGCGCCCGGGCGAGCTTGCGCGTCGCGTCGCGCCGCGCCGAGGCGCTGCGTCCCGCTAGCTTGACCGCGACGTGCCCGTTCTTCTGCGCGAAGCCCAGATAGCGGTAGGACATGCCGCTGTCGCGCGAGAATTCCTGGAACGCCTTCCATTCGTGGCGCTGCCAGCCGGGATAGTTGAAATACTCGTCGAACACGATCACCGCGCCCGGCCCCAACAGCGGCCCGAGATGCCGCAGCACCGTCGATGTGGAGGAATAGATGTCGCAATCGACGTGAAGAAAGGCCACACGCGCGCGCGGCTGGGTCTTGAGGAAGATCGGCAGCGTGTGCTCGAACCAGCCCTGGTGCAGCGTGACGTTGATCGGCACTTCGGGCAGAGATCCCGCTTGCGAGAACTTGCCCTTGCGCTCGAACGTGCCGGCCCAATGCTCGGGCAGTCCCTCGAAACTGTCGAAGCCGTGGAACGGCCGGTCGCTCTGCCCGGCCAAGTGGCGCAGGCTCGATCCGTCGGCGACGCCGAATTCCAGCGCCAGCCCTTCCGCCGGCGCCTCGTTCAGCGCGAAGCTCAACAAATCCCAGCGGTCGGGAAAGATCAGCGCCTCGGCCATGTGGCGCTCGATGTAGTCGAGGCTTTGCGCCTTGGCGCGGTATTGCAGATCGGTGATGAGATAGCGGCCGTGATATTTGATGAAGAAACGGCGGTAGAGCCGCTCGGACAGCGACATCCTGCGGCGCTCGCCCTTTTTGCCGAACAGGCTCAAACGCGCTCTCCATCCTTGCCGGTGGCGAGCTTCAAATCGATCAGCAGCGGATAAAGCGCCGAGAACAAGGCCAGCGCCACGCCCCAGGCGCCTTCGCGACGGCCCTGGCGCGCGATATAGGATTTCCAGCCGCGCGAGAACGAGCGGCGCAGCGCGCGGGAAAGCCGCGGCTTCTGTCCGGCCTCGCGCGCGTCAGCGGCGGCCAGGTCGGTATAGCGGTTGAGGCGCTGGATCATGTCGGAAAGGCTGCGGTCGACCAGATGCTCCATGGGTTGAACCAGCGTGCCTTCCGTCCCCTTGAGTTCGATCTTGGGATGGACGCGGCCGGCGCCCCAATGCTTCGCGCCGTTGCGGAACAGCGAGGGCTTGGCGGCCACCCCGTTATAGGCGCCCCAGCCGAAACGCACCAGCCTGCTGCCGACGTAATTGGCCATCGGCACCAGGAAATAGCCCCGCGCGATCTCCTGGCCGGCCCATTCCAGGGTGGCGCGGATCTCGGCGGCCAATTCGGGCGTCACCCGCTCGTCGGCGTCGACCTCGAGAATCCAATCCCCTTGGCAGGCGGCGATGCCGGCGTTGCGGCGCGGGCCTTCGCGCTCCCACGCGCCCTCGACCAGCCTGGCCTTGAAGCGCCGCGCGATCTTGGCTGAGTCGTCGCTCGAGCGGTCGAGCACCACCACGATCTCGTCGGCGAAGCGCAGGGTTGCGAGGCAAGCGGCCAGCTGCGCCTGTTCGTTGCGCGCCACCACCAGCGCCGAAAGCTTCGGTCGCGCGCGTGAAGTCCGTTTCGCGCTCAAGCCGCCTCGAACCGCTTGACCTTGATCGAATGCTTGCGCGCGCGCGCCTGCCACAGATCGAAGGCGGTCTGCAGGCCGAGCCAGGTTTCCGGGTTCGACCCGAACGCCTTGGCGAGGCGGATCGCCATGTCGACCGACACACCGGCCTTGCCGTTCAGCAGATCGGACAGGGCCTGGCGCGTCACGCCGAGCCCCTTCGCCGCCTCGGTTACCGAAAGCCCGAGCGGCTCCAAGCATTGCCGCCGCAAGATGCCGCCCGGATGGGGGGGGTTGTGCATGGGCATCGACATCAACTCCTAATGATAATCGACATAATCAACCTCGACGGCATGTCCTCCGTCAAACCGAAAGGTCACCCGCCAATTGCCCGAAACCCACACCGCCCAGTGGCCCTTGCGGTCGCCCTTGAGCGGATGCAGCCGGAACCCCGGCAGGTTCACGTCGTGCGGCGCCCGGCTGCGGTCCAGCACGACCAGGATGTCGCGAAGCCTTTTGACATGCTCCGGCGCCACCCGCCGCGCCGTTCGCCCATCGTAGAGGGCCTTGAGCCCGCGATGCTTGAACGACCGGATCATCGCCGGAGGTTAGGATGTCGCCTGTCACTTGTCAATTGACAAGCTGCCCGGCCCGAAGGCCGGGCGCTGTGCGCCTTCTCCCGATTCGGCGGCGCGCGCAACGGTCTTGCCGCAGCCGCCCCTGAAGCGAAGTTTTAGCATTAGTTCTGGGGATTTGCCGCAATTGGCTAAGCCTGGCCGCCAAGCCATTGCCGCCGCACACACCCGGCCCTAGAATCCGCGCCCAGGGAAGAGACGGGCATGGCGGGCAGCGAGACGGACAGCAAGTTCGCGGAGGCGACGCTCGACGACAAGTACACCAAGCCCTCGGGCCGGGTGTTTTTGTCGGGCGTGCAGGCGCTGACGCGGCTGCCGATGATGCAGCAGGAGCGCGACCGCGCCGTCCAGCTCAACACCGCCGGATTCATCTCGGGTTATCGGGGCTCGCCGCTCGGCGTCTACGACGCCGCCTTGATGCAGGCGCGCGAGCATCTGCTGGCGCACAACATCCATTTCCAGCCCGGCGTGAACGAGGACCTGGCGGCGACCGCGATCTGGGGCAGCCAGCAGGTCAATCTCTTCCCCGGCGCGAAATTCGACGGCGTGTTCGGCATCTGGTACGGCAAGGGGCCGGGCGTCGACCGTTCGATGGACCCGTTCAAGCACGCCAACAACGCCGGCGCCTCGCGATACGGCGGCGTGCTGGCCATCGCCGGCGACGATCACGGCTGCCAGTCCTCGACCACCGCGCATCAAAGCGAGCAGATGTTCCAGGCCGCCATGATGCCGCTGCTCAATCCCGCGACCCTGCAGGACTATCTCGATTTCGGCATCTACGGCTTCGCGCTGTCGCGCTTCTCCGGCTGCTGGGTGGGCTTCAAGGCGATCGCCGAGACGGTGGAAAGCTCGGCCTCGGTCCTGGTCGATCCATTAAGGGTCAAACTGGTCACCCCCGCCGATTTCGAGATGCCGCCGGGCGGGCTCAACATCCGCTGGCCCGACACGCCGTTGCAGCAGGAAAAGCGCCTGCACGGGCCGAAGATGGAGGCGGTCGCGGCCTTCCAACGCGCCAATCCGATCGACCGGCTGATCTTCGATCCCAAGCCCGCGCGCTTCGGCATTCTGGCCAGCGGCAAGGCCTATCTCGACGTGCGCCAGGCGCTCGACGATCTCGGGCTCGATCAACGCGCCTGCGAGAGATTGGGCATCAGGCTCTACAAGGTCGGCCTGACCTGGCCGTTGGAAGCCTCGGGCGCGAAACGCTTCGCCGCCGGTCTGATCGAGGTGTTGGTGGTCGAGGAGAAGCGCGGCTTCCTCGAGGATCAACTGATGCGCATCCTCTACAACCTCGAGGCCTCGCAACGCCCGCGCATCGCCGGCAAGACCGACGAGACCGGATCCCCGCTGCTGCCGAGCCAGGGCGAGATCGATCCCACCCTGGTGGCGCGCGCGATCGTTTCCCGGCTGGAGAAACTCGACGCCGCTTCGCCCGAAATGAAGCAGCGCCTGGCGCGGCTTTTGTCGTTCGAAAGCCTGGCCGAAGCCGCGCCCAAGACGCCGCAGCGCACGCCCTATTTCTGCGCCGGCTGTCCGCATAATTCCTCGACCAAGCTGCCCGAGGGGAGCCGCGGGCTTGCCGGCATCGGCTGCCATTTCATGGCGATCTGGATGCCGCGCGGGACCCAGACCTACAGCCACATGGGCGGCGAAGGCGCCGCCTGGATCGGCCAGGCGCCGTTCTCCGCCGACAAGCACGTGTTCCAGAATCTCGGCGACGGCACTTATGTGCACTCCGGATCGCTGGCGATCCGCGCCGCCGCCGTCTCGGGCGTCAACCTCACCTACAAGATCCTCTACAACGACGCCGTCGCCATGACCGGCGGCCAGGAAGCCGAGGGCCATTTCAGCGTGGCGCAGATCAGCCGCCAGGTCGCGTCCGAAGGCGCCAAGAAGATCGTGGTCGTCACCGACGAGCCGGGTAAATATCCGAAGGGTTCGGATTTCGCCCCCGGCACCGAGATCCGCCACCGCGACGATCTCGACCGGGTGCAGCGCGAATTGCGCGACGTTCCCGGCCTTACCGTCCTGATCTACGACCAGACCTGCGCCGCCGAAAAACGCCGCCGCCGCAAGCGCGGCACCTATCCCGATCCGGACAAGCGCGTCTTCATCAACGAGGAAGTGTGCGAGGGCTGCGGCGATTGCCAGGAACAATCGAACTGCGTCGCGGTCAAGCCGGTCGAGACCGAATTCGGCCGTAAGCGCATGATCGACCAATCCGCCTGCAACAAGGATTTCTCCTGCCTCAAGGGCTTCTGCCCGAGCTTCGTCACCGTCCATGGCGGGGAACTCCGGCGGCTCGAAAGCCGCAAATCATTGCGAACGGTGGCCGACCATCTCGAAGGTCTGCCGCTGCCCGCGCGGAAGAAGCTGGGCGAGCCCTACAACATCCTCATCACCGGCATCGGCGGCACCGGCGTCGTCACGGTGGGCGCGCTGTTGGGCATGGCGGCGCATCTC
>Ga0187818_10000086_pt1 | contig 25358 bp, 27 predicted proteins | sample NC_wetland_sal_i_14_FD_130581 | JGI IMG/M metagenome (GOLD analysis project Ga0187818, IMG submission 130581) | Wetland sediment microbial communities from Neuse River Estuary, North Carolina, USA - SO4_3 | ecosystem: Environmental > Aquatic > Freshwater > Wetlands > Sediment | place: USA... | reverse complement strand
GCCCTTTATTGCGTCGCCGCGCTGCTCGCGACTTCGGTTCTCGGTGTCGCCACCTCGCGGACGCAAGCCGGCACGCCGCTGGTCTACGGTATCTGCCTCGCGGCCTCGGCGGTCGCGCTGGTCTCCGCGCTGGCCCAGCTGCTCGCCGGTGGTGCTACGGATTCCACGCTGGTGCTGCCCTTGGGCTTGCCTTGGCTGGGATCTCATTTCCGCATCGACGCGCTCGCCGCGTTTTTCCTCGTCGTCGTCAATCTCGGTGGCGGGGCCGCCAGCCTGTTCGCGTTGGGCTATGGGCGGCACGAAACCGCGCCGCACCGCGTCTTGCCCTTTTATCCCGCCTTCCTCGCCGGCATGAATCTGGTCGTGCTCGCCGACGACGCCTTCACCTTCCTGTTGTGCTGGGAGTTCATGTCGCTCTCTTCCTGGGCGCTGGTGATGGCGCATCACCGCGATCCCGAAAACCGCCGCGCCGGCTACATCTATCTCTTGATGGCGAGCTTCGGCACGCTTGCCTTGGTGCTGGCCTTCGGCCTGCTCGCCGGGCCGGATGGCGGCTACGGCTTTGCCGCGATCCGGGCATCCGGCCATCCCGCCACCATGATCGCCGCCTTGGTGCTGGTGCTGGTGCTGTTGGGCGCCGGGTCGAAAGCCGGATTGGTGCCGCTCCATGTCTGGCTGCCGCTCGCCCATCCGGCGGCGCCCAGCCATGTCTCGGCGCTGATGAGCGGCGTCATGACCAAGGTCGCGGTTTACGGCTTTATCCGTATCATCTTCGATCTGCTCGGCGAGCCGAGCTGGTGGTCGAGCATGGTGGTGCTGGCGCTGGCCGGGATCACCACCGTTTTGGGCGTGCTCTATGCCTTGATGCAGCACGATCTGAAGCGCCTGCTCGCTTATCACACGGTCGAGAATATCGGCATCATCTTCATCGGCCTCGGCCTCGCCCTCGCCTTCCGCACCGACGGCATGGAATGGGCGGCGGCGCTGGCCTTCACCGCGGCGCTGTTCCACGTCTTCAATCATTCGCTGTTCAAGAGCCTGCTGTTCTTCGGCGCGGGCGCGGTGCTGAATTCGACCGGCGAGCGCGACATGGAACGCCTGGGCGGGCTCATCCACCGCATGCCACTCGCATCTTTCGCTTTCCTGGTCGGCTGCGTCGCCATCTCGGCGCTGCCGCCGCTCAACGGTTTCGTCTCCGAATGGCTGACCTTCCAGGCGATCTTGCTCAGCCCCGAGCTGCCGCAATGGGGATTGAAGATCCTGATCCCGGTGGTGGGCGCGCTGCTGGCGCTGTCGGCGGCGCTGGCCGGCGCGTGTTTCGTCAAGGCCTTCGGCGTCACCTTCCTCGGCCGGCCGCGCTCGAAACATGCGGAAAAAGCGCTGGAGACCGACCGCTTCTCGCTCGCTGCCATGTTCCTGCTGGCGGCGTTGTGTCTCTTCGCCGGCATCCTGCCCGGTTTCGTGATCGACGCGCTGGCGCCGGTGACGCAAAGCCTGGTCGACGGCCACATGCCGGCGCAAAGCACCCTGTCCTGGCTAGCGATAATTCCGGTGAGCGAGAGCCGCAGCTCCTATGACGGGATGCTGGTCTTCGTCTTCATCACGCTCTCGGCCCTGCTCTCCGTCTATGCCATCCATCGCCTGGCCTCGCACGCGTTGCGCCGCGCGCCGGCCTGGGATTGCGGCTATCCCGATCCGAGCCCGCTTACGCAGTACACCGCGAGCAGCTTCGCCCAGCCGATCCGCCGCGTCTTCGGCGCCGTCGTGTTCCGCGCGCGCGAACGCGTCGAAATGCCGCCGCCCGGCGATCCAAGCCCGGCCGTTCTCCATGTCGAGCTGCGCGATCCGATCTGGGATTTGTTTTATGCGCCGGTGGCTTTCGCCGCGGGTTTCGCGGCGGAGCGGCTCAATCATCTCCAGTTCCTGACCATCCGGCGTTATCTGATGCTGGTCTTCGTCCTCCTGATCCTCTTGCTGTTGGTGGCGGCGATATGGCTCTGATCCGCGATTTCGCCGTGCAATGCGCGCAGATGCTGCTGGTGCTGGCGCTCGCGCCGGCGCTGACCGGCCTCACGCGCAAGATCAAGGCGCGGCTGTTGCGCCGGCGCGGCCCGCCGCTCTTCCAGCCTTATCGCGACCTGCTGCGGCTGTTGCGGAAAGAGGCGGTGCTGGCGGAAAACGCCAGCTGGCTGTTCCGCGTGGCGCCCTATCTGATCGTCTCCGCCACCTGGGTGGCCGCGGCCCTGATTCCCACCTTCGCCACCGGGCTGATGTTCAGCTGGTCGGCCGATCTTATCGCCATCATCGCGCTCTTGGCCAGCGCGCGGTTTTTCCTGGCCTTGGCCGGCATGGATGTCGGCACCAGTTTCGGCGGCATCGGTTCGAGCCGCGAGGTGATGATCGCCTCGTTGGCCGAGCCGGCCATGATCGTGATCGTGTTCACGCTGGCGTTGATCGCGGGCTCGACCCAGCTTTCGACCATCGCCGGATTCATGGGATCGCCCGAGGTGGGGTTGCGCGTCTCGCTCGGGCTGGCGCTGATCGGCATGATCATCGTCGCCCTCTCCGAGAATGCGCGTATCCCGGTCGACAATCCCGCTACGCATCTCGAACTCACCATGGTGCACGAGGCGATGACGCTCGAATATTCCGGGCGGCACTTGGCGCTCATCGAGCTCGCTGCCATGCTCAAGCTGCTGCTCTATGTCTCGCTGATCGTTTGCGTGTTCGTGCCCTTGGGCCAGGCGCCGCCGGAAGGTTCATTCGCCGCCTATCTCGCGGGAGCCTTGGCCTATCTCGTCAAGCTCGCCGTCGCCGGGATTTTGCTGGCGGTGTTCGAGACCGCCATCGCCAAGATGCGTGTCTTCCGCGTGCCCCAGTTCCTGGGCGCGGCGCTGATGCTGGGGTTGCTCGGCATGCTGCTGCGTTTCGTTTCGGGGGGCTTCTAGATGAGCGGCCATCTCGCCTTCGACCTCGCCCATCTGCTCGCCGGCAGCCTGGTGCTGGCGAGCTTCATGCTGCTCTATCAGGACCGGCTCTACGCGCTGATCAACGTCTATGCCGGGCATGCGTTGGTGTTGACGCTGTCGGTCGCCTGGCAGGCTTACATTCAAAACGCGCCGCATCTCTACATCACGGCCGGCCTCGCGCTCGGCTTCAAGGCCATCATCATTCCGGTCGCGCTGCGGCGGATCGTCCAGCAACTGGGCATCCACCGCGAAATCGAAACCGTGGTCGGCATCGGCCTGACCATGCTCGCCGGCATGGCGCTGGTGGCGCTGTCGATGGTGGTCATGCTGCGCGTGACCGGCGCTGCGGCCCCGATCGCGCGCGAGGATTTGGCCTTCGCGCTGGCCGTCGTGCTGTTGGGATTGCTGACGATGGTGACGCGGCGCAACGCCGTGAGCCAGATCATCGGCTTCATGTCGCTCGAAAACGGGCTGGTTCTGGCCGCGACCGGCGCCAAGGGCATGCCGTTGGTGGTCGAGATCAGCGTCGCCTTCTCCATCCTCATCGCCTTCATCGTCATCGGCATCTTCCTGTTCCGCATCCGCGAGCGTTTCGACACCGTGGATGTCGGGGCGATGGACCAGTTCCGGGGGGAACGCCGATGATGGGATTCGCTTTCGAGCGGATGGAGGCCGTGCTGCTGATCCCGCTTGGCGCGGCGGCGCTGCTCGCTTTCCTGCCGGGTTACCGGCTTTCAGCGCGGCTCAACGTCGCGGCCGCTTTCTTGACGCTGCTTGTTTCCGTGTCGCTGCTGCTGGGCGACCGCTCCGCGCCCGGCCGTTATCTGCTGATCGACGACCTCAACATCGTCTTCATCGTGCTCACCACCTTCGTCGGATTCACCACCAGCGTCTTCAGCGCCAGCTATATCGGCCACGAGATCGAGACCAAGCGGCTGACGCCGGTCTATCTGCGCTTCTATCACGCCATGTATCAGGTCCTGATGTTCGCCATGAACCTGGCGCTGCTGGCGAACAACATCGGGTTGATGTGGGTCGCGGTCGAGATGGCGACGCTCACCACCGTGCTCATGGTCGGAATCTACCGCACCCACGAGGCGCTCGAGGCGGCCTGGAAATATTTCATCCTCGGCAGCGTCGGCATCGCGCTGGCGCTGTTCGGCACCATCCTGATCTATGTCGCGGCGCAGCCGGTGATCGGCGAAGGCATCGACGCCATGGTGTGGACCGAGCTGGTCGCGCACGCATCCAGCTTCGATCCGGCGCTGTTGAACGTCGCCTTCATTTTCCTACTGATGGGTTACGGCACCAAGGTGGGATTGGCGCCGCTGCATGCCTGGCTGCCCGACGCCCATGCCGAAGGCCCGACGCCGATCTCGGCGGTGCTGTCGGGACTGTTGTTGAACGTCGCGCTCTACGCCGTGCTGCGCTTCAAGGTGCTGCTCTCCGCCAACGATGCTGCGGTGGCGCCCGGCCCGCTGATGGTGACGTTGGGCCTGGTCTCGTTGATCTTCGCCGCGTTCATGCTTTACCGCCGCCGCGACATCAAGCGGCTGTTCGCCTATTCCTCGATCGAGCACATGGGCATCATCACCTTCGCCTTCGGCATGGGCGGGCCGCTCGCCAATTTCGCGGGCTTGCTGCACATGACCATGCACAGCCTGACCAAATCGGGAATCTTCTTCGCGGTCGGCCACATCGCCCAGGTCAAGGGCACGCAGCGCATTGCCGATATCGGCGGCCTGACCGAAACCCATCCCTGGCTCGGCTGGAGCCTGGTGCTGGGCGTGATCGCCATCGCCGGTTTTCCGCCGCTCGGCATCTTCATGAGCGAGTTCCTGGTGGTGAGCTCGACCTTCGCGCGGCAGCCCCTGCTCGCCATTCTGCTGGTGGCGGGATTGCTGATCGCGCTCGGCGCGCTGCTGCTGCGCCTCAACGGCCTCGCCTTCGGCGAGCCGCGCGGTGCCGTGGCGCCGGTCAAGGCGTCTTATGTGCCCTTGTTCGCGCATCTGGCGCTGGTCTTCGCCGCCGGCATCTACCTGCCGCCGCAGCTGGTGATCTGGTTCCAGCATGTCTCCAGCCTGCTGAAATAGGGCGCGCATGACCGCACTCGGCGATCTCATCAAACAGGGCAAGAATGTCGCGACGCATCGGCCTCGGCCGCGCGTTGTCGTCGATGCCAAGACCTGGAATCTCGCGGCGGTCGTGCTGGGTCAAGGGCGTCTCACTTTGCTCGGGCTGTGGGGCGACAAAGCCTTCGTGCATATGGCCTTGCTCGACGAGGCGGCCCGCGATTTCGCCGTGCTGAGTTTGGCATGCAAGACCGGACGCTTTCCCTCGGTGGGACAAACGCATCCACCGGCGATCCGCCTGGAACGGACGATCCACGATCTTTACGGCCTCCTGCCCGAAGGCGCGCCGGATATGCGCCCCTGGCTCGATCACGGGCAATGGCCGGGCCACCGGAAACGCGCGGCCACGGATTATTCCTTCCTGCCAGCCAAGGGCGAGCATCTGCACCAGATTCCGGTCGGCCCGGTCCATGCCGGCATCATCGAGCCCGGCCATTTCCGTTTCACCGCCAATGGCGAAACCGTGGTGCGGCTGGAAGAGCGCCTGGGCTATGTCCACAAGGGCGTCGAAAAGCTGATGGCGGGCGCCGATCTCCACATCGCCGCCAAACTCGCCGGACGGGTTTCGGGCGACAGCACGGTCGCCTACGCCGTGGCCTTCGCGCGCGCGGCCGAGGCGGCGCTCGGGATCGAGGCGCCGCCGCGCGCCCATTATCTGCGCGCGCTGATGGCCGAGCTCGAACGTCTCGCCAATCATTTCGGCGATATTGGCGCCATCTGCAACGACGCCTCGTTTTCCCTGATGCACGCCCATTGCGGCGTGTTGCGCGAGCGCGTGCTGCGCGCCGCCGATGCGGCTTTCGGCCACCGGCTGATGCGCGATTGCGCCCTGCCCGGCGGCGTCGCATCCGATCTGGGCAAGGACGGCATCGCCGCCATCGGCGAGCTGGTCGATGAAGCCAAACGGCGCTTTCCGGCCTTGGTCAATCTCTACGACAACACCGCCTCGCTCCAGGACCGCACATTCGGCACCGGCGTGCTGCGCCCGGAACTGGCGCGGCGCTTCGGCGCGGGCGGTTATATCGGCCGCGCCTCGGGACGGAGCTTCGATGCGCGCCGCGATTTCGCCTACGCGCCTTACGACCAGTTGAAATTCGAGGTGCCAGCGCGCGGTGAGGGCGACGTCGATGCGCGCATCTGGATCCGTATCCGCGAGGTCGAGCAAAGCCTCGATCTGATCGGCCAGATTCTGAAACGCCTGCCCGCCGGCCGGTTCCGCGCGGGCCTGCCCAAGCCCGGCCGGGCTTCGCGCGAAGGCGTGGCTTTGGTCGAGGGCTTCCGCGGCGATATCCTGGTTTGGCTGCGGCTTGGCCGCGACGGCAAGGTCGAGCGCTGCCATCTGCGCGATCCGTCCTGGTTCCAATGGCCGCTGCTCGAAGCGGTGATCGAGAACAACATCGTCGCCGATTTCCCGCTCTGCAATAAATCCTTCAATTGCTCCTATTCCGGCCACGATCTGTGAGAGGCTGAGTTGCGCAAGCATCTGTACGAGGGAATGATCCATCCGCCGCTGACCGAGAAGGCGCCCTTGGCCGGCGACGCGGCTTTGGCCGAGCTGGCGGCAGCGCTCGACCGCGCCGCGCGCCGCCGCCTGGGCCGCTCGCTCTCCATCCGCCAGGTCGATGCCGGCTCCTGCAACGGCTGCGAGCTCGAAATCCATGCGCTGAGCAACGCGTTTTACGATCTCGAACGCTTCGGCCTGCGTTTCGTCGCTTCGCCGCGCCATGCCGACGTGCTGCTGGTCACCGGCCCGGTGACGCGGAACATGCGCCAGGCGCTGGAGCGGACCTATGCCGCCACGCCCGATCCCAAATGGGTGGTGGCGGCGGGCGATTGCGCCCGCGACGGCGGGATCTTCGCCGGGAGTTACGCGGTTCTGGGCGGCGTCGCCAAGGTGGTGCCGGTCGATCTGCATATCAAGGGCTGCCCGCCCTCGCCCACCCGGCTGCTCGAGGGATTGCTGGCCTTGATCGAGAAAGCGGCGAGGTAAACCCGCCTCGGCCGATGCCTATTCGGTTAGGATGGAAGTTGGGCCGCGTTTCCTCTAAAAAGAGGCGGTAATCAGCCCTATTTATCAAGGGACTCAATGCCTTCCGCCCCACCCGCTTCGGTTTCCGACACCCTCGCCCTCTTGGGCCGGGGGAGCTACGTGGCCGACCGCAGCCTCGCCACCGCCGTGCATTTGGCCCTGTCGCTGAAACGCCCGCTCTTCCTCGAAGGCGAGGCGGGCACCGGAAAGACCGAGGTCGCCAAGGTCCTGGCCGAGGTTTTGGGGCGAAAACTCATCCGGCTGCAGTGCTACGAAGGGCTCGACGTCGCCTCCGCGGTCTATGAATGGAACTATGCGCGCCAGATGATCGAGATCCGGCTCGCCGAATCCGGCCGCGAAAGCAAGGACACGGTCGAAGAGGAAATCTTCTCCGAGAAATTCCTGATCGAGCGCCCGCTGCTTTTGGCCTTGAAACCCGACCTCGCCGGCCCCCCGGTGTTGCTGATCGACGAGCTCGACCGCGCCGACGAGCCGTTCGAGGCCTATCTGCTCGAAGTGCTGTCCGATTTCCAGGTTTCCATCCCCGAGCTCGGCACGGTCAAGGCTTCGGCGCCGCCGATCGTGGTGATCACCTCCAACCGCACGCGCGAAATCCACGACGCGCTTAAACGCCGCTGCTTCTATTACTGGATCGACTACCCCAGCGCCGAGCGCGAACTCGCCATCCTCAAGCTCAAGGCGCCGGGCACGGCGGCCGCGCTGTCGCGCGAGGTGGTCGCCTTCGTCCAGAAGCTGCGCGCCACGCCCGATTTGTTCAAGCTGCCGGGCATCGCCGAGACCATCGACTGGGCCCACGCCCTGTCGCAGCTCGACGTGCTGGCGCTGACGCCCGAGGCGATCAACGACACGCTCGGCGTGCTGCTCAAATACCAGGACGACATCGCCAGGATCCAGGGCAGCGAGGCCGAGCGCCTGTTGTCCCAGGTCAAGGCCGAACTCGCCGGCGCGAAATAATCCGATGGAAGGCGCATCATCCCCCCGGGAAGGCGGCCAGCTGCTCGCCAACCTCATGTATTTCGCCCGCGCCTTGCGCGCCGCCGGCTTGCCGGTGGGGCCGGGCCAGGTGCTGAACGCGGTCGAGGCGGTGCGCCAGGTGGGGATCGAGAACCGCGCCGATTTCTATTGGGCGCTGCACGCGGTCTTCGTCAACCGCCGCGACCAACACGATATCTTCGACCAGGCCTTCCACATCTTCTGGCGCAATCCTAAGCTGCTGGAAAAGATGATGGGCCTGCTGCTGCCGAGCCTGAGCGTGGCCGATCCCGAAGCCCAGGAAATGAACCGGCGTCTGGCCGAGGCGCTGGCCGAAGGCCAGCCTGGCAAGACGCGCGAGGCGGAGCAGGAACAGGAATTCGACGCCGCCATGAGTTTCTCCGAGCGCGAAGTGCTGCGCCGCATGGATTTCGAGCAGATGTCGAACGCCGAAATGGCGCGCGCGCGCGAGGCCGTACGCCGGCTGGCGCTGGTTTTGGCCGAAAGCCCGACCAGGCGCTTCGCCGTTAATCCACGAGGGGCGCGCATCGACATGCGCGCCACGCTGCGGGCCCAGCTCCGCTCGGGCGGCATCATCGCCCTCAAGCGCAAGAACCGGGTTTCGCGCCCGCCGCCGCTGGTGGTGCTGTGCGACATCTCCGGCTCGATGAGCCGCTATACGCGTCTGTTCCTGCATTTCATCCACGCCGTGGCGCGCGACCGTGGCCGCGTCCACGCCTTCCTGTTCGGCACGCGGCTCACCAACATCACCCGGCATCTCCACACCCGCGACGTTGACGAAGCGCTCGACCGGGTGGCGGCTTCGGTCGAGGATTGGTCGGGCGGCACGCGCATCGGCAAATCGCTGGCCGCGTTCAACCGGCGCTGGTCGCGCCGCGTGCTGGGCCAGGGCGCGGTGGTGCTGTTCATCTCCGACGGGCTCGACCGCGACGGCGGCGCAGGGCTGGCGCGCGAGATGGAGCGGCTGCACAAATCCTGCCGGCGGCTGATCTGGCTCAATCCGCTCTTGCGTTACGCCGGCTTCGCGCCCAAATCCTTGGGCATGCGGGCGATCCTGCCCCATGTCGACGAATTCCGGCCGGTGCATAATCTCGAAAGCCTCGAGGCGCTGGCCGAGGCCTTGAAACGGGCGGGGCCGCGCCGGCTGGACGCGGCGCAGCACTGGCGGCCGGAACTGGAAAAGAGGGCGGGCTGAGATGGACGACGACGAGGAGATTCTGCAAAAGGCCGCCGGTTGGCGCAAATCCGGCAAGGGCGTGGCGCTGGCCACGGTGGTTTCGACCTGGGGCTCCTCGCCCCGGCCGGTGGGCGCGAAACTGGCGGTGACCGAAGACGGCTCTTTTCTGGGGTCCGTTTCGGGCGGCTGCGTCGAAGGCGCGGTGATCGAGCAGGGAATGGCGGCGATCAAGGACGGCAAGCCGCGTCTGTTGGATTTCGGCGTCACCAACGAGCAGGCCTGGGAAGTGGGCCTGGCCTGCGGCGGCAAGATCCAGGTCTTTGTCGAGAAGGTCGAATGAAGCTCGGGCTGCTGCAACAGGCGATCGAAGCCGCGCGTTCGGGCAAGCCCGCGGCGCTCGCCACCAATTTGAAAACCGGGCAGCAGGCGCTGGTGCTGGGCTCCGGCGTCGAGGGCGATCTCAAGCCCGACGCCGCTTTGCTCGACGCGGTGAAACGCGCCCTGGCCGATGACCGTTCGGCGACCATTGAAACAGCGGAGGGATCGGTTTTTATCGAAGTGTTCAATCCCAAGCTGCGCCTGTTCATCATCGGCGCGGTGCATATCGCCCAGCCGCTGGCGCAGATGGCGGCGTTGGCGGGTTATCTGGTCACGGTAATCGATCCGCGCAGCGCCTTCGCCAGCGGCGAACGCTTCCCCGGCGTTACGCTTTCGACCGAATGGCCGGACGAGGCGCTGCAACGCTTGAAGCCCGACCGGCGCTCGGCCGTGGTCACGCTCACCCACGATCCCAAGCTCGACGATCCGGCCTTGGCGGCGGCGCTGCGCTCGGAGGCGTTTTATATCGGCGCGTTGGGTTCCAAGAAAACCCATGCGGCGCGGCTGGCGCGGCTGGGCGAGCTCGGTTTCAAGGACAGGGATTTCGCCCGCATCCACGGGCCGGTCGGGCTCGATATCGGCGCGGTTTCGCCGGCCGAGATCGCGGTTTCGGCGCTGGCGCAGATCACTCAGGTGCTGCGCGCCGACCGGCTGAAGGACAAGGCCGCGCGCGGGAAAACCGCCGCCCCGGCCGCATGAAATTCGGCGCCACCCCGCTCGGCGAGGCCTTAGGCGCGATCCTGGCGCACGGAATCAAGGCGGGAACGCGCCTGTTCAAGAAAGGCCGGCTCCTGAGCGAAGCCGATCTCGCCGCGCTCAAAGCGGCGGGCCTGAGCAGCGTGGTGACGGCGCGGCTCGAAGAAGGCGACGTCGGCGAAAACGAAGCCGCCGATAATCTCGCGCAAGGCCTGGCCGGCGGCAACATCCGCGCCGCCAAGGGCTTCACCGGCCGCGCCAATCTGTTCGCGGAAAAGCCCGGGCTGTGTTTGGTCGACCACGACGGCGTCGACCGGTTTAATGCCATCGACGAAGCGATTACGCTTGCCACGCTGGCGCCGATGAGCCTGGTCCAGGAAGGGCAGATGGTCGCCACGGTCAAGATCATCCCCTTTGCCGTACCGGAGGCGCGGGTTTCGGCGTGTCTCGCCGCCATCGGCGCGGGCGGAAAGCCGCTGCGCGTCGCGCCCTTCCAATCGAAGCGCGTGGCGCTGATCCAAACCAAGCTTCCCGGCATGAAGGACAGCGTCCTCGACAAGACGCTCGCCGTCACCCGCGCGCGCATCAAGGCGCTGGGCAGTTTATTGCTGGCGGAGCGCCGATCCCACCATGGCGAGGCGGAATTGGCCTCCGCCATTCGCGCCAGCCTGCAATCGGGCGCGGAATTGATTCTGATCGCCGGCGCCTCGGCGATCGTGGACCGCCGCGACGTCATCCCCGCCGCGATCACGGCTTGCAAGGGCGAGATCGACCAGTTCGGCATGCCGGTCGATCCCGGCAATCTTCTGCTGGCGGCGCATATCGGCAAGGTGCCGGTGTTGGGCTTGCCCGGCTGCGCGCGCTCGCCCAAGGAGAACGGCTTCGATTGGGTGTTGCGCCTGCTGCTCGCGGGCGAGAAGGCCGACGCCGCCGCGATCCGCCGTTTGGGCGCGGGCGGGCTGCTGGAGGAAATCGCCTCGCGCCCCCTGCCCCGCGGCCAGGCTTCCGAGGACAATGCCAAGCCGCGCGCGCCGCGCATCGCCGCGCTGGTGCTGGCCGCCGGGCGCAGCGCGCGCATGGGCGCCATCAACAAGCTGCTGATCGGCATCGACGGCAAGACCATGGTCCGCCGCGTGGCCGAAACCGCGCTGGCCGCCGGGCTCAAGCCGGTGATCGCGGTCACGGGATATGAAAGGGCCAAGATCGAAACTGCGCTGTCCGGGCTGGCCGTAATTTGCGTCGACAATCCCGATTTCGCCCAAGGGCTTTCGTCCTCGCTGAAGCGCGGCCTCGCCGCTTTGCCGGACGACGTCGACGGCGTGCTGGTGTGCCTGGGCGACATGCCGCTCATTGCCGCGGCGGATATCGGCCGGATCCTTGCCGCCTTCAATCCCAGCGAAGGCCGCGAGATCGTCGTGCCGACATGCTCCGGCAAGCGCGGCAATCCGGTGTTGTGGGGCAAGCGCTTCTTCGCTGAGATGCGCAATCTGGCCGGCGACACCGGCGCCAAGCATTTGATCGGGGTCTATCCCGATGCCGTGGCCGAGGTGGAAACCGCCAGCGACGCGGTGCTGACCGACATCGACACGCCCCAGGCGCTGGCCGCCCTGTCTAAGAGCGCGAAGATAGAGGCGTGAGACATCCGGGTGTGCCGATCACGTTTTATTTTGAGCCCTGGATAAACGTTGTGCGCCCTTCGACAAGCTCATGCTTCGACAGGCTCAGCATGAGGCGGTTTTCTTAATGCCATCGACAATGTTTCCTCATCCTGAGCCTGTCGAAGGATGAAGGGTGCAGGATGCCCATGCCGCGTCAAACTGAAGCCTCGGCGCCTGGCGTATGTTTATTTCCGGGCGGACGTCTTCAATTCTTCGTATCGCAGTCGGTCAGCGATATGACGCAGTACCCCACCCGGGCCGCGCCCGCGGTCTGGCGGCAATTCGCCAGCGCCTGGCTGTTCGCCGCGGCGGCATTGGCGCCGATGGACCAGCCGAATCCCGGCGTGCCCGGTTGCGGGTCCATGGAAATCGCCAGGCATTTGTTGTCGAAATGATCGACGATCTTGCACAGCGAAACCAGGAGCGCGCTCGAGCCCGCCTGTTTCCTGCACTCTTCCATCGCCCGGGCTTCGGCGCCGGCGCGCGTGCCGTAATTGTAGCCGGCCCCGAAGGCGAGGCCTTGCGCGGACGGGTTGTCCGGGATTGCGGCGGCAAAGGCGGACAACGCCTCGGCCGAACGCGGCAGCAGCGCTGCCAGGGCCAAAAGGCCGATCGCAACCGCCGCTTTGTGCAAACGGCGCGAAGATTTCCCGCGCCCAAAAATTCCGTGTTTCACGATATCCCCCATGAAAGCGAGGCGGCGAGTTTAAGCCGACTTGGAGATAAGACCTAGCCCCCCGCCGCCGCGCCTGCGAATGATCCGCATCCGGGCTTGGCGCCTTGGCCGCCCATGCCCCGGTTTGGCCAAAATCACCCGTGGAATAAAGACCCTGGAATAAAGCTGGGCCCCCGCCGTTATGTGTTCGATACAACGGGAGGGGCAAAGCCCATGAGTACCCTGATTGGCAGTGTCGTCCTGGCCAGCGCGCTGTTCGGCGTGTTGGTGGGCCAGATCGCCGCCGGCGCCGAGTTTGCCGGCGTGGTCATCGCCTCGCTGGTGGTGATGAGCCTGCAGGCCTGAGGCTTGCGACTCGACATCAAGAACGTCTGGCATCAGCCGGAATATGAAGGATTTTTTCTCGCCAGGCCGCCAAAAAGGTCGAGCAGGCGTTCGCGCCATGCCGCCACCGGATCGCCGGCCGCCAACAGCGCGAAATCGCTGATCGCCCGCGCCCACTGGAATCCCCCGAAAACGATGTAATCGGCCTGGAGCGGCATGGGGCCGCCCAGGAAGGGCTGGGCTTTGAGGGTCAGGCGCAAGGGCGTCAAACTGTCGCGGAACCCCTTCAAGTACTTCTCCCGCTCCGCCACATAAGCCTCGAGCGTCATGCCCAAACGCGCCTCGCGCGTCTTGCGGAAATAGTCCCGGTCCCGGGGATCGAGGTGCTTCCAGATGTCGAGCAGCACGAATCGCAGCATGCCGGGTTGCATCACCCCATCCGCCCAGCCGACATAGAAACGCGACAAGGCGCGGCCCGCGCCGCCGCCGAACAGCGACGGCAGGCCGGGATAGCGGTCCTCGAGATATTCGGCGATGGTCCAGGAATCCGAAACCCACTTGTCGCCGTCGACCAGCACCGGCACGCGGTCTTGGCCCGAGGCCGATATCGCCGTTTTCTCGGTGAAGCGCCAGGGAATGGTTTCGACCGCCAGCCCCTTATGCGCCAGCGCCATGCGAACGCGCCAGCAATAGGGGCTGAAGCGCCGATCCTTCTCGGCGGCGGCGAGGTCGTAGAGTTTGAGCCTGGCCGATTCCGTCACGGCGACGCCCAGGATGCCATCTGCTTCACCGCGGCGTCGAACCGGACGTAATCGCCCGGCAACAGCACGAAGGTGAAAGGCCCCTTGTTGCCGGTGATGGTGAATTGGACCCCCGGCCCGGCCGAAATCGTCAGCAACGCCGCCTCGGTGGTGCCGGTTTCCTTGTAGGTGCCGACCGCCTGCCAGGTTGCGGAACGGACGCTTTGCGCCTGTTGCCACAACGCGGCGAAACTGTGCCATTCCGCCGGATCGAAGGCGACCGAGGTTCGTTGATTTCTGATTTCGATGCCGATGATCGCGACCTTATCCTTGCCGCCGTTTTCGGTATATTGGCCGAAATCGAATTCATTGCCGCCGCTGTTGAACCGGGCGCTGATGACCAGCTGGCCCGCGGCCAAGGCCGCGGACGGCGCCAACAGCAGCAACGCCAGCGCGAACAGGATTCGTCTCATCATTCCGTTTCCTTATCGTCATTGAGCAAGGCTTGCAAGGCCAGCCGGCTCGATTCCGGCAGCGCGTCGATCGCGTCCGCCAGCGCCTTCAACCGCCGGCGCATGGCATAGAGCTGATCGAGCAGATTGAGCAGCACCGGCATGGCCTCTTCGCCGATGGCGAGATCGCGCCGCAATTCGACGATCAGCCGCACCCGCGCCACGTCGATCTCGTGGAAGACATAGCCCTCGGGTTGGCTTTCCGGCAACACCCAACGCTCGTGAATCCAGCGTTCGAGCTCTTGCGGCTCGATGCCTTCCACCATCCGGCACACCGCCTCGAAGCTGATCATGGTTTCCCCGAATTCCGGCCCATGGACCGGCGCGGATCATAGGGATGTTTCGGCGCCCAGTGGCGCAAGAATTCCGTCAGCTCCGGATCGCCGCCCTCGGGCAGAACCACTTTCAGCGCAACATACTGGTCGCCGCGCGAGCCGTCCGGCTTGGGCGCGCCCTTGCCCTTGAGACGCAAAATGCCGCCGGTGTTGGAATGAGGCGGCACGGTCATGGCGACATCGCCCGCCGGGGTCGGCACGGATATTTTCCCGCCCAGCGAGGCCTCGGCCAGCGTCACCGGCAGCTCGAGGTGGATGTCATCGCCTTCGCGCCGGAACAAGGGATGGGGCGCGACATGGATTTCGATGCGTGCGTCGCCGCGCGGTCCGCCGCCGATGCCTTCGCCGCCCTGCCCTTTGAGGCGCAAAATCTGCCCGTCGCGCACCCCCGCCGGGATGGTGACGTCGAGGCTTTTGCCGTGCGCGAGGGCGAGCCGCCGCTTGGCGCCGTTGACCGCGTCGAGAAAATCCACCGTCAGGACATAACGGTAATCCTCGCCCGGCATGCGCAAGGATGCTGCGCGCGTTCCGCCGAAGCCGGCGCGCGTGCCGCGCCCGAACATCGCCAGGAGATCGTCGAGATCGCCCGGCTCCATGCCCTCGGCCGCGTGATACTTGGCGCCGGGCGCGCCTTCGGCGAAATCGCGGTAATGGGCGTAAGCGTATTGCGGCTTTTCCGCGCCGCTCTCGTCGATCTCGCCGCGGTCGTAACGCGCGCGCTTGGTCTCGTCCGATAGCAGATCGTTGGCGGCGTTGATTTCCTTGAAGCGCGCCTCGGCCTGCTGGTTGCCGGGGTTGAGATCGGGATGGTGCTGCTTGGCGAGCCGCCGGTAGGCGCGGCGGATGTCCTCCGCGCTCGCATCCTTGCCGACGCCCAGCACCTCATAGGGGTTTCGTTGCGCCATGGCCCATTCCTATAGGGCTTCGCCGCGTTGCGGGCTAGAGCGAGCCGAGCTGCTCGCTGGCCTGCCACAGACGCTTGGCCGCCTCGCTGTCCAAGGCGGCGGAAGCGGCCGCGCGCGGCCGGTTCCGGTCGAAATAAACGCCGCTCAAACCCGATATCTCGGGCGCGCAAGCGGCGTAAACCAGGGTTTCGCCGCCGTGGCGCGGCGAAATCGCCATGAAGCGCTTGGCCAGGCCGAGCGCGAAGCGGAACGGGGCGCCATTGTTGTCGCCGAAGGATGTCGCGACGAATCCCGGATGGAGGCAATTGGCGGTGACGTTCGTACCCTTGAGCCGGCGCGCCAGCTCGCTGGTGAACAGGATATTGGCGAGCTTCGAGCGCCGGTAGGCGAGCCAGCCGCTGTAGTTGCGCGCGGTCTGGAGATCGCCGAAATCCAAGGCGGCGTTGCGGTGCGCCTCGGAGGCGACGTTGACGATGCGCGCGGGCGCGCCCGCTTTCAGGCGGTCGAGCAGCAGCGTTGTGAGCAGGAAATAGGCCATGTGGTTGAGGGCGAATGTCCTTTCCAGCCCGTCAAGGGTGGTCTCGCGGCGCGAAAAGATCGCGCCGGCATTGTTGATCAGCACGTCGATGCGCGGCGCCGCCCTCGGCAATTCGGCGGCGAGTTTGCGGATTTCGGCGAGCGAGGACAGATCGGCGATTTGGATTCCGGCTTCGAGGCCGGGGTGCCGGTCCCGGAGTTGCTGCGCCATCGCCTCGGCCTTGGCCATATTGCGCGCCACCAGCACCAGCCGCGCGCCGAGCTGCGCCAGCCTCAAGGCGGCGACAGAACCCAGGCCCGAGGTGGCGCCGGTAATGACCACGGTCTTGCCTGTCATCATCCCGCCGCTCATGCCGGGCGATGATCCGCCGCGGAGGTGACGATTTCATGCACGATTTGCCAGGCTTCCCCGCCCGACGCCGCCAGCACCGCGCGGTCGAACACGCCCGGATCATAAGGCCCGCCGTCGAGGAAACACGCCTTGCCGGACGATTCGGATGTTATCAGCATGCCGGCGGCGTGATCCCAGGGCAGCGAGCGCGAATGGAGCGCGAAATGCGTCTCGCCCAAGGCGATGGACAAATATTCGAGGCCGCTGCAGCCCTGGTTGCGGATGCCGCCGACGCGTACGTTCCGGCTCAGCGCCTTGGCCGCGCGCTCGCCCGAGGCGGCCTTGCCGTAAGCCGAGCCCGTAATCCGGCCGGGAGGCTGCGCGGTTTTGAGCCGCGTGCCGTTCGACCACGCGCCCCGGCCCAACACCGCCCACGCCAAACGCTCGCCCAGCGGATCGTACAGCCAGCCGGCGCGCACCGCTCCCTCCTCGACATAGGCCAGGATCACGGCGAAGCCCGGCTGGCCATGCGCGAAATTGTTGGTGCCGTCGATCGGATCGATGATCCAGAGCGGCGCGGCGCCCCCGGCCAAGCGCATGAGAGTCGGGTCCTTGGCCGCCCCTTCCTCGCCCAGCACCGCCGAGCCGGGCTGCGCTTCGGTCAAAAGCGCGGACAAGCGCCGTTCGGCCTCGAGGTCGGCGATGGTGACGAAATCGCCCGGGCCTTTCTCGGAGATATCCTCGCGCTTGAGCGCGCGGAAGCGCGGCAGTATGACGCTGCGCGCGGTTTCGCGGATGAAGGAGGCGACGGTTTCGGGATCGATCATCGAGGTTTATGTATATAGGCAGTCGGAACGGAAAAGGTTAGTCCTATGGCGGAAAGCGGGCCTGAATTCGATGTCGTGGTGGTGGGCGCGGGCGCGGCGGGGATCGCCGCGGCCAGGCGCCTCGGGCTAGCGCGGCTCAAGATCATGGTGGTCGAGGCGCGCGACCGGCTGGGCGGGCGCGCGGTCACCACCCGGAATTTTCCCGGGCTGGCGCTCGATCTCGGCTGCGAATGGCTGCATTGCGCCGACCGCAATCCCTGGACCGGCGTGGCCCGGCAATTGGGCTTCGCGCTCGACCGGAAACCGCCCAATTGGGGCAGCCGCGTCGCCTGGCGCCAGGGAAAAGCGGCCGATGCCGATTGGCAAAAGACGCGCGAGGAATTCTATGCGCGGCTCGACCGCGCGGCTTCGGAGCCGGGCGACCGCGCCGCCTCGGAGTTGCTCGAAGCCGGCAACAAGTGGAATCCGCTGCTGCGCGCGATCAGCACCTGGGCCAATGGCGCCGAACTCGACCAGGTCTCGGTCCAGGATTACGGCCGTTACGATCCGTCGGAGGTCAATTGGCGCGTGCTCGACGGCTATGGCGCGTTGATCGCGCGTCACGGCGAAGGCCTGCCGGTGTCGCTCGGCACGAATGTCACGCGCATCGATCATGGCGGCCACCGGGTGCGGGTCGAAACCTCGCGCGGCGATCTGCTCGCCCGCGCCGTCGTCGTGACATTGCCCACCAATGTGCTGGCCTCGGGCGCGGTGGGATTCATCCCGGCCTTGCCCGGCAAGCTCGCCGCGGCGGCGGGCCTGCCGATGCACGTGGTCAATAAATTCTTCCTCCGCCTCGACGCCGATTTCAACGATGTGGCGCCGGACAGCAACCTGGTCGGCGACACCTTCTCGAGCCGCACCGGCGCCTATCAGATCAGGCCGCATGGCTGGCCGGTGATCCTGGGCTATTACGGCGGCGACTTCGCGGCCGAGCTCGAAGACCACGGCCTGGACGCGACCGCGGATTTCGCCATCGGCGAACTGGCCGGCCTCTTCGGCAACGCCATCCGCAAGCGGCTTGCGCCGCTCACCGGTTCGGCCTGGGGCGGCGATCCGTTCGCGCGCGGCGCCTATTCCATGGCGCTGCCCGGCCACGCCGGCGACCGCGCCGTGCTCGCGAGCCCGGTGGACAGGCGTTTGTTCTTCGCCGGCGAGGCGTGTTCGGCATCCGATTTCGGCACCGCGCACGCCGCCTATCAGACCGGCGCGGAAGCCGCCGAACAAATCATCGCGGCGCTGAACGCTAGCCAAACAACCGCTGCACCACGTGGCGGGCCAGGGATTCCAGGCGGTATTTGAGCAGCGGCCGGCGGATCACCTGCCAGGTCAGGACATAGCGGTCGGTGGCGAAGGACGACTTCATCTGGTTCTCGCCGGCGAGAAAATCATAGACCCGCTCGCCGTTTCTTGCGTTCCAGCCGATGGCGAGGCTGTGGCTCAACACGCCGGGGCGGCGCTTGCAGTCGGCGTCGTCGAAGCCGCTTTGATAGGCCGAAACGCGGCCGTGTTTACGGAAATTGTAGAGATAGCCCAGATCCCGCCCGCCGGCCTGCACGCGCAACAGCTGCCAGGACGCGACGTGAAGGGATTTGAGCGCGCGGAAATAGCTGAGCGCCTCCCCGGCGTCGCGCGCGGATGATATCTCGATCCTGCCCTGGCATTCGTAGTCGCGCTCGGTGCGGCGCAGCTGCTGGCGCGAATTGCCGCTCAGCACGGCGCCGATGTCGCCGTCCTGGGCGACGAAATCGAGATTGACGGCGAAACCGGGCTGCATGGTGGTGCTGTGCAGGAAACCGCGGCGCAGCAGCATCTCGGTGTCGAGCGGCAGGGTCACGCCGGGCAGGCGCAGCTCGTCGGCCATGTCGTGGAATTCGCGCGCGAACCAATCGAAGAAGCCGTCGAGGATGATCCCCTCCTCGCGCGCGTCGCACAGGAAACCGTTATGCTCGATGGCGATACAATCCCAGCGCGGATCGCCGGTCGAATTGAGATGCAGGCCCGGCACCTTGGTGCGCAGCCTTTGCCGCACGGTGTTGGCGATCGCGACGGCCAGGCCCGCCACCCGTCCGCCTTCGCGCGCCGAAACCAGGAGCGGGCGGAATTCCGCCGGCAATGTCGCCAGCCAGGTGCCGATCCACGCCAGGACAGGAAGAACGAGCGGCCGGCGCGCGTCTCCAGCTCGCGCCAACCCGATTCGAGATCGTCCGGCGAATCGATGGGCTGGAAGGTAAAGCGGATGTCCTTTGCCAATTGCTCGCTATCCTGCTCCGATTCCGGATTTCCCGCCAAGGCGCGGGGATGTCCGGTGTAAGCTAGCGCCATCCGCAGAGTCTGGCAGCGCGATGGCCGTTTTCGAGAACCCCGACTTCACCAACCTGCCGCAACCCCTGGCTTCGCTGTTCGCCAAGGCGGCGGAGCGCAGCTTCTTCGCCCTGCCGATCTGGTACCACGTCCTCTACCACTACGGAACCGACATGGGCGCGGTGCCCCGGCTCTATGCCGATGACGAGGCGAAGCCGCGCGCGGCGCTGGTCTGCCAGGCGCCGAAACGCGGCTCGCGCCGGCTGTTGAGCCTGTCCAATTACTACAGCACCGAATACGGGCCGCTTTACGCCGCCGGCGAGGAAAATTTGTCCGAGGCTTTCGGGATCATCGCGCGCCAGATCAGGGCCGGGCGCTGGGCGGCAGTGCGATTGGCCGGGCTCGATCCGGCCGATCCGGCTTTCGCGCCTTTGGCCGATTCATTCGCCAATGCCGGATTCGCGGTCTACCGCTATTTCGATTCCGGAACCTGGTACGAGAACACCGCGGGGCTCGAATTCGCGCGTTATGTCGAGGCGCGGCCGGCGGCGCTGCGCAACACCTGGCGGCGCAAGAGCCAGAAGCTCGCGGCCGAGCACAAAACCGAATTCGCGTTTTACGACGGCGATGCCCGGATCGAGGACGCGGTCGAGGTCTACCAGCGCGTCTACCAGACCAGCTGGAAGGGCGCCGAGCCTTATGCCGAATTCATGCCGCACTTGATCCGCGCGGCGGCGCAAGCGGGCGCGCTGCGCCTGGGCGTCTTGAAAGTGGACGGCGAAGAAGCGGCGGCGCAATGCTGGATCCTGTGGCACGGCCGCGCCACCATCTACAAGCTCGCCCACGACGCGCGCTTCAACGAGCATTCGCCCGGCACGCTTTTGACCATGGCGGTGATGGAACGGGTGCTGGAACGCGACCGGCCGCGCGAGGTCGATTTCGGCCGCGGCGACGACGACTACAAGAAACTCTGGCTCGGGCAAAGACGCGAGCGCTGGGGCCTGGTGATCGCCAATCGCCATACCCTGGGCGGGCTGATTTTGGTGGCGCGCGAAAGCGCGGCCAGGATGGTCAAGCGCCTGATCCGGCGTTAAAGTCGGCGGCCAGGAGACAGACCATGCCCGTGACCGACTTGAACCATGTCACCATCCGCTGCCAGAACATGGAAGCGACCCGCGACTTCTACGTCAAGGTGCTGGGCTTTCATGCCGGGCCGCGGCCGCCGCTCACCTTCCCCGGCTATTGGCTTTATTGCGGCGAGCAGCCGGTGGTGCATCTGGTGCCCGACAACGGCGCCATCGGCGCCGGGCCGGACGGCGAGGATACCGGCAATTTCGACCACGTGGCTTTCCTGGCCAAGGATTTCGACGGCATGAGAAAACACTTCACCGCCTGCGGCATCCAATACACCGCGCGCGACGTTCCCGGCGGAGGGGTGCGCCAGATTTTCTTCACCGATCCCAACAAGGTGATGATCGAAATCAATTTTCCCGCAACGGCTTGAGCCGCGCTTGGAGGCGCGGCTCAAGACCAATCTGGTGGTTCAGGCGGCGGTGCGGCTATGCGCGCTTCGCGCCGTGCCGATTGCGGTGACAAAGCGGGGCGACGACGACGCCGGCACCATCCTGCTCAAGCTCAATCGCCTCGATCTCGGTTTCTCCGTACTCGCTCAGACCCGCGGCAAAAACGGAGAAAGCGCCTGGATCCGGGCAACCGGCGAGGCTCTCGTCGATGAGCAGACCGCCGACGCCTATATCGCCCGCCAGCTCAAGCGCGATCCCGATCTCTGGGTCGTCGAGATCGAGGACCGCGAGGGCCGCCCGGTCTTTGCCGGCCCCGTGCTTTAAAGACGGCTGCTTTAAAGACCGCTGCCGTGAAGACGCGCCGTCAGACTTCGAGACTCTCGTTTGCATGATCTTCCTCCTCACCATGCCGATAACGGCCGCAGACGCGCTCGGCGCGCTCAACCAATCGGCGTTCGAGATGGACGCCCAGGATCGGCGGCAAGCCGTCCGCACGGGCGAGTGTCCCGGACGTGCGGCGGGCGCGGGTGAATTCGATCACCTCGGCCCCGCCGGAACCGTTCGGGCCCAAACTGTTGTTGGTCATGTCGGTCTCCCTGAAGAAACTGGGCTCAGGCGATGCGTCGGCCGAAACCGGAAGGACATCGCCGGGCGTTGCGGGCTTGTTGCGCCGGACGAATCCCACGGCGATCAGCGCCGCGCCGGCGAGCGCCAGCGCCAGCGCGCCGCCGATTTGCGGCGGGGTTGCCGCGGAAAATTCGGCCGAAGGCACCGACGAAAACAGCAGCGACGCCGCCATCGCGGGAAGGGTTATGAATTTCATGTCCTCGACTCTTGTTCTTGGTTAACGGGCTTTGACTTTTCCTCAAGCCCTCACAGAGCAACTTCCGTGCCGGAAAGCGAAAGCCCGGATTTCCGCCGATTTCCGGCGGGGGCTTCGGGCCTTCGTCAAATCCGCCGACGGCTGGGGGCGCGCGCGGCCGGGCTTTCCCGCGCCCGCGTTAACCGGCAGGATGCGGGTGTATGAAAGGCGAATCGATGACCCGGGTGAAACGGCTCTGCGTCTATTGCGGCTCTTTGAGCGGAGCCGCGCCCGTCTATCGCGAGACCGCCCGTAAACTCGGGCTGCTTCTGGCCAAATCCCACATCGGCCTGATTTACGGGGGCGGCAGCATCGGCTTGATGGGAACCCTGGCCGACGCCGTGCTGGATGCCGGCGGTGAAGTGACCGGCGTCATTCCCGGCCATCTCCATCAGCGCGAAATCGGCCACCCGGGCCTAACCCGCCTGGTCGTGGTCGGCAGCATGCACGAGCGCAAGCAGAAGATGTTCGAGCTGGCCGACGCCTTCGCCATCCTACCGGGCGGGCTCGGCACCATCGAGGAAGCGATGGAGATCATCACCTGGCGGCAGCTGGGATTGCACGACAAGCCCATCTTCCTGATCGACGCGGCGCATTATTGGGCGCCGCTCGTGGCCTTGTTCGATCACGTGATCGCGCAAGGTTTCGCCCGCAAGGAATCGCGCGCGCTTTTCCGCCTGTTGCCGCGGATCGAGGATCTGCCGGCGGCTCTGGCCGAGGCGCCCTCTCCCGCGCCCGCCAAGCCCGAACTGTTGTGACGCCGGCTTCCGTGTGACGATGCGTCGCTTGCGCGGCGGTTTCGCCGTGCTATTGTCCCGCCCGCCGCGCGCCTCCCCGGCGTTCGCGGCCCATAATTCCGGCATCCAAAGAAGGCCCCGCGGACATGAAAAAGATCAAGGTGGCGACTCCCGTCGTCGAGATGGACGGCGACGAAATGACTCGCATCATCTGGAAGTTCATCAAGGACAAGCTGATCCTGCCCTATCTCGACATCAAGCTCGAATACTACGACCTCGGCATGGAACACCGCGACCAGACCGACGACCAGGTCACGATCGACGCCGCCAACGCCAACAAGAAATTCGGCGTCGGGGTCAAATGCGCCACCATCACGCCCGACGAGGCGCGGGTGAAGGAATTCAACCTCAAGAAGATGTATCGCTCGCCCAACGGCACCATCCGCAACATCCTGGGCGGCACCATTTTCCGCGAGCCGATCGTGATCAAGAACGTGCCGCGGCTGGTGCCGGGCTGGACCGCGCCGATCGTCATCGGCCGCCACGCCTATGGCGACCAGTACCGCGCCACCGATTTCAAGGTGCCGGGTCCGGGCAAGCTGACCATGACCTTCACGCCCAAGGGCGGCGGCAAGCCCGTGACCTACGAGGTGTTCGACTTCCCCGAACCCGGCATCGCGATGGGCATGTACAATCTCGACGAATCCATCCGCGGCTTCGGCCGCGCCTGTCTCAATTACGGGCTGCAACGCGGCTGGCCGGTTTATCTCTCGACCAAGAACACCATCCTCAAGGTCTATGACGGCCGCTTCAAGGATTTGTTCCAGGAAATCTTCGACCAGGAATTCGCCGACAAGTTCAAGGCCAAGAAGATCACCTATGAGCACCGCCTGATCGACGACATGGTGGCCTCGGCGCTCAAATGGAGCGGCAATTTCGTCTGGGCGTGCAAGAACTACGACGGCGACGTGCAATCGGACACGCTGGCGCAGGGTTACGGCTCGCTCGGATTGATGACCTCGGTGCTGATGACGCCCGACGGCAAGACGGTGGAGGCCGAGGCCGCGCACGGCACGGTGACGCGCCACTACCGCCTCTACCAGCAGGGCAAGGAGACCTCGACCAATCCGATCGCCTCGATCTTCGCCTGGACGCGGGGGTTGTATTATCGCGGCACCTTCGACAAGACGCCCGACGTGGTACGTTTCGCCCAGACCTTGGAGAAGGTGTGCATCGAGGCGGTGGAAGCGGGCGAGATGACCAAGGACCTGGCCATCCTCATCAGCGACAAGACGCCCTTCCTCAACACCAACGCCTTCCTCGACCGGCTCGACGCCCGGCTCAAAAAAGCGATGGCATGAACGCCAAGCCCGGCCGTCTTTCCGCGCGCCCGTATCGCGGCAGGATCACGCCGGGCTTCTTCGCCCATCTGTTCAAGGCCGCGTTCAAGCAGCATCACCGCGCGCTGTTGCCGCTGTTGCGGCCCTTGATAAAGCCGGACGCGATCGTGCTCGACGTCGGCGCCCATGCCGGGCAATACGCGAAACTGTTCGCCAAGCTCGCGCCGCGCGGCCGGGTTTACGCGGTCGAGCCGCAGAGCTATGCGCGGCGCATCCTGCGCGTGGCGCTGGCGTTGAACCGGCTCGGCAACGTCACCATCCTGCCGCTGGCGCTGGGCGCGAAGCCTGGCCGGGCGCGGCTCACCATTCCGGTCAAGCCGTCGGGCAGCTACGGCTTCGGCCTGGCGCATCTCGGGCCTTCGACGCGTGGCGGAGCGGCCGAGACCGAAGAGGTCGTGGTGGAAACCCTCGACGCACTCGCCCGGCGGCTCAAGCTCGAACGGCTCGATTTCATCAAGGCCGATATCGAAGGCTTCGAGCAGGCGATGATCGAAGGCGCGCAACGGACCTTGAAGCGCCTTAAGCCCGCGCTGCTGCTCGAATTCAATCAGGAGCATCTCAACCGCGCCGGCGGCAGCGTCGCCGCTTTATGGAAAAATCTCAAGGGCTTGGGCTACCTTCCCTTCGACCCGGGGGCGGGCGCGGCACTCGCGCCCATTCCCCGCCCGCGCCAGGGCGATATCCTGTGGCTGCATCGCGCGGCTAAGCGCTAGGCCGCTTTCGCCTTCGCCGCCACGGCGCGTTCGACCGCCGCCAGCGCCGCCTCGGCCTGGCCGACATCGGGACCGCCGGCCTGAGCCATGTCGGGCCGGCCGCCGCCGCCCTTGCCGCCCAGCGCCGCCGCGCCGAGCTTGACCAGCTCCACCGCGTCGAAGCGCTTCATCAGATCGTCGGTCACCCCGACGACGATCGACGCCTTGCCTTCCTCGCGCGCCACCAGCGCCACCACCCCCGAGCCGAGCTGGCGTTTCATGTCGTCGGCCAGGCTTTTGAGCTCCTTGGCCGGCACGTTGTCGAGCGCGCGCGCGGCGAATTTGACGCCCGAGAAATCCTTGGCGGCGCCGTCGGTCTTGGCGGCGCCGCCGCCCATGGCAACGGAGCGCCGCGCCTCGGAGAGTTCGCGTTCGAGCTTCTTGCGTTCTTCGAGCAGCGCCGCGAGCCGCGCCGGTAATTCGCCCGGCCCGGTCTTGAGCGCCAGCGCCGCCTGATGCAGCAGCGTCTCCTCGGAGGCCACGAAATTCTCCGCCGCCGCG
>Ga0187818_10000085_pt1 | contig 25506 bp, 12 predicted proteins | sample NC_wetland_sal_i_14_FD_130581 | JGI IMG/M metagenome (GOLD analysis project Ga0187818, IMG submission 130581) | Wetland sediment microbial communities from Neuse River Estuary, North Carolina, USA - SO4_3 | ecosystem: Environmental > Aquatic > Freshwater > Wetlands > Sediment | place: USA... | reverse complement strand
TCTCGAATTACGTGGTAATTGACCTGGCGAACGCACCAAAGCCTTCTCTGGATGTGCCCAACTGCAACTACGAAGGGGTCGCGACCAATTGCGGACCCTCTGGCCTGCCAGTACCGAAGCATTTTCTTTACCGCAATAACGGTGATGGCACGTTCACCGACGTGTCCAAAGAATCGGGGATCGCTGCGGTGCAAGGTTCGTATGGGTTCACCGCGTTGGCCTTCGATGCGGACGAAGACGGCTGGCAGGACATTTTCGTCGCTTGTGATGCCACCCCGAGCTTGTTACTGATGAACAACCACGACGGAACTTTCCGCGAAGAAGCATTGGAACGCGGGGTTGCGCTAGGGCCGGGGGGCGACCTGATGGGCGGCATGGGGGTGGGATCGGGCGACTACGATCTCGACGGCCATATCGACCTGGTGAAAACGCACTTCCAGAATCAAGCTACGGGCTTGTATCGGAACAACGGGAAGGCGGAGTTTGACGATGTTACTGCTTCCGCCGCTCTGAGCCTGGAACGCCGCTTCATCAGCTGGGGCACGGCGCTGGTCGATCTCGACAATGACGGATATCCGGATATTCTCAATGTCACGGGGACGGTGTACCCCGAGCTTGAGCGCGTGTATGCGAAATATCCCGCGCACAGCCCGCGCATCCTCTTCCGCAATCAGGGCAATGGCAAATTTGTCGAACTGGCCGATGAGGCCGGGCCCGGTATTTCTGCCAAGCATCAGAGCCGCGGCGCAGCTTTTGGGGACTTCGACAACGACGGCGATATCGACGTTGTCGTCATGAATCGCAATGAGCCGCCTTCGCTTTTGCGCAATGACGTGCCTCCCGGGAACCATTGGCTCAAGGTCAGACTGGAAGGAACCAAGAGCAACCGGAGCGCGCTGGGATCGCGCGTGCTCGTGCACTATGGCGGAAAGGTCCAGGCCCAGTGCCTGACCAGCCAGAGCAGTTTCCTATCTTCCAATGATCCGCGTCTGCATTTTGGCCTGGGCAAAGTATCAACCGCGGACATCGAAGTCTACTGGCCGACGGGAGCCAAAGAAACATTTAACGGCATATCGGCAGATCAACTCGTGACCATCCGCGAAGGTCAAGGAATTGTAAAAAGTCGGCCTTTTCGGTGAGGTAAACGCTTCCGTCTTTACAACGGCCCCCGGCGGGTGCAAAATCGCTGCGCTGGGCTTTTGTGCGTCCGGCGGAAGTGAGACAGTCCATGTACCGAGCCAATTCCCTTCGATCTTTGGTCCGCAGCTCCTTTTATTTTGCACTTCTTCCCTTTCTATTTGCAGGCGCGGTTCACGGTCAGTCCACTCCTGACAAAGAACCTGGATCTTCCGCTTCTGCTTCCACTTCTGCTTCGACTTCGACTTCTACTATTGTCAAGAATGTCGACGAAGTTTCCATCGACTTTGTGGTTCGCAATAAGAAGAAGCCTGTTCTGGATCTCAAACCTGAAGACGTCGCAGTCACTGACGACGGTTCCTCGGTAAAGCTCTCCGATCTTCGTCTGGTGAGTGGGCAATCTGGCGCCAACCATCTGATCACCTTCTTGTTCGATTCGCTTGATCCATCCGCCGCGACCAACGCACATGAGGTTGCCGGAAAGATACTGAAATTGATTCCCGCGGAGGGCTTTTCGTTTTCGGTATTCAGCATTGGCGGACGCATGCGCCTGTTCCAGGAGTTCACGTCAGATCGGAAAGAGCTTCAGCAAGCCATCAGTCTTGTTACCGGCGAAAGAAGCCCGAACCGCGACCAGGCCGCAGTCCTCGCGGAAAAGGGGCTGATGTCCGCCCTGCAGTCCAGGAATTTGCAATCGGAATCCCAGGTATCGGAGGAGAGTCGCATCGTACAGCGAGCGATGCTGGCAGCGCTCACGGAGTCGCAGAGAATCATTCAGAACCAGCACACCCAAGCCTCGCTCGCCGGTTTGCTGGCTCTGGCCCGGGCGCAAACTCCGATTCCGGGACGAAAGCTCGTCATCTATTTCGCCGAAGGGTCGCAAGTCGATGCGGACGCGCGCGACATCCTGCGCTCCATCGCCGGTGCGGCAAATCGCGCCGAGGTCAGCATTTATGTCATCAACCCGACCGCAGTTGACACGAAACTGATGGATGGTTTGATGGAAGCCGTGGCGATCGGACAGGTCTCCGCCGTCAACCGGGCCAGCCCGCTGTTTCCAGCAGCCGGCCAGAACGCGGCTCCGGTGGCCTACGGGCCTGGGTTGGCGACATCGCTTACCAACACATTAACGCGAATGGAGGGAGAAGGCCTTGCAGGCAATCGCGATCCTCTGGCAAGCATGGCGGCAAGTACCGGCGGGGCTTATCTGTTGTCGGAAGACAATTTGAAAAAGCCGTTCAGACAGGCGGTTGCGGATCTGACTACGTACTACGAGGCGTCGTATGTCCCGCCTAGGGTGGAGTATGACGGAAAGTTTCGTCCAGTCACGGTCAAAACCCTCCGGCGGGGCCTGAAAGTGCAGTCGCGAGCGGGATATTTCGCCGTCCCTCCCTCCGGCGGAGTGCGACCGTTCGAGGCGCCGATGATGAAACTCTTGTCGGAAGCGCAGTTGCCTTCAGATCTGCAGTTCCGCGCCGCCGTCCTGCAGTTGGGCAATTTGACGACAGGCAATGAGAATACCCTGGTTGTCGAGGTGCCGATCTCCGGACTCGAAACCCGAAGCGACCCCAACGCCAACTTGCTTTCCTGGCATGTGGCGATTGTGTCGGAAGTCAAGGACAAATCCGGGGCTGTGCTGGAGCGTTTCAGCGAGGATATTTTCGGCCACGCCGCTCTGGATTCGAAGGAGCAAGTGCTGCTGGGCTGTGCCACCATGCAACGCCATTTCGCACTTCCTGCCGGTGAATACACTGTTCAAACCGCCGCGGTGGACCGCAATAGCGGAAAGGTGGGTGGAGTACGAGCGCCCTTCCAAGTTCCGAGCGTCGCATCGGGTCCATTCCTCAGCGACGTCGCGCTGGTCCGAAGGATCGATCCTTCCTCCGATGAGCTAGACCCTTTCGAACCCCTCCGCTATCAGCACGGCAAGGTAGTTCCGAGTCTTTCCGGGCAGGTGCTCCCGGGAACAAAAGATACCTCTTTCTTTTTCCTGGTACAGTCGGACTCCAGCATGTCTGACCCTGCCATGCTTGAACTGCAGGTACAGCGGAATGGAGAACTGTTCGGGCAGGTACCGTTGCAGCTTCCGAAGGATCCTGGAGAAGTATTCCCCTATTTTGCGTCGCTGAGAACGAGCTCTTTGCCGGCGGGAAACTACAGCATCATGCTGTCGTTGACGCAGGGCGAAAAGGTCATGGAACGCGAAGCCAACTTCAGCGTTGCCGGGCCCGCGTTGGCCAATGCGGCAACGGGGAAACCGGAGCTAGTCGAGAAAAGCACAGAGGCGGCCATGATGGCTGAACCTCTGGGAGATGCTGAAATCAAGCCAAAGGAACGACAGCCCCTGGTGATCACTTCGTTGCCCCAGGATTCGGTTACCCGCCCCTCGGACGACGAATTAGATCGAATCATCGCCGGGGCCAGGAAATACGCCGTGAACTATTCAGTCAAGTTGCCGAATTTTTTGTGCGTCGAGCTGACGGACCGTTCGGTGGATCCCTCAGGAAATGGAAGATGGCGGCGGAAGGATTCTCTTGGCGAGCTGCTGCGCTACGCCGATCACGAGGAGACCAGGACGACCCTGGAAGTTAACGGCTACCGCAGCTCCATCAAGCGCGATGACATGAAACAATGGCCGCTCTCGCTGGGAGAGTTCGGTTATTTGCTCAACGAGGTGTTCGAACCATCTTCCAAAGCCGAGTTTCACTGGAAAGAAACCGATGCCTTGGCGAACGGCACGGTGCAAGTCTTTGAGTACAAGGTCGACCGCAAGAACAACAGCATGGCTCTCGATGACAACACTGGGAAGATTTACGTCAGTTTTCATGGTTTGGCATACATTGACAGCGCCACCATGGGCATTCGCCGGATCACCATGGAGGCGGACGATCTTCCACCCAATTTCTCGATCCATGCAGCATCGATTGCCGTCGACTACGATTACGTTACCGTCGGCGCACACGACTACCTGATGCCGGTGCGGGGCACGATCCGGCTGAAAAGGGGCCGGCACGAGGCGGATCTCAATCAAGTCGTCTTCCAGGATTACAGGCGCTACGCTTCGCAAACGAAAATCATCGTCCCTCGGTGAGACGGCTGTGGGCGCCATCTGCCGCCGCAGGCTCCTCTGAGTTGCTTATTAGCTTTCCTTCTGAAGGTAATGCGGAACCGGCAGGAGAGTGGCGCGGCACCGAGCCGGCGAGATAGCCATCGAGAACTTACCTGTGAGAGCTTTGGATTCACTCCAGCATGATCTCTCGAACCCAGGAAACGAGAATTAGTTGCTGGTCGCGGCCTTCTTGGCAGCGACGCGGCGCTCTAACTGCGCGATTTGCTGCTTCAATAGATCCGAGTTCGGTCCGGGCGGCACATATTTCAGGCTGCTGCGCAGGTGGTCGAGAGCTCCGGCGAAGTCGCCCTTCCTGGCCAGGAGCACCGCCAGCAATTGTTCGGTATTTACGACCGTATGCCGGGGGTCGAGGGCCATGGACTTGAGGGCGCTGGCTTCGGCAACGTCGGGCTTTCCCAGCTGATAATTTGCCATTGCGTTGAGGTACCAAGTCTCGGGAGTTCCTTCCGGATAGAGTTGCGCCATGCGGTTCGTGTTATCCAGGACCTCCCGCCAGTTGCCACTTTGGGCCGCTAGAGCCGCGAGTTGTTCGTAAGGAAGTACAAATGCGGGATCCGCCGCCAACGCTTTCGAAAACGAATCACGAGCTACCTGCAGATCTGAGGCCTGTTGCAGTTTCCCGAGTTGCAGCCAGGCTTCGGCAAAGTTCGGGTCGGCCTGTACGGCCTTGGTGAGGTCGCGCTCGGCGCCGTCTGCATTGTGATCGAGCATCTCGGCTCTCGCCTTTTCGAAAAACTTGATAGCGTTTGCGGGAGCGGTTTCGGTGGTGCGGCTCAAGGTGGTGGCCGCATCGCGCCCGATCCGGGAGAGCGTAATCGTGCCAAGATCGGGGTCGTCGCGCAGATTACGGCGGGTTAGGGTGACAGTGGTGGAGCGAAAACCAGGTATCGCGCCCTGCACCAGGCAACCTTCCAAATAAGTCTCCATCTGACGCTGGGAATCTCCTTGCTTGCCAAGGGCGCCCGGCATGGTCACCGAAACAATCCCGAAATTGCCTTTGGCATCGGATTGTGTGGTATAGACGACCTTTCCGGCGCACGTGACGGTCACCAGCAACGGCTCCCACGGCAGAGGCTCTCCCTCCACTGCCAATTTGCCCAATAGAGCACCTCCGGCGCGGCCTTGGCCTGACATATCCGCCCAATAGTCGTACAGGCCGCTATCCTGAATGGACTCAGGTCGAGTGATCGTGGTCTGCGGAGCGGGGGTTGTAGGGGCGCGTTGTTGCCCCAGGGCGCTCAGAGTGAAGAAAAGGAAGGAAAGAAGGAACGCAGATACCATGCAAAGTAATGCCCTAGCTGTCATCGCAGCACTCCTGAACACTCATATTATCCATCTTTTCTCTCCGAGCAAGCATCCGCGGGATGCGAACCGAGGTTGCACCCGATTCAAACTGATAGGAACTTTGACGCAAACCGGGAGGTACTTGTTGTACAATCTGGACAATTTCTGATCCGGGGCCAACACCGCTGAACGGTCAAAGCGGAGTGAGGTAAAAACCATGTTGAAATGCGCCCTTACGCTGCTCATCCTGAGCGGGCTGGTCGGACCTGTTTTGGTCGGACAAGCGCCCGCGAATCAAGAAAAGCCGACCATTCGGACGACGACCAGAGAGGTGATTTTGGACGTCATCGTCCGCGACAAGCATCACCGCGCCGTTGCCGATCTCCGCCCCGACGAAATCGAAGTTCTTGAAGATGGCGTCAAGCAAAAAATCAATGCGTTTCACAACGTGCAAGGCGCGGAACAGTTGCAGACCGAACAAGCGTTGGCCAAGAGCAGCTCTCCATCTCCCTCTCCCTCCTCCCCTGAGGCGCCGAAAGCACCTGCCGCTACGCTCCGCGAGCTCAATTTCGTCTCGGTGGTTTTTGCGCAGATCGCCCCACTGAACCTGGAATTTGCACGCGAGGCGGTGCAGGAATTTCTCAAGAGCGACACTCTGCCGAACACCTATGTGACGGTTTACCGCCTGGATCGCACTTTGCAGGTCGTTCAGCCTTACACGGCTGACAAGACGGCGCTATTGAAGGCTGTAAATGCCGCTGCCAAGGGCGTAAACACAGAGAGTGGGTTGGGCACCTCCGCCACAGTAGCCTCGGGCGTAAATGCGTCAATTCAGGCTTGGGGAACGAACTTCATTGCCTCGCCACTAACGAGTCCACAAGACAAATTGACGGTTGAAAACTATATGTTGCAACCGCTGCCGGGAATCGTGACCGATCCTATGTGGGCGAGAAATGCCGCTTCCCAAGATGCTTCGCTCACGTTGGGTAACGCTCTCCTGACTCAGGCTCAGTTGGTGACCGGATTGCGCTTCGCGGAGAGTCTCTCCAATGGCATGGATGCCATGGACGCTTTGCGGGCATTGGTACGAGTTCAGGCAAAACTCCCGGGCAGAAAAGTCGTTCTGTATTTAGCCGACGGATTGACTTTGCCGATGGGTCGCCGAGATGTCGTGGATAGCGTGATCAGTTATGCCAATCAGATGGAAGTGGCGTTCTACGCGGTCGACACGCGGGGGTTAAGCGCCGAGGATCCTCTGGCGCAATCGCTTTCTGACCAGCAGCGGGCGGGAGCTGAAAGCTCAGTGAACAAAGTGAGTCCGAGCATGGGACACCGGGAAGACGATGACGTGCAGCTCTCCACATCTTCCGATAAGCAGCTGGCGATGCAGGAACTGGCGGAGTCTACCGGCGGGTTTGCCGTCACCAATACCAATGAGATCGCGCTACCCATGCAACGCGTCATGGAAGACATTCGCACGCACTACGAGGTTGCCTATACGCCGTCGGAAACGAATTACGACGGGCATTTCCGCAAGATTCAGGTGCACATCAGTCGCCCTCACGTTACCGTGCAGACCCGTTCCGGATATTTTGCGGTGCCGGACATTAACGGACAACCTATGCAGCCGTTCGAAATGACTGCCTTACATGCCATCAATGCCCGCCCGGCGCCGGCGGAATTTCCTTATCAGACCGCGCTAATCCGGTTCCGCCCCAAAGCTGCTGCGGTCGACTATGAAATGGCCTTCGAGGTCCCTGTTTCCAGCTTGCAGGTGGTCACGGACCCGAAGACCGGGAACGGGCGAATTCGGGTGTCCGTGGTGGCGCTGATCCACAACAGTGATGGAGAAGTCGTGGGCAAAGTGAGTCGTGATCTGGTGCGGGAAGTATCGGCAGAACAGCTGTCGCACCTCGGAAATGACTACATTCTCTACGCCGAACCGGTGGAATTGCCGGGGGGACATTACTTGATCGATACGGCAGTGACCGATGAGTTGGGCCAGAAGACCACGGTGAAACGGATTTCGGTGTTTGTTGATTCGGGAAAGGACTTTGGTGTGAGTTCGCTGGAACTGGTGCGAGGAGTTCAACCATTGCCCGCATCGCGCGACCGCCAGGATCCATTTGAAACAGACTCAGGACGTGTCGTGCCGATACTCACGGACTCCATGCCCTCCGGCAAACCGATCGGCGTGTTTTTTGTCGTCTACCCGGCAACCGCGTCAGAGGCCGATCCCACGATTACGCTGCAGCTGTATCGGGATGGGCACGAAGTTGGACTGAGAACGCTGCCCTCGGCAAAGCGCCAGGAGGATGGTTCGATGCCCATGTTCTTGCGGCTCAACCCGGATCCTGGACAGTACGACATGGTAGTCACTGCGCGCCAGGGGGCTATGAGATCGGAAGCGGCGCTCTCGGTGAAGATCACCCCGAGCGGAACTGTCAGTCCAAATTAGCTGGCACAAGAGCACCGGCAAAGGCCAGCGGCTGAAGCCGTTGGCGCGGCGAGACTCCTGGGCGGCACCGCTGAAGCGAAGCCCTGATACGAACCGTAATCCCCAAACTGCACCGCTGCGTATCCGACCCCTATCTTGACTCTTTGCGGGCTGGTTCGGTTTAGAGAACCTGCGGTATGCTGGTAATCATGCGTCTGATACTCTGCCTCGCTTTGTTCGCGACCGTTTCTTCGGCCCAGGAGCGAGATCCCGACCGGCTTTTGAATGACGCGATCAAGGCACAACAGCGCGGCGACTATCAATCAGCCATAACGGAATATCGCGAGGTTCTTAAGCTTCGTCCCGATAACGTCGAAGCCAAGGTGAATCTTGGCGCCGCGCTTTTGAATGACGCGATGCAAGCACAACAGCGCTGGGATTATCAATCAGCCATAAAAGAATATCGCGAAGTTCTAGAGCTTCGTCCCGATAACGTCGAGGCCAAGGTGAATCTTGGCGCGGTTCTGGTGCGTGTGGGCCAGTTCGACGAGGCCATCGCCATGTATCAGTCAGCGCTTGCTTCCATGAAGGACAAGAACCCGGTCCTGCTCAATCTTGGTCTTGCTTATTACAAGAAGGGCGATCTGGCGAATGCGCGCGAACAATTCGCGGCACTGCATCAGTCGGCGCCAAGCAACGTTCAGGCCGCGATTCTCCTGGCCGACACGGAGACCAAGCTGGGGGACGCCGAATCCGCAGCCGGCATGCTCGAACCGCTGGAGCAGGCGAACTCGCGCAATTCCGATTTCGAGTACGTGCTCGGCATGGCCCTGATCAAGTCCGGACATCGGCGCGAAGGTATTCCACGCATGGAGAAAGCTGGCGAACTCGCAAATGACGGAGATGCATACATGCGTGCTGGCGCCGCGCTTATGGATCTCAACGAGTTCGAGCAGGCACGCCACGATCTGGAAACCGCACTGCGGTTGGCTCCCAATCTGCGCGGCCTGCATACCCTGGTGGGGATGGCTAGAGATAGGACGGGCGATCAGAAGGAAGCCGAACCCGCATTCCGGCTGGCCCTAAAAGAGAACCCGGACGATTTCGAGGCCAATCTTTATCTGGGCGCGCTCCTCTATAAACAGCGCCACATGGAGGAAGCGAAGATCTATCTTGACCAGGCGGTCAAGCTGAAGCCTACCGACACGATGGCTCGCTACGAATCGGCGATGCTGAAAAGCACCTCCGGCGAATACGAAGCAGCTGCCCAGGAACTTGAAGGGGTGGTGAAGGACAATCCCGACTGGCTTGAGCCGCATGTTGAGCTCACTTCTCTGTACTACAAGCTGCATCGGCCCGCTGATGGCGCCAGAGAGCGTGCCATCGTCGACCAACTGACCGCCGCGCAGCAAGCGAAAGGGCCAAAGTAGCCGCTGGCGCCGGTCAGGTTCTGCTACTTCTTCGATTGTGTTTCGGTAACCTCAATACGCCGATCCGCATCGACGCCACGCAACGTTTGGACCACACCCGACGGCCAACGAATCTCAATTTCTTCCGCGCGACGGTCCGGTCCGAGACCGAAGTGGACCGGGCCGTCACTGGACGACGCATAACCGACACTGGTCGTCATGTGGTTGTACTGAACGCCACTTTTGGTTACGACTTTGATGCGGGCACCGATGCCCTCGCGGTTGCTCTTGGTTCCACGCAGAGCGATATCCAGCCAGTGGCCGGACTTCTGGCTGCGGTTCATCCAGATCTCGGCGTCTCTGTCGATCGCGCTGACCACGACATCGATTCTTCCGTCTCCATCCAAATCGCCGAAGGCGCAGCCGCGGTGGCGGGCGGCCGGCGAAGAAGTGAATCCTGCCTTTTCGGTGAGCCGGACCCACTTCCCGCTGCGGCCGGGATTGCGGAACACCGCGTTATATTGATCGATCGGCTGACCCGGGAGGGGCACCGATTGCACGTGACCGCCGCTTACGAATAAGTCTTTCCATCCATCATTGTCGAGATCATATAAACCCGCACAATAACCTGACATCTCGAGACTGGCCTCGTGCATTCCACTCTCCGTCGTGATTTCGCGAAAACTGCCCTTGCCGGTGTTCTGGAACAGCGGGAAAGTCTGACTCATCAGCGCAGCAAACGCGATGTCGGGATAACCGTCGTTGTTGAAGTCACGAAAATCCACACCCATGCCGGAGATGAAACTTCCATCTTCCGTCAAGGCCACGCCGGTTTCGAAGGCAACTTCTTCGAACTTGTTTCCCAGATTGTGAAAGAGCGAGTTGTAGGAAGCGTCGTTGGTGACAAACAAATCCGGACGGCCGTCAAGATCGTAGTCGGCCATACCTGCGCTCATTCCTTTGCCGACATGATCGCGAATTCCCCACTCTTTGGAAACATCCCGAAAAGTACCGTCACCGTTGTTTAGGAAGAGTTGATTCGGCTGGCCCTTAAAGAACTTGGGGTGGCAGTAGTCCCCGACTTGATCGAACTCGCACCGGCGTTCTGCGTAATAGGTCCACTGCAGGTAGTTGACGACGAACAGATCCAGCAGCCCGTCGTTATTCACGTCGACCCAGACGGCGGTGATCGCCCACCAGGGACCAAATTCGGGATCAGGATGATTCAACGAAGCGTCCAGGCCAGACTTCACGGTGACGTCGGTGAACGTGCCGTCGCCGTTGTTGTGGTAGAGCGTGCTGTGGTGTACTCCGGCAACGAATAGATCGGGATGGCCGTCATTGTCGTAATCGCCAACCGCTACTCCCATGTCGTATCCAGTGCCCGCCAAGCCGGCGGCATCGGTCACGTCGGTGAAGACGCCGTGGCCATCATTGCGGAAAAGGTGGTTACGGAACTTGCGCGAGTCCTTTTTCAGTGTGGCGACATTGGCGCCATTGGTAAAGAAAATGTCGGGGCGTCCGTCACCGTTGTAGTCGAAGATGGCAACGCCGCCCAGCATGGTTTCAGGCAGGTTCTTTGCGGGAGTGACGCCATTCTCCAGTCGGAATGGAATCTTCCTAAGCTCAAACTCGATGGGAGCGCCGGCTAACGAACCCTGTCCGGAGAAAGACAGAAGAACGGGGATTGAACCAAGGAGCAGGAGCAGCCCTGAACCCAAAACGAACTTTGGAACAAACCTGCCATTCATTGGGCGCATTGATTAACTGTCGCCGAAGCGGCGAGTTAGGAGTTATCCATTGGCGCGAGATTCGAGGAATACGCTCGATAAGGCTGCCGTAACCCAGCACCTTTTGCAAGGGGTTTTGTCGGTGGGTCAGTTTCCGGTTTGCCCGTCAACCGGGAGCAAGCGTCACGCTGGGCGCTTCGGGATGACGGTTAAACAGTCCCCATTCTGTTACGGTTTGGAGTCTTCCAGCAGCACCACGTCGGAATCGGTGTGGCCACGGACCATGCCCAGCTTGCTGCCGTCGAAAGACCAGTGAAAGTCAATGATCTGCTCCGACTTGAAGTTGGTGATCTGCTTTCCGGGCGAACCGTCGAGGGGCTGCAGCCAGAGGTTTTCCGAGTCCTGGTCAGCCAAAGCATAGACCACAGCTTTGCCATCAGGAGTGAAGCGGACCGCCCCAAACGACTGGACTGGGTGCTGAAATTCCACAAGTTTCGCATTTTGGGGAGAATCGACGGGCACTACTGCAAGCTGTTTCTTGTCGGTGCCAGACGCTGCAAAGGCTGCCAGCTTGCCGTCTGGAGAAATGTCGAATGGGCCATATTCAGGACGCTCGGAGAGTCTTTCCGGCTTCCCTCCGTCCAAAAGCACCCTGGTTAGCCGGGCGTTGGTTCGATCGAGGTAATAAACCCATTGCCCATCGGGTGAGCAGACTGGGTGTTCATCCCACTGGCCGTCAGTGATCCGCTTGAGGTTTCCCCCGCCGGCGTCCATGCGCCAGATGGGTTGCTTCGTCGCATCGCCGCGGGCCAACATCGAGAAAACAACGTAGCGGCCATTCGCGCACGCGAAAGGGTGTAGGGCCGCGCCCTCCTGCTGCGACGAGGTTAGCAGCGTCTTGTTTCCAGTGTCAGGGTGAAACAGGCTCAGAGTGCCCTGCTGCTCTTCGAGAATCACCTGGCCGTCGGGTGTCCATGAAAACCTGAACACGCCGGCGCCGGAAGTGAGCTGCTGAGCTTGGCCGCGGTTCAGATCCGGTGCAGGCGTTACAAAAAAGTCATAGCGATGCTGGTTCAGGACCGTTGCCACCATGTGCCCATCGGCAGAGATGCTCAGGTCGGAGTAATCGTTGATGTCGTGGGTGATAGCGCGAGCTGTGTGATCTCGATAGGAGACCTCTACGATTTGCGGGCGACTGAAATTGTTGTCCCTGCCGTAACTTAGAGCCAGCAAACCACTGCCATCAGGCAGCCATGCGGTTTTGTCCAGAAACCCGTCCTTGGACTCAAAGATAACGGTTTGCTTGCCAGTGATGGCGTCAACTGCTACCAGGCTGGTCAGGGCATCTCCCTGCTGAAAGGTCACGCATACGATCGTCTTGCCGTCGGGCGACCAGGCCGGGAATACCAACATGTGATCTTCGGTGCCGAGAACCAGAGTTTTCGCTTCGCCCGTTTCCAGCGAATAGACCACCAGGCGGAACTTGCCGATTTCCGGGTTGTTATCCACGAAATATGCCAGACTGCGGCCGTCGGGAGAAAAAGTGATGTTCGTGTCCACGTCGGTAATGAGCTTTTGCGGCGTGCCGCCCAGCACCGGCGCCCGATAGAGATACTTCAGTGTTTGCCCCTGCTCCCCGCGCACAAAGTAAAGGTAGTTTCCATCGGGAGAGAACCGCAGCCCCAGGTATTCCAACGGCTCGGGAGGCATGACCTGCGTGTTGCTGTTGGTCGGAACGTTGCGCAGCCACAGGCTCTGCTTCCCTTTGTCATCCACCACGTGCAGGATGTATTTGCCATCGGGAGAGATGGCGACCAGCTTGGCATTGCCGGTCTCGGTAACTTTGTTGACGGCGAAATTTTGAAACGGAACCGGCCGCGCCCGAGAAACATAAGAGTAGACGCCATACGCGGCCCCGGCCACGAGCAGGAGCACAACCATGCTGAAGACGCCTAAGCTCAATTTATTTTGCCGCGCAGCGGCCACCACAGCTGAACTGCTGCTGTCCGCAGGCTGAGCCTGAGAAGGCTGGGCGACTGTCGATGACGATGACACTCCCGATTCCGCGCTCACGATCGGCGCCGAGCGGCTGGAATCCGTATCGCGCTTCAGTCGCTGCAGTTCCGCCCGCATGTCCGAGGCGTGCTGGTAGCGCAGATCGCGGTCTTTCTCAAGAGCCCGGTTGATGATGTGTTCCAATTCCGCCGGCACATCCGGGTTCAGCCGCGTGGGAGATGTCGGAGGGCGGTTGAGCACCGCGTCAAAAATGATCCCCGAAGTGTCACCCCGGAAGGGCAACATCCCGGTCACCATCTCGTACAACACCGCGCCAAACGAAAACAGATCCGAGCGCGCGTCCAATTCTTTACCGCGCACCTGCTCCGGCGACATGTACGCCACCGTGCCCAACGCTGTTCCCGGACTAGTCAAATGTGGCTCGTCAGCGGTTCCGGTCATCGTGGCCGCCGCTGCCATCTGACTCGAAGAACTCGTCGGGTTCGTAACCTTGGCCAGGCCGAAATCGAGAATCTTGGCGTGTCCACGCTTGGTGACGAAGATATTCGCCGGCTTGATGTCGCGATGAATGATCCCTTCCGCGTGCGCCGCATCGAGCGCATCAGCGATCTCAATGGCCAGAGAGAGAGTCAGCTCGGTTTCCATCGGACGCCCCGCGATCCGGTGCTTCAGCGTCACACCGTCGAGAAACTCCATGGCGATGAAAGTTTGCCCATGCTCATCGTCAATCTCGTGGATGGTGCAGATATTCGGATGGTTCAGCGCGGAAGCAGCCTGCGCCTCCCGCTGAAAGCGGGCCAGAGCCTGCGGATCCTTGGAAATCTCGTCAGGCAGGAATTTCAAGGCCACAAAGCGGTGCAGCTTCACGTCCTCGGCCTTGTAAACCACACCCATCCCGCCGCCGCCAAGTTTGTCGACGATGCGATAGTGCGAAATAGCCTGGCCGATCATGGTTGCTGGAGCAGGTTATTCGGGTCGCTACATCTTAGAGACGTGGCAGCGGCCAGTCAACGAATGGTACACCCGCTCAGGGGGAACCGCCGGGGGGGTAGCGACATATCTCCCAATTGGTTGGCGAGCCGGAAAATGACCCACCACTGTTTTGTCTGTTTCTTAATGCCAACACCTCGCATTGTGATCGGAATCACAGCCCTGGGGCTATGAGACTGCTACGGTAAATTTCGGCGGATCTACTATCTTGCGAGTCCCTAGGGTACTAATGACGTTCTTCGGCGCGAGAATTCTGCTGGCTGCGATTCTCGGCACTGGCTCGTTCTTGCTTGTGGCCGCACGAGGGCAGGCTCCGGGCGCCGAACCTGGGTCTGCGGCGAACGGACTGGCGGCCATCGCGATCGACTACCCGCTTGACGGCTCTGTTTTTCCCCCGGAGATCACGCCGCCGACTTTTCTCTGGCGCGATGACAGCGGGAGCGCGAAACGATGGGTGATCGAGGTCACCTTCGCCAACCTCAGGGCTGGAATTCGCGTCGAGGCATCGGGGTATGCGCAGCAGGTCAGTGAGATCGATTCGAAAGCGGGTTCGGGACTGGACATCGCGCAATTGACTCCCAGACAGCTCGCAACGCGGACATGGAGGCCGGATGCGGCCACGTGGGCGAAGATCAAAAGCGGGTCGCAGAAACCGGCAACCATTACGATTACTGGATTTGCGGACGGCAATTCCCTGCCGGTCTCGCGCGGCACGGTTGCCATCTCCACGTCACTGGACCCGGTCGGCGCTCCCGTTTTCTATCGCGATGTTCCATTGATGCTATCGCCCAGAACGGACAAAGGGTTCATCCAGCCGCTGCCGCCCTCGGCCATCCCTCTCATTAAATGGAAATTGCGCAGCATTGCCGAGCCAGAGAGCCGTACCGTCATGGAGAAACTCTACACCTGTGCCAATTGCCACTCGTTCTCCGCAGACGCCAGGACGATGGGAATCGATCTGGATGGACCGAAGAACGATAAGGGCTTATATGCCCTCGTTCCCGTGCAGAAATTCATGACGATCCGAAATCAGGATGTCGTCCGCTGGAGTTCTTTCCAAGAGAATCTGAATGCCAAGACGTCCGAGCCAGCGGTGAAGCGGTTCGGGTTCATGTCGCAGGTTTCGCCCGACGGACGCTACGTGGTGACGTCGATCGGTCCTCCGGGCGCGGGGAACGTCCATCAAAAAGAAAACCCAAGCTTTGCGCCGGGGCTCTCGGATCGCCTGTTCAGTATCAACTACCCGGACGTAGATTTCAGTCAGGTTTTCTATCCGATGCGCGGCATCCTCGCCTGGTATGACCGGTTAGCCAAAAAACTGCGGCCTCTTCCGGGCGCGGACGATCCTGGGTTCGTCCAGACCAGCGCGTTTTGGTCGCCGGATGGAAAATACCTGGTCTTCAGCCGGGCGCAGGCTCGCGATCCCTATCCGCCGGGCGCGGAGGTGCCCAACCACGCCAACGACCCGCGGGAACCGCAAATCCAATACGACCTGTACCGGATTCCCTTTAACGAGGGCAGAGGCGGTAAAGCGGAGCCGATCGCCGGTGCCTCGGGCAACGGCATGAGCAACAACTTCCCCAAGGTTTCTCCAGACGGCCGCTGGATCGTATTTGTCCAAAACCACAACGGCTTGCTCATGCGCCCGGACAGCAAACTCTACATCGTGCCTTTTGCGGGCGGCAAAGCACGACTCATGAAGTGCAATACGCCGGTGATGAATTCGTGGCACACATTTTCTCCGAACGGGCGCTGGCTGGCGTTTTCCTCAAAGTTGCATGGACCCTATACCCGGCTCATGCTGACCCATATTGATGCTGACGGCAATGACACTCCGGCGATTCTCGTCGACAACACGACCGCGGCTAATCGTGCCGTCAACATTCCCGAGTTTGTGAATATTCCGCCGGATGGCCTGGAAAAGATCGACCCGGAGGCGACCCAGTTCTACCATCTGTCGAACGATGCATTCGAACTGATGGAGAAGAACCAAATGCCCGAAGCCATTGCAAAGTGGCGCCAGGCCCTGCAACTGGACCCGAACGATGCCGCGACGCACTTCTCCCTGGCGGTCTCCCTGAGCGGGAACAATCAGGAGAACGAAGCACTCAAGGAGTACCGCACGGCCTGTGCTCTCGACCCGAATCACGCCGCCTGGTTCGACCACCTGGCGGTGTCGCTGGCGCTAACCGGCGATCCCGACGCCGCGGTGGAGAATTGGCGGAAATCGCTAGCCCTTAATCCGTCCAATGCCGAAGCGGAGATGGAGATGGGGGTGGTGCTGGCCGAAAAGGGGCAAGTTCAGGACGGTCTCCAGCACCTGCGGAAAGCAGTCGAGATCCTTCCCGAGGTCGCGGACACTCACAATGCTCTCGGCTGGGAGCTGGCAAAGATCGGACAATTGGATGAGGGAGTCGAGCAACTTGAGAAGGCAGTCGCGCTCAGCCCAACTTCTGCCGCGTACTACTCCAATCTTGGTCATGTTCTGGGATTGCGCGGAGACTCTGCCCGGGCTGTCGCTGCTCTAGAGAAGGCGGTGGAACTGAGCCAGGGCAAGGAACCGCAGTTCTTGGCGGCTCTGGCAGACGCATACAGCAAGACCGGACGCTTCGCCGAGGCAATCCAAACCGCCGGTCGTGCGCTCGACCTCGTTCTCCAGACCCACGACGAGAAACTGGAGAAGAGGCTGCGGGATGACATTGGGCGCTACGAACTCGAGAAGGAAAAAGCCAAACCCCAGCAGTGAGGCCATGCACGATCTTTGTGCATGACATGATATTTGCCTGCTTGACGATGATTGTCGGTTGGCGTCCCCGACGGGATTTGAACCCGTGTTACCGCCGTGAAAGGGCGATGTCCTAGGCCGGGCTAGACGACGGGGACAACTCTAAGGCAGGATTGCCAGGCAGATTTTTATGTTAACAGCCGCATTTCGCGCTGTCAAAGAAGGCGCAGGGTAGTATCCTATTTTGCTTCTTCACCACAGAAGCACAGAGGCACAGAGAAGCCCAACTGCCTGTCAAACCCCTTCTGTTTCTGACTCGTTTGAGATTTTCTCTGTGACTCTGTGACCCCCGTGGTGAAGAAAAATGGCGGGGCGCAGCATTACAATACTGCGATGAGGCGGCGCAGTCCTCATGTTCTACCTATGCCTGATCCTCTCTATCTCAGTCTCTGGTTTCCCGACTTCTCCGGCCCGGCGATGCTGCCGCACACCCTGGCGGTCTTGCAGCAATTCCCCTTCTCGACGCAGCGACCTGGAATCCGTTACCTGGCCGTGCAACCTGTTTCGTGGAACGAGGCCAGCGTGCTGGAACGCCGGTTCTCGCCTGGCATCGCTCCAGAAGAAGCGATCGTCGCCGTCGCGGACCTGATTCACGACGACTACGCCTACGTCCTCGATGCCTTCTGGGACCTTTGGACGCCCGACCCAGGCACCGGCCAGTGGAGCCTTTCGCCGAGCCTGGTGAAATTCGTGGTGCAGGGCGAAGAGTTCGACGAAGGCGCGCAGGAGCAGACCGGGCACATCGAGATCGACTTTGGCCTGGACGCCCCCTTCCTTCAGGAAAATGTCGAACTCACCGACGAGACTCAGGCCAAGGTGCGCGACAACGTCGCCAAGCTGGTCGAATTCACTTTGAAGGCGGAAAAAAATACTCGGGCGAGCGGGCGCGTCTTGTGGTCAGAGTCGGAGGAGAATCTGGCGCAAAAATTGATCGCCCGATTGCAGAAGGTGCAATGATTCACAACGCAGAGGACGCGGAGACCAGCCCGCGTCCTCTGCGTTGAGCCTAGTCTATTTCGTCCTTCCGCCCTCCACTTTCAGCGATTCGCTGGCCGCCGCCTGGGCTGCCGCCAGGCGCGCCGTCAGCACGCGGAAGGGCGAGCAGGAGACGTAGTTCAGCCCCACGCGGTGGCAGAACTCTACCGACGAAGGCTCGCCGCCATGTTCGCCGCAGATTCCCACTTTCAGGTTCGGACGCGTCTTCCGCCCGCGCTCGGTCGCCATTCTGACGAGTTGGCCGACACCCTCCTGATCGAGGGCCGCGAACGGATCCTGTTTCAGAATTCCTTCCGCCAGATACGTCGGCAGCACCTTATTGACGTCATCACGCGAGAACCCAAATGTAGTCTGAGTCAGATCATTCGTGCCGAACGAGAAGAACTCCGCCTCTTTGGCAATCTCGTCCGCCACCAGCGCCGCGCGCGGCAACTCGATCATGGTGCCGACCATGTAGTCAATCTTGGTTCCCTTCTCTTTGAAAACTTCTTCGGCCACGCGCCGCACGATGGCTCCCTGGTTCGCCATTTCTTTCAGCGTTGCCACCAGCGGAATCATGACCTCGGGCAGCACTTTCACGCCCTTCTTCGAGACTTCAATCGCCGCTTCGAAGATGGCGCGCGCCTGCATCTCGGTGATCTCTGGATAGGTGATTCCAAGACGGCAGCCGCGGTGTCCGAGCATCGGATTGAACTCGTGCAGTTGCTCCACGCGAGCCAGCAGCCCGGGCAGAACCTTCTTCAGATCGCTGGCCCCCTTTACGCCGTAGTCTTTGTACTTTGCCACCAGCTCCTTCTTTTGCTTGACGCTGTAGCGAGAGAGCAGCGCGATGTCGACCATCAAGTCCTCGCGACGGGGCAGGAACTCGTGCAGTGGTGGATCCAGCGTGCGGATCGTAACCGGCAGCCCGTCCATCGCCTTGAAGACTCCGGCGAAGTCCTTGCGCTGTAGCGGCAACAGCTTCTTCAGCGCGGCCCGGCGATCTTTCTGGTTGTCGGCAAGAATCATTTCGCGCATCTTTTCGATTTTGCCCTCGCCGAAGAACATGTGTTCAGTGCGGCACAGCCCGATTCCTTCCGCTCCGAACGCCCGCGCCTGAATGGCATCGCGCGGAATATCGGCATTGGCGCGCACTCTCAATTTACGGAACGGCTCCGCCCATCCCATCAGCTTCATCAACTCCGGATCGTCTGCCTTGGGAGGAATTGTGCCCAGTTTGCCCTTGATCACGCGCCCGGTCGTGCCGTCGAGCGAGATCCAGTCGCCTTCCTTGAACGTCTGACCCTTCACGCTCATCTCGCGCTTCTTTTCATCCACGGAGATGTCGCCCGCGCCGGCCACGCAGCACTTTCCCATGCCGCGAGTCACCACCGCTGCATGGCTGGTCATGCCGCCGCGAGATGTCAGAATGCCCTTCGCGACTTCCATCCCGTCAATATCTTCGGGAGTCGTCTCGGCGCGCACCAGAATCACACTGTTCTTCGCGCCGTGTCCTGCCTTTTTGACCGCTTCGTCCGCAGTGAAGACGATTTGACCGACGGCTGCGCCCGGCGACGCCGGCAGGCCTGTGGCAAGCACTTCTACCTTCGCGCTCTTCTCATCGAGGCGCGGGACGAGAAAATCGTAAAGCTGGTTGGGTTCGACACGGAAGATTGCTTCCTCTTTCGTGAGCAGGCCTTCCTCGACCATCTGAAGCGCCACTCGCACCGCGGCCAGCCCGGTGCGCTTGCCGTTCCGGGTTTGCAGCATGTACAGCTTGCCGTCCTGAATGGTGAACTCGAAGTCCTGCATGTCGCGGTAGTGTTTCTCCAGCCGCGTGGTGATGTCGCGCAGCTGGTCGTACACATCGGGCATGATCTTGTGCAGTTCGAGGATGTGTACTGGAGTGCGCACGCCTGAAACCACGTCCTCACCCTGCGCGTTCATCAGGAATTCGCCGTAGAATTCCTTGGCGCCGGTTGCGGGATTGCGCGTGAAGCCCACGCCCGTACCGCTGGTGTCGCCCAGATTGCCGTACACCATGGCCTGCACGTTGACCGCTGTTCCCAGCATGTCGTCAATGTTATTGATGCGGCGATAAGACTTCGCCCGATCGTTCTGCCAGGAGCGGAACACAGCATCGCGCGCCATCACCAGCTGTTCGCGCGGATCCTGCGGAAAGTCACGTTTGGCGTGCTTTTTGACGACCTTCTTGTAGTCGACAATCACTTCCTGCAAGGCCTTGGCGTCGAGATCGGTGTCGAGCTTTGTCTTCTTCTGGTGCTTCTTGGCGTCGAAGACTTCCTCAAATGCCGACTTCTCGATGTCGAGCACGACGTTGCCGAACATCTGGATGAGCCGTCGGTAAGAATCGGCCGCGAAGCGCGGGTTGTTGCTGCGCTTGGCCAGCGCCTCTACGCTCTTATCGTTCAGCCCCAGGTTCAGGATGGTATCCATCATGCCGGGCATGGAAAACTTTGCGCCGGAGCGGACGCTGACCAGCAGCGGATTCTCGCCCTCGCCGAGCTTCTGTCCCTGCAGCGCTTCGAGCTTGGCCAGCGCGTCGTTCATCTGCTGGTCAACCTCTTTGGATAACGACCCGCGCATGTACTCGCGGCAGGCTTCGGTCTGAATGGTGAATCCCGGAGGCACGGGCAGCCCCGCGTTGGTCATTTCGGCCAGGCCGGCGCCCTTGCCACCCAGCACGTCCTTCATCTTGCCGTCGCCGTCGGCCTTGCCGCCGCCGAAAAAGTACACATACTTGGTTGTGGATTTCTTGGTTTCCTTCGCTTCAGCTTCGGGGAGAGTGATTGTCGCCATATATGAGTCCTTTGTGCTCCTGGAATTTTGTGTGGTGCACTCTTCTTAAGTTAAATCGGTTTGTCCTTCCGAGCGCCGCACTTGCGCGAGGGATCTGCTTTCCTGTGCACCGTCGAAAAGCAGGTTCCTCCCTCCGGTCGGAATGACAAAGCTTCGGAATGACAAAGCTGTGGTAATGTTCACGCCTTCCCTTCGGTCACGATTTCGGAAAAATCGGCGATGGTCGAGAATTCTCTTAACAGAGTTCGCAATAACGCCAACCGGTTCGCCCGCACGCGCTCGTCTTCGACCATCACCATAACTTTGTCGAAAAACTTGTCTACGGGTTCACGAGCGGTCGAGAGCAACGTCAAAGCATCGCTGTACTCCTTCTTCTTTCGCAGCTCGTCGACCCTGGGACCATTCACCTCGACGTACGCTGCCAGTTTCTTTTCTTCATCGGCCGAATCCGGCCGGGACTCGAACTTCGCGGCCGGTTCAATTCCCTTCTCCGATGCCTGCCTCAGAATGTTCCGCATGCGCTTGCAAGCCGCGCCGATGGCCTGGAACTCGGGCATATGCAGAACCTGTTTCACCGCCTCCGCCCGCGCCAGCGCATCCACCACATCTTCTGCGTCCGCACCGAGCACAGCCTCCACTACATCGTAAGCGTAGCCGCGCGCGTCTTTCAGGTAAAACTCCATCCGCTCGCGGAACAACGTCTTCACCGCGTCAGAGAACGTGGCATCGTCCACGAACTTCTTCTCGGCCTCTGCGCCTTTGTACCCGGTGCGCGCGTCGCGCATCATATCGCCCAGCCGCAAGGGCAGTTTCTTGTCCGCGATTACTTTTACGATCGCATTCGCCTGCCGCCGCAGGGCAAAGGGATCCTTCGATCCGCTCGGCACCAGGCCCAGCGAGAACATACCCGCGATCGTATCCGCCTTGTCGGCGATCGAAAGAACCGCGCCTTCGGTGGAGCGCGGAACTTCGTCATCGGTCGATTCCGGCTTGTAATGATCGTAGATAGCATCGGCAACAGCCATCCGCGTCGCTTCGGGCAAACTCGGATCCAGCTGCTGCGCGCGCGCATACAGCCCGCCCACGATCCCCTGGAGCTCGGTGAATTCCTTGACCAGTTCGGTCGTCAGGTCGGTCTTGGCCAGGCACGCCGCCTTGTGAATCACGCCGGGCCGCACCGTCATTCCGTGGCGCTTGAGAATCTCGCTCAGCCAGCTGCACAGACGCTGCACGCGCAGCGTCTTGTCATAGTAGCTGCCCAGATCTTTCTGGAAGGTCACATGCTTCAGCGAGTCCAAGCGCTCCAACAGGGATTTCTTCTGGTCCGTTTCCCAGAAAAAGCTGGCGTCGTTGAAGCGCGCCCGCAGCACGCGCTCATTCCCGTGCCGAATCAGTCCCTGCGGATCGCTGTCGGTGTTGAGCACCGCCAGAAAATGCGGCAGCAGCTTACCGTTTGCATCCTCCACCGCGAAATACTTCTGGTGATCGCGCATGACGGTGACCAGCACTTCTTCCGGCAGCGCCAGGAACTGCGGATCGAACCCGCCCAGAATCACCGACGGGAATTCTGTCAGGTTCACCACCGTATCGAGCAGCGACTTATCCTCGCGCCAGCGTGCGCCGGAAATGGTGCGAGTGGCGGCATCGAGCGCCTTGCGAATCTGCTGCTCGCGCTCACCGCGGCCCAGAACCTTGGCTACCCGCAGCGAATCAACGTATGCCGTTCCAGCGCGCGGAATCGGCACTTCGCCGTCTGACAAAATTCTGTGCCCTCGCGATGTCTTTCCGGCCCGGATGCCGTCGAATTCCAGCGGAACGGTTTCGCCGTCGAGCATCGCCACCAGCCACCGCACCGGGCGCACAAAGCGCTCGTTGGGTTTGCGCCAGTACATACTCTTCGGCCAGTAGATCGAGGCGATTTCTTTCGGCAGGTTCTCGGAAAGAATCTCCGCCGCACTGCGGCCTTTCTTGGTGACCTTGGCTGCAATGTATTCGCCCTTTGGCGTTGAGACCCTTTCGACCTGCGCGACGTCCACGCCGGCTTTCTTGGCGAAGGCGTGCGCGGCTGGCGTAGGTTGGCGGTCTTTATAGGCGACGTTCACCGAGGGCCCGGTGATCTGCTCGGTCACATCCGGTTGAGAAGCAGGAATGCTCGGGACGATCACTGCCAACCGCCGCGGGGTATCAAAACATGCGACCTCGCCGCCTGCGAGGCGCTCGCGGTTGAGCAGTGCGCCCATGCGCTCGCGCAGTTCCTGGGATGCGGCGTCAATCATCCGCGCCGGAATCTCTTCGCATCCGATCTCTAGCAGAAAATCTGGCATGCTTTCAAACCATCAAGTGTCTCAAAAACCGTGGAAACCTGAATGTGATATCCGTCACATCCGCACTGTGCAAACTCCGCGCACAGTGGAAATCGCCGCTGCTATCCGACCGGAGACAGCTTTTCCCGCTTCGGCTTCGCTTTCTTCTCGCGAACCGGAGCAGACTCGTCGGACTTTTCCGACGTGGGCTCAGCCTGTTGTTGATCGTTTTTCTGTTGATCCACCCAGGCCTTGGCGATTCCCACGGCCAACGCCCGCACCCGGGCAATCACGCCCACACGCTCGGTCACCGAAATTGCCCCGCGCGCATCGAGAATGTTGAACAGATGCGAGCACTTCAGACAAAGATCGTAGGCTCCCAGCAACGGAAACCGCGACTTGTCACCCGACTGAGGGTGCCCCATCCTTGTCTCTCCGTTTTGTGGAGAGACAGGGTGGGGATTCTGACTTTCACTCAACTTCGTGTACCGCTCCAGCAATCCCTTGCACTCCGCCTCATACAGGTCGAAGTGCTTCCACGTTTTCTCGACGTCGGCGGCCTCGAAGTTGTACACGGAGAACTGCAGTTCATCGGCTAGCCGCACGTCGCCATAGGTCACCACGCTGCCCGACGTTTTTCCGCTGGCCGATGGATCCCGCGCCCACACGATCTGGTAAATCGAATCCACATCCTCGAGGAACGCCGTGATGCGCTCCAGGCCATAGGTGAGTTCAACCGAAATCGGAGACAGGTCCACGCCTCCGCACTGCTGGAAGTACGTGAACTGAGTGATCTCGAGGCCGTCCAGCATGACCTGCCATCCGATGCCCCACGCGCCCAGCGTGGGCGACTCCCAGTTATCCTCTTCGAACTTGATGTCGTGGTGGCGCAGGTCAATGCCGATGGCGGCCAGCGATTCCAGGTACAGCTCCTGCACGTTTTCCGGCGGAGGCTTAAGGATCACCTGCAGCTGCATGTGCTTGAACAGCCGGTTCGGGTTCTCGCCGTAACGGCCGTCGGCCGGGCGCCGCGAGGGCTGCACATACGCGACCTTGTAGGGCTGCGGCCCCAGCACGCGCAGAAATGTTTCCGGCGCCATCGTGCCCGCGCCGACTTCCACGTCGTAGGGCTGCTGCAAGACGCAGCCGCGCTCCGCCCAAAAAGTCTGCAGACGCAGGATGAGTTCCTGGAAGGTGAGCGGGTTGGAGGAGGATGAAGTCATGAATGAAAAGCTTCTAGCTGCTAGTTTCTAGCTGCTAGCGAACCCCGACACCTTGGCCTTTAGCTAGTGGCTAGAAGCTAGCAGCTGCCTTTACAGTGCCAAGGGAGCGCAACAGGTTAATCCATGATTGTAATGGAAGTAGGAGGCAGCCGTCAGCTAGGAGATGCCGGCAGCTTCAGCCAGGCCAGCACAAAGGCCAGCAAAGCCACGACCAGGAACGACGTGGGGATAACAAAAAAATAACGCAGCGAGACGGCCGTCATCACTGCCAGCCAGAGTACGTTGATCAGCGCCACTCGCTTCAGCAGCTCCCCTCGCTCGCGGGACAATGCCAGATCGAGTACTCCCAGGCCGATCGCCCCAACCAGAAAGCAAATGCTGAACCCGCGCAATAGGTTGTCCATGCTGCGCATCGACCCCGCGAGGTTGAATCTGTAGCTTGTCATCAGACCGAGCAACTGCCGCTCGGTATCGTTCGCCGGGGTTAGATCGTGGAATAGCGACAGCGAGTGCGCCGCCCCGAGCAGGACCAACACAATCGCACCCGTCGTGAATAACCGCCTTCCTCATTTGTCGGCCATGATTATCCTCGTCCCGTGAAGTTATAGCACGATTTCTAAAAGCCGCCCTTCTCCAGCATTCCTGCCGTCACCAGCTTCTTCTCAATATGCCGCTCGAGAATCTGGATCAGAAACTTCCGCAGGTCGGCGCACTGCGATTTCGGCCAGGGCATGCCCACAAAACTCTCCACCGGGGCGCGAAACATTTGTGCCGCCAGCGCCCGCGACTCGGCGGAAAGTTCGGACGAGGCCAGGCGCTTGTCGTCGGCGCACATCAGGCCATCGGCGAGGGCGTGAAACCAGGCGCGGCTGACGTTCAGGCTGCGGCCGCACACGATGCACTCGGTCAACTCGGGCAGGAAGCCGGCCAGGCGCGTCATCCATAGCTCGAAATAGGTGATGGGCATCCAGACTTCGGGGCCGGTCAGAACGTGCAGCACCGAGAGCGCCAGGCGGAAGATGGCGTCATTCGCTTCGCGGTCGGGCAGCAATTCGTCGAGCAACTCGGCGATGTGTCCCAGCGCCACCGCCCGCGCGTAGCTGACTTCGGAGGCCAGCGGAGACTCCAGCACGTCGCAGGCGTCGAGCCGCGCCAGCTCCTGCCCCTCGCGGACGTCGTAGAAGGCGCGCACATAAGTCAGCGGTTCGAGCGCTCCGCCGAAGCGCCGCTTCGATTTCTTGGCCGACCGAGCCACGCCGCGGACTTT
>Ga0187818_10000083_pt1 | contig 25811 bp, 19 predicted proteins | sample NC_wetland_sal_i_14_FD_130581 | JGI IMG/M metagenome (GOLD analysis project Ga0187818, IMG submission 130581) | Wetland sediment microbial communities from Neuse River Estuary, North Carolina, USA - SO4_3 | ecosystem: Environmental > Aquatic > Freshwater > Wetlands > Sediment | place: USA... | reverse complement strand
TATGTAAAATTCGTGGGGGCTGCGGATCCGGCGAACGGTAAAGAGGCAGCCAAGCACTTCGAGTCGATCGGCATGAAAACAAAAGTCCTGTCGTCTCCGGAAGCGACAGAGCTGGCGAAACTCACCGAAACAACTTACTTCGGTTTGATAATCGCGTGGGCACAAGAAGTCGAGAGATATTGTGATCAATCGGGTGCTGATTACTCCGAAATCGTCTCGTTTTACGATGAGATAAAGTTCTTTCCTCCGGTAAAGTACTTCCCCGGGATTATCGGTGGGCATTGCGTCATGCCCAACATCGAGATCTTGAGCAAGTTTGACCATTCAGCGATTCTCAGAGCGATTCGGGATTCCAACAAGAAGAAGATCGAGCGCGATGCGCTCAAAGAGTCAGGTGTGGACAAGTCGAAACCCGTGGCGGCCACGCACTGACGCACCAAACTTATATCGATGGGAGACGCATGAATACAACTCCTAATGCGGGAGTTCAGCACTGGAACCTTATGCATTTCTTGACGAACAAGACAGAGGTACGGGAAGAGCACCAAACCTACCCGCGTACGAACGGTGCTGCTGGCACATGCTCCACCGAGGTGCCCGATCACGCGTCCTCGCATAGCGCCACAGCTACCTCGATCGGCAGCCGGCTGCGCGGAAAGAGCGCGGCAATGGTCACATTTTCGCCTTACCCTCACGATCCACGCGTGCGGCGTGCGGTGGATGCCCTGCTCCAAGAGGGCATGAATGTAGACCTTCTGTGCGTAGCCGATGGAAAGTCTCCAAAACGTGAGATCCTAAACGGCCTCGACGTCCGGCGGCTTCCCATCAAAAACAGCCGTGGCGGAAAGCTCGCATACGCCTACCAATATGCGGTTTTGATCCTGCTCTCATCGGCAATTCTGGCGTTTCGCTCTTTAAGACGCCGCTACGATTTAGTCCATGTGCATAACATGCCCGACATCCTGGTCGTCAGCGCACTAATACCCAAGATGCTCGGAGCCAAAGTAATTCTTGATCTGCATGATCCTATGCCGGAGCTTATGATGACGATTTTCGGCCGCGACAAGGACAGCCTCAGCGTTCGCCTGATGAAGCGCCTTGAGAAGTGGAGCATTGCGCGTGCCGATCTGGTGTTTACCGTTAACATCGCGTGCAAGCGGATCTTCGCCTCGCGCAGTTGTCGTCCGGAGAAGATCGGAGTGGTGATGAATTCTCCCGATGGTGAGATTTTTTCATTCCGCAAACCTCGGCCTCGCGCTCAACTAAGCCAGGCTCACGACAAGCGTTTCGTGATCATGTATCACGGGTCATTAGTCGAACGGAATGGCTTGGACCTCGCCGTCGACGCAATCGCCCGAGTACGACAGGCCATTCCCGCTGTGGAACTAAGAATTTACGGTCGCTCCACGCCTTTTCTTGAACGCGTGCTGAGTGCGGCGGGGGACAAAGGTCTGAACGAGGCAGTTCGTTATCTCGGGTCCAGGCGGCTGGAGGATCTTGTGCCGGAAATTCTAGATTGTGACATGGGAGTTATTCCAAATCACCGAAACGCTTTTACCGAAATCAATACGCCGACGCGCATTTTCGAGTATCTCGCTCTGGGGAAGCCGGTGGTCGCCCCACGCACCCCAGGCATAGAAGACTACTTTAGCAAAGACTCCCTCGTCTTTTTCGATTCGGGTGACTCCGAGGACCTTGCTCGCAAAATCGAGCACGTGTATGCACACCCTGCCGAAGCCATTGCGATCGCGGAGCGAGGGCAGCGGGTCTACTTGGCCCACATCTGGCCCCAGGAGAGAGAGGCCTTTCTAAATCTAACGAGCGAATTGCTGGCATGAGCGTAGTTGTACATTCCGAGGGAGGCAATCGTGCAATGGATACTCAGTTGAGCTATGTCTTGATCACTCCGGCTCGTAACGAACAGGCCTTTATCGAAAAGACAATCGAGTCAATGATTCTCCAGACGGTTCTGCCACTAAAGTGGGTAATTGTCGATGATGGCTCGACAGATCGCACGGCAGAGATTGTCCAAGGTTATTCGAAGCGCTACCCGTGGATTGAACTTGTGCGCCGTCCCTCGCGCAAGGACCGCAACTTTGCCGGGAAGGTTCACTCCTTCAACGCAGGGCTTGAGCAAGTTCGCGGTCTCAAGTTCGACCTTGTCGGAAACTTGGACGCAGATATTTCGTTCGGCGCCGATCACTTCGAATTTCTGATCAGCAAGCTTTTGGAGAATCCTGCCTTAGGCGTTGCAGGCACCGCATACACCCAGGATGACTGGGACTCTACGCGCGATAGCTTTGAAGGCGAGAATTCCGTACATGGCGCATGTCAACTGTTTCGGTATCAATGTTTTCAGGATATCGGAGGTTATTGCGCAAACCGAGCTGGCGGGATTGACTGGATTGCCGTTACATCTGCGCGCATGAAGGGCTGGCAAACACGTAATTTCCCACAAAGGCGATTCCATCACTATCGAACTATGGGCACTGCAGAGCGGGGCCCTTTGGGGGCGATGTTCGATTATGGCAAGAAAGACTATTTTCTAGGTGGATCCCCGATCTGGGAAATGTTTCGGGTGGCTTTTCGCATGACCAAGAAACCAATTGTTTTCGGTGGTCTAGCTCTTCTGACTGGGTATTGTATGGCTGCTGTGAGCCGTGTCGAGCGGCCAGTGTCCGGGGAATTAATGCGATTTCACCGCTCCGAGCAAAGAAAGAAGTTGCGTCTGATTCTCCACTCGCTGATCAGGCTAAGGAAAGTCCAAACATACTTGCCGGCGGAATCGGTGAAGTAACAACACACGTTTGAGCTAAGTACGAATCTTACAAGCGATCGACAAAATAGAGGAATAGAGAACAGGTGAATATGAATTCGACTCTGGATGATGTGCGCAGTTTCTGGAATGCAAACCCGTGCCAGTCGAACTTATCCGAGGCCGACGACAGGCGACGATATTTTCAGGAAATCTCAAATAATCGGTACGGTCGCCGGGAATGGCATGTACCCACAGTTGCGCAGTTTTCCGCTTTTCAAGGGAAAGACGTGCTTGAGATCGGGTGCGGAATAGCCACCGACGGGCTGGAATTTGCAAAGAACGGGGCGAATTATGTCGGAGTCGATTTGACCCCTCACTCGATCGAGCTTGCAAAAGAACGCTTTGGGTTATTTGGCGTTCCAGGCCGGTTTGAGGTTGCAAATGCTGAAGAGGGGCTGCCCTTCCCCGACAATAGTTTTGACCACGTGTATAGCTTTGGCGTGATCCACCATTCCCCTGTGCCTGAGAAGATCGTCCGCGAGATTTACCGCGTTCTCCGGAAAGGCGGCACTCTCACGGTAATGCTGTATAACAGAACCTCGATCAACTATTACGTGGAGATCATGTTCCTGAGGAAACTGCTCAGATGGTGCCTATTGCCAGGCTTCATGCCGGGCCTCATTGCGGCCGTCACCGGATTCGATCGCTGGAAATTGGAAGGCCATCGCAAGATACTGGCGGAAAAGAAGAGGATCTCCAAGGACGAATGGATAAGCATGAATACAGATGGACCTTTCTGTCCCCTGGCTCGCGTGTACAACGAGAAAGAAGCAGCCAGCCTCTTCAGAGACTTCGGGAATATGAGGCAGGAAGTGTGGGAGTTTAACGTCGAACATTGGTCATTTGTCGGAAGAGCAATTCCCGACTCTGTGGCTAAGTCGATCGGCCGCCATTGGGGTTGGCATCGTATGATCTATGCGGAAAAACTCTGAAGTGGCCGCCCATCTTGCAGTGCTGAGTAACGAGCCCTCGCGATGATAGGAGTAGTTGCAAATCCTGCGGAACACGATGCTGTTCGCGAGTTCTTCGAGCTGTTTAAGACTCCGTGGGAATTCTATCGCAGGGATCGACAGTACGAAGTACTGCTTTGCTCAGCAGATGACCCGGTCGACGAAACGGCAAAACTCATCCTTTTCTATGCCGGCACAAGGGTGCAGTTTGACGACGAACACCAGATCCAAACTGGTCGCCAACGGAGCCCGGCCAGCATTCTCTCGTACAAGAGAACACGAATCCCAATTTATGGGAACGCCATCACGTTTCCCGAGGAGGCGACTGGCCTCCTGACACATGAAGACTCCCAGGAGTGCTCGGCATATCTCGACCGGTCGGGTGACAGATTCCGGGCGCGCATCGGCTATGACATCTTCAAGGAAGTTCACACGCTCCTGACGGTGGGTCAGCCGCCTACCAACGCCAATTTGCCGGCGCTGGACCTGCATATCGCATTTCTCAGAGATTTGATCACCGGATGCGGAGTTCCATTGGTTGAGGTTCCTCCGGCGCCGGATAAACATCGATTTATAGCCTGCTTAACTCACGATGTTGATCATCCCTCGATTTGCCAGCACAAATGGGACCACACAATGTTCGGGTTTCTGTACCGTGCCGTCCTAGGTTCTTTGCGGAACTTTATCCGCGGACGGATACCGCGTCGGACTCTGCTTGCGAACTGGACGGCGGCCTTGAAGCTGCCGTTTGTTTACTTGGGCCTTGCGAAAGACTTCTGGCTCGAGTTCGACGGGCGTTATCTGGCAATGGAAAAGGGTCTCCCCTCAACTTTTTTCGTAATTCCTTTCAAAGACCGTCCAGGACGGAATGCAACGGGGCTGGCGCCCAGGCATCGCGCATCTCGTTACGGTGCGGCTGACATTGCAAGTCACATCCAAACACTGACATCCGCAGACCGCGAAATCGGGCTCCACGGAATCGATGCGTGGCTGGATAGTTCCAATGGGCAAAAGGAACTGGAAGAGATTCGTCGATTAACAGAGATGCAAGATATCGGAGTACGAATGCACTGGTTGTACTTCGATGAACGATCGCCAGTGACCCTGGAGAAGGCGGGGGCCGATTACGATTCGACAGTTGGCTACAACGGAACGGTTGGGTATCGCGCCGGAACGAGCCAAGCCTACAAACCATTCCAAGCAATCCGGCTACTCGAATTGCCGCTAATGATCATGGACACTGCCTTGTTCTTTCCTGGCTACCTCGATCTGTCATTCAGAGAAGCCAGTAAACGGGTGGACAATATCATCAACCACGCGGTTCAGTTTGGCGGCACTGTCACTGTGAACTGGCATGATCGAAGTGTCGCGCCAGAAAGGTGCTGGGATGAGTTCTATACAGATCTAGTCGACGAACTCAAGAGCAAGGAAGCTTGGTTCGCGACCGGCAAGCAGGCGGTTTCCTGGTTCAGGAAACGCAGGTCAGTCGTGTTCGAAACTGTCGATGCAGATTCGACTACCGTGCGCGTGAAGGTTGCCGCCGAGGCGGATGATAAACTGCCTGGGTTACTTTTGCGAGTCCATCGACCCGGAGAGCAACCTCAAGATACGGCAATCAGTGCGGGCACCCGTTGCGTTGATCTCTTCTTCGCTCAGAAGGAACTGCAGAATATCAACGCCTGAGATCTGCTTGCGCCTGACCGCCAAGTGATTCCAGAAACCAACCCGTCGAAAATAGCGTCGAAAAGCCAATAGATGTCTCCTCTCATTGCCAGTGCGCTCTACGCTCTCGTGATTGTGGGACTCTTTTGGCTTGACCGAGACCAGAAGGCTCGAACCTCCGTTGCGCTGTGGATTCCACTGATTTGGCTAGCGCTCGCCTGTTCGCGAACTGCGGGTCAATGGCTGCTGCGCGGCAACGCAGTCGAGCGGCCCGACCTATTACTGGACGGGAGCCCGTTCGACCGATTGGTGTACACGAGCCTAATCGTCGTCGGATTAGTCGTGCTTCTCAGCCGAAGAAAGCAGACTGGAAGGTTCTTGCAGACGAATTGGCCGATTCTCCTGTTCCTCTCTTACTGCGCCGTGAGCCTCCTCTGGTCTGACTACGCCGACGTGGCTTTTAAGCGATGGATCAAGGCCATAGGCGACCTTGTCATGGTTCTGATTGTCGTGACCGATCGTGACCCGTCCGCTGCCGTCAAGCGACTCCTGTCGCGGCTGGCTTTCGTCCTCATCCCTGTTTCTATCTTATTCATCAAATATTACCCCGAACTCGGAACAGCTTACAGCCCCTGGGGCGGCCCGGTAATGTACACCGGCGTCACACTCAACAAGAACAGCCTGGGCGCCACCTGCTTGCTCTTGGGGCTGGGTTCTTTGTGGTGCTTTCTGGAGGCCTTCGAAGATAAGGAGGCCAAAGGTCGCAGCCGGAGACTGATCGCTCAAGCTGTGACTCTGGCCATGGTTGTGTGGCTCCTTTGGACCGCCAATTCGATGACCTCGATATCCTGCTTCCTCATGGCCAGCATCTTGATTTTGGTAGCCAACCTCCGTACTGTCACCAGGAGGCCGGCCATAATTCACTTGCTCATCGGAGCGATGCTGACTGTCTCTGCCTCTATCGTATTCCTCGGAGCTAGCCCCGGAGCCTTGAAAGCGTTAGGAAGAAACCCAACGCTGACTGACCGGACTGAAGTCTGGGGTGTGCTGTTCAGTCTGGTCAAAGACCCGTTGCTCGGCACCGGCTTCGAGAGTTTCTGGCTGGGGAAGCGACTGGAGCGGCTCTGGAGTCTGTATTGGTGGCATCCCAATGAAGCCCATAACGGGTACATCGAAATTTACCTGAACCTGGGGTGGATAGGATTGATTTTGCTGGCCGTGGTCTTGGTGATGGGATATCGCAAGATCGTTGCTGCCTACCGGCTCAACCTGCCGCTGAGCAGACTCGCGCTGGCCTATTTTCTAGTGGCGTTAACCTACAATTTTACTGAAGCAGCGTGGTTCAGGATCGTGCATCCGGTCTGGATATTCGCGCTCTTTTCGATCGTCGGTGTTTCGGCGATTTCGTCCCACAAACTCCGCTCATCCGTGCCAATAAAGCACGAACCGCTGCCTAGCGAGGTCATGCAGCCCGCCTCGAGCCTGGGGGCCATCTGAAGCCATTCGATGCCGGCGGCGCATTCGTGCCCCCTGGTGACGGCGGCGGACTGCGCCGCCGTGCCGTGCGAGGCGCAGGCATTACGGTGTTCGCACAGGCGGTGGCGTTCGCCGCCCAAATGGTTGCCACCGTAGTTCTGGCTAGGCTGCTGTTGCCTGCCGATTACGGCGTTGTCACGATGGTCACGACCCTCAGCTTGCTGCTCGCAAACGTAGGGCTGATCGGGTTCCCTGAGACCGTCCTTCAGCGGGACGAGATGAACCATTTTCTCGCTAGTAACCTGTTCTGGATTAACGTCGGTACAGGGCTGTTCCTGACTACCGCCTTCGCCGCGGCGGGTTCGCTTCTGGCGAAATTCTATGGCGACCCCCGCGTGGCCCACGTCGCTATCGCCGCGTCCCTGACAATTTTCATCACCAGTACATCCGTTCTGCACCTGGCGCTGCTCCAGCGGGGCATGCGCTTCTCTGCCATATCAGCCAACGACATCATCGCCCGCCTGGTTTCGGTGGCTGTGTCAATACTCCTCGCCTGGGCAGGCTGGGGATACTGGGCGCTGGTCGCAGGGGTGGTAGCGCAGCCGCTGGCTACATCCATCGGGGTCTGGAGCCTGTGTCAATGGATCCCCAGCTTTCCCCGCCGCGTAGCCGGAACAAGCACGATGGTACGCTCGGCGGCCCATATTTATGGGCGCTTCAGTGTGGACTACGTCACACACAATATGGACTATCTGCTGGTGGGCTGGAGGTTCGGACCGAACCCGCTGGGATTTTACAAGAAAGCGTATGAGCTATTTGTCCTCCCAGCAAACCAGTTCTTGTCTGCTTTTCCCGTCGCGGTTTCCACTCTGAGCCGGCTAAACCGAAATCTCGTCCAGTACCGGCGATATTTTCTCGGAGGTATAACCATCCTGGCGCTGGTTGGTATGGGAGTGGGCGCGGACCTCACGCTGGTCGGTAAGGATCTGGTTCGCCTGTTGTTAGGACCCCGATGGGAAGAGGCGGGCCGGATCTTCACGTTCTTTGGGCCCGGAATTGGAATCACGCTTATCTACCGCACCCAGGGTATGATCCATCTCTCCCTCGGAACCGCAAACCGCTACTTCCGATGGGCTATCGCTGAGTTTGTCGTTACGTGCCTGCTGTTTCTTCTGGCACTACGCTGGGGGCCGGAAGGAATCGCCTTAGCTTGGACTGCATCCTCGTGGATTCTGATCTTTCCCGCGTTTTGGTATGCGGGCCGCCGAATCCAGTTTGGACCATCCCTGGTGCTCGCCGCCATCTGGAAGTACATTCTGGCCTCGCTGCTGGCGGGTTGCGCCTGCGCTGTGATCACACGATCGTTTCCTTTCCTGATCACCGGATCAGGCCCAGTTGAAACCGCAGCGCGGATCGCTACGAACACTTTGTTGTTCGCAGCTTTGTACATTGGGGCAGTGATTCTATTGCACGGTGGGTGCGAACCGTTTCGTCAGTTTGCGGGACTTTTGCGGGAGATGATGCCGGGCCGTTTCTCGAGGCCGTCCCCAGCGGTCGCGACAACCTATGGCAGCGACGCGAGCAGCGGGGTCCTCACCCCAACCGGCACAGGGGGAACGATCTCAATGCAGGGTGACTAGCAGCTTGCTAACCGCCACGGACGCGAGACCTGCGGATATGTACCTTTCACCGACGGCAAGCGGACCTTTTGCAATGCTTGGAGAGTGTACCTTCGTGTCTTGAGCCTGTCGCGTCAACTGTTTAGAGTACGCGAAAGGACGTCAGATGCCTTGGCCGCGAGCGTTGTAAGGAGAGTCGCGGTCGACTGCGCTACCGGCGTAGTTCTTTTGGGCGTCAGCGAAGGTGAGATGATGTGCAAAAGCCGGTTGCTCCTCTTCCCGATGTTGCTTTGCCTCTCCCTATGTTCGCAGGGACAAGGCATTTCCGGTTTTATTCCCTCGAGTCGCACGGTTGATTGGACTCACGTTGGTATTCCGGGCGGAATCCCCAGTGCGACCTGGCCGATTTGCCAGACAATTTCTCCGAGCGGTGGCTCAGATGACAGCGTAGCCATCGAGAATGCCATCAACTCCTGCTCCGCCGGTTCCGTGGTCCTGTTGACGGCTGGGACTTATACGCTGCATCGCGCTTCGATCATTTGCCCAGGCAAGTCAGACGACGGCGGGGGCGGTGTGTACGAGGCTGGGTTATGCCTGACCGACAAGTCTATCGTCTTACGCGGAGCAGGCCCCAACAACACGACCATCAACTACGGCGACGGCGCGAATATCATCAGCTTGGGGCGGACTTTCTTGTCTCATTCCAATGCTTCTTTCATCGCCATCACGTCCAGCGCGAACAAAGGATCGACCCAGCTCACGCTGGCCAGCACGAACGGCATCACGACGAATAGCTACGTCGCTATAACGCAGACGAACCCGACGGATCCAAACGATGGCAACCCGCTGGTCTCAACCAACGGCTACGATGGCAACTGCGATTACTGCGGCCACGATCTTCCCAACCAGGCAATGGAGCAGATCGATAAGGTGGTAGGTGTCAGCGGAAGTGTCATCACCCTGGAGCGTCCCCTCTACTTTGATTACACGAACTCTCCTCAGGTATATCACTTGCCGATGATCGAAAACGTCGGACTTGAAAACTTGCGAGTCGTGGGCACAGCGTCGTCGGGGGCCGGCACTGTCTACAAGAACGTCAACGTTGAGGCCTGCGCCCATTGCTGGGTTCACGATGTTGAGAGTGATATGGCAGTAGATCGGGCGAACTTCTATTTGTCTGACACATACGGGAGTGAGATCAGCGACAATTATCTGAATGACGGATACAGCCACGTCAGCGGTGAATCCTACGGCATCTTTTTGGAAGCGCGCAATTCCGAAGATTTGATTCAAAACAACATTCTTCGAAAGTCTCGCCACTCCACACCTTTAGAGGGAGGAAGCGGCAACGTATTCGGCTACAACTACGCCCTTGATCCGTACATGGGGGATTACCCGAATTCGCTACCCGAGACCCAGTCTCACGGTGCCCACGCCTACATGAATTTGTTTGAGGGCAATGTTTACCCGAACATGGAGTTTGACTTTGCGCATGGCAGCGATAGCCACAACACCGTATTCCGTAATTATGTGAATCTGACTTCTACGAATCCAAGCACCAGCCAGCCGATGACGAGCGCCATTTTCGCCTTCGCCGATGCCTATTACAGTAATTACGAAAATGTCGTCGGCAATGTGCTTGGAGAATATGGATCCCCCTGCACAGCCGGCACCTACGAAATCGATGCGGATGGAGGTCAGTCGCCCTCCATCTACAAACTGGGATACTATGACGACGGTGGTTCGAGTTCGCCCAACCCCACCCTCTCGGCCAAGGTCGGCAAGACCATTATCCGCGGCGGCAGTTGGGATTGCGTAACGAACTCAGTGGTGTGGAGCTCCAATGTGCCGAGTGGCAGTCTTGTCAGTACATATCTCAATCAGCAGACCCTCTCTGTTTCGTTGTACCTGTCGGCGCCGCCGAGTTGGCTAACGGCGAGTGGTGCAGTCTGGCCGCCAATTGACCCGAGTGCGAGCACAGCGGTAAACAAGATTCCGGCTCAGATCTGCTACGAGAATGGCCCCAAGACAGGAGCGGCGTTTAATCCATCGTCTTGTTACGCGAGCGTCGTCGTCCAGCCTCCCACCAACCTGCGCGCCGTTGTTCAGTGAGCCGGGGTGCGGCCCAGAGGCCCGTATCGGGCCCTGCCGAAGGGATTAGGGGTTCGGCCCGTTAACTCTCTGGATTTCCGTAACGGGCAAAGCGCTGGCTTCCATCGCTAATGCCGACACCCACAGATCAGCAGGAGCAAGGCCTTGCAGGGCAAGATCGCTTGTATTTTTGGTTCGCTGACAGGCTGTACCTTTGTTTGCTGACAAGCTGTACCTTCGTGTCTTGAGATGAGAAGCCAAAAGCAGTATAAGAGGGCTGATGGAGCTCCCCCAACCAGCCGCGCACTTGGCGGATCCTGTGCAGTTAAGGCGATTTCGGCATGGGGCTGCCGGTCTTTGGGCGTCCAGGATGCCTATGACCAGGGTCTACCCACTCATCCTCCGCAAGGTGGTTTTATTGTCGGCAGTTCTATTTTTCGTGTTGTCATCTGGCATCGGCTACGCGCAGTGTGTGGGTAACGGTCAAAGTCCGCAAACATGGACAACAGCTAGCAACGGTGTAGCAGAAGTAAACGCCTGCATTGCTGCTGCCGCCAGTGGCGATACTATTCTCGTTCAACCCGCCGGGACTGTCTCCTGGGGCTCAGCAGCTTCCATTCCAAGCAATAAATGCCTGACAATCGACGGCCAGAACAACGTCACGATCACGTCCGGCGCTGGCTTCGCCATTAACGTGGGAACGGCGTGCTCCACACGGATCACCGGATTCACTTTCACGGCTAACGGAGGACTGTGCGACTACGATCCGGACACGGCTGGCGGCGCGCCGATATGCGTTTGGGGTCCTGTTAATGGTTATCCTTACAGAATTGACCACAATACTTGGACAAGTGCTGCCACGGGGATATGGATCAGCGGGCACGGTGCCATGAACGGACCGGGACTGATTGATCATAACTTCTTTGCATCGGCCGGGAGCAACAATGAGCTCATTCACCAAATGGGCACCGATGACATGGGAGGTCCTGGCACGTATCCGGTGGCAGATTGGAACAGCGACCTTTATCCCGGCAATACGTTCGACCCTAGAAATTCCTTTTCTCCGCTCATGGTCTTCATCGAAGACAACGTGTTTTGTCCCGGGCCGGGCACGATCACGGGCGCGTCCGAGCCTCACACGTGCCCCAGCAGCAGTAATTCTTACTACTCAGCGGTACAAAATTTCGCAGGAGCAAGAAGTGCAATTCGGCACAACGAATTCCATTGTGGATTTATTGATGCTCACGGAACGGCAGGGTATACAGGTACCCGCTGGCTCGAAATCTACAATAACGATTACTGGCCCGACGGAAACAATTGTTACACCTACGCTGACATCCGGGCCGGCAGCGGAGTCATGTTCAACAACGTAGTGAAGAACAGCAATTCTGCTGGTTCGCCGGACATTCGTCTTCGCGAAGATGATACCTCCGGGCCTTGGTCGCTTGCCTATCAGGTAGGCAGCGGAATCAACGGTTACACCGATGGTCATGCCAGTTGCGGCACGCTGAATCAGGCCCCCTTCTATCTGTGGAATAACACAATAGCAAGTGGTGGGAACATCACAATCAACACATCGATCTCCAACTACGTGCAACTGAACCGGGATGTTTTGGTATCCACAAACCAACCATCCACGATGACATGGGACGAGAAGGCGGCGGATACCTGCTCCACGAACTACACCTACACTCCGTACACTTATCCCCATCCGCTGCAAACCGGAGATCCTTCTGTGGCTCCGCCGACAAACCTGAACGCTTCTGTTCAATAATTGACAGCATCAAGTCCGCGTACTCCAAGGGCCCTTCGGAATAGGCAGAGGCACGCAGCTGTAAAAGGCTCGAGTATTTTGTGCGTTTGTTGACGAGAATCTCAACATCACTATGGAAGGTCAACAAGGAATGGGTACGGACGTCAACAACGGCAGTCAAAGCCCTCGACAGTTGCCTGGCGTGACGGCAGGCCGTGGCTCGGATGAGATCATGGTGACCCTGCTCACTGGCGGCAGCGACAAGCACTACTTATTCGGGCTAACTACGTCGCTTCTGTCCAAAGGAGCGACCCTCGACGTGATTGGCAGTGATGAACTCGATTGTCCGGATTTCAATAGCACGCCTGGAGTGAACTTTTTTAACCTGCGAGGCAATCAACGGACAGATGCCGGCTTCGCAAGTAAGGTCTCCAGAGTGCTAATGTATTACGCCAAGCTCATTCGCTACGCTGCGACCGCCAAGCCTAAAATCTTCCACATCCTCTGGAACAACAAATTCGAGCTCTTTGATCGAACGCTGCTTATGCTCTACTATAGGTTCTTGGGGAAAAGGATTGTCATCACCGCGCACAACGTGAACCAGGGCATGCGGGATGGCAACGATTCGCATCTCAATCGACGTACACTGCGAATGCAATATCAACTTGCTAACCACATCCTGGTGCACACAGAAAAGATGAAGCGTGAACTCATCGAGGAGTTTGGGGTACCAGGCGCCCGCGTCACAATTATTCCGCATCCGATCAACATCGCTGTTCCGAAAACGCGTCTCACGCCGCTCGATGCAAAGCAGCAACTGGGTATCCAGGAGGATGAACGGACGATCCTTTTTTTCGGTCGAATCACCCCGTACAAGGGCCTCGAATACCTTATTGCTGCGTTTAGACAGCTCTTGGCACAGGGTGGCGATTACCGCCTGATCGTCGCCGGCAGGCCGGATCGATGCGAGAAATACTGGGCGGCAATGCGGGAAGACATCGGTGAGGAAGTTCGGGCCGGACGAATCCTGCTCCGGGACGAGTTCATTCCGGATGATGAGACGGAGGTCTATTTCAAGGCAGCAGACGTGCTTGCACTGCCGTACAAACACATCTACCAGAGCGGGATCCTTTTTCTGGGACACAGTTTCGGCCTACCCGTTCTTGCAGCCGACGTGGGTTCCTTGAAGGACGAGATTGTGGAGGGCAAGACAGGGTTAGTGTTCAAGCCTGAAGATCCGTCAGACTTGGTGAAGGCGATCGAAAAGTACTTCGCCAGTGACCTCTACGCAGAATTGAATAGCCGGCGGCAGGGGATACAAGATTACGCGGCAGAGCGGCATTCCTGGGACGTGGTCGCTCAGATAACTATGGGCATGTATGGCGATTTGCTGCGAGCGCCCTTTTCCGGAAGCCCGTCGCATCGCGAGGTATCCAACGCTTCACTCAATATGAAGACTCCTTCGTGAAAAGCTCACGCCTTTGGTAGTCCCAACCAATAAAACAGCGCTAGTCACCGGCGCGGGAGGCTTTATCGGGGCGCACCTCGTCAAGTTTCTTGAGGAAAAGGGTTGGAACGTAATTGGCAGCGGCCCGACTGCACAACACGCACTCTTTCCCGAATTGCCGCACCTGCGCTTTGTGCAGTGCGACCTGCGCGATGGGCCACGTATTGTACAGGTTCTTGCTGAGTATCAGCCAACACACATATTCCACCTGGGTGCGCAGAGCTTGGCCACGGCGTCCTGGGCAGATCCGGCTTTTACTTTCGAGACGAACATCATGGGCTCACTGCACCTCTTTGAAGCCGTGCGGCAAATGAAGCGTCCTCCGGTGGTGGTTTCGGCGTGCTCAGGCGCCGAGTACGGGAACGTACCAGCGTCGGCCATTCCGGTAACCGAGGAACATCCGCTTCGACCGTTGCATCCCTACGGCATCAGCAAGGTGTGCCTGGACCTGCTGGCGCGGGAGTATTTCCAGGACTATAAGATTCCGACCGTGAATTTGCGGCTGTTCAATACTACGGGCCCCGGAAAGACCAGCGACGCGCCCTCGGATTTTGTTCGGCAACTGGTCCGCATCGAGAAAGGGCTGCAGCCGCCCGTCATCGAGGTCGGCGACCTGAAACCGCGTCGCGCGTTCCTTGACGTCAACGACGCGGTCCGCGGCTTCTATGTGGCTGCCCTGAAGGGGAAGCGCGGAGAGGCGTACAACCTGTGCGCAGCTATCCCGTATGAGATTGGCGAAATATTGCAGATGGCGATCCGCCTATCCGGCGCAAAGCCGAAAATTAAGTCTGCTCACCACCTGATGCGCTCATCTGATGAGAAAATTATCTTCGGTAGCACCAAGAAGTTTCACGAGGACACGGGTTGGAAACCTCTGCGGTCGATCAAACAGACTCTAAGTTCTATGCTGGAATACTGGGATCGGGTAGTGTAGTGGAACCACCTCTTCTGCCGGCCCGCTGGGGCTGGGCCAACATTGAGATGACCAGCTTAATCGACACGCCCGCTGTTCTCCTGGTGGGTGGGATGGGGACGCGCTTACGTTCTCTGTTCCCATCAACCCCGAAGCCTCTCGCTTCAGTTGGCAACAAGTCGTTCCTTGAGCTGCTGGTCCGACAATTGCGCTCTCAGGGAATATCTCGTTTGGTGATGTGCACTGGTTATCTGGCGGATCAGGTCGAAAGCGAGTTTGGGGACGGCCACGACTGGGACATTGCGATTGAATACTCGAAAGAGTTGCATCCGCTGGGGACAGCAGGCGCCGTAAAGCTGGCCCAGCAGCATCTAGGGGAGCTTTCTGACTTCCTGGTGATGAATGGCGACTCATTTCTGGAAGTCGATTTCCGTCAGTTGATTCAATTTCATCGTGGACACGGCGGGCTGGTTAGCATGGCCGTAGTGGGTGTGGAGAATGCAAGCCGTTACGGAACGGTATGCCTGGACTCCGGTAACCGAGTGATCGGTTTTGCAGAAAAAACCGGCAGCGATCTCCCGGGATTGATTAACGCAGGCGTCTACGTTTTCAATCGAGCCATTTTCGAACACATCCCGGAAACACCATCGAGCTTAGAGAAGGACATATTTCCAGGGCTCATCGGGCAAGGGCTGTACGCACAAACGCAGCACGGAATGTTTATCGACATAGGTACCCCGGAAGACTATGCGCGCGCCCAACACTTATGCGATCGCCTTTATGAGGCGGCCTTGTCCAAACAGCACTGGGAGTCCGAGGCGCCGACGTGTGGAAAGTGAATGAAACAAATGGGTGACTTTCAACAAAGCGTGGTCAGGTCAATCCAGGAATCGATTGCCGTGAAGGAACGTCTGCTCGGCAACGCAGAAGTGGTGGCGATGATTGGCCGCGTAAGCACGGTTTTGATCGAAGCGTTGCAAAAGGGCAACAAGGTTCTCCTGTTCGGCAATGGGGGCAGTGCTGCAGATGCTCAGCATATTGCCGCGGAGTTCGTGGGGCGTTTTGCGTTTGACCGACCTGCTTTGCCGGCGTTGGCTTTGTCCGTGAACACCTCCTGCGTTACCGCAATTGGTAACGACTACGGCTTTGAGCTTGTTTTTTCGCGACAGATTGAAGCTTTGGGGCGCGCCGGGGATGTTGCAATCGGCATATCCACCAGCGGCAATTCACCGAATGTCATACGGGCCTTGTCGGTAGCCAAGAAGATGGGCCTGCACGCCGTGGCGCTGACTGGGTGCACAGGAGGCAAGCTTAAGGATGCCGTGGACCACTGTTTCTGTGTGCCATCAAACGAAACCCCGCGCATTCAAGAGTGCCACATTCTGATTGGCCACATTATTTCGGAGCTTGTGGAGCGGACACTTTTTCATGAACAGAGCCGTGTTTCTGGATCGTGACGGGGTCATCAACCGGAAAGCGCCCGACGGTCAGTATGTGACCCGCTGGGAGGAGATGGAGTTTCTCCCGGGGATTGCCAAGGCAATCGCAAGGCTCAACGAAGCCGGTTTCAAGGTTATTGTGATAAGCAACCAGCGCTGCGTTGCGAAGGGCCTCGTGACAGACGCTGATGTGAATGCAATACATCGCCGGATGTGCAGCGAGTTGGCGGGTGCCGGCGCAACCGTCGACGCGGTCTATTACTGTCCACACGAGAAGCAGCCTCCCTGCAACTGTCGCAAGCCTGCTCCCGGCATGCTATTGTCGGCCGCTCGGGAACATCACATCGATCTGTCTGAGTCGTGGATGATCGGAGACTCTGACATTGACGTTGCCGCCGGTAGAAACGCGGGCTGCAAAACAGTTCGGTTGGTGGCGCGTGACGAGAGCATCGCTAGCATGGCGGACTTCGCTTCAGAGTCTCTGCTAGATGCAATTCATAAGATACTCCGTTCAGAGATCATGGCAGAGCATTCGGCACCACGCAACGCAGCGCGGAATTGAAAAAAGCCGGTCGCGGTCGACCGCCCCGGGTCTATCTGGGAGGTTGAGAACATGGTAATCACTAGCACTCCACTTCGCATCTCTTTCTTCGGTGGCGGAACGGACTATCCCGTCTGGTACCGCCAGTACGGGGGTTCTGTATTGTCGACCACCATCAACAAGTGCTGCTATATCACGTGTCGAAGATTGCCTCCTTTTTTTGAATACCACAGCCGCATCTCTTATTCGAACGTCGAGAACGTTGATACGAACGATGCGATCAAGCATCCCTCGGTTCGAGCTTGCCTGCAATTCCTCAACATTGATGAAGGAGTCGAGATCCACCACGTCGCTGATCTCCCGGCTCGAACCGGCCTAGGCACTAGCTCCGCGTTCACCGTGGGTCTTTTGCTTGGCCTGTATGCTCTAAGAAATCAAATGTGCGATAAGCACACACTGGCTAAGCAGGCGATTCACGTAGAGCAGGATCTGCTTCGCGAGGCGGTAGGGGCGCAAGATCAAACCAGCGCAGCCTACGGAGGTTTCAACCGCATCAACTTTCACACCGATGGCTCCATTGAAGCGACAAGAGTGCTCACTTCACAAGGCAGATTAGCGGAGCTCGAACAACACTTGGCGCTCTTTTTCACCGGGTTTTCTAGGACTGCTTCGGAAATTGCTCAGGAGCAGCTGAGAGTAACTCCTCATAAGAAAAATGAGTTAAATACGATGCTGCAACTCGTCGATGAGGCGGAAACGATCGTGACCAGTCCCAATCGTTCCTTGGATGACTTTGGCCGGTTGTTGCACGAGAGCTGGAAGATTAAGCGGAGTCTCACGCCAAAGATCACAACATCAAGTATCGACGAGATCTACGAGGCCGGACTAACCGCCGGGGCGCTTGGAGGAAAACTGCTGGGTGCGGGCGGCGGTGGGTTTATGCTTTTCTATGTACCTCCTGAACGGAGACAAGAGCTGAGGGCAAAATTGAAACACTTGCTCTGTGTTCCGTTTGCCTTCTCCAATAGGGGCAGCCATGTTGTCGTGTACGAACCGGAAGAGGTGTTCGATCGGTCCGTTGTCGACGAGCGCTTCGCGGTCTACGCCCAGCAGCCGGCGGCAACCAGATAGGTAATGCCGGGCAGAATCCCGCTCGTGGATAGGAAGTACTGTCGACTTCATGCTGAGTCAGTCGGACCCTAGAATGGTGGTTAATAGAGAGATGATGACGGAAATGATGGATGCAGGGAAAGTGCAGGCAACGGTCCTTCGGTTTGTCGAGTGGCTCGATGGTTACGGAGAGACTTCGTACGATCACCAGAGCTTCTTTGCAAGCGATCTGGGGCGCCGCGCGAAGGCTTTGTACTACACGAAGCCACTGCTAGGAATACTGGCAGTTTCGCCGATGATCTTCTCCGAGGCGTTTGTGCCCTCGGCCCGACCGTTGTTCTGGAAGCGTCAGAGGTTCCCCATCGCTGACGCACACTATGCTATGGGCTTCGCCTATCTTTCGCAAGTCCTCAGCGAAGAGCAATATCATCAAAGGGCAGTCCATTTCCTTGAGGTTCTCAAGGAAACGCGGTGCCAACGGTATGAGCGTTACTGTTGGGGATACCCGTTCAATTGGGAGACGAGACGCGGCACGATGCGAGAAGGGACTCCGCTCATAACAACTGTGCCCTACGTCTATGAGGCTTTCCGGCAGGTTTATCAGATTGACAGGAGCCCGGAATGGCGGGAGATCATGCGCTCAATTGCCCAGCATGCTCTTCTGGACTATCACGATTTCGAGACCTCGGCGAACGCGTCCACCTGCTCGTATAATCCCGAACCCGGTGATACCGGTGGCGTTATAAATGCCAGCGCTTACCGCGCGTTTCTTTTGACGCAAGCAGGACTGGATTTCTCGGAGCAACAGTACCTTAAGGTTGCTGAAAGAAACTTGAACTTCGTCATCCAGTCTCAGAATCCAGATGGTTCCTGGTACTATTCCGTGGACGGTGACCGAGATTTTGTCGATCACTTTCATACCTGCTTTGTCCTCAAAGCACTGGCAAAAATCGAAGCCCTGACAGCAAACCAGGAGTGCACCAAAGCCATTGAGCGGGGCGTGGATTACTACGTTAGGAATTTGTTTGATGAGGAAGGCTTGCCCAAGCCATTCTCCCGCCGGCCGCGGATGACAGTTTACCGGCGCGAGCTGTATGACTATGCGGAGTGTATTAATGTAGCCGTTTTGCTCAAAGGCCGGTTTCCAGCCCTGGACGATATTCTGGCCCGGGTCATCACCTTGAACGGATGGCAGAAGTCCGACGGCTCGTTCCGAAGCCGTCAGCTTCTCATTGGTTGGGACAATACTCCCATGCATCGTTGGGCTCAAGCCCAATTATTCAGGAGTCTTTGCTTTCTGCTTTATCAACAGAGACATGACTGAAATCGTTTTTCTGAGACAGGACTAGATAATCGTATGTGCGGGATTTGCGGACAATACAACTTTAGGGACGAAGCTCCGGTCCTTCGCCGCGACATCGGCAAAATGACCAGAAGTATCGTGCACCGAGGACCTGATGATGAAGGTTACTACCTCGCCGGACCGGTCGGGCTTGGGTTTCGGCGACTCTCGATTATCGATCTTGAAGGCGGTCACCAGCCCATGTCGGATCAGGAAGGCTCCGTCTGGGTGGTCTTCAACGGCGAAATCTACAATTTTAGGGAACTGAGACAGGAACTGGAAGGCTTCGGACACGTATTTCGAACCACGTGTGACACCGAAGTCATCGTCCACGGGTACAAGCAGTGGGGAGACGAAGTGCTGAATCGTCTCAACGGAATGTTTGGATTGGCGATCTGGGATACGCGCCGACAACGGCTGGTTCTCGCGCGAGACGCGTTCGGCATCAAGTTGATCTATTACAAGATCAATGAAGGAAAATTATACTTTGGCTCAGAGATTCGCGCGGTCTTGGCGGGGACAGACGAAGGGATTGACGTAGACCCTACTTCGCTGAATCTATTTCTCCGTTACCGCTACACACCCTCGCCTCACACCATGTACGAGGGTGTGCGAAAGCTTGCCCCCGGAACGATGCTAACGGTTGAGAAAGGCCGTTATCGCGTGAGCCGCTGGTATAACTACAAACCTGTGCCGTTCTCGCCAATGAAATCAGACATTGAAGCCCAAGAAGAGCTGACCGAGCTGTACCGGCGGGCGATGAAAAGGCACTTGATTAGCGATGTTCCGCTTGGCCTTCTCCTGAGTGGTGGAGTCGACTCTGCGCTCTTGCTCGCGCTGATGAATCTCTATGGAGCATCCTGGCGGACATACACGGTGGGATATGGCTCAGCCTTCTCAGATGACGAATTGGCAGACGCGAAAGACACCGCGAGTCGATTTTCTTCAACCCACGCTGCGGTGTTGCTCGATAGAGCGACTTATGAGGAAGCCCTCCCCAACATCGTGGCTTGTCTGGAAGAACCGATTGCGTCGTCCTCGATTGTCCCAATGTACTTTGTTTGCAAGCGGGCTCGGGAAGACGTCAAGGTTGCATTGATTGGCCAAGGGCCAGACGAGCTGTTCGGTGGCTATCGCAGGCATCTTGGAGTGCGGTATGGGGCATTTTGGGGAGACCTGCCAAGGTGGGTGCGTGATCGGATTGCTTCGGTAATATCCGCACTGCCACGAAACGAGACACTCAAAAGGGGGATTCATTCCCTGGATGTCCCTGATCGCATGAGGAGGTATCAGCACGTCTTGTCTCTTCTACCGGGAAATCAGGTCGACGACCTTTTTCAGGATGGAGTGCTTGCCCCTAACACAGGCGACACAATATTACAGTGCTGGCAGGATTTGGCTCCTCTTTCCAGTGAAACGGATGAACTCGGCGGTTTTCAGTTTCTGGAACTGCGATCTACCCTACCTGACGAGCTCCTGATGTTCGGCGATAAACTCTCGATGGCACATGGTCTCGAAGTGCGAGTGCCTTATCTCGACAAAGAGATAGTGGAATACGTCGAACGCTTGTCGGCGACCTTCAAAGTGCGACGCGGTTCACAAAAATGGTTGCACCGCAGAGTGTGTGAATCGCTTCTTCCGCGAACCATCCTTAGACGGAGAAAGAAGGGGTTTGCTGTAAATGTCGTGGATGATTGGTTTCGTGGCGCCATGGGCAGTAAAATGAGAGACATACTCCTGGACAGCGAGTCCCGCATATATCAATACCTGCGCGCGACGGCGGTACAGGCGCTCTTCAAGCAACATCAGTCAGGCCAAAGCGATAATCACAAGATCTTGTTTAGCATTATCGTTTTCGAGGAGTGGCTAAGAACTCATTTATCGCGGGAGGTGAACGTCGGGGATCGAGCTCCTGCCTCATGTTGAGCTCTTGTGCCCAAGCCAGAGCGCACCACTCAACGACATGCGGAGAACTTCAGTTACAAGAGGATTCGGAGTACGAGACGGTTTAAACGATGCCCAAAAAGCCAAATCGAGTCCTGATGATTTTGGAAAACTGTCGCTATTCGCGGGATAGCCGGGTCAGCAAAGAAGCGAAAGCCTTAAAGGAGGCAGGGTTTGAAGTATCTGTCATAAGTCCTGAATCTGGCATCTTGCCGTCCCGCACGCTGATCGATGGCATTGTCGTCTATGGATTCCCTCATCCTTGGTTCTCGAATGGGACCGTTGGTTATCTTCTGGAGTATGCCTATGCCACGCTGGTGATTGCGGCGATCACGCTGTACGTATGTCTCACACGTGGATTTGACATCCTTCATGTCGCTAATCCACCGGATTGTATCGTCCCGGCGGTTGCGTTCTACAAGCTGTTCGGAAAGTACGTCATTTACGATCAACACGACTTAAGCCCGGAGCTGTATCAGATTCGGTTCTCCCCACCCAGCGCATTTCTCTTTCGCTTACAGCTGCTACTGGAACGACTGTCATACAAGTTTGCGGATCATACTATCGTCACGAATGAATCGTATCGCACAATGGCGCTTCGCCGAGGCGACTGTACGCCGTCGCAGGTCACAGTTGTACGGAATGGTCCGGACTTGGGTCGCATCCGGGATCTGAGCTTCGATCCTCACCTGCGGCAGCGGTCCCCGCACATCCTGGCGTTCGCTGGGATTATGGGGTATCAGGACGGACTTGAGCAGCTATGCCGGGTTCTGCGCAGCCTGCGTTTCGACCTAGGAAGAAAGGACTTCCTCTGTGTTGTCCTAGGGGATGGCGATGCATTGCCGTACATGAAGAGCCTTTCAGAGCAACTCGGTATCAGCGAAAACATCTGGTTTGCAGGCTGGATCAGTGACCCGGTAGCATATTTTAGATACTTGTCGACGGCCGACATATGTGTCGCTCCGGAGCCATCGGATTGCTACAACGATCGATCGACCTTTATTAAGGTGACAGAGTATATGCTGGCGGGGAAGCCGATCGTGGCGTTCGATCTCCCGGAAAGCCGCTTTAGCGCAGGGGCCGCGGCCCTGTTCGTGACCCCTAACGATGAGCGGGAGTTTGCCGTCAAACTCCTCCACCTGATGGAGCATCCGGAGTTGCGGCGGTCGATGGGCGAATGTGGGCGCCGGCGAATTGAAGCCAATCTTGCATGGCAATACTCCATCCCGGCATTGTTAGGTGTATACAGTGGGTTGGGGCGCTCAGGAGACGAGACCGAGAGTTGCCAACACGCGGCTTCTGGATCGGGTACATAGGAAATGACTTTCGTTTCGGAACCGTAGCAGGGGGCACGTTGGTGCCATACCAATTTGTGGCAGCCGTCTCTAAGATGTGTGAGCCGGCGCACACACTGTCGATGTGAGCCAGGTTTGTTGTTGTCGTAACCTTCCCCCCCGGAGGGCGGTCGCGCGTCTGCGCGAGCCATCTTATCCCAAGAAACGTGAGAGTGTTTCAACCAGGCGAGAATGCAGACATGCTACCGTCGCTGAGCCGTTATTTTAGATGTCCCAACTCGTTCCTTGATCTCACCGTTGACGGTCAGTTGTCGGCAGAGCCCGGATTCTTCCACTTTGGGTCGGATACAGTTTGCTATGGCAGGTCATCCAAGGGCGTTTTGTCGGCTAACCCCGGTCGAGAGCTCTATGACATATCCCAGCATGTTCAAGTCAGTGGTGGAAGGGTTGTGCTTTCCTTCGACCCTGAAGAAATCATCCAGAATCTCAGGGAAGAACGCTATGCGGCGGGTGGCGCACAGAATGCGCAAAACAGTGGCCTGATTCGTGAGTTGTACTACATGGTTCGTCCATGGATGCCTTTGGGTTTCCGCAAACATCTTCAGAAAATCTACCTGCGGGGCTGGGACAAACTGCCCTTTCCGAAATGGCCGGTGGATCGGACAGCCGACCAGCTCATGCAAGAATTGGTGATACTCGGCCTCAGGTCTAAGGGGCTTGAAAGCATCCCATTCATTTGGTTCTGGCCGGAAGGCGCGAGCGCATGTGCAATCATGACGCACGACGTTGAAGCCGATCCAGGAAAGAAGTTTTGTTCGCAGCTGATGGATATAAATGACTCATTTGGCATGCCTGCGTCTTTCCAAATCGTGCCCGAGGTGCGGTATCCCGTCGATCCAGATTTTCTCGAGCAGATCAGGAGCAGGGGATTCGAGATCAACGTTCAAGATCTTAACCATGATGGCAGACTCTTCCAGCACAGGGACGAGTTTGAGCGCCGTGTGAAGGCGATCAACCGCTATGGCAGAGAATATCAAGCGGTGGGCTTTCGCTCAGCGGTTCTGTACAGAAAACAAGAATGGTTCAACCTGCTGGAGTTCGAGTACGATATGTCGGTTCCTAGCGTTGCTCACTTGGATCCCCAGCGCGGAGGGTGTTGTACAATGATGCCCTATTTTGTGGGGGGGCTGGTTGAACTTCCAGTAACAACCACTCAAGATCATTCGCTCTTCAATGTTCTGCATGACTTTACAACGACGCTATGGGAGCAACAGACTCAGCTTATTTTGAAACACCACGGTCTTATGAACTTCATCGTGCATCCCGATTACATCCTCGGGAATAAGGCTCAGGGCACCTACAAGAGCTTGCTGAGCTTGCTCGGAGGGTTGCGTCAAGACTACGGCGTGTGGGTAACACTTCCAAGAGAAGCGAATCGCTGGTGGAGACAGCGAGACCGAATGGTTCTTACGCGCAAAGGACAAGACTGGTCAATTGAAGGGGAGGGTAGTGAAAGAGCCCGAATTGCTTTCGCCTCTGTGCAGGATAGTCAACTGGTTTACTCGTTTGCGGAAGAGCCGAAAGCTGTCCTGAGTCGCTCCTAGGGAGTCTAAGTAGTAGTTGCGAGAGTTGCGTCGAAGCTCACGAACAGGCGTGGCTTCTTCGTCCCGGCGTTAATCAAGTCTTTTAGGTGCAGCGAATTGGCTTGCGACCCGACAGTCTGCACACGCTTCGGATGAAATTCATAGGTTCCACGCCCCCGACATAAATTTATGAACGGTAAGAGTCAAGATTGTAATGTGACCATCATCGGAGCCGGCCCGTATGGGCTGTCTTCAGCGGCCTACTTGCGAGCAGCGGGCGTAGAGACACGAGTCTTTGGCGACCCGATGTCATTCTGGGAGAAGCAGATGCCTTCCGGGATGTTTCTGCGGTCGCATCCTCAGGCCTCCCACATTGCCGATCCCAAGCGGGACCTGACGCTCGACGCTTATTGCGGAGAGAATGGCAATCAGGTGCCGAAGCCGGTTCCGCTCGATCTCTTCGTTAATTACGGCCGGTGGTACCAGGGGCAAGCCGTCCCGGATCTAGACAGGCGCCACGTCCAGAGTGTAGAGACAAGCTCTCGCGGGTTTAAGGTGGCCATGGCGGATGGCGACGAATTCACGGCGCGCCGTGTCGTGGTTGCAGGCGGGATCAGCCCGTTTGCGAGTCGCCCAGCAGAGTTCGCCAGCATTCCCCCTGCGCTTGCTTCGCATACCAGCGAGCACAACGATCTGCGGAAGTTCAAGGGGCAGAAGGTGGTAGTAATTGGCGCCGGGCAGAGCGCTCTGGAGTCCGCTGCATTGTTTAAAGAGGCGGGAATTCAAGTCGAGGTGATTGCGCGTACGAAGACTCTCAACTGGGTCGGCCTGCATGCGAGACTGCATCATCTGGGCGTGATTTCCAAGATTCTGTATTCGACGCGCGACGTTGGCCCGGCTGGAATCAGCCGTCTGGTTGCGATGCCGCATCTGTTCCGCCGTTTCCCCCGAAGTTTCCAAGATCGCACCGCCTACCGCGCGATCCGGCCGGCCGGCGCAGGTTGGCTGCAACCTCGAATTGTCGGAGTGCCAATCACACTTGGACGCAAGGTGCTGTCCGCCGAGGTCGCTGGCAGCCAACTTCGCCTTAAACTTGACGACGGGACGGAGCGCCTCGTCGACCATGCGATTCTGGCAACTGGATTCCGAGTCGACGTCTCGCGGTATCCGTTTCTGTCTCCGTCACTATCGAAGCAACTGAAAACAGTGGACGGCTTTCCGGTGCTCAAGCGCGGGCTCGAGTCTTCGATTCCAGGACTGCACTTCCTCGGCAAACCTGCGGCGTGGAGCTTCGGGCCGCTCCTCGGTTTTGTTTCAGGAGCAGAGTTCGCATCGACCGAACTGGTCCGCTCCATCACTCGAAGCAACGGGAGACACTGACTTCATGAGTGCCTTAACCAAGCCCATCCCGCAGCCTGGCCCGTTGCAGGCGGTGAACAGTCCAGTAGGAGCGGTCGTGATCGGCGGTGACTACCAGGGACTGGGAATCGTCCGAAGCCTCGGCCATCACGGCATTCCCGTCTGTATCGTAGACGACGAGCACTCGATCTCTCGATTCTCACGATACTGCACGCAGTTTGTAAAGCTGCCCAGCCTCCGAGATGGGGATATCACCGTCAATAGCCTGCTTGATCTCGGTGAGAGGCTGAAGCTGCATGGCTGGGTCTTGTATCCGACGCGAGACGAACACGTTGCCGCATTTTCGCGACGGCGTGCGGAATTAAGTAGAGTGTTCCGCGTTCCGACGCCCAACTGGGAGAGCGTTGAG
>Ga0187818_10000082_pt1 | contig 25820 bp, 32 predicted proteins | sample NC_wetland_sal_i_14_FD_130581 | JGI IMG/M metagenome (GOLD analysis project Ga0187818, IMG submission 130581) | Wetland sediment microbial communities from Neuse River Estuary, North Carolina, USA - SO4_3 | ecosystem: Environmental > Aquatic > Freshwater > Wetlands > Sediment | place: USA... | reverse complement strand
TTTTTCTTGGTGGTGGGCTTCTTGGTCTTGGTGGTCTTGGTCTTGGTGGTCTTGGTCTTGGCGGCCTTCGGCTTGGCCGTCGACTGGTCGGTCTGCGACGACTGGGCCTGCGCCGGGACGACGAAGGGAACGGTCGAGGCGGCGACGAAAGAAAGCAAGGCAAATGCGGCAATAAGCGCCTTCATAAACATGCTCCTGGAAGCTGGCTGGGGTACGGATGACCCTGTGTGGATGTCACGCCCACATCATCGACTAACGGGTTCGGCTGCGGGCATGGACGGATACTAACATGGTTTACCGGATGAAACAGATGGTTTTGGGCCTGAAAAATCCTGCCGCCCGGCCGGTCCCGGGCGCTCTCCCAGCTCTCAAATTTCCCCCGCCAGCGATGCCTCGCATTTTATATAAATTAAATCCGGGCCCTTGCATGGTTTTTAGACAAAAATTCCCAAAAAAAATTCGATTCTCTTGCCCGGTATATTGCGTTTTTGCCGGCCAGCTTAATCCTGACTTAACGGATCGGGCAGAAAATGCGCCGGTTACAACGAACGCGTTCCAATCACTGCTCTCCAGGAGAAATGAACTATGAAGACCCTTTCGAAGCTTTTCCGTGACGAGTCCGGCGCGACCGCCATCGAGTATGGCCTGATCGCCGCTCTCATCGCCGTCGTTATCGTCACCGCCGTGACGACCGTTGGCACCAACCTGAAGGCCACCTTCAACACGGTTGCGACCAACCTGTAATCGGTACCGGCGCCCAAGGCGCTGAAAACAAACCCCCGGTCCGCGGACCGGGGGTTTTCGTTTGGGCCGGGTTCCGGCTCCGGTTTCCGGTAATCTTCAGGCGCGGCGGATGGTTTCCGCCGATTGACCAAACAGCACCTTGCGCGCCTCGGGACTGGTGTTCGGGATGGCGTCCCGACGATAGACCTCGCCCTTTTCGTAGGCGCGCCGCACCGCCGGCCGCGCCTTGATCGTCTCGAACCAGCGCTTCAGATTGGGATAGTCCTCGAGCTTCTGGTCCTGGCGCTCATGGGGCACGATCCAGGGATATGACGCCATATCGGCGATCGAATATGATCCGGCGATGAATTCGCGATCCTTGAGGCGCTTGTCGAGCACGGCATAGAGCCGACTGGTCTCATTGACGTAGCGCTCGATCGCGTAGGGCAGCTTCTCCGGCGCATAGAGGCTGAAATGATGGTTCTGGCCCGCCATCGGGCCGAGGCCGCCTATCTGCCAGAACAGCCATTGCAGCACCTCGTAGCGGCCGCGCAGATCCTTGGGCAGGAACTTTCCGGTCTTTTCCGCCAGATACATGAGGATCGCGCCGGATTCGAAAACGCTGACCGGCGGCCCCTTCTCCGGCGGCTCGTGATCGACGATCGCCGGCATGCGATTATTGGGCGAAAGCTTGAGAAATTCGGGACGGAACTGTTCGCCCTTGGAGATGTTCACCGGGAAAATCTTGTAGGGCAGCCCGGTCTCTTCGAGGAAGATGGTGATCTTGTGGCCGTTGGGCGTGGGCCAGTAATGGAGGTCGATCACGCGGAACTCCTGATCTAGGAAGGAAGAATGGCCGGTACTATGGTCGCGGCCATAGGGCGCGACAAGAGATTCAGGACGATCCCAGCCCTGCAACAAGCGCAGAGGTGGCCTGGGCCGGATCCGCCGCCACCATCACCGCGCTGACCACCGCCACGCCAGATGCCCCCGCCTCGAGGCAGAGCCCGGCCTCGGCCGGACCGATGCCGCCCAGCGCAATCACCGGAATGATCGCCTTGGTGGCGCAATCCGCCAGTTCGTCGAGCGCCAGGGGCAATGCTCCGGGCTTGCTCGGCGTGGCGAAGATGGGACTGAGGATGGCGTAATCGGCGCCTTCCTCTTCGGCGCGTGCAATATCGTCGATATCGTGGCAGGAAAGGCCGATCAGCGCGCCCGCGCCTAAAATCCGCCGCGCCTGCGCGGGCGAGCCCGTGCCAGACAGATGCAGTCCCGCGGCGCCGGATTGGCGCGCGGCCTCGATATCCTCATGCACGGTGACGGTGGCGTTCCACTTCTGCCCGAGTGCGACAAGGGCCCGCAGCAAGGCAAGACGCTCGGACTGTGGCAGGTCTTTCTCGCGCAGGCTGAGCCAACGGCAACCGCCCTTGAAAACCTCTTGCGCCATGTCTTCGAGCGGAAGCCGCGCCTGCTTCCGGTCGGTGATGACTAGCAGCGGCGGCGAGGGGATTTTCACCCGCCGACCAATCCCAGTTGCGGGCTCGAGGGCTCGGCCAATGTGCGCTTCGGAATCCGGCCGGCGAGCAGCGCATCGCGCCCCGCTGCCACCGCTGCGCGCATTGCCGCCGCCATGCGTTTCGGATCGTGCGCCTTGGCGACGGCGGTATTGAGCAGCACGCCGCCGCAGCCGAGTTCCATCGCCAAGGCCGCGTCGGAGGCTGTACCGATGCCGGCGTCAAGAATCACCGGCACCGGCGAAGTCGCGACGATGCGTTCAATGGCATGGGGATTGACGATGCCGAGGCCGCTGCCGATGGGCGAGCCAAGCGGCATCACCGCCGCGGCGCCGAGATCGGCGAGCTTGCGACAAGTGACCGGATCGTCGTTGCAATAAGGCAGCACGGTGAAACCCTTGCGCACCAGTTCCTCGGTACCGCGCAACAATTGCTCGACATCGGGATAAAGGGTTTCGCGGTCGCCGATGATTTCGAGCTTGATCCAGTCGGTATCGAGCGCCTCGCGCGCCAGCTCCGCCGTCAGCACCGCATCCTGCACGGTGGCGCAGCCCGCGGTATTGGGCAAAAGCGCGTAACGCCTGCCGAGCAGATCGACCAGGCTTTCGGCATAGGCTTTCAGGCTGATGCGGCGGATGGCGAGCGTGACCAGCGCCGGCTGACCCGCTTCGAGGGAATCGAGCAAGGCCTGCTGATTGGGATATCCCCCGGTGCCCATGAACAGGCGCGAGGCGAAGGACTTGCCGGCAATGACAAGATTATCCGCGGACATGGCCTGCCTCACCCGCCGCCGAAGGGGCGGACGATCTCGACCTGGTCGCCCGAGGACAGAGCTTTCTCCGCCCAGGCGCGCGACGGCACCACCGCGCCATTGACCGCCACCGCCACGCCGCGCGGCTTTTCGATGCCGCGCGCGCGCAGCAACTCGGCGACATTGGCCGCCACCAGTTTCTCGTCCTTGCCGTTGATGCGGATAGTCCCGCTCATGCCTTTTGCCTGGTCTTGTCCTTGGGTGCCCCGTGCTTTTGCGCCTTAGCGGCAAAGCGCGAAACCGTGAAGGGTTTGATCGATTCCGCCACCTCGCCGGTAAGGATATAGCGCGACACCGTGTCCGCCGTCAGCGGTGTCAGCAGAATGCCGTTGCGGTAATGCCCGGTGGCCAGCACCAGCCCTTCGACCGCGCCCGGCCCCAGCATCGGCGCATCGTCGCGCGAGCCCGGGCGGAAACCCAACCACATCTCGTCGATCGGCAGATCCTCGACGCCCGGCAGCGCCCGCCACACACCTTCGAGCAGCGCGAAGATGCCGCCGGCGGTGAGATCGCCGTTGAAGCCCTTTTCCTCCACCGTGCCGCCGACGATCAGCCGCCCATCGCGGCGCGGCACCAGATAGACCTGCGGGCTCCAGATTACATGGCGGATCAGCGGCGCGGCCTGGTCCATCTTGAGCGCCAGCATCTGGCCCTTGACTGGACGCACCGGCACCCGCGCCTCTTGCGGCAAGCCTGCGATCTCGCCCGACCAGGCGCCAGCAGCCAGCACTGCGACAGCACATTCATGGCGCTTGTCGCCAAGGCGCAACGCCACAACGCGGCCGGAGGCGATCTCCACCGCTGTGACGGGAGTATGCTCGTGCAGCTTGCCGCCGGATGCCAGGAAGGCGCGCTTCAGCGCGCGCACCAGGAAACGGTTGTCGGCCTGGCAGTCGCCCCGGAAGAACACCGCGGCGGAAAGCGCGGGATTGAGGCGCGGCTCGCGTTCGAGCGTCTGCTTGGCCGACAGCCATTCCAACGTCACGCCCTGGGCGCGCTGGAAGTCATACATGAAGCGCAGCTGCGCCGCGTCGTCGCGGTTGAGCGCAACCTTCAGCGTGCCTTCGCGGCGCAATTCGACCGACACGCCTGATTCCCGTTCGAGCTCGGCGGCGAAATCGGGCCATAACGCCAAGCTGGCGCGGTTGAACGTGGAGAGATCGGCCTCACTCGGTTCGGTCTCCACACCCGCCGCCAGCATGCCGCCCGCGGCCCAGCTCGCGCCGTGCCCGGCCTCGCCGCGCTCGAACACATCGACCGTCACGCCCGCCTGGGCCAGACGCCAGCCGATGCCGAGCCCGATTGCCCCGCCGCCGATGATGGCGACGGGCGGGTGAGCGGATCGTTTCAGGGTCTTCGGGTCGGTCATGGCAGGCTCCCTTCGCTGGCATTATCCAGACAGGTTCCGTGGGTGTGTTCTCAGCCGGACTTAAAACCGGCACCCCAGCCATCCGGGAATTTGTGCCTCGGCCGGACTTCTGGCAAGAGATATTTGCATTGGAAACGCGCGGCGGGCCTGCGGGCGCGGCTATCGATGCGCACCGATCATGGCTTCCGCGAACTCAGTTTGATCATCTTGCCGTCCACCGCGAAATGGCCATATCCGTGATGGTGGATGGTCTTGGGATTCTTTTGCGCCGGATCGGTCCAGGCCTTGACCACCTCGAGGATGAAGAGATTGTACTTGTTGACGAAACCAGCATCGGCAATTTTGCACTCGAGATTGGCGAAACACTCGGCCACCAGCGGCGGCGCCACGCGCGCGGCCGGCAGCGGCGTCAGGCCGAATTCGCCGAACTTCTCCACGTCGCGGCCCGAACAGTTTCCGATCTTCACGGCCGTGGGCGCCAGTTTCAGCGCCGGAATGGCGATCACGCACTCTTTCGTCGACCGCAAGGCGGCAAAGCTGTAATTGGCGCCGCTGACGACACAGGCAACCAGTGGCGGTTCGAACTCAACCATCATGTGCCAGGACATGGTCATGACGTTGGCGCGGCCCTTCCGGGCGGTGGTGAGCAGCACCACCGGGCCCGGTTCGAGCAACTGGTAGACTTTCGATAGCGGCAGATCTTTCATCGGGTCATGCTCCGCCCTGCTCTCCGTGCATCATGCCGCGGGATAGTCGGCGCCCAAACTGGTCGTTTTCCAGAGATCGACCTCTTGCAACATCGACCGCAGCTGGCTTTCGACATTGTCGAAGCCCGCATGGCCGAGCACCAGGTGTCGCGGCGGCGCGGGTGACTGTATCGCCTTGATGACGGCTTCGGCGGCTCGAGCCGGATCGCCCGCTTGCTTGCCGCTATGTTCCGCGATTTCCCGGCGGTGCTTGCCGGCCGTTTGCTCATAGTCAGCGATGACGTGGGGCGATTGTTTCAAGGATAGCCCAAAATTCGTTCGGAACGGACCGGGCTCGACCAACAGCACGCGAATCCCCAACGGCTCGACCTCCTGCGCCAGGGACTCCGACAGGCCTTCGACCGCGAATTTTGTGGCCGCATAATAGCCCGAGCCGGCAAAGCCGACGATCCCGCCGACGGATGCGATATTGACGATATATCCGTGCCGCCGTGCTCGCATTCCCGGCAGAACCGCCCGGATCATGGCGGCCAAGCCGAAGAAATTGGTTTCGAACATGGCGCGGATGCCTTTCTCCTCTCCTTCCTCCACCGCGGCCAAATAGCCGTAGCCGGCATTGTTGACGAGCACGTCGATGCGGCCGAACGCGCGCTCGGCTTCGCTGACGGCGCGTTTGATCTGATCCGCATTCGTCACATCCAAGGCGAGCACCCTCGCCTTGTCTTCATGCCCGGCGATAAGATCGTCAAGCTTCTTCGGATCGCGCGCGGTTGCCACCACGCGAAACCCGTGGGCGAGCGCCGCGCGGACGAATTCCCGGCCGAAGCCGGTCGAGCATCCGGTGACGAACCAAACAGGGGAATCAGTTGTACTCTTTGCCATGGATCGCTCTCCTCTGATCAAATGTAACGACGCCGGCAGGCCCCATCCGGCTCCCGTAAAGTTGCTCTAACCCGCGGGGAAATGCCGCCCTGCGCAGGACCGGACGCGCGCCATGTGCTGTTCGGCAATGGCGCCCGGGAGGTGCGGCGCGACCTCGTCGAAATGCAGATGCTCGAGCAACTCGAACCCGGCCGAACGGAAGATGTGTGTGTCCTGCAGAACCTCCACGGCATTCCATTTGCCGCTCTTGACCAGCAGCGGCAACGGCGCTCCCGAGACGGTGATCAGAACGGTTTTCCTTCCGGCAAGAAGCCCGCGCACGATGCCGTTGCGGGCCTCATAAGCGAAGCCGCGCGCGAAGACCCGGTCGATATACCCTTTCATCATCGCCGGCATCGACAGCCACCACAGCGGGTAGATGACGGTAAGGGCATCGGCGGCGCGAATATCATCCTGTGCCTGAACCACGTCGGCGCTGACGGGACGATCGGCAGCGACCAGCATAAGCTCGGACGCGGCCAAGACAGGGTTGAACCCCATGCGGTAGAGATCGTATGTCTGCTGGCTATGCCCGAGCTTTTCCAATTCAGCGGCATAGGCGCGGGTCAACCCCATCGTGAAGCTGTCTTCGGCGGGATGAGCGACGACGACGAGGTGATGCATGCGACCCCACACGCCCGAGGGATCGAAGTTTCGGCCATCGCCGGCCGGCGGCATTGATCTGCGTCAAGCCGGGCGAAGAAAGGTATTCAGATCGCGCTGGCGATGTAGTTCACCGCCAGGGCCAAAATCCCGGCGTTGAAAAAGAACGACAACACGCCATGGCCAAGTGTCAGCCGGCGCATGTGACGTCCGGTGATCTGCACGTCGGAAACCTGACAGGTCATGCCGACGACGAAGGAGAAATAGAGGAAGTCCCAGAAATCAGGCGCCCCCTCGTCGGGGAAATTGAGGCCGCCGCGGTCCTGCCTGCCCCGCTTGCGGGGATCGTCGCCGTAATAGAGATGCGCGTAATGCAGCGCATACATGGTGTGGGTCAGGGTCCAGGAGCAAATCACCGCCAGCCCGGCGAGCAGGATACGCCACCCCGTTCCCAGCGCGCCGCCCTTCTGCTGCAACATGAAACCAAGCGCGATCAGGCTCACCGCAGCCGCGGCCACCACCACGGTCAGGATCACCCAGCGATAGGGATCCTGGCGCCGCGCCCGCTGCCGCATCAGCCGGGGCGTAATTTGATTCACCACCAGCGCGGTACCGCCGAGGAAGAACGCCACCCCGGCGATCCAACCCAGGGCGAGCGGGAAGGGAAACGGCAGCGTCGGCCAAGCCAGCCAAGAAATGGCGCCGCCGATGACCGCCGCCAACGCGAGCCGACGGTCGGGACCCAAGGCGAGGATGAGTCGGATCAAAGGATTGCTGGGCAAGGCACGCGTCCCCGGAGGTTCGGGCTAGAGATGCCCGAAACCGCCGGGACCTGTCCAGCGCCGCGCCTCAGCCCGCCTTGCCGTAGTTCTTCGTCAGATAATCGACGATCGACGGGACATCCTTCGGATCGATCGGCGCACCGAAGACATTGATCATCTTGTTGACCTCGGCCTGCCAAGCGTCGTGGTTCATGTAAGAGGAATTGGTGCCGACGTAATCGAGGCTATGGCAGCCGCCGCAATTGTTCTGCACGGTTTCGAGGCCGGAAGAAGGTTTGAGCACGACCGGCTTTTCTTGCGCCGCCACGGCGACGGGCAACAGCAACACCAGCAATCCCAACGCGAATTTCGATTGTTTGTTCATGGCGCCCCCTCACGCGACGTTGACGGTCAGCGGCAGGGGCACGTTGTTGTGATAGCCCGCCGGATTGAAAATCAGGCTCGCAGCCTGGGTCTGGCCGATGCGGTTGGTCGCCCTGGCCAGCACGCTGTAGCCGCCCGGCTTCTGCTCCGCGAAGCGGAAGCTCCAGGGGCGGAAGGCGAAACGGCCGTAATCCTGGCCCAACGACGCCGGCCGCCATTGCTGGCCGCCATCGGTCGAGACTTCGACGTTGTTGATGCCGTAGCCCGCATCCCAGGCGATGCCCTTGATTAGAAGCGCCTGGCCGGGCTTGACGCTGGCTGAGGATCCATCAGGTGTGGTGATGAGCGTGTTCACCACCATCTCGGTGATCGGCGTGTTGGCGAGAGTTTCCTGGGACATGAAATTTTGCACGATCGCGAACTTGCTGGCCGGGATGCGATAGGCCGATTTCATCCAGAACCCGTCAAACGGCTTGGTCACCGCGTTGAGCGACACGATATGCTTCATCCAGTAGGTCCCGGTCCAGCCGGGGATCACGAGCCGGGCCGGGAAGCCGTTGAAATGCGGCAGCGGCTGGCCGTTCATCGCATAAGCGATGAGGGTGTTCTCGTCGAGAGCTTTCCACACCGGGATGCTTTTGACGAATTTGGGCGTCTTGTCGAGGACCGGCCCATCGGCGCCGTCCAGGACGATTTCGACCGCCTCGGGCTTCAATCCCGCCTTGGCGAGAATGTCCTTGAGCCGCGCGCCCTTCCAGACGGCGTTGCCCATCGCGCCCACGCCCCATTCAACGCCCGGCACATGCGGGATCGACAACCCGCGCCGGTTGCCCGAGCATTGCAAGACGGCGGGAATCTCGACCGGCGCGAAATTCTTCTGCAACTCATCCATGCCGATCTCGAACGGGGTCGCCGCCGCCTCGCCGCCGATTTTCAGCTTCCAGGTCTTGGCGTCGATGGAATCCGGAATCCCAGCGAGATGGTAGCGCACGAAAAAGGCGTCGTTGGCGGTGAACTCCGAATTGAAATAGGCAACCGGCGTCTCGTAATTGGGCGGCCGGTAGCTGAGCTTGATCAGCGGCTTCTTGCCCGGCAGGGCTTCAAGCGTTGCCGTGGTGTATTCGCCATCCGGCAAACCGGGCACCAGCGGAACCTTGTCCGCGGCGCGCGCGAATCGTGGCAGCATTTGTGACCCGGCAAGCGCCAGCGCGCCCGTGGCCTTCAATAGCGATCGGCGATCAAGCATGGTTCCCTCCCCTGGTTGCCGACGGTCTCAAGCCGCCTTGGCACCGGTCACGCTAACAGAAGCAGCCAGGGGTCAATATATTGAATAAATTGGGAGTTCAGCCACTTATTACAGTAAATTTTTGTTATTTCTGGGCGTGAAATAAACTAGGGCTTGCAGCGGGCAAAAATGGTTTCAATTTAGCCCCAACCAGCCTCGCCCATTCGCGCCCATTCTGCGATCTTCGCAGGGTGGAGGTTCGCCTATGAAAGAGCTGACGGTGGCGATCGGCGGGCTGGGCGCCATCGGCCTGGAACTGGCCAAGCGGCTGAACGCCGGAATCCCCGGCTTGAAGCTGGTTGCCGTGTCGGCCCGCAACCGCCAAGCCGCCGCGAAAAGACTCGAAACCTTCGGCATCGCAGCGCCGGTGGTAGATCTGGCCGAGCTCGCGAATCTCGCCGCGATCGTGGTCGAATGCCTGCCGGCGGCGCAATTCCGCGCTATCGCCGAACCCGCGATCGAGCGCGGGCGCATCTTCATGCCTTTGAGCGCCGGCGCGCTGATCGAGAATTTCGATCTGGCCGAGCGCGCGAAGAAAACCGGCGCGCGCATCATCGTGCCGACCGGTGCGCTCCTGGGATTGGACGCGGTGCGCGCGGCAGCCGAAGGCAAAATCCATTCGGTGACGATGGTATCGCGCAAGCCGCCCCGGGGGCTCGAAGGCGCGCCCTATCTGGCCGAGCATAAAATTTCGCTCACCGGCTTGAAGGCGCCGCTGAAGGTTTTCGCGGGCAGCGCTCGCGACGGCGCCAAGGGCTTCCCCGCCAATGTCAACGTGGCGGCAGCGCTGTCGCTCGCCGGCATCGGCCCCGACCGCACGCGTCTGGAGATTTGGGCCGACCCGGCGATCGACCGCAACATTCACCGCATCGAGGTTGAAGCCGACAGCGCGCATTTTTCCATGACCATCGAGAACGTGCCGTCGGAGAATCCCAAGACCGGACGTATCACTGCCCTGAGCGCCGTCGCTTGTCTCAGGGGCCTGGTTGTACCGCTCAAGGTCGGCAGCTGAACCTTACTTCTTGGGCTTGTGCGCCAGCGCGGCCGAATTGATGCAATAGCGCAGGCCGGTCGGCTTCGGCCCGTCGGCAAAGACGTGGCCCAGATGCGCGTCGCAGCGTGAACACATCACCTCGGTGCGGCGCATGAACAGGCTGCGGTCTTCCCCGGTCGCCACCTTGTCCTTCGCCACCGGCTGCCAGAAGCTCGGCCAGCCGGTACCGGAATCGAATTTGGCATCGGAGGAGAACAGCTCCTGGCCGCAGCAGACGCAGATATAGCTGCCGGGCGCATGGTTGTCCCAATATTGCCCTGAAAAGGCGCGTTCGGTGCCTTTCTGGCGGGCGATGTGGAATTGCTCGGGCGTCAGCTGCGTCTGCCATTCGGCATCTGATTTGACGATCTTATCGCTCATTGCCGGTTCAACGGTATACGGGGCGCGCCGCAATTGCGCCCGCCGCCGGTGGCGCAGGCTTGCTGCTGATTCCAATCGTAGAAATCATAGAGCAATTGGGACAAGACGATCACGGCGATGATGGCGGCGATGATGGCGAGTAGGGAACGGGTAGTCATGCGGGCGGCAGTATGCCGCTTGCGGCGGGCTCCGGGCAAGGGCACGTCTTCCCGCCGTCCTGGTTTGCGCTATCATGGCGATCACGATAGGGAGAGCGTCATGGCGGCGCCCAGCATGGCGGCGGAAGAGCGGCCGGGCCTCATCCGGTGGGGTTATCTTCGCTATGTCGCGGCGGGTTTCGCCGTGCTGGTGGCGGCGATCCTGCTCGGCAACATTTTTTTCCTGAACTTCATCCATGTCATGTGCGGCGTGATGTGGACCGGGATCGACGTATTCGTGGGATTCGTGCTGGGCCCGGTGCTGCGTCGGGTCGATCTGCCCGCGCGCCGCGCCCTTTCCACGAGGCTCTTGCCGCGCATGTTGTTCCTGATGCCGTCGCTCGCCATCATCACCGGCACGGCGGGCTATTTCCTCGCCAAGACCCTGGGCTTTTTCGAGCTGCCCTATCCCGACAAGCTGTGGGTCGACGCCGCGCTGGTCATCATCGCCATCCTCACGGTGCAGGGGCTGTGCATCCTGCTTCCGATCAACCTGCTCACCTGCCTCGAATTGCAGAAGGAGCGGCCCGATCTCGACAAACTCGGCCGCCGCATGCAGATATATGTGCGCCAAACCGCGCTCCAGGCCTGGCTGCAGATCGCCATCATCGTGGTGATGGCGCGCTTCGCCACCGGCCTGTGACGCCTTTCGATCCCGGAAAATACGCCGGCGCATTGCCGGTCGCCGAGACTCTGCCCGCGCTCAAGGCGGCGCTGGCCGGAAAGGGCGCGGCGGTGCTCGAGGCGCCGCCCGGCGCGGGCAAGACAACTCTTGTTCCCCTTGCCTTTCTCGACGAATCCTGGCTCGCGGGAAAGCGGATTCTGATGCTGGAGCCGCGCCGGCTGGCGACGCGCGCGGCGGCGCGGCGCATGGCGTGGATGCTGGGCGAAAGCGCGGGCGAAACCGTGGGTTTCCGCACCCGGCTCGAAACCCGCGTTGGGCCCAAGACGCGCATCGAGGTGATGACCGAAGGGATCTTGCCGCGGCTGATCGAGGACGATCCCGGGCTCGACGGCGTGGGATTGGTGATCTTCGACGAATTCCACGAACGCAGTCTCGAAGCCGATCTGGGATTGGCGCTGGCGCTGGATTCGCGCCGGCATCTGCGCGGCGATCTGCGCCTGCTGGTCATGTCGGCGACGATCGAAGGCGACAAGGTGGCGAGGCTGCTGGGGGATGCGTCGGTGGTGGCGAGCCAGGGGCGGAGCTTCCCGGTCGAAATCCGCCATCTCGCCCGGCCCGCGCCCGAGCGTTTCGAAGCCGGCGTGGCTGCGGCGGTAACCCGCGTGCTCCATGAGGAGAGCGGCGGCGTGCTGGTGTTCCTGCCCGGCGGCGCGGAAATCCGGCGCGTGGCGCGGCTGCTGGAAGAATCAGGGCTGGGCGCGGAGGTTTCGCTCGCGCCGCTCTATGGCGATCTCGCGCCGGAGGCGCAGGACGAAGCCCTGCTGCCATCCCCTCCGGGCCGGCGGAAAGTCGTGCTGGCGACTTCGATCGCCGAAACCAGCCTGACCATCGAGGGCATCCGCATCATCATCGATGGCGGCCTGATGCGCGTGCCGCGTTACGAACCCGGCAGCGGCATGACGCGGCTGGCGACGATCCGGGTATCCCAGGCCTCGGCCCGGCAGCGCAGCGGCCGCGCCGGGCGGCTCGGACCCGGCATCGCCTATCGCTTATGGCCCGAGGCCGAAGAGGCGCAGCTCCGCCTCTTCAACGCGCCGGAAATCCTCGAAGCCGATCTGGCGCCCTTGGCCTTGGCGCTGGCGCAATGGGGCGCGGGCGATCCCGCCGCCCTTGCCTTGCTCGACCCGCCGCCCGCAGCCGCCTATGCCGAGGCCAAGGCGCTGCTGGCGCGCCTCGGCGCGCTCGACGCCAAGGGCCGGATCACCCGCCACGGCAAGGCCATGGCGGCGCTGGGATTGCACCCGCGCTTGGCGCACATGGTGCTGACCGGAAAAGAACAGGGAATGGGCGCGACGGCCGCCGTGATCGCCGCGCTGCTGATGGAGCGCGACATCCTGCGCGCGAAGCACGGCGCGCGCGATGCCGATTTGCGCTTGCGGGTGGAGATGGTGGGGGAGCGGAGCGCCGCGCGAAATCTGCCGGCGGGAATGACGCTCGATCGCGGTGCGGCCGAACACGCGCGCCAGGCGGCGCGTCAGATCGGGCAAAGGCTGGGGATCGGCGGGGGAGAGATCGACGCGCGCGAGACCGGGCGGCTTTTGGCCCTGGCCTATCCCGACCGCGTCGCGCAGCAGCGGCCGGGCGCGCGGGGACAGTTCCTGCTCGCCAACGGCAAGGGCGCGGAACTGCAACAAGCCGACGCGCTGGCGGGCGAGGATTATCTGGCGGTGGCGGATTTGGACGGAGACAGGCGGGTGGCACGGATTTTCCTCGCCGCGCCGCTGAGCCGCACGGAAATCGAGGAGGATTTCGCCAAGGATATCGCGGCGGAGGAGATCGTCGAATGGGCTTCGCGCGCAGCGGCGGTGCTGGCGCGAAGCCGCTTGCGGCTGGGCGCGCTGGCGCTCGAAGACAAGCTGCTTGCCGCGCCCGATCCCGCGCGCGTGACGGCGGCGCTCATCCAGGGCATCCGCGAATTGGGCCTGAAGGCGCTGCCCTGGAGCCGCGAAGCGGAGAGCTTGCGCGCGCGGATATCCTTCCTGCGCCGGATCGAGGGCGCGGCCTGGCCCGATCTATCCGATGAAGCGTTGGTGGAAAGCCTGGAGGATTGGCTCGCGCCTCATCTGGCGGGGGTGTCGCGGCGCGCGCAGCTGCAAGGTTTGGACTTGGCCGCGGCGCTGGCGGCGCAGCTTTCGCATACCCAGCGCCAGGTGCTCGACCGGCTCGCGCCCTCGCATATGGCCGTGCCGAGCGGTTCGCGCATCGCCATCGATTATTCGGGCGAGACGCCGGCGCTGGCGGTCAAGCTACAGGAGATGTTCGGCGCGCGCGAAACGCCTGCGATCGCTGGCGGGCGCGTGGCCCTGGTCATCCACCTGCTCTCCCCCGCCAGCAGGCCGCTGCAAGTGACCAGCGACCTGGCGGGGTTTTGGCGCAACAGCTATCCGCAAGTGCGCTCCGAGATGCGTGGCCGCTATCCCCGGCACCCCTGGCCCGAGAACCCGCTCGCAGCATCGCCGACCAAACGGACGAAGAGACGCCCGACATAGAAATGCGCCAATTACTCGCCCTTTTTGGACTTTTTCTGCCGTAGATGTTCATCGATGATCGGCTGGACGGATGGATGCGGCTGAAAGGTGTAATCTACGTTGATATCGGTTATCCGGCCGTCATATTTCCGGATCGCAAGATGGAATGGACCATGCCCTTGATCTGCCGGACCGCGGTTCCGGCTGCCATCAACTTGCCAGTGATCGCCCTTGTCAGTCGCCGTCAATGGGCGTTGCAGTTCCAGCTCGTCCTTGCCGTAATGCGCCGCCAACAAGAGCTCGCCGATCTGACATGCGAGCTCGGCATTCGGAATCATGCCGCCATGTGTAATGTTAGTGAACCAGACCATTCTTGACGAACCGGGTTCGGGCGGGATGTTGTAAGTGGGAGGCAGCTTGTCCTTGTCCATTTGACGCTAAATCCACTTCTGGTATTTAGCGACCTTATCGTCCAAATCTTTTTCAAGCTCGGGATATTGGGAAAATACCCGCTCCAATATTTCCTGGTGAATTGCGTTTCCAGCAACGGCGATCGCTTTGAGATAGATTTTAAATTCGTCCTGATCGCAATCTTTCTTGAGGAGAGGGATCAGGCGTTCCAGCCTTCCAAAACTTTGCCATGCCGTCATCGCAACATGCTTGGCCAAGCTTTTGTCCACCGATGCCTCCCTAACCCAGGATGAATTCGCCATATCGGCGAATTTTGTCTGAAACCTCCGCTTTCAATCCAGGGGAGGCCGAATATGCCAGAGCCAAGAGCTCATCATTGATGCAGGTTTTGACGGACAAGATTGCCCGTTTCCAGGAATCGAAGGACTTTCCCTTGCAATGAACTTCCATAAAGGATCGCAGATCTTCGAGCTCCTCCAAGAGCTGGCATGAAACATTCGAGGCGTGTCTTGCCAAGTTAACATCAAGATTGGGTTCCATCGCTCCTCCCACTCATACAATCGTCCACGCATTTCCAAAAGGCATTAGCATTCAAGTCACTCCAGCGATAGGGCTTAGGTCTATTTAGAATTTCATGACAGTTTTCAATACATTCGCTGCGGCGATCATTCGTAGCAACAGTATTTACATTTAATGGAATTGAGGCAACTGGTCGTGAATCTACCGGCGCGAACCAGCCGGCATTGGGCGGTCCGCCGAGCCGCGGGTGTTTTGCCGGATCCCAATCCGTCTTGAGAATTCCGTTTTGATAAAGCGCCTTGGCCAGCGCGGCGGCCTCCTCATGCGACCGCATGAGCGGCGGCAGATCGGGGAATTGCAAATGAAGCGTGGCGATCTTAGCGCGGAGGATCGCGCCGTCGTTGAGCGCCCGCGCGATCGCTATAAGACTGTCGGCTCTGGACGAGACGTCAACCGGCAGGCCGTAACAGAAGCCCAAATCGGCGTCGAGCGCCGTTGTCGAACGCGGCACCCATGCTTCTCGCCCTGATAAATCGGTCGTACGTTGCAAAAGGGGAACCGGGCCGACGAAGGCGCCATCGGCATCGCAAGAAACGCCGCGTCCACCCACCGGCGAAAGCCGGAAATGCCGTATCGGCCAACCAGACATGGCCAAGCTCCATTAAAATGGATGTGAAATCTTTGGCGAGCAGACTCGAATCCGACCCCGCCGCATCTCTGCCATGCAGCGGATTCCTTGGCCTTTGCCGCGCCGGTTTGCCAAAATGGCGCGCTTTCAGGCGCCGGGAGTTCGAGGATAAGGCCGTGGCCAAAGGGAAGACCGGGCAGATCAAGTTCCACTACGGCTGGGTGGTGGTGGGCATCACCTTCGTCACGCTGCTGGTCGCGGCCGGCTTGCGCTCGGGCCCGGCGGTGCTGATCGTGCCGTTGGAGCAGGAATTCGGCTGGAGCCGCGCCACCATTTCCTTCGCCATCGCGGCGCAGCTTTTGATCTACGGCGTGATCGCCCCGTTCTCGGCCGGGTTCATCGACCGCTTCGGGCTGCGCGTCACCATGGTCGGCGCGCTGCTGTTGATTCTGGTGGGTTTTGGCCTCACGCCCTTCATCACCGCGCCGTGGAACCTGCTGCCGATCTGGGGCCTGGCGCTCGGTTCAGGCACGGGTGCCGCGGCGATGGTGATCGCGGCGGTGGTCGCCAATCGCTGGTTCGTGGCGCATCGCGGGCTCGTCATGGGCTTGCTTACCGGCAGCACCGCGGCGGGACAGTTGGTCTTCCTGCCGCTGCTCGCCAACATGGCGGTGCATTACGGCTGGCGCTCGGCGGTGGTCGTCGCCTGCGCCGTGGTGGTCGCCACCATCCCCTTGGTCTGGCTGTTGATGCGCGACCAGCCGGGCGATATCGGCCTCAAGCCCTATGGCCAGCCCACCGACGCGGCCGAAACGCCGGCGGTCGAGCGCATCAGTCCCCTCACCGCGGCCTTCGCCGGGCTGGGGCGCGGCCTGGGGCACCGCGATTTCTGGCTGTTGTCGGGAAGCTTTTTCGTCTGCGGCGCCAGCACCATCGGCCTGATCGGCACGCATTTCATCCCGGCTTGCGTCGATCATGGCATTCCCGAGGCCACCGCCGCCGGCATCCTGGCGGCGATGGGGGTGTGCAATTTCATCGGCACCACCGCCTCGGGCTGGATGACCGACCGCTTCGACAGCCGCTATCTGCTGTTCTGGTACTACGCGCTCAGAGGCCTCTCGCTCCTGTTCCTGCCTTATGCCTTCGATCTTTCGATTTGGGGGCTGTCGCTGTTCGGACTGTTCTACGGCCTCGACTGGATCGCCACCGTGCCGCCGACGGTGCGCTTGACCGCCAACGCCTTCGGCATGCGCCATGTCGGCATGATGTATGGCTGGATCATGGTGATGCATCAGGTCGGCTCGGCGGCGGCGGCCTATGGCAGCGGCCTGTTGCGCACCGAGGTCGGAGATTACTACGCCGCCTTCGTCAGCGCCGGCGCGCTGTGCATGATCGCGGCGGTGATGGTGCTGGGCGTCGGCAAGACGCGCAAGGGCCCGTCGGCGGCGCGGCCCATTCTGGTCGGCGCCGGAACCTGATCTTCCGTTAGATTTCGCCCGCGGGCTCGACGCGCGACGGCGTCGTGCGCAACGGAATTTCCTTCAGGACCAGCGCGAGCCCAACACTCGCCGCCATGATCGCGGCGCCGCCGATATAGGTCCAACTGAAGGCCTGCGCCAGCGCGCCGCGCGCCTCCGGAGTGAGCACGGCGGCCGTGCCCTCGGCGCCTTGCAGCGCCACCCCGGCGAAACCGGGCACCCCCAGCGCTGCCAGGTTCTGGTCGAAGAAATAAAGCAGCGCCGACCACAGCGCCGCCGCGCCGAAGGATCCGCCCAAGGAACGGAAGAAGGCAACGCTCGCAGTGGCGGCGCCCGTATCGCGCGCCTGGGCCGCGTTCTGCGCCGCGACCAGCATCACCGGCATGGAGCCGCCGATGCCCACGCCGAGCAGGCCGATATAAAGTGCGACCAGGAAACCGGGCGTCGACGGGCCGCAGGTCGCGAGCAGGAGAAACGCCACCACCGCGCCCGACAGCGTCACGACCGGCACCTTCTTATAGCGGCCGGTGTGCCGCATCCATTGGCCGGCCGGATAGGCACCCAGCACCGTGCCGCCCATCAATGGGATCAGCAGCAGGCCGGTACGGCCCGCGCCGGCGCCGAGCACGAGCTGCAAAAACACCGGCAGCAGCACGATGGCGCCGAACATGCCGGCGGAGACGACGAAGCTGTTGAGACTGGCGATTCGGATGATCGGGTCGATGAATAGCCGCGGCGGCAGCAGCGGCTCGGGCGCGCGCAGCTCTTGCAGCGCGAAGGCGGCGGCGAGCAGAATCCCGACGCCGATAAACCCGAGGATTTCGGGCGAAGCCCAGGCGAATTCGCTGCCGCCCCAACTCGCCACCAGCAACAGCGACACCACCGCCGGGACCAGGATCGCGGCGCCGAGATAATCGATGCGTGGCTGCTGGCGCCGCACCACCAGCTTCTTCAGCGGATTGTTGCACAACATCAAACCGAGAATGCCAAGCGGCAAGTTGATCCAGAACACCCAGCGCCAGGACAGATATTCGACGAACAATCCGCCCATCACCGGGCCGCCGAGGCTGGCTAACGCCCACACGCCGCTCATATAGACCTGATAACGGCCGCGTTCGCGCGGCGAGATGACGTCGGCGATGATCGCCTGCGACATGCTGATGAGCGCGCCGCCGCCGACGCCTTGCAAGGCGCGCGCGGCGATGAGTTGGCCCATGCTCTGGGCCAGCGCGCAGAGCGCCGAAGCCGCGACGAAAATGCCGATGCCGATCAGCAGCATCACGCGGCGGCCGTATAGGTCGCTGAGCTTGCCGTAGATCGGCGTCGAGGCGGTGGAGGTGAGGAGATAGGCGGTGACGATCCAGGAGAGATGCTGGAGCCCTTTCAGATCGCCGGCGATGGCGGGCAGCGCCGTCACCACCACGGTCTGGTCGAGCGCGGCCAGCAGCAGGCCCAAGAGGGCGCCGCTCAATATCTCGAGGATCTCGCGATGGCTGAATTGCGGCGCCGGTTGCGCCGCAGCTTCGGCCGGCATGGCCCGTTTCTCCCGCGCGCCGATTGCGCGGAGAACGGTCTATCCTGCTGGCAGCCTCAAGTCATCAGCGAATCGGCGATGGCTGGAATGCGGCGAGCGCCGTCCGGTAGGCGGCGATGAAATGGTCGGCGAGCGGGTTGAATGTCGGGCGTGGCTCGCCGAGTTGAGTTAACGGTCTTGGATGAAAAAATCCGGCAGCTTCTACCCCGATCTGATCGAAGACCTGGCGCTCTACCGGCGCGAATCGGCCCGCTGGGCCAGGCTCGCGCGGAGCCTGTGCGCCGAACTCGGACTTTAACTCACACCGCCTTCAGCGCCTGGTCGAGATCGTCGATGATGTCGGCCGCGTCTTCCAGTCCCACCGAAATCCGCACCAGCGAATCACTGATGCCGAGCGCCGCGCGGCTCTCCTTGGTCAGCTTGGAATGGGTGGTGGTCGCCGGGTGGGTGGCGAGGCTCTTGCTATCGCCGAGGTTATTCGAGATTTCGACGATCTTGAGCTTGTTCATGAACCGGAAGGCGTCTGCCTTGGTCTTGCCGGCCTCGACGGCGAGCACGGTGCCGAAGCCGCTCATCTGCCGCCGGGCGAGCGCGTGTTGCGGATGGCTCTTCAAGCCGGGGTAAAGCACGCGGCCGGTCTTGCGGTGCTTTTCCAGGAACTTGGCCGCGGCCAGCGTGCTCTCGCATTGGCGCTCGACCCGCAATTCCAGGGTCTCCAGCCCCTTCAGCAAGAGCCAGGCGTTGAAGGGCGACAGCGCCGGGCCGGTGTGGCGCAGGAACAGGGCCAGATGGTCGGCCAGGTATTTCTGGGTCCCGAGCACGGCGCCGCCCAGGCTGCGGCCCTGGCCGTCGATATGCTTGGTCGCCGAATAGACCACGATGTCGGCGCCGAGCTTGAGCGGCTTTTGGAGGAGCGGCGAGGCGAAGACGTTGTCGACGATCAGCAAGCCCCCCGCCTGGTGGGTCAGATCGGCCACCGCCTTCAGGTCGATGATCTCGAGCCCGGGATTGGACGGGCTTTCGACGAATACCGCTTTGACGCCGGGCTTGAGCGCCTTTTTCCAGGCGGCGAGGTCGCGGCCGTCGACCAGTTCGGTCGTGACGCCGTAGCGCGGCAGGATCTGCTGGATGATGTGCAGGCACGAGCCGAACAGCGCGCGCGAGGCGACCACCCGGTCGCCCGCCCTGACGAAGCAGGCGAGCGAGGCGAAAACCGCCGCCATGCCGCTCGAAGTCGCGCGGCAGGCCTCGGCGCCCTCGATCAGCCTCAGCCTTTCCTCGAACATCGACACGGTCGGATTGGCGTAGCGCGAATAGACGAAGCGCAAACCCTCGCCGGCGAAGGCCGCCTCGGCCTCCTCGGCGCTGCCGTAGACGAAGCCGGAGGTCATGAAAATGGCCTCGTCGGTTTCCTGGAACTGGCTGCGCAAAATTCCGCCGCGCGTCGAAATCGTGCGCGGGCGCCAGGATTTGGGCGGCGGGGGCGGCGTCAAGGCCATGCTCGTCTCTCCTTCGGCCGCCGGCGGGTGCCCACGAAAAAGCCCTGTCCCGCGAAGGGTCAGGGCTTGATGAGCCTCCGACCTTTTTAGCGGTTGGTTTAACGTGGCCGCAAGCCGGTCGGCTCAAATCACCACGATTCGTCCGCATCAGTACCCCTTCCCCCCGAAACGGTCAAGTGGGATGCTGGCCGCCGATGCGCCACTTTGCCTCGATTGCCGAGCTTGCCAAGGCCGCCGGCGAAGAGCTCGGCCGAAGCGAATGGGTCGAGGTCAGCCAGGAGATGATCGACCGTTTCGCCGAAGCGACCGGCGATTTCCAATGGATTCACGTCGACCGCGAACGCGCCAAGGCCTCGCCTTTCGGCGGGACCGTGGCGCACGGCTATCTGACATTGGCGCTGGCGCCGCGGCTGATGAACCAGATCTACCAGGTCGACAACATCCGTCTCCGGATCAATTACGGCTGCAACAAGGTGCGCTTTCCCTCGCCGGTGAAAAGCGGCAGCCGGGTGCGGCTCCACCTGAAGCTTTTGAGCGTCGATCCGACGCCCAAGGGCACGCGGGTCGTGACCGAGGCTCGCATGGAGCTGGAAGGTGCGCCGCGCCCGGCCTGCCTGGCCGAGCTGGTGGCCGTGCTGGTGCCAGCCTGAAGTTCAATCCTCGGCAGGCAGCGCGCTTTCGTGCCAATGCGCCAGCAGGCGGCGCGAGATCCAGCTCAGAACCGCGAAAATCGCGATGCCGGTGAGTGACAGCAGCAGCAGCGCGGCAAAGAGCCGCGCGATTTCCAGCCGGTAGCCGGCCTCGAGGATGCGCGAGGCAAGCCCGGTTTCGGCGCCGCCGGTGCCGGCGACGAACTCGGCCACCACCGCGCCGATCAGCGCCAGCCCGCCGCTGATGCGCACGCCGGCGAGAAAATACGGCAGCGCCGACGGGAGCCGCAGATAACGCAGCGATTGCCAGCGCGAGGCGCCGTAGAGCCGGAACAGATCCACCAGATTGCGGTCGGCGCTGTTGAGGCCCAGCGTCGTATTCGCAACGATGGGGAAAAACGCGACGATCCAGGCGCAAACCAGCAAGGACAGAAAGACATCGTTGACCCAAATGATGATCAGCGGCGCGATCGCGACGATCGGCGTCACTTGCAGGATCACGGCATAGGGGAAAAGGCTCAGCTCGAGGAGCCGCGACTGGGCGAACAGAATCGCCAGCAAGCCGCCGACGATGATCGCCGCCGCCAGCGCCGCCAACGTTATCCGCAAAGTGACCAGGAGCGAGCCCAGCAAGCTCGGCCCGTCGCGCCACAGCGTTTCCGCAACTAGCCACGGTCCGGGCAGGATATAGGGCGGAATATCGTAATGCCGCACCACCACCTCCCACAGCGCGACGAACAGCAGACCCACGATCACGGGCGCGGATATCCGCATGAGACGCGAAGAGAAGTTCATGCGATCGCCCTGGTCAAGTGCGTGGAAACCACGCGGCAAACATCGGTATAAGGCGCCGACAAACGCAGGCTCGCATCGCGCGGCGCCGCGAAATCCACCTTCACCTCGGATGTCACGCGGCCGGGGCGCTTGGCCATCACCACGATGCGGCTCGACAGGAATACGGATTCGAACACGCTGTGCGTGACGAACACCACGGTGCAGCGGTGGCGCCGCCACAGCGCCAACAGATCCTCGTTGAGCTTGCTGCGCGTGATCTCGTCGAGCGCGGCGAAAGGCTCGTCGAGCAGCAAAAGCCGCGGTTCGGTCACCAGCGCCCGCGCGATCGAGACGCGCATGCGCATGCCGCCCGAAAGCTCGCGCGGATAGGATTGCTCGAAACCCTGCAATCCCACCGCGGCCAGAATCTCGGCGATGCGCGCCCGGACCTCGTCTTGCGTCACGCCCGCGAGCCGCAAGGGCAGATAAACATTGTCCCAGACCCTGGCCCAGGGCATCAAGGTCGGATCCTGAAAGACGAAGCCGATGCGGCCGGCAATGTCGCCCGCGCGCCAATCGAGCCTCCCCGCCGAGGGTGGCGTCAGCCCGGCGATGATGCGCAAGAGCGTGCTCTTGCCGCAGCCCGAGGGACCGAGCACGCTCAGAAACTCGCCCTCGGCCACGCCGAGATCGACGCCTTCGAGCGCGGTCACGCCGTTGCGGAAGGATTTGCCGAGGCCGGCGATGGTGACCAGATCCGCCATCTACTTGCGCAAATCCAACCCAAAGCCCTGATCGACGAAACGCGCGGTATAGGCCTTCTTGTAATCCATGTCCTTGGGATAAAGGCCTTGCTGCGCCATGATCTCGAAAAAGCCGCGCCAGCGCGCATCGGTCATGGCGCCGATGCCGAGCCGCAAAGCGTCGCCGCTGTCGACGATGCCGTGTTCCTTCATCTGGGCGATGGCATAGGCCAATAGATCGTCGGTTTCCTCCGGATTGTCCTGCTTTATCATTGCGTTGGCCGGGCGTGGGTCGCCATAGAGATAACCGTACCAGCCTTCGATGCTGGCTTTGACGAAACGTTGCACCAGACCAGGGTTCTGCGCGACCAGCCTGGCCGAGGTTTCGAGCACCGAGCCATAGCTGGCATAGCCGGAATCCGCGAGCAGAAAAACCTTGGGCCTGCTTCCCGCCCGTTCGATCAGGAACGGCTCGCTGGTGAGATAGCCCTGCTGCACCGCCTGCGGATTGGCGAGAAACGGCGCAATGTTGAAATTGTAGGGCCGTATCTGGTCGTCGCTGTAGCCGAACCTGGCCTTGAGAAACAGCCACCAGCCGACGCGGCTATCGGCGCTCAGCATCATCGGCCTGCCTTTGAGGGATGCCAGGCTGTCGCCCGCGCCCAGATGCGCGATCAGCACCGTCGGATCCTTTTGGAAGAAGGCGGCGACCGCCACCATCGGGATTTGTTCCTTGACGAAGTTCATCGGCAGGAACGAGTTGGACATGATCCCGAAATCGATGCGGCCGGCGGCAAGCAGCTGGGCGTGATTCACCTGCGGGCCGCCCGGGCGCAACGTCACCTCGATGCCGTATTTGCGGTAGATGCCGGCGGCAACCGCTTGATAATAGCCGCCATGTTCGGCCTCGGCCCGCCAATCGGTGCCCAGGGTCACTTGGTCGAGCGCCGCGGCGCCATCCGCGTTCGCCATCGCGGCCAGCGCCAACGCGACGACGGCCGGTATCAGCATCCTTCGCATATCGCAATCCCCTGGCCCGGTCCTGTGGCCACCGCGCTTTTTACCGCAACCGGCGCTCGAGCCGCGACAGCAAAGTCTGGCGCAAGGCTTTCTTCAACTTCCCGGATTGTCTTGAGGCCCAGAACTGCTTCCGGGCGATTCGCATGGATTCAGCCAAATCCGCTGGAGGCTATAACCGATGCGGATTGAGCCAGCATCTCGGCGCGCACCGCGAAAGCGCCGAGGCTGGCAAAGGTTTCGGAGGTGCGGCGGCCTTCCTCCCAGAATATGGTGAGGAGAATATGGCTCGGCTTGCGGTCGGTGATGGCGAACAGCGCGCCGATGAGCGTCACCAGGCTGAAGGCGGCGGCGCGCAATTCCACCATCATGCCGTCGGAACGCGTGGCGGCGTGGATATAGCCGAGTTCGCACACTGCATGCTCGATCAAGGTGTCATCGGCCTTGCGGCGGCCAAACCGGAGGGCAAGCGCTGCCACCGGCAAGACCTTGCCCGCGTCATCGATAAGGATGTCCTCGGCAGAACGCATTTTTTCCGCTTCGCCGCCCAACCGACCCCGCGGCGAGCATAACATCCATAAGTTTTATTGTTTAACGAGAATACACGTATTTATAGCATATCCTGGTATGTCACCTTCATCCCGAAAGATAGGAAACGGAGAATTAGGATGAATTCCGGGTGCGGCGACCGGGCATGGCAGAAGCGCCGACATCGGCGATGACCTTGGCCACTTGGAGCAGGTTATCGCGTACGTTCTCGCTGGCGATGCGACGGAAATCGCGCAGCAGATTGATTTCATCACGCGACAATCCCGCCTCATCCGTATCCGGCGCGGTTGTCTGCAATTTATCGAAGAAGAATGACACCGGATGGCCAAGCAGCTTGGCGGCGCGGAACAGACGGCTAGCCGATAACCGATTCTCACCATGCTCGTATTTCTGCACCGCCTGGAACGAGACGCCGATGCCCAGGCCGAGCTCTTCCTGGCTCATGCCCGCCATCATCCGGGCCTGCTTCAGGCGTCCGCCGACATGCACATCAATCGGATTGGGGCCGCGTTCGCGCCCCGTGCGCCGGTTGCGGCTTGATTGACCAGGCGTCGGGCGCGTTCGCGCCTTCGCGTCGGCCATTATTCATCCCCCCAGCAATGATCCCCGTGTCATCGCGTGGAGAAAGAATATCCGTGCCGCCTGACGATTTCCAGCACTCGATCACGAATCCGTGATCGTCGATTCGTTTTCAACGAGAACGCGATTTTCTTCCCGACGGTTTTCTATCCGGCGGTGCACCCGCCGCGTCGTCATAGCCCTGGCGATTGCTGTAGAACACCAGCGTCATAAGCCCGGCACCCAAGGCGAAGGTGGCGAGCCCTCCCAGCACCAGAGAGATCATGCCTTCGACGGAGATGGTGACGGCGCCCAAGGCTATCCAGGCATAGACCGCAATCGAAACGGTCGCGAGCGACAGGAGGCCGGCGACCACGATACCGAGTTTGCTCATATCGGGTATCTAGTCCTTACCGTCGCCGCCAGCAATACCGGTTTGAAATCATTTCCATCATGGCGGCGAATGACCCGGGCGGACCGCGGGGCCCCAGCTAACCGAACGGGCGACCGGCCAGAACACGGCGTCGAATTCGGCCAGATTTTCATAGGAAGTCGTGCTCGAGATCACGAACACCGCCTTCGGCATGCCGCCGAGCGTGGTCTGGAGATAGCAGAAAATGTTGTGGCTGACGGTCGGGACACCGCCCGGCGTGGTTTGCCGTGATTCCGTGAAAAGACAGGGTATGCCGGCGATGGTATAGGGGGTTTCGATCAAGAAATGCGCCGCATCGCCGACCGTGGCGACGGCCTCGCCGAGCAACGATGATGATTGGGGCGGGACGGTGCCGATCGTCAACCCGCCGCGGCTGCGATCGCCGTCCGGCGCAAAGGCATAAAGGCCGCCGAAATCTTTCACCATCTGCCAGTGCGGATCGATGGCGGCGGCGAAGACGCCTTTGGGATCGGAAAAGCCGCACAACAGGAGCCACAACCCCAAGGCTCCGAACGACGGCAGAACCCTCCGCATCGCGGGAACTCCATGCCAGGGCGCGGCGCGGAAAATGGTGGGTGCAGCAGGACTCGAACCTGCGACCCGCTGATTAAGAGTCAGCTGCTCTACCAACTGAGCTATGCACCCGTACGGGAAGGCCGCGGTATATAACAAAGCGAGGCCGGCTTGTCGAGGAGCGTGCGCCGCCCGAACGCCAAACGCCCGGGTTCAATGCTCGACGTCGCCGTGGCGGCCGATGCGCGTGTCGCGGTGGACATAGACGCTCATCAGCAGGCCGAAGCCGAACATCACCGTCAGCATCGAGGTGCCGCCGTAGGAGATGAGCGGCAACGGCACCCCCACCACCGGGATGAGGCCTATCACCATCGCCGTGTTGATGAAGACGTAGAGGAAGATGTTGGTGGTGATGCCGAAAGCGAGCAGCTTGCCGAAATGGCTGCGGCTTCGGAAGGCGATGGCATAGCCATAAAAGAAGACCAGCGAATAGAGCGCGAGCAGCCCAAGTCCCCCCGCCAGGCCGAACTCCTCGGCCAGCATGGTGAAGATGAAATCGGTCTGCCGTTCGGGCAGGAAACTGAGATGCGACTGGGTTCCCGCCAAAAAGCCCTTGCCGAAAGTGCCGCCCGAGCCGATGGCAATCTTCGATTGCAGGCTGTGATAGCCCGC
>Ga0187818_10000081_pt1 | contig 25838 bp, 22 predicted proteins | sample NC_wetland_sal_i_14_FD_130581 | JGI IMG/M metagenome (GOLD analysis project Ga0187818, IMG submission 130581) | Wetland sediment microbial communities from Neuse River Estuary, North Carolina, USA - SO4_3 | ecosystem: Environmental > Aquatic > Freshwater > Wetlands > Sediment | place: USA... | reverse complement strand
CGACTCGGTGGTGGGAATAGCTCAACTGGCAGAGCACCGGACTGTGGCTCCGACGGTTGCGGGTTCGATTCCCGTTTCCCACCCCAGAATTTGTCTTAACGTACGCAGCGGCGCTCAACTGTGGCACTATTCCTTCCCGCCGCAGCTGGTTCAAGACGGCCCCGTAGCTCAACTGGATAGAGCATCAGACTTCGGATCTGAGGGTTGGGGGTTCGACTCCCTCCGGGGTCGCCATCCTGATTCTGGCAAAAGGCCATGTGGGACAGCCGAAATCCCTTGTGGTGCCCGCATTCCCGCTGCGATAGAATTCAGTGTTAGCCCCTTCCTCTCGTGAAACGTATCTTTCATTTCCGCACATCTTCATCCGAGCTGGGCCCGCTCGAGGAGCGTCTGCTCGGAGCGTTATGGGACCGCGGTCATGCGACGGTGCGCGAACTGGTGGAGGGCGAATGTCCGGATTTGGCCTACACCACGGTGATGACCACGCTCGACCGTCTCTTCAAGAAGAACCTGCTGAGCCGCAAGGAGGAAGGCCGGGCGTTCCGCTACGTACCGCGGCTGACCCGCGAAGAGTTGCACCGCGAAGCGGCGGGTGAGGCTGTCCGGCAGTTGCTGGATGCCAGCCCGGCCGCGTCATTGCCGCTTTCTTATCTGGTCGAGATCCTGAGCGAGCGCGATACGCAGTTGCTGGACGACCTGCGGCAAGCGGTTGAGGCCAAGCGGCGCGAGTTGCGCGCCGGCGAATCGCGCCCGGCCACGAACAACGGCAACGACCACGGCAAGGAGAAAGAATAGATGTTCGCCGCGCGCGGCCTGGCCGTTTCTATGTCGGTGTTCGTGATCGTGTACGGCTTACTTTCGCTGGCCGTCGGTTTCTCCTGGCGCAGGGTCTGGCAGTACAGCCAACGCCGTCCGGCTCGCAGGATTGCCAATCTTCGGTTTGCCAATCTGTTGTTCATGTTGCGAATGTCTCCTTTGGCCGCAGCGGTCGCGATCACGATCGCCCTGACCGTGCCTTCTTTTCTCTGGCTCGAGCCGCGTGCGATTGATGAGCCGATGGGTGGAGTCGCCTTGCTGTTAAGCCTCTTCGGCGCTGCCCTGGGGATGCTTGGCGTCGTGAACATGGGCATGGCACTACATCGCGCTTCGCGTGCGATCTCGCTGTGGACCTATGCGGCGCAGCCGATCAAGGCAACCGGGATAAAGGCAACCCAGGTCAAGGCAACCAAGACCCTTCCCGTGCTGCGCATCTCGCGCCCCGTTCCGGCGCTGGTGACGGCAGGCATCGTTCGGCCCAGGATCCTTCTGTCAGAGACAGCTGAGTCTGCGCTGACCGCCGGGGAGTTGCAGGCGGCACTCAAGCATGAAGTCGTTCACGTGCGGCGGCGGGACAACCTGAAAAGACTGCTGCTGCGGCTGGTCCCGTTCCCGGGCATGAGTGGACTGGAAGCCGCGTGGGCGGACGCCGCCGAGATGGCGGCCGATGAAGCAGCTGTCTCGAACCCGGCTGAGGCGCTGGACCTCGCCGCCGCGCTCATCAAGCTCTCACGCCTCGCTCCCGTATGCCCCTCGGTGGACCTGACGGCTGCGCTCCTGCACGGTCATGGTCTGGACGATCATGGTCCTGCTTCCACCGTAGGTGCCCGCGTCGAGCGGCTTCTCGCCTGGAACGACTGGCGCAACCAGCCGCCGCAGAAGTATTCCCCGTGGTATGGGCTGGCCGCAGCTGTGGCCACCGTCGCGGTTTTCAGCGTGACCTACAGCCAGTTGCTTGTCCGCGTGCACACAGCCACGGAGTGGCTGGTGCGTTAGAGCGCCCTTTCTTTCGAGATAGTTCTTGCTGGTGAAGAAATCACGATTGGATTCGGTAGCCTGCGCCGGCCCGGTTTTCAATAAGCCTGTCGCCTTGTTTACAACCGTTACCTTGGAAAGCGCTTCAAATGAGGCGCACAGTGCTGGTGTGAAATGCTTCTCGTCCATCGTCGTTGTGCTGGTCTGCACTACGATGTTTTGTCAGACAACGCGGTCCGTTGGTGATGAGCAGAGCCTGAGGCTGGATATTATTGGCCACGGCTCCTGGAGACATGGGACATATGGGTTCAGGATCTATTCAACTCCTGACGGTACGAAGGCAGACGTGGCGTACCTGACGTTTCACTCGCTCCGGGAAGCAAACCAATACATAGGAACGTGTTTGAAGCCCGGGACCAAAGTGATCTATAGGCAAAAGAACAAAGACGGCGATGGAAACCTAATTGGCGAACGGATTGTGGCGGTCAGGCAGGAATCTGGCAAGAAAGAGTTTGCGTTGATCAGGAGGATTCGACTGAATTGCTGGTTCATGGTTCATCCTCTTTGGGCGCTGCTATACAGGTGGAAGAGTTGATTCAAGAGTAGTCACCGCCGAGAATCCACGCGGTAACTGTTGAAACATCGCTATAGCACAAGCAAGCCCCAGCTCATTTATTAGGACGACTTAGAAAGTCACGCGCACGCCCAGTTGCGCGGCGAAGGGAATTCCCACGGTTGTTCCCGGGCCAAAGAAATCGCCCAGGCCTCCGCCGGGGAAGCGCAACTGGTTCAGGCTGGTGATGGGCGCGGTGGCGCTGCAGTCCGCATTCGTGCAGATGTCGGTGACGTTGCCGGTTTGTGCCTCAGCCGCAGGAACATTGGGAAGCGCGGCCACATTGGCCACGTAGTTGGCGCCGGGATTGTTGCGGTTGAAGACGTTGAAGAACTCGGCAAAAGGTCGAACTTCCCAGTGATCGCCGAATTTGATGGGACGGCTGACACGCAAATCCATCTGGATATAAGGCATGCCGCGGAAGGCATCGAGCGGCGTCTTCACGCCGTTTACGGAGATGCGGTTGCTGTTGTCGGCCGTGGTGATCGTGAACGGGCGGGCACTCTCCGCTTGCGTGAGGGTGGTCAGTTCGAAGCCCCCGGGAATGTACACCGTTCCCGCGAGCACAAAGCGATGCCGCACGTCTTCGCCCGAGGGGCCGTAGTCGCCGGGGCCAAACGGGTTCAGCGGATCGCAGACTCCATTCACATAGTCGAATAGTTCTCCCAGCACGCATCCCCAGGTCTGCGCTTTGGACAATGTGTAGTTGGCGACGAGATTGAACCGCCGCGACACGTTGCCCTGCAGGTGCAGCAGGAGCGCGTTGTAGCTGGAGCGGTTGTCGGACTTGAAAACCGTGGCCGCGAACGGATAGGCGCGATAGGCGTGATTGCCTTCTTCATGGGTGAAGTCGGCACTCATCGTCCAATCGGGGGTGAATGCGTGCTGCACGCCCCCGGTCGCATGCAGAGCATACGGAGTCTTGTAATTGGGATCGATGAGGGCGGCGGGAGGGTTTTGTCCTCCGTTGACCGCTTGCAACGCCGCGGCCCAGCCATTTTGCGCGAGGTCGTTGTAGAAAAGGCCGAAGCCGGCGCGGATCACCGTGCGGCCGCTGTCGCCGGGCGAATAAGCCAGCCCCAGACGCGGCCCGAATTGCTTACGGTAGTCTTGGGGCGCGCGCTCCGGAAGCCCAAACGACGGCAACATCGAAAACGATGGATTGACCGCCTGATCGTGTCCAGAAGCGATGAAGAGACCGAAAGTGGTTTGCCAGCGCAGGCCGAAGTTGGCCGTGAGATGGTGCGAGATCCTCCACGAGTCCTCGGCGTAAAGTCCAAGTCGCTGAACGCTCTGCGAGAAGCTGCCGTCACTAGTGGGAGTGAATTCGGTGTCGGGACACGGCGGGTTGGGCGGCTGGTTGACGGGGAGCGCTGGATCGCACGCCACGATTGCGGCAAATACCGCCATGTTTGCCGGACTCTGCACCCAGTACACGGGATCGTCCGGCAACTGGTAAAGCGTTTCCTGATTTCCCGGAAATGCCCCGCTCAGCACCGGCTCGTGAATAAAATTTGCTCCGACCTTGAACGAGTGATCGCCGGTGACGTGGCCTACGTCATAGCGAAGCTGATATTTCTGCTGATTGCGCAGCGAGGGGAACAATGTGATCGGCGTGGCGAACTGATTGTCACCATAGGTCTCGAAACCGGAGACGGTCAGCGAGGTCGAACTGAAAGGGAAGGCCAGCGCAAAGCCCAGAGTCGAGTTGCGAGTTTGGGTGAGATGCAGTTCGCTGGCATCGAAGACGAACGTCCCTAACCACGTGGTGCTGAAGGCGTATGTGTTGCTCAGAACGTTGTTCCAATAGTTGTTGTGGGTCGTCAATCCGGTCGAGGGGAGCGTCCCCTGCTGCACCAGGGCATTGTGGGTAAGGTAGCTGTCTTCCGAAGTGCGCAAGAACCATTGCGATTTCGTGGATTGTGCCCAATCAGTACGCATCGAGCCGATGTAGTCATGAAACGGGATGGGCACGGCCTGCGGAACGGCGATCGAGGCCACGCCGGGAATCAGCCCATCGGCGGCCAATTGTGCCAGCGCGTCGAACTGCGTCGTGCTCGCGGGGCTGTAGGTGATGCTGGCATTTTCGTGTACGTACTCCAACGAAGAGAAGAACCAGAGCTTATCCTTCACCAGAGGGCCGCCCAGCGTCGCCGCGTAATTCTGCCGCGAAAAAGGCTGCTTGGGATTATTCACGCAACCTTGGGCATCGCAGGTCTGTGCCGGATTCTCAATCGGAAAGCGCGCATTCAACGAGGCCGCTCGTTCATAGAACGCGCCGCCGCCGTGCCATTCGTTGCTCCCCCGTTTGGTGGTGATAACCACTGACCCTGCCGTGGTCCCGCCGGTGTCGGCGTCTTCATTCGCGGTGCGGACCGCGAACTCCTGAATCGCGTCCGGCGAAAAATTCTGCAGAAATCCGCCAATCCAGTCGTCGGAATTGTCGCCGCCATCCACCGAGAGATCATTGTTCAGTCCGGAACTTCCGCCCGTAGACACGGCCGTGATCCGCGCCTTGGTCGGATCGGAGGGTTCCACCGGTTCCGTCCCTGGCGCGAGATAGGCAATGTTGGCAAAGCTGCGCGCGGCCAGCGGCAGGGTCTGCAAATCCTGGCGACTGACAATTCCCTGATGCACCACGCTGACCAGATCGATCGGCTGCGTGGTAATGGAGGAACTCTGGCTTTGCACAACGACGGTTTCCCCGGGAGCGGCCGGTTTCAGCGTCACCGCGACGTCGCGCACCGAACTGATGGCGATGGAAACGTCAGCCTGCGCCTGGGCAAATCCCGCGGCGCTCACCGTGATGTGGTAAGCGCCGGGGAGCAGATCGTCCAAGCGGAACTCGCCGCGGTCCTCGCTGGTCGCCTCGCGCCGGAGAGAGGAAGCCGCGGACTGGACCACAATCTTCGCGGAAGGGATGCGGGCTCCACTGGCATCCTGGACTGCGCCGCGCAACGATCCCGTCGGGTTCTGCGCCTGCACGTGGGATAGGAGGGTGATGACAACGGCTATAAATGAAAAAAGAGTCTTCCTGGGCAAGCCCGCCTCACTGGGAATCCTGAGATTATGACCAGCGCTAAAGGGCAGAAAAACCGAGGTTAGCTTGAGCGAGCGGGCTACTACCAGCACTCGTAGGCTTGGGCATTGTTCGTTTAGGGCAACAACAGCGTGGGGCCCCCGCTTCTCCGGTTCTCCGGTCTAGCCGATTTGCTAGACAAGCCGCGATCCTGGATTTTTGATCGGAGCCATCGGTTTTTTTCTCCCCACACGAGGGCCAGAAGTGTTCCAATAGACTTACGTCATAAAGCTGGAGGAGTCGGCCCAATGAAATCCAACTATCCTTTTTGCCCAGGCAACGACGACAAGAAAGAAGAAGAAAAGATAGCTCCCCCGTCCCGTTTCATCGACGAGAAGATCTCGGATGAGTCGGGCACGGAAACTAATTCGGACAGCGCGCTCAGGCCCGCGGGTCTCAAGAATCCTTTCTGGAACTGATCTCTGCATTAGCGCCGGCTGCTCGCAAACACGCGATGGCCGGCGCTGACTTTTTTCCCCCGAAAAGACTAACCCTTAACGCAGGATCGGCAGGCAAAGACATGGCCGGATCGCGAAGTCCAGCCCAGACATCTTTTCCAGAGCGGGATGAAGCACGGAATCGCGGCAGGGTTCGAGGGTAATGACAAAGGGCAGCGCAGCCTTGTCGAATCCCGGTTTTTGCAGCACCGCGTCAATGTTCAGGCGATGTGCCGCCAGAATCTCGGCCAGCTTCGCCACAATTCCCGGCTGATCGCGCACGAAGAACCGCAAATACCAAGGGGTCTCGAAATCTCGACTGATGCTTGGCGTAGAGACGTAGCTTGCCGCGGCTCTTCTGTCCGGCCCGGCCGAAAGTTTCTCCGCCACGAACATCAAATCCGACACGACCGCCACGGCTGTGGGATCGCCCCCCGCACCCGCTCCGAGAAACGCCATGTCCCCACCGTACTGGCCTGAAGTCAGCACCAGGTTGAGATTCCTCTGAACGCGCCCGAACGGCGAACCGGAGGGAACCAGACACGGACCAACGTCGGCAAATAGCGTGTCCCTCTGCAAATCAGCGCGCGAAATCTGGCGAATCGTGCAGCCCAGTTCCGCCGCATAATCAAAATCCACCGCGTCAATCGCGCGAATTGTCCGCGCCCGCACCGACTCCGGCGCAACGCGGGTGTGCAGTCCAGCGAGCGCGAGTATGGCAAGCTTGGCCCGGGCATCGCCGCCGTCCAGGTCTTCGGAAGCGTCGGCTTCAGCGTATCCACGAGCCTGGGCCTCCTCCAGAGCCTCGCTGAACGGAATCCGCGCGTTTTCAATTCGGCTCAGGATGTAGTTGCACGTGCCGTTCAGGATGCCCGCAATTCCGTGCAGCCGGTCGCCGCAAAGACCCGTCCGCAGCGCCGGGAGAACGGGGACGCCTCCGGCAACAGACGCGCCGAATTCGAGCTGGCACCCGTGGCTCGCCGCCAACTGCAAAAGGTCGGGGCCGTGGCGTGCGATGAGTTGCTTGTTCGCCGTGACCACCGATTTTCCCGCTCCGAGCGCACCCCGCACAATCTGCTCCGCGGGCGTCAATCCGCCGATGAGTTCCACCACGACGTGAACATCGGAGTTCAGCACCGACTGCACGTTGTCGGTCCATACGACATCGCTCGGGACCCAGGGCTGCTTCTTTCTTTCGACATTGCGGTTGCAGATGTGGGTCAGGCGCAGAGACCGGTCGCCGCGCTCGCACAGGATTTTGGCCACGGCGCTGCCCACGGTTCCAAAACCGATCAGGGCAACGCGGCAGGCGGAGGTTTCCGCAGAACCGCTGCGTGGGCCCGCATTCGACACCGGATTCGATCGTGCTTCAGCCAACGGAATGGTCCCAGATAGAAAGTGAATTCCTTATCATACGTGCGACATGTGCTTCTCGGAAACTGGAATCCGCCTTGCGGAGCGCTCTAGCGGTGTCGATGTTGACGCAGAGAGAACACTCACTGCCACCTGGGGAGAGTCAACCACGCTATTTTCGGCTATGATCACCGCTTCCATGCGCAGCGTTAGCCAACGTCATTCTATCGCCGTGCTGCTCACCGTCATTCTGCTTCTGGCGGCGGGCTGCAAGAAGAAAGAGGCGGCGCAGCCTGATCGTCCCCGGCTTACTCCGGGTGTGAGCCTTCACGACGTCACATTCCATAGCGCGGCTCTGAACCGTGACATGCAATATCGCGTTATCTTTCCGTCGAGCCTGACGCCGGGGCGGAGGCCGCAGGTCGTCTACCTGTTGCATGGTGGAGGAGGGGGATTTCGCGACTGGTCGAACGACTCTGACGTTGCCCGCTTTGCAGAGTCGGGCCTGTTTTTTGTGATGCCCGAGGGTGCTTCATCGTATTACATGAATGCCGTCGACCCGCCACAGGATCGCTACGAAGGCTACATCGTGGGCGATCTGATCTCCGATGTGGAGAGCAGATTTCCAGTGGCCACCGGCCGCTCGAACCGCGCAATCGTGGGCGTCTCAATGGGTGGGTTCGGGGCAGTGACACTGGCGCTGCATCATCCCGATCTGTTCATTTTCGCCGGTGGAATCAGCTCCGCCATCGACGTTCCACGCCGTGCGTTTTCCATAAAGCGCCTGCAGCAGTCACGCCACTATAACTCGATTTTTGGACCCTCCGGAAGCCAGACGCGGCGTGACAACGATCCTTTTCTTTTGGTCCGGGCCGCGGATGCTGAAACTGTCCCGTATTTGTTTTTGACATGTGGGGAACAGGAGGGGCTGTTGCCAGCAAATCGCGAATTCGCTTCGCTGCTCGCCCAACGACACTTTCGGTTCGAGTTTCACACGGTCCGCGGAGGCCACGACTGGAACCAGTGGAATGCCTGGCTTCCAAGTCTGTTTCGGAGCCTCGCGGAGCACATGAATCCCAAAGGCTGATCATCCCACAGCGCGGATACTTCCCCGGGCGGCATCCCAGGCGCAATTGGCATCAAAGTTGGTAATATGATGGATTCCTGCTGCGACGCGAATCACGGCGGGAGCATCGCGGACACGCTCTTTCTAAAGCGCCTGTCGTTGCCGAGGTTTGGTCGAGCGCTGCGATCCGCAACCACGCCCGGTAGCGGGAGGAGAACGAATGTTTCGAAAGCTTGCGGCGGTTCCCGGTCTCAGAGTCGTTCTGGCGGGGATGTTCGTGACGATTCTGGCGGGAACTCCGACAGTCTGTGCTCAACAGGCGGCAGACCCACCAACACCAGTCCAACAGACGCAGGACCAACAGGCCCAGACACAACAGACCCAGGATCAACAGACTACGGGCCAACAGACTACGGGCCAGCCCAACCAGGCTCAGCAGCAGACGGACAATCAGCAGTCCAGCAGCCAGGGAGCTTCGCCTGAAGAGTCCACGTCGCGGCGCAAGGCCAAGCCGCGCGACTTCAAGAACTGGACGTTCAACGCAGGCGGCGGAGCCAGCCTGACCAACGGCGCCACCACAACCTTCGCCCGGGGCGGAGGCGGGATCGCGGCCGCCGGCGTCGCGCGCAACTACAGCAAGTACTTCGGACTCCGTGCCGACGTCCAGTTTGACAATCTGCCTTTGCGCAATTCCGCGCTGCATCTGGCGCAGGCGTCCGGCGGTAACGACCATGTGTATTCGGTCACGGCGGACATGATCATTAATATCCCGGCGACGAAAGTCTGGGGCGGGTATTTCCTAATTGGGCCATCTTATTTTCATCGCACCGGGAAACTGGACTCCTCGGGCGCGGTTCCCGGATCCGCCTGCAATCCGTTTTGGATGTGGTGGGGGAATTGCTTAGCCGGCAACCTCCGTCTGGATGGGAAGTTTCTCACGTCGACCGTGAATGAGTTTGGCGAGAACTTCGGTGGGGGCATTACGCACAAGATTAGTCCGAAGCTCGAGATCTACGGCGAATTCCGATACCTGCACGGCTCGCACAACGGCATCACCACCGACCTGCGTCCAATCACGATTGGCGTGCGATGGTGAAGGGGAAAGTCAGAATGCAGAAGTACGATTGCAGAAGTTGGATTGCAGAAGTTGGATTGCAGATTTCCGAATTTGGATCTGAAACACTGCGCCGCCAATTCTGCAATCTGACTTCCGCATTCTCCCGCAAGCTTTACTCTGGGTTTGTACGATACTTCCAAAGATATGTGGTCAGCTTCTGCAGTTGCACGAACGACGATGCCGGAGCCGGTTGCGCGACGGCCACATTCGAATTCGCCTCGCCCACTGCCGACTCGACAACGTGATGCGACGGTGCCAGTGAGCAGGCCGGGTCGGTCGCGGTAGCGTTTCCGGCCAGCAGGAAGGCCTGGCAGCGACAGCCGCCGAAGTCTTCCGAGCGGCGTTCGCAACTGCGACAGGGTTCGGGCATCCAGTCCTCGCCGCGGAAGCGACAAAACGACGGCGACTCCTGCCAGATCCAATCCAGCGTTTTCTCGCGCACGTTTTCAAATGACAGGCTGGGTAATACTTCCGCCGCGTGGCAGGGCAGCACCTTGCCGGCAGGATTGACCAGCATCAATCTTCGTCCCCATCCTCCCATGCAGGCCTTGGGATACTGCGCATAGTAGTCGGGTACGACCGAGTCGATCCGGATCCGTCCCGCCATCCGTTTCTCCGCTTCGGCCACAACGGTTACGGCTTTCTCAACCTGCTCGCGTGTTGGCATCAGCGCCGCTCGATTAGCCAGGGCCCAGCCGTAGTACTGGGTGTGGGCGATCTCAACACGCTCCGGGTCCAGTTGCTCGATGAACGCAATCATCTCTTCCAGATGATCGAGATTCTGCCGGTGCACGACCAGGTTCACGGTGAAGGCGACCTTGTAGCGCCGAATGGCACGTGCCAGCTCGATCTTGTGTGCATGAGCCTTTGCTCCGGCAATCCAGTTGGCGGGGTCTTCGCGCGAATCCTGAAAGCTGACCTGGATGTGATCGAGTCCGGCCGCGACCAGCGCCTCGAGACGCGGCTCAGAGAGGCCGATACCTGAGGTAATGAGATTGGTGTAAAGTCCGGCGGCGTGCGCGGCGCCAACCAGTTCCGTCAGGTCAACGCGCGCCAGCGGTTCTCCGCCGGTGAAATGCGCATGCAACATGCCCAGCTTACCCGATTGCTGAAAGACGCTCGCCCATTCTTCAGTCGAGAGTTCCGACTGCGCCCCCGCCAGCTGCACCGGATTCGAGCAATAGACGCAGTGCAGCGGGCAGCGGTGCGTGACTTCGGCGATGAGGGCTAGAGGATTGGAAACCATGCCGATTTGGTAATTGGGAAATTTGGTAATTGGGAAATTGAGCGACGCAGCGGCGAGTGATTAACAGCTCCTCAAATTACACAATTGCTAAATTACCCAATTACTCAATTTCCTGATTCCAACTACCCAATGTCTTAGTAGTCTACGATCCGCCTGCGCTGCAATTGCTCCAGGAAAATGCTGATGTCGGCGCGAATCTTCGCCGGATCGGTTGTCCCAAACTCCTTCTGCAACTCGGCGATGATTTCGCCAAATGTGTGTTGGCCGTCGCATCGCTCCAGCACCAGCCGCCCTGTACCCTGCAGTGTGATTGCGCCTTCGGGGAAAAGAATCATGCGATTCTCTTCGTTCCCGCCCCAGCGGCATCCGGAGGCCAGGCGCGGTTGGCTGGAATCGAGAGGTATGGCCACGCTCAGCCCTCCTCTATCCGAAAAGCGCCCGGCGGCGGCCAACCCGGCTGCACGTAGGCGAAATAGAGGGCGTCAAGCTGGGCCCAGAGAATGTCGCACTTGTCGCGCAGGGCCTGGATGGCGAGTTCCTGCTCAGCCCGCGTCTTCGCGTTTTCGCACACGTAGTTCACGGCGAACTTCGCATCTTCCGGCGCCTGCGTCAGACGTGCCTCGAAGTAATCCAATCCGCCCGCGAGCCACGGATAATGCTGGCGCAGTTTCTCCATGCGCAGGGAGATTAGATCGCGCGAAAACAGCTCAGTCAGCGACGATGCCACCGCTTCCAGCAGGCTGCGGCTGCGCACGATGTTCAGATATTCATTGACTGCAAACCGCGTCGCCGGAAGGATGCCGGTTCCGGCGCGCACGTCATCGGCCTTGAGACCGGTGGCCTCCGCCAGCTTCAGCCAGCGTTTGATACCGCCTTCAGTGGTGGCGTCCCCATCGTGATCCACGACGCGCTTGCGCCAGGCGCGGCGGAAAACCGGGTCCGGGCCGCGGGAAAGAATGATCGCATCCTTGATCGGGATGATGCTCTGGTAGTAGTAGCGGTTCAGCGCCCAGGCCTGCAGCTGGCCGCGGTTGAGACGCCCCTCGTGCATCATAAGGTGGAAGGGATGCTGGTGGTGATAGCGTTCCTCGCCGACGGCACGGAACTGGGCGCGCAACTCGTCGAACGAGAGCGGGTCGGTCGTGGTTGCCCCTACAAATCGAACTCCCATCCATCCTCCGCGATTTCCCAGCCTGCCTCGCGCACCTGGCGGTACTCAGGACCAGCCTCATTCAGCATGGGGTTGGTGTTGTTGATATGCACGTAGATTTTACGTGGGCGGCGAAGTCCAGCCAACTTGCTCAGGCTGCCTTCGGCGGATGAGACGGGAACGTGTCCCATTTGCTGCGCGGTTTGCGCACTAATCCCGCCGCCCTGAATACGAAGCAATTCGTCGTCGCTCCAGAAAGTTCCGTCGAACAGCAGTACGTCCAAGGATTCAAGTTCCTTCAGCAAGACGTCATCAATATGGGGGACTGCGGGCACGTATGCGAGGCGTTTGCCTGGGGGAGATTCGACCATCAGGCCGAGCGACGCTTCCCTTAATGCCAGTTCGGATTGGCGTTGCGGCGAGACGTACGCGGGGTAGTTTGTGCTCAGCGGGATGGCGCGGCAATGCAGACCGGAATCGTTGCCAGCAGGACCGAGCAGAGGAAATGTTGTGCGCGGGACGAAATCGGTCCACTCCACCTGCCCGGGAACGCGCTGCAGCATGGCGAACATCGAATTGTCTTCCGTGAGAATGCGATGAACCGATGGCGCCGCGTATACACGCAGCGGCTGCAGTTCGCGCAATAGAAGCAGGCCGAGAACGTGGTCGATGTCGGCGTTGGCCAGCACGACTCCGGCAATGGGCGATTGGCGTGCCGCGTTTTCGTTCGTCCCCGAGCGCGGGTGAAGCTCGGCCGTGGCTTCGATTTGCGCGCGGAGATCGGGAGAAGCCCCCGGAAGGAACCAGGAGCGCGCGTCGGCGCTGACGGCAACCTGGGTCTGTGTGCGGGCTTTGCCGCGGAAAGTCCCGGCCCGCACGGCGCGGCAATTGGGGCAGGCGCAATTCCATTGAGGAAATCCGCCGCCCGCGGCCGACCCGAGCACTTTGACGCGCATGGGAGGGAGTTTAGCAGGCTTAGATTCGGCGTCGGGCAACTCCAAAATAAAGGCCTTGACATATTCCCATATCGGCATATATAGTCGTCCTCATGGCACGGGCCGCGACTACTTCGGATGCGTTTAACGCGGTGGCAGAACCGCGGCGGCGCGAGATTCTGAACTATCTGGCGCTGGCGGAACGGCCGGTCGGAGATCTGGTGGCTCGGTTGGGACTGGAACAGCCTTCCGTATCGAAGCATCTGCGCGTGCTTCGAGATGTTGGCCTGGTGCGGGTACGGCGCCACGGAAGACAGATGCTGTATCGAACCAACGCCGAGGCGATCCGGCCGCTGCACGAGTGGACCAAGACGTTCGAACGGCTGTGGGCGCATCAACTGTTGCGCATCAAGGAACGTGCCGAGGAAAAGGCCAAGGAATCAGGTCACGAGTGAGCGGGAATAACGAGAGGAGAAAGCAATGAGTTCTAGTCCGACGACAGCCGGAATCGAGAGTTTGACCTTAACCATCACGCAGGAGATTCACGTAAATGCGAGCCTGGAGAAAACATTCGCGGCCCTGCTCGAACAGATCGGACCAGCGAATGAGACGCCGGAAAGGAAAATGCCGATGACGATCGAGCCGTGGCCCGGCGGCCGATGGTTCCGCGATTTGGGCGACGGCAACGGCCACTTGTGGGGACACGTGCAGGCCATCAAACGGCCCACGCTGTTCGAGATCACTGGGCCGCTGTTCATGTCATACGCGGTCGTGTCCAACCTGCAATACCGCCTGAGCGAGGAGAACGGCGGGACGCTCATCAAGTTTCACCACAAGGCGTTCGGAGCCGTTGAGGACGAGCACCGGCGGGGCGTGAAAGAAGGCTGGGGCCACATCAACGCGCGTATCAAAGCGCGGGCGGAAGCCGGGTCGCGGTAAGGAGGAATCTATGTGTCCCGTGTGCATGGCGAGCGCAGCCGTGGTAGCGGGCGGCGTAGTGTCAACCGGCGGCGTGACGGCGCTACTGGTGAAGGTTCTTGGCCGAAAAAAGCTTGGCCAGAAAAAACTTGTCCAGAGAAAGAACGATGAGAAAAACAATTCCAACGCAAAGGAGCAATGAGCATGACAACCAGCCAGAAATCAGCCCACACAGTCGTGCCGCAAGCCGAGTGGCTTGCCGCGCGCAAAGAACTGCTTAAGAAAGAGAAAGAATTCACGCGCCTGCGCGATGAACTGAGCCGGCAGCGGCGTGAACTGCCGCGGGAGAAGGTCGAGAAGCGGTATGTATTCGAGGGACCCGACGGAACCGAAACTCTGGCCGATCTGTTCGACGGACGCAGCCAGTTGATTGTCTATCACTTCATGTTCGGCCCGGGATGGAAGGAGGGTTGCCCCAGTTGCTCGTTCCTGGCCGACTCCTTTGACGACGCCGCGGTGCACATGGCGCAACGGGACACGACGCTGGTCGTGGTGTCGCGAGCGACCTTGCCGGAGATCGAGCCCTTCAAGCAGCGGATGGGATGGCGCTTTAAATGGGTATCGTCCTCGGGGAGCGATTTCAATTACGACTATCAGGTCTCGGCAACAAAAGACGAGCAAGGCAAAGACCAGGTGTACTACAACTACGACTTCACCAAGTTTCCGTCCGAGGAACGCCCGGGCGCGAGCGTGTTTTACAAAGATGGGGATGGAGAGATCTTCCACACCTATTCGACGTATGCGCGCGGCCTCGACATCCTACTGCCCGCATACAATTTCCTCGACCTGACGCCGAAAGGACGCGATGAAGACGGGTTGCCGCATCCCATGGCGTGGGTCCGGCATCACGACCGCTACAGCGACGGCAAGATGTTCGACGCGAAGAAGTTGCTGCGGGCACTCGGATAGACTTCTGCCCCGGAGCCGAAGCTGGCCTTGCCATAGAGCCTTTAGGTCTTGTCAGTCCATGTCACCGAGGGAGCAGGCGCCGGGCCCGCGCGGATCGCCGCAGGACGAGCAGGGACTGCTGGAAGACGCCGAAGTAGACGAACTCTTGGCAGAGACCGCGAAGACCGAGAGTTGTGATTCGAGCCTGGTCGCGTGGCATTTGGGGCACGCGGCCTTTTCTTTGCCGTAGACGAGGGCCTCGAACTGGTGATGGCATTCCTGGCAGATGTACTCGAAAATGGGCATGGGTTACTCCAAATACCGCCGAAGCAGTCTCGCCTGGATCATCCTTGAAACCAAGTCTATTAGAATCAATTTGTGGGAAGTTCGCAAATCACAAATCCTCGCGGCGGAGATGTCCAGCCTGACGAACCGCGGATAAAGAGCGCGTGGGCCGCGCGGGCGCCGTTCCGGCCGCATCCATGGCTGCGGGGCGGACACGTGCAGACGATCGCGAGCTTCCTGCTGCCGCGAAGAATTCATTTGCCTCCGGCGGAAGAACGGCTGGTCGCGGTCACTCCGGAAGGCGTTACTCCCGAAGTCAAGGTGCGCTGCTGGTGCTACTGGCAGAGCCAACGCAAGGAAGATCGAGCGAAGGCGCTGACCGTGATCGTGGTGCACGGGCTCGAAGGCTCAAGCGATTCCGAGTACATGACCGGGGTGGCCCGGAACGCGCTGGCGGCGGGCATGAACGTCGTGCTCATGAACCAGCGCAATTGCGGCGGCATGGATCATTTTGCGCCGACCCTTTACAACTCGAGCTTGTCGGGAGACGTGGCGGCGGTGGCGCGGCACGTGGTCGAGAACGATGGAGTCTCGCGGTTCGCGCTGGTCGGATTCTCCATGGGCGGGAACCTGGTACTGAAATTAGCTGGGGAGTGGGGAAACGCGGGGCCGCCAGAGTTTCGAGCGGTGGCAGCGGTATGTCCGGCGATGGATCTGGCGGCATCGGCGGACGCGCTGCATGAGCCAGCCAACCGGATTTATGAGTGGTACTTTCTGCTGCAGTTGTTCCGGCGCCTGCGGCGGAAAGCCAGATTCTTCCCGGCGAATTTTGACACGTCACGACTGCGGGGAGTCACCAGCCTGCGCCTGTTTGATGACCGCATCACCGCATACTACTGCGGCTTTGCCGGAGCCGACGATTACTACGCGCGGGCGGCGGCAGCCAACGTGGTGGATCGTATCGCGGTGCCTGCCCTGATCGTGCATGCGGCGACGGACCCGTTTATTCGCCTGCAGCCGGAAACCGTGCAGCGCATTCGGGCCAATCCGAACATTACGTATATCGAGACTGAGGACGGCGGGCATTGCGCGTTTCTGGGCGATCGCGATGGCGCAGGAAGCGATGGCACGGAAGACGATGCGCGCTGGGCCGAGCGCGCGGTGGTGGAGTTTGTGGCTGGGCAATGAGTCATACGGCGACGGTACGCCAACAACCGAATAACTCCAGTTCGCCGATCAACCGTCCAGCCATCGCATCCTCTGGGACGTGATTTAAAGGCTATAATTGCGCCCACATATGGCTTTGGCTGCCGGTACAAAACTGGGGCCGTACGAGATCGTCGCATCGCTGGGCGCAGGCGGCATGGGCGAGGTGTACCGGGCGAAAGACCCGCGGTTGGGCCGCGAGGTTGCGGTTAAGGTTCTACCGACCTACTTCTGCCGCGATCCCGACCGGCTGCGGCGGTTCGAGCAGGAAGCGCGAACAGCAGGTGCGCTGAATCATCCCAACATTGTTGCTGTCTACGACGTAGGCACGCATGCCGGCGCTCCCTACCTGGTGACGGAGTTGCTGGAGGGTGCGACCCTGCGCGAACGTTTGCGCGACGGAGCTGCGTCCCCTCGCAAAGCAGTCGAGTACGCGGCTCAGATTGCGCATGGGCTGGCAGCGGCGCATGAGAAGGGGATTGTTCATCGCGATCTGAAGCCAGAGAACATCTTCATCTGCCGCGACGGGCGTACCAAGATCCTGGACTTCGGCCTGGCCAAGCTGACAGCGCCCGAAGCAGGGGATGCAACCGCTACGGAGCTGGACCTGAGGGACCAGACCGGCACAGGCGTAGTGCTGGGGACTGCCGGCTACATGTCGCCCGAACAGGTGCGCGGAGAGAAGGCCGACGAACGATCCGATATTTTCAGCTTTGGGGCCGTTCTCTATGAGACGCTCTCGGGACAACGAGCCTTCGCGGGACAAAGCGGCGCCGAGCGGACGAGCGCGATTCTGAAGGACGATCCCCCCGAATTGCGGGCCACCGGAAGAAATATTCCAGTGGCCCTGGACCGCATTGTGCGGCATTGCCTGGAGAAGGATCCGGAACGACGGTTTCAATCGGCGCGCGATCTGGCATTCCACCTCGAAACGGCTTTGTCGGACTCGGAGTCAAGGGCAGCGTTAGCGATTCAAAGAAGAAGAGTTGTCCCGATTGGGCGGGCAATCCTTGGCTTGGGAATCCTGGCGGCGGTGGGCGCAGCTGCGTGGTGGTACCGGGGACAACTGCAACCGGAGCAGAAGCAGGTATCGTTCCTTCGGCTGACTGATTTCGCAGGCATAGAAGAGAGCCCAGCCTTTTCACCCGATGGCAGGTCGGTAGCATTCGTCAGTGATTCGACGGGATCACGACAGATTTGGATTCGTTTGCTGGCCGGTGGGCCACCGCTGCAGGTTACCCATGATACAGGGGATCACCTCGGGCCCAGATGGTCCCAGGATTCCGGGGCAATCATTTATTACACGCCGCCGACCGAAGGGGATGCGCAAGGAGCTCTGTGGGAGGTGTCAGCGCTGGGGGGAGTGCCCCGCCGCCTGGTCTCCGCCATGAGTGACGCCGATGTAAGCCATGACGGCAAGCGTCTGATATTTTTCCGGCTCAACGGCAAGCAGATGGAACTGGTCGCATCCGACCGCAACGGAGCCAACGCGCGAGTCGTGATGCAGGCGGCGGTCAGCTTCAGTTACCGATACCCGCGTTGGTCACCCGACGACGGCAGCATTGCCTACCTGCACAGCCGCGAAAATTGGGCGGACGATGTTTACCTAGTGGCGTCGGCCGGTGGGTCGCCGCGGCAGATTACCCAAGACAACACACTCATGAGCGGCTTGGCGTGGCTGCCAGACGGTTCGCGGCTGCTCTACAGCTCGGCTCGTGGAAGCACCGTTCTCTATCTTCCTACCATGCATCTGTGGGCCATCTCATCAGCCGGGAAGAACCTGCAGCAGCTGACCTTTGGCGAATCAGGGGATGAGAATCCAGACGTAGACCACGAGGGACGAATCGTTGTCAGCCGCCGGCATATGCAGTTCGACATCTGGAAGTTTCCGGTGGACGGGGATCCGGCGGAGAATGTGCGCAGAGCAGTACGAATCACACACCAGACTGGGCAGGTCCAGGCCCCGAGCCTGAGTCCCGATGACCGCCAAATGGTATACCTGTCGGATAATGGCGGCCACGGCAACCTTTGGGTCATGGAATTGACCACCGGCGAGACGCACCAAATTACTTACGAACAAGCTGCGAACACGATCATGGGAGTTCCGGTCTGGTCGCCGGATGGAGCTTTGATCACGTTTGCCACGAACCGTCCATCTGAACTGGGGCGAGGAATCGGATACTGGCTTATTCATCCGGATGGAAGTGGCCTGCGCCTGGGCCTCCCGGAAGGGGCGTGGGCTACCTGGTCTTGGGATAGTAAGTGGTTGTACTACGCGGAATCGTCACCGGTACGCGACACCGGGAGCTTTCGGCTCATGAAGTCTCCGGTAGAAGGTGGCGCCGCAGTGCTGGTGCGGTCGGACAACGCGCGTGGGCCAGCTGTGGCGCTTGACGGCTCGGCTCTCTATTACATCGTACCTCTGCAGAACCTGAACGGCTTGCTGGATTACGAACTTCGCGTGGCCCGGCCTGAGGACGGCCCGTCGAAACTGTTGGCGCGAATTTCCGGTAAGCGCGTACCGATCTGGCAGGGCCTGCATCCAGTGATTTCCAGAGACGGGAAGTGGCTGGTGGCGCCCCTGGATGACGGGCTAGGAACCAACATCTGGGTCATATCGACGGCGGATGGAAAGCTAAAAAGGATCACCGACTTTGGCCAGAGGCGAACGTTTATCGCGCGGCGTGTGTCATGGTCGTCGGATGGGAAATGGTTGTTTGCTGCGGTGGGAGAAGGCGACTCCGACATCGTGCAGATGGATGGACTTCTGAAATAGGGCTGCGTTGTGCCGTGTCGCCGCGAGCCGCCAAGTCCTACTAGACCGGCTGCGGATAATGTGTGGCGAATCGGTCAGACGAGCTGACGATAAGCCTGCCCTGTTTCACAACACCGAGCGGGCTGACTCAGTTCGATCCGTCAGTCGAACTGGCCGATTGCAGCACGCCATCCGGCGCGTCGAATTCGATGGGCCGGTTGTAATCGGTGTAGGAATAGTGGCCGCCGATGTCCGTGGTCATCTCGTAGGGAAGATGATCTTCCAGTCCGATGCACACCGAACCTTTCTGGCCGGAGTAGGAGGACTTCATGGCGAACTGCCAGTCCTGGCAGCGGACACCGTTGACCGTCTTCTTGTCACCCTTTCCAATCATGGCGTGCCTGAGCATTTCCAAAACATCCGGCAGCAGATCGCGAACCGTGCCTTGCGCCAGGTTGTCGCAATACCAACTGGCGGAATAGAGATGGGCCGTGTACTTGGTTTTCTCCCAGGATCCGTCGCTGCTGCGCGAGTACTTCTGGTCGCTGCCGACCAGGTACTCATCTTCCGTCATCGCCAAAGCATTGGTGCTGGTTTGAAAATCTTGAGATTGCTTGTGGACAATCCCCCGGTTGCAATCCACCTCCCACAGCCTTTCCGAATGCTGGGCGCCGGCCACGCTCTGGACGTAGACGCCGCGAAAGCTTTTGACCTGCTTCATCGCTTCCAGCATTTTCTTAAACTCCTCGTCCCCGTTGTTCGGGCTCAGGACGTAGCCCGCAGCCCAAAAGAACAGCCCCGCCAGCACAATCGCGCCAATCCAAAGACGGTTACCCATAACAAAATCCTTTCCCCCAGCGCTCTCGGCCTAGGTTAGTGGACAGAACCGACACGTGAAAGTTACTGACGTACCTGACCGGGCAATTCCGTGAAAGATAAAGTTTGCTGCCGCGGCCTCAAGGGGTCCCGGAGGGGCTGCTCTTTCACTTTCCCTTCTACTTCTTGGTCGAATTCACGTCCGCGCCGGGGTGCGATGGAGCCACGGCAGCAATTCCGCGCCTCGGCCTTTCATCCATCCCTTGATCCGCGTGCCCTTGGTTCGGGTGCGAACGAAGGCCAGTCCCAGCATCGCGAGAAAAATGATCAGCAGGCCGGCGGAGGCGGCACCAATGCCCTGAACGCGCTTCGGCAGGATGGACAGGCGGCCGTAAACGAATTCAATGTGCACCCAGTAAACCAGCAACGACGCCTGGCCTAATTGGATGAGCGGGCTGAATCCCCACTGCCCCAGGCGCCATTTTCCGACAACCCAGCGGCACCAGGCATAGCTCGCGGTCAGAATCATCATCAACATGCCCAGGCGAATCAGGAAAAAGTTGGGGCTGGTGTGCCAGAAATCGTAAACGGGATAGAACTGGCGCGGCTGGGCGTCAAGCCAGCGGGCGAGTTCGACCAGCACGATGCCGGCGCCGCCCAGTGACAGAAAGGCCGTCGCTTCCCGGCCTTTCGCGGTGGGACTTTGCAGAATGAATCCCACGGCGAGACCGGCGAAGGCGAAAGCGGTCCAGGGGAAGACGGGGAACAGCCAGGCTTGCGGCGTTCCCAGGTTATGCACACCGTTGATGTAGGACTCGAGCGGCCAGGGAAGGAAGCGCGGGCGCCAGGTGGTCCAGAGCAGAGGAGTCAGGAGAGAGATGGTGAGCATCGCTGCAAGCGCGAGAAGGATTGATCCCGTTCTCCCCCGCCGTTCCGATGGTGCATCCGGGAAAGCAGGTTCCTCGCGCTCGGAATGACAAAATCTAATGGTCAAGAAGGCAGCTAGCCAGCAGACCACGCCCATCAGCATCATGGAAAGACCGATGGTGTTGAGGATGTCCACGCGGAGCAGGTCGCTTTTCGGGGCCCAGCCCCAGGCGATGACGAACTCCTGCAGGCGGAGAAGCAGTCCGAAACCGAAGATCTCCGCGCCCCGGCGGATGGTGCTGCGGGCGATCTGGCCGGGCGGAAGATTTTTCTGCCGCAGCTTTTCCGTCACCAGAGCGAAGGAGATTCCCGCCAGAAAAAGAAAGAGCGGCGCCGGGAAAGTCCCCCCCAGTTGCGAATACATGAAGAAGCGGCTGCGGCGGGCCGCGGGGCTGAGCCAGGAGTCATAACAGTGGGTCTGGAACATGAGCAGGCAGGCCAGCCCGCGCATCCAGTCAATGTAGGCGAGGCGGGGTTTTCCGGCGGCGGGAGGAGGCATGGTTGGCCGATGGAGATGTGGCAGGGGAAGTATACGGCGGGCGCCGGTGCAGATCCTACCAAAGCAAGCCCTGCCGCCTGCCTAAGCGACAGTCGCTTCTCGGGCAAGCCCCAAACCGGCGGTAATCGAGGCTTTTGCCGCTTCATTATGTTAACTTTCTGTTTACCGTACAACCTTCTCGCCAACTTCCTTGATCAGAAGGGGAATAAGCCGTATAAGCTTATTCAAAGCAGGTACACCGATCTGCCCGGAGTCTCTATGCGAATCGTGAAGTTGGGTTTCCTCGCCCTATTGATCACCAGCCTCTTCTCCGCCCTCGTTTATGCTGAGGCGCCAGACCGCATCGCCGGCGCCATTGATTCCGCTCGAGGAGTTGCACTGGCGAAAAGCCTCCATCCCAAAGCGCAGGCGCAGTACGATCAGGGCGCGGTCGAGCCTTCCTTCGAGCTCAGCTACATCACCCTGACGACCACGCCCTCGGCCGCGCAGCAGAAGGCACTGAACCGGTTGCTTGCCCAGCAGCAGGATCCTGCTTCGCCCAACTACCACCGGTGGCTTACTCCTGCGGAATATGCCGATCGATTCGGCCTGAGCCGGGCCGACATCAGCCGCATCACGACCTGGCTTAAATCAGAGGGGTTTACGATTCTGGGCGTCGGCGGCGGCCGCAATACGGTGATATTCAGCGGCACCGCACTCCAGGTGCAGAACGCGTTCAAGACCGAGATCCACCGCTACAACGTTGATGGCGAGGAACACATCGCCAACTCAACGCCGGTGATGATTCCGGCGGCACTGAGCGGCATAGTCACAGGCGTACGTGGCCTGCACGACTTTCGCCTGCAGCCGGCCATCCGCACCAGGACGTTTGGCCGGGCGGGAGGCCGTCCCAGTCCCGACTACTATGACGCGAAATGGCAATTCCCGAGTTTCCTGGCTCCTGCCGACATCAACACCATCTACGACATCCCAAGCACTCTCGACGGGACCGGGGAGAAGCTGGCTGTTGTGGGTCAGGCCGACATTTTTCTGGCGGACATCAACGATTTCCGTTCGGGTTTTAACCTCACTCCGATCTCGGGATGCACGCTGACCACAGGGGCGACCGCTGGCATTGTCACGGCATGCAACACCAGCAACTTCCGGTATGTCCTTGTCGGGAGCGATGCCAGCCCAACGCCCGGCGCTGACATTCTTGAAGCCGACCTGGATGTCGAATGGTCCGGCGCCATCGCCCCCAAGGCACAAATCATCTTCGTGAACTCCCCCAACGGCGGAGTGGATGCCGCTCTTTCCGCTGCAATCAACTCGCCCGTGGCGCCAGTGATCAGCATGAGCTACGGAATTTGCGAGCAGCTTTCCGGCAACCAGGAAACTGAACTGGCTCAGGCCGACGCCGAGGGCATATCGATTCTGATTTCCTCCGGTGACGCAGGGGCGGCTGGGTGCGACCGAAACCCGCCCAACGCGAATCCGCCTTACCTGGGTGCCATCGGCGGGTTGGCGGTAAGCTACCCCGCCAGCAGTTCGTATGTCACGGCCGTGGGGGGAACGGCTATTTCTTACGCGGACGACACGAATCCGGCTAATTCGACCTATTGGAATACGACCAACGGGACGAATGGGGGCACGGCGAAGATGTACATCCCTGAACTCGCCTGGAACGACGACGAAAACATTGCCGCTTACTGCAGCACGCCGGGCTTTAACACGCATGTTTGCGAACCGACGGGCAGCTCAAGCCTCGTCACCAACACCGCGCAGTTGGTGCAGCAGTATGGCTGGACATCCGCCGCCGGCGGCGGGGCAAGCAACTGCGCTCCAGGGCTGAGTAATACGACGTGCACAGGCTTCCCCCAGCCCACGTGGCAGACAACCTTAAGCGTCGCTGGCCTTCCCAGCGGCGACAGCAACGTCCGCTGGATTCCTGACGTTTCACTTCTGGCTTCGCCTACTTTTCCTGGGTACATCCTGTGCACGCCCCAGGATCCGTTCCCCAGCAGCGGTGCTCCGAACTATACGAGCACCTGCGATCCCGGCGGCAGCACAGGAATCACCAACGCGGTGCATGATTTCCCCTCGATCATAGGCGGCACATCCGCCTCGACTCCGGTTTTTGCCGCCATCGTGACGCTGCTCAATCAGTCTCTGATGGGGCCGTCTTCTCCGGGCCTGGGCAACATCAATCCCACGCTCTACTCGTTGGCCAAGACCAAGTCGAACGGTGCGTTCCACCAGTCCACCGGCGGCACCAATAACGTCTATTGCCAGCCCACAACTCCGAGTGGCGCGCCCCCGAACATAGTTTGCCCTAGCGCGGGAGTATATGGCTTCAGCACTGCCAACGCTGACTCCACCACCGGCTACAACCTCGTTACCGGCCTCGGGTCGGTGGACGTGAGCAAACTTGCCTCGGCGTGGGCAGGGACGCTGAGCGGATTCACCCTGTCCGCAGCGCCGTCGTCGGCGAGCGTCTCTGCCGGCAATAGCACCACCAGCACTATCACGGTTGCGCCCGTAAACGGATTTACCGGAACGGTCAGCTTCACCTGCTCGGGCTTGGCGCCGGGGGCGAGTTGCTCCGCTCCCAATGTGACGGGCGGCAGCGGCACCACGACGTTGACCATTACTACGAAGCCCAGCATGGCGACTGGCACCAGCAACGTGACCGTCACCGGAACGTCGGGCGTGGTGCAGAGTACGACTACGTTGAGCCTGACGGTGACCACGACCACGCAGAGCTTCACCCTGGCGCCGCAGAATCAGACCTACCAGGTGTCGCAGGGACAGAGCGTCACGGCGACGGTCACTCTTACCGCTACTAACGGCTTCAACTCTCCGGTGAGTTACACCTGCAGTGAACAGTCAACCCTGACCGAGTCCACCTGCACGGGGCCGTCGGGCCCCATCCCCGCCACGACGCCGGCCAGCTTCCTGATCACGACCACAGCAGCGACCACCAGGCTGCAGCGGCCGTTTGACCGGGGCACGCGGATCTTCTATGCCGCGCTGCTGCCGGGACTGCTGGGAATCGTGTTCACGTTCGGCTCGCGCAAGCGTTCGCTGCGCGGCATGCGGATGCTGGGGCTGAGCATGGTGCTGGGATTCTCTACGCTGTGGCTGGGCTCCTGCGGCAGCAGCAACAGCAGCAGCGGCAATCCGGGAACGCCCAAGGGGTCCTACACCGTCACTGTCAACGCCACTACCGGAGGCACGAATCCGGTTACGGGAACCACCACCTTTACCCTGCAGGTGCAATAGACGCCTGGCCGCCGGGGGAATCAGCGGCGCTCCGCTCACGCGGAGCTCCGTTTTTCTCTCTATATGAAGTATGGCGCCTTCCGGTATCCTTCCTTCTTCCGGGGTGACAATTTCTCCGGGTAGCCGTCTCATGAATGATTCTCAAGGGTTCCGAATGGGGGTGTCGAATGAAGGTCTCGAAAATGAAGTCCTTCTTGTGCTCTGCGCTGGTGCTGGTGGCGTGCGTAGCATTGCTGGCCGCCGCACCCGACGGGAAATCGCCACGGCCGCAATATGACGACAAAGGTCAGCTTCTGCGGCCCGCCGACTACCGCGAATGGATGTTCCTTTCCGCCGGATATGGCATGAATTACAGTCCCGGGCCCGACAGCCACGAGATGTTCAGCAACGTCTTTGTGCAGCGCTGGGCCTATGACGAGTTTCTGAATTCCGGCAAATGGCCGGAGCAGAGCATGTTCGTGATTGACGAACGGGACGCGGCCAGCCGAAGCTCCATCAACCAGAAGGGTCACTATCAGACCGATCTGATGGGACTGGCGGTCGAGGTCAAAGATTCAGCGCGCAATCCAGATAAGTGGGCTTACTATGCCTTCGATGCCGACGGCAAGGCTTCCGCGGCGATGCCCAAGGGAAACGGGTGCTGGTCCTGCCACGATGCCCACGCCGCCGTCGAGCACACGTTTGTGCAGTTCTATCCCACGCTGAAGCCGGTAGCCAAGAAGTTCGGGACGTACAACGAAGCGCGCGAGCAGGTAACCGACGTGAAGTAAAGAACGCGTGGAGCGGACACTCTGTCCGCCGCCTTTGCCTTTGATTTTGAACGCTGTAATTCGCGACCGGACTGCATGCTTTGCGAGCGGCCAGGAAGGGCACGACCCCTCGGCTCCGCTCAGGGCGGGCTTTCTAGTCGTGCCGCAAGCGGGTTGCCGCAAGCGGGTGCAAAGAGTGTGGCTTTAGCCACTGAGGTTCGCTTCCGGGGCACACCTCAGCGGCTCAAAGCCGCATCGTCCGAGGACTTCTTCTGGCACGAGTGGAACTCGTGCCCTTCCCGATTTCTCTGTCCAACCTTCGGCCCTCCTTTGTTTTTTTCATCCCATCTGCGAAACTGACCCTTGGCACTGATCCCTTAGCCACTGATCACTGCCCACTGCCGATGGGTAAGATTCACGTTCTCTCCGAGAGCGTCGCCAACAAGATCGCCGCCGGCGAGGTCGTGGAGCGGCCTGCCTCGGTGGTGAAAGAATTGCTGGAAAACGCGCTCGATGCGGGAGCCACGCGGATCAAGATCAGCGTCGAAGCGGGCGGGAAGAAATTCATCCAGATCACCGACAACGGATGCGGCATGGTGCGCGACGATGCCATGCTGGCGTTTGAGCGGCACGCGACTTCCAAGATCAAAGATGCGGAAGACCTGTTGAGCGTGGCGACGCTGGGTT
>Ga0187818_10000079_pt1 | contig 26609 bp, 22 predicted proteins | sample NC_wetland_sal_i_14_FD_130581 | JGI IMG/M metagenome (GOLD analysis project Ga0187818, IMG submission 130581) | Wetland sediment microbial communities from Neuse River Estuary, North Carolina, USA - SO4_3 | ecosystem: Environmental > Aquatic > Freshwater > Wetlands > Sediment | place: USA... | reverse complement strand
CGCCGCCTTCAGCCTCTCGGCCACCTCTCCGCGGCTAACTTCCAGCAGTATTGTAGCCTATCATAAAACTTGAAGAGAGTCCCCGCTTCGATTGCTGCAATTTGGTGCACACCGCCACAAAACCGTCATTTAGATTCATAGGTTCGGGGAGAAGATCGCAACTTCAGGAAGTTGTGCCTCGCATCGTTTGGTGGGAGCACAAGATTAAGACAAATGCAAAGGGCGAGCCCCTTGCATGCGTACAAAAAAACGGTACAAAGAGGTTGTCCGGCTGACCAAAAAGGGGGTTGTCGCGTCTAAATGTTTGGGTGTGAAGTAAGCAGAGGAGGCGGCTGGGTGGGGCTGCTACAACTCTTTTCTTTCCTTTAGTTTGGACCTACAATGAGGGAGAAGTGCGCTGTGTACAGCCAGCAGGAGAAGTTACGGTACCCGAACGGCGCCGGATCCAGAGCGGCATCAAACAAGTTGGCACCCACCTGCGAAACATTTGACCCAGGAAGGTCGTATTACAGATAGACGCAACGGCATAGTTGAGTTCAGGTGTCCCCCGCACGGGTGGTCCGTGGCGGAATAGCGAAAGGAAGAGCATGAAGACGTGGCATAAGATCGCAATCGGTCTCGGCGGAGCGGTCTTGGTGGGCGGGATCGTGTGGTTCAGCATCAACCAAGCGAATAAAGGCGTGGTGACCGTGCAGACTGCCAAGGTGGCAAAACTCGACTCCCTGGTCTCCCAGGTGACCGCCTCTGGCGAAATCAAGCCGACCACTTACACAAACATTACGGCCCAGGGCTTCGGACGCATTACGGAAATCCTGGTGAAAGAAGGCGACCACATCAAGAAGGGCGACAGGTTGCTTTTGCAGGACAACGTGCAGGCCAATGCGGACGTGCAGGCACAAGCCGCCGCGATCAATTCGAACCAATCGGGTGTGCAGGCTGCGGAGGCGAGTTTCAAGGCGACACAATCGGATTTGTTAATGCAACAGGCCAATCTGGAAAAGGCCAAGCTGGACTACGAGCGCGGGCAGGGATTGTACAAGGATGGCCTGATAGCGAAGCAGGATTTCGACCAGCGTAAGACTTCGTACGACGCCGCAGTAGCTACGGTGGATGCATCCAAAGCGCGAATGCTGGCCCAGAAGGCGCAACTGGAGCAGGTGCGCTCACAACTCGATCAAGGCAAGGCAGTGCTGGTGCACACAAAGGACATTCTGTCCAAGACGACTTACGTTTCCCCCATCAACGGAATCGTGAGTTATCTCCCCGTTCGCATGGGTGAATACGTCGTGCCGGGCATCCAGAACGCGACTGGCAGCTTCCTGATGACACTTTCCGACATGTCCGTGGTGACTTCGGAAGTGAAAGTGGACGAGACAGATATCGTGAACGTGAAGATTGGACAGGACGCGGATGTGACGATTGATGCGGTTCCTGGGAAGGTGTTCAAGGGGAAAGTGACCGAGATCGGGTCGCAGGCAGTGCTGCGCAGTTCAGGACTGGCGACCACACAAACGACAACGAGCAACCAGGAAGCGAAGGATTTCAAGGTGGTGGTTACGCTAGAAAATCCACCTGACAATCTCCGGCCTGGCTTGTCTACAACGGCGAAAATTAGGACCGCGGAGCGCAAGAACGCCATCGGAATTCCGATTCAGGCCCTGGCAGTGAGGTCGCGCAAGGACCTGGAAGAAGCAGCTAAGAACGCAAAGAAGGACGGAAATGTGACGTTGGCCGCGCCCCCGCCAGCGACGCCGGGAGATCCGAAGAAGGATGAGGTCCAAGGCGTGTTCGTGGTGAACGGGAAGAAGGCTGTTTTCCGCCCGGTGGATACCGGAATTTCGGGCGTTACCGATATCGAGATCACCAAAGGATTGCAGGAAGGGAATGAGATTGTTGTGGGGAGCTACAAGGCCCTTAGGACGCTCAAGCCCGAGGCCACGGTGAAGGTGGACAACTCCGCGCCGAAGAAGACCGAAGAGACACAATAACGAAATGGGTCAACAGGGAGAAAACATGCCTGCTGAAACAACAACGCCGGAGTCCTATAGGCAGGACCTGGTAAATTCCGGGGTCGCAATCCTGACCGAAGGTTTGACTAAGACGTACGAGATGGGCGCGGAGCTGGTACACGCACTGCAAGGAGTGGATGTGGAGATCCGCAAGGGTGAATACGTCGCCATTATGGGGCCATCGGGATCCGGGAAGTCGACACTCATGAACCTGATCGGTTGCCTGGATTCGCCGACTTCCGGCCGCTACTGGCTGGCGGGACGGTTAGTGAGCGACCTGGATGATGACGAATTGGCCTACATTCGCAATCGAGAAATCGGTTTCGTGTTCCAGACCTTCAATTTGCTGCCCCGCGCGACGGCATTGCACAACGTCGAGCTGCCGCTGATTTACAACGGAACGCCTGCCGAGGAACGCGTGGAAAAAGCCAAGCTGGCCCTGCAGCGCGTAGACCTTACTCCGCGCATGCATCACAAACCAAATGAGCTCTCCGGCGGTCAGCGGCAACGCGTGGCGATAGCTCGAGCGCTTGTGAATGACCCGTCGATCGTGCTGGCGGACGAGCCAACCGGAAACTTGGATTCGAAAACCGGTGAAGAGATCATGGGGCTGTTCGCGAATCTCCACCGGCAGGGAAATACGATCATTCTGGTTACGCACGAAATGGACATCGCGCAACATGCGCACCGTGTGATTTTTATTCGCGACGGCAGGATCGCTTCAGACGAGAAAGTGGTGAAAAAGCAGTCTGTGGGCGACTGAGGTTACGCGAGGCCTGTTGTCGACTGAATTTCTTCTTTTCAATAAAATCGATCGCTGTTCGTTCGCCGTTCCGGCATAAACGGGCAGCGTCTTTCGATGAGTCCCAACTGCAACTTGAATTCGCGGGTGCGGCTAACGCGCGGTGGCTGAATGTGGGAGATCTTCTTCTCCCAAGGGCTCAATGGGCGCCAGGTATGTGTGGGAAAGGCGATCGTGCCAGGTCAACCCATCCTCGTCCCAAAGAACCCAGAGAAAGCCTAGAAAGCAAGTGCCGGCCGAGAGGACGTATCCCGCCGCACGCAGCATATATTGGCGGGGAGTTGGCGCGTCACCCGTGAAACTGGCTACCTGTAAGCCGGAAACCATCATGCCTGGTGTGCTGCCGCCAAAGACAGTGAATAATCCGAAGTACTGAAGGTAAACAAACGCGAATGTGAACAGGCACACCGTTGCGCTGAGCTTGCTCAGGGTGAACTCGCCGCCGAGCGAGCCGAAAAGAGCGAGAAAGCCGCCGTAGGCAAAGGCCAGGCACGCTGCGTCTATCAGCAAGGCGCGGCGCCGCTCGTCCAGCGAAGCAATGGGAAACAAGCCGTTCAGAACGGGTGGCAGCGGCTCCGGCACAGCTTCCGGCGCTGACTCTTCCGTTTGTGGTGGAACAGAAACATCGATGAGCAGGCGAGGGTCCGCCGGCTCCGGCTGCCTGGCGACGCGGCCGATAGCGATCGTGAACGCGAAATCGTCCGCAGGAACCTGCTTGTCCGTGGGGCGTTCTTCGACCTCCACGACGGTATTGTCAGGACGAGGGACTGCGTGGTCATCGAACGGGAGGGCCGACTGGCCCTCATGGGGAGAGGTCTTGCGGCGCCTGGCACGATATGCTTGTAGGCGCTGGTTTAGTTCACCACGCCACTCTTCGTGAGGTAATGCGCTAAGCGCGAGATTGCCTTTCGTAGGCGAAGAGCCATCCGAGAGCGAAAGTACTCCCGTGGAATCACAGAAATTACACTCGTGCACGCCAGAGGCGAGCACGGAGCCACACTGCGAGCAGATTGTATTCACCGGTGCGTTTTGCGCTGCGGACGCTCTCACTCCGGTGAGGAGGAGCATCCCCAGAATACCACCATCGGAGACTTCATCCACAAGGGAATCGAGGCAGGAGGCGTAAGAGACAGCAGGGGAGGCCGGGTTAGAAATCGCCTTGCCGCGCAAGAATTTCGCGGCTGAAAGCGATGCGGCGGTCCAGGACCACGACCGCAAAGTTCGCACAGCCGGCAAGCTCGCGTTCCGTCCAAAGATTTAGAGAAGGCAGGATGCGGGCCACAGTTTTTTGCAGCAGGCTGAGGATGTCGTAATAGAGGGCGACGGCTTGAAGGCCGGTGCGGTCTTGTGGCCGATCGGGGCACAGGCGCAAGAGTTGCACGACGCGGGTGAAGTCCCGTGCCGAAGCCAAGGCGGGGATACCGGTAACATCGCGCACTTCCGTGGAGAGAGTGTGACGCGAGGAAGAGGCCATCAAGGAACGGCAATAGGAGACAAAGAACATCAGTAAAGTGACGAGGGAAAGAACGAAAATGATTGCCGCCATCATCGAGGCACCGCTACCAGGTGTGCCGGCACCAGGCGAGAATCTTCCGAGTGGCGCCATATCGTGAACGTCCAGGAAAGCGGGAGGAGGCAGCCAAGAATAGGCCCAAGACTATTCACGACCGAGTATTTACTGGCCAGATTGACGAGCGCATAAGTTGCAGCGTACACGCTGAAGTACAGCCCGAGGGAGAGCACAAATTGCACTAACCTTGTGCGCGTTTCCCGCAATTTCAGAATTGCGCCCCAAAGAATGTAAGTGAGTACAAGACCGACAAAATAGAGGTTTTGGGAAAGTTCGTAAGCGAAAGAAGTGGCCAAGCGGTCGGTCGATTGCGCGACGACCGCGTAAGAGAAAATCGCCGTTCCCAAAAGCAAGAGCACCGCGCTCAAGCGTACGTACTTGCCAAAGTGCAGCTCACCAAACACATGCGAGTAAAGGCTGATAAGGGCCACGTACAGGGCCAAGGTAAGAAGGGCATCGGTGTAAAAATAAGCGCAGCGATACTCGATGGAATATAAACCGAACGTGGTCAGAGTGAAATGGCGGACGACACTTGAGCCTAGGGCAAGGAGGAAGTACAAGTTAAGAAAGAAATAACGGAAAAAGGACTTCCTCACGACCGAGCACACCACAAAGGCCAGCTCTAAGGCCGTTCCGAAGTACAAAATGAAAAGAGCAAGCGGACCAGGCATCAAGACCTATTTCACCTGGCTCCATTTCCAGACGCGCGAGAGAATCTCGCGCCGGAACTTGCCAGGCTACTGTTGTTGCTGTTTCTTGGGTGGTGGCGGCGGCCCCGGCGGCATTGGATCTGGCCCGTTCGCCGCAATCACCGCACCGTGAGAATGGCCACCACTCAACACCGTCTTCAAGCCCATCGAGCAAACAAGAATGCCCATAGCAAGAACAACCGCCCCGAGTCTGCGTGACATAGTGCCTCCGAGGAGAATAACCTTCGGAGACACTCTATCCCTAATACGGATAGTGTCAAGTACAACACACTACGGGCTTGTTAAGAAAGCGTAAATGGGAAGCAGTCACCTACTTTCGCCATTTCTTCGCATGGCGAGCAGGTGGGCGGCTCCCAACGGAAGAGAAAGTAGCGTACCGCTCCGCATATCCACAACAGTACCGAGGTCCTATCGTCTTGGTACTAAAGTACCACTCAACTTGCACATGCTTGTTCTACGAATTACCCCAGAGAGTCGTGCAACGCATCTTGGGACTCACACAGTTCAACTAAACTAGGGGCCAATTCCGCGTATCGGGCGCGCTTGACACTTTCGACTGTTCGTTCGTACGATGGAAAATTGCTTAGTGCCGGCGTAGCTCAGTGGTAGAGCGAGGGTCTCATAATCCCTAGGCCGTGGGTTCGATTCCCCCCGCCGGCACCACTGCTTTTGGATGACTTAGCTCGATTTTGTGCCCCCACACTTACTACCTTGAGTCTCTGTCAATTGACTAGCAGAGAAATGCGCATCTAATTCGGCCAACAAAGCCACGAATACTGGCATGCGACAGAACGTTTGCGAAAATAAGATCTCTCTGTAAGGATTCATTCGCTGAGAAACACTCTCCCTACATCGAAACGGCGCTATCTGCGAGAACCTCCGCCGCCATAACTGCGGCCACCGCCGCCCCAACTGCGGCCTCCACCGCCGTATCCGCCATAACTGTGATTGCCGCTTCCGTAGTGTTGACTCTGCGTCGAACCGCTCTCTCGGTTTTGCTTTTCGGAATCGAGATTCTCTGAAGAATAACCGCCGGAGGAGCGATCCTGATTATAGTTCTGCTTATCCTGTTGGGCAGTGGCCTGGCTGTTCGGATGTTGTTGTTCATAGCTCGATTTGTCCGACTGAGCGGTCGCTTGACTGTTCGGATGTGACTGTTCGTAGTTCTGCTTGTCCTGCTGGCTGGTGTTCACGTTGGTCCAACCGCCGCTGCCATTGGACTTTTGCCAGCCTGAGCCAGTATTTTTATAAACGTTGCCGTCGTGTCCCGCATACATGTCGCCGCTTGAAGTCTTGCCGGCGGCCGTGTTCCCGTACGCGCTGGAAGTGCCATAGGCTTTTCCCCCCTGCGATCCTTGACTCGAGGCGACCGTACCATTCGCAGTGGAGTAGTGCTGCGTTGTGGCGGATTTGTTTCCCTGGGATACGTAGGATTGCCCCCATTGCGCGGTTGGGCTGGACCCCTGGTGGGTCGCACCATACGTTCCTGTGTAAGGGTTATAGGCCTGGCCAACACTTTGTTTGCCATACGCGGTCGATGTGGAAGCGGTTCGAGTCGATGTTCCTGTGTAGGGGTTGTAGGATGCCGTGCGAGTCGCCGAGCCGTACGCTCCGTAAGTGGTTTGTGATACGCCATAGGCACCCGTTGAAGTGTGGTAGTAAGACGTACCGTAGGCGCCGTACGCCCCATACGGCGTGGCGTACGGATGATAAACGGGGTAACCGTAGGGAGGGTAGCCAATGTAAGGCGGATAGTAGTATCCGGTACCGCTGGTCACGATGGCTCCGACCGCTGCGCCCATGACAAACGCACCGAGATAGCCCGCAGTGTAACTGGACTGAACGTAGCCTGTCGAAGTGGTGACCTGAGTTACATACGTCACGTTGTAGACGGGCGAGCTGGGGGGAATCGTATAGATCACTTGTGGGACGGAACTAGCTGTGGTCCACGGACCTAGCGGAGATGTGGACATGAACCAAACGCCCTGCAAGCAGAGGTAATAGACGTCGCCAACCTGAATCACTTTGTCCGGCGTGTTTGTTGCGTACTGGAGGGTTGTGCCTTCAATGGGTGTGAATTGCGGATCTCCCGTATAGGTTACCCTTGCCTGCTCAGCCGCCGTTGTCGGGTTCAGGAGCATGGTTGTGGGAATTTGTGCGATCAACACCGCGTCTTTTGCCTGGCTTGTACCCGGAACCGAGGCGAGTATGGCGCTTGCCGGGTTGGAAAGAGGTATGTTGGCAAAATCAGCTGGAAGGTTTAGCGATGCAAACGTCCACGGTCCCGTCAGGTTCTGAGCACTGAACCAACGGCCTGCCGCGAGGTAGTAATACGTTTGCGTTGCACTATAGACGAAGACCGGGCTGTCTGTGTTATTGGCGTAGACCAGTTGCGTCCCGGGAATCGCGGTGTACGTAGGCTGCCCGTCGAACAGAATCACTTCCGCCGGCACGGTGCTGTAAAAAACCTGCGGAATGATGGGATTGGATATCTGCGGGGGCGGAACAGCTTTTTTCACGTCTGCGAACTTGCCGGAATCGGGGATCTTGGTGAACTCCTTAGAGAGCTTTGTCGCGCGCATCCACGGTCCATGCAAGTCACCGGCAGTGAGCCAGATGTTGTTCACCAGCAGGTAGTATTGCGAAGCTGATTTGTCGAAAAACAACGGCCAGGTTGTGTTGATCACAAACTTCAAGTTAGTTTTCGAAATGTCTGACAGGACGGGCTCGCCATCTATCCCGAGGAGAATTGCCGGGGAATAGCTCACAAAAATGAAGGGAGGATCGTTTTTCAACTCGACAGTCTTTACGGACTGCGGCTTAGGCATGTAAGCGACTAACCGGTCCAGTGAAGCATTAAAGGTCAGCGGCACAAACGACCGGATCAATTGATCCAATTGTGCCGAGGTCGCCGGGTCCTGCCCCGGGAAATAGGTGTTCAGGACTTTAATGTTGAACATGAAAACCGTGTGAGTGTCGGTGTTAACTTCCGTGGTGCCTTCGAAAGATGCGGCCCCGACAATCATTTTTCCGTCTGTGGGGGTGAGCTGGAACGCTTGCCGCCACGTAATGTCGGTGAAATTATTCCAATTATCCACTTGAGGCTGGTAGATGATGACCGTGCCACCAGGCTTGACCAACTTTCGTGGCCAGCCTGGATCCTGCGCCAACGCGCACGAGCACGCCGTAAGAATGATCCCAAGAACTGCAATCAAAATCCTTGTGTACCGCATGACGTTCTCCTTAGGTTGGGGACCCATAATCAGAAAAGATTCTTCCCTTCCCCTGAATTAGTTATTTTTCGGACTTGGCCTCTTCTAATGTGAGCTTGTACGCGACGTAATATTTGTAGATATTGCTGACGTACTGGACGGTTTCTTGCCCCACATCCTTCGCCGCAACCAGTTCCACGTTTCCGAACCATTGATTGGGGTCCAAGCCTTCCTCTGCTGCCTTTTTTCGCAGGCGGGCAATCCGGTTAGGCCCCGCGTTGTAAGCGGCGAAGACCATGAGCGTTTTGTTCGTTGGGTCAAGCTTCGCGTCCTTGAAGTAAGTTTCCGCAATGTTGTGCAACATTTTTGCGCCAGCCTGGATATTGTTCTCAGCTATGTCCACATTTGAAATATTGATGGGCGGAGCTGCAGCATACTTGGGAATCACCTGCATGATTCCCACCGCTCCGCTGGGATTTTTTCTGCTTTGGTCCAGAAGTGATTCCTGATACCCCTGCGCAATCAGCATCAAGTAGTCGAAGTCATATTCCGCCGCGTACTTTTGGAAATAACGCACGTACTCCTGAAACTTCTTCATTTCCTCAGTCGCAGTGGCATCCCTCACCCACTTCGTATTTTGCAGGTAACGCCGGACCAACGTGTTCCCGAAACTTGTGCCGGATTGGTGGCCTTGGACAAACTCATCGAGGAGTTTCTTTAGTTGCGGACTGTCCTTGCGCGTCGCCCAAGCGAGTTGCCCTTCCTCTTTCACAACCATATTTGGATGGAGCTTCAAACCCGGCAGGACCTTCGACCAGAACTCGGCCCGTATGTTTATTGTCACCGTCGCAGGAATCAAGCCTGCGTTGACCATTTCGAGTAGATCCTCATCTGTCAGGTTTGCATCGGCAGCTTTTACAACAATTGGTGGTTTCCCCGCCTTTTGAAACAACTCGCTCAGACGCTGCAGATTTTCGTAGTACACAGTCAGGGGATTGACGTAAACCTCTTTCCCGCTCAAGTCCTCCAGGTTTGCCACGGGCGGGGCCTTAGGACCAGTCACAATCAGCTGCTTCACATTGGAATAAATCGGGGTGGTGAACAGTACTTTCTGCTCGCGCTCTGGGGTAATAATCACTCCGTAGGCGACGACGTCTCCCACCCCTTCCAGGAGAGCCGGTTCCAACTGCTCAGGCCTAACCGGGATAAACACGACGGTGATTTTTACGGCGCCGGTTTTTAGCTTCTCGTTTGCGAAGCGCTGAAACTCGTCGAACGCCTCGTAGAAGATTCCCTGTGGATGGCCTCCATCATAGAAGAAACTGGATCGTCCCGGCACGACGAGAGCGCGAATCACATGCCGCTTCTCCATGCCATCCAAATCGCCGACATGCTTTTTGAATGTTAGGGGCAATTCGAGTGAAGCCGGCGCTTGCGAAGCATCCTTCTGCAGAGTCGGGCTGCTTGTAGTTGCAAAATGAGTCGGGACCACAGTCACTACCGCCAATGCAACTACTAGCCTGATCGGGACAACGGACATGCATCACTTCCTTGGTGGCCTAAAAAGAGAATTCCATTCCAGCGAGCGCGCCCTTCTGAAACAGTTGAAGGCCGATCCGGTCGCTCGCGCCGTTGACAGTCAGGTGGGAGGCAAGTTGGTAGCCACCGTTGATGGTGATGTGTTTGGTTAGCGTCACTCCCAGAGCACCAGCCGAGGACACAAAACTGCCGTAGCCGAAAAAATACATTCCATATAAGTTCCCCTCGACGAATACACGAGGGGAATTCGTCAAGTACAGTCGAACTTGCGGGCCTGCGACGGGGATGGGTGCCAGAAGCGAGCCACTCGCGGAAACGGAGCCACTCGCGCTGCCACCGCCACTGACTTGCGCCACCGTGCTTATTTTCGCTGTCGATTTGAAAAGATCCATCTGCACACCGAGGCCGAGATGGCCGCGTTTCCTGCGGATGATGTCGTATTGGTAGCCGGGAGCAACGAAAAATGCGTGCAGTTGGCTGTTCACTTGCGCGCCTACATCGAAGGTCTGCCCCTGGAAGGTGATGGTCCGATTCAGGATAAATTCCTTCGAGCTAAAAAGCGGGTTGAGTGTGACGTACAAATGATTCTTATGGGTGAACTTCCAGTCTATTGTTCCGCTGAAGGTGGAATAAGAGCTAAAGCCTAGGTCTCTATGAAAATCAACGGGAACAGTTTCGCCGTGGCCCTGGACCGTTCCCGTCGGCGTCGAGTAAAACCAGTAGAGGTCGAACTTTATTTTGTACCGGTCGAACTCTTCGGACTCTTGAGCCCGCAAGGCTACGGGAAGGGCTAGAAGCAGGAGGAATGCAAGAAGAACGAACGACCGGGCGGATTTGGACATTAAGTGCTCCCTTTCTTTGAGCGAAATATGCATTTCTCTTCTTGGTAAAGAACCAGAAACCTTGATCTTCCGCTGATCAATCTGCGGAGCCATCTGTCTCACCCCTGTACCGGCGAGTACGTTTCTTTTCTGAGGCAAAGCAAGGACCACACTCCTAATCCCGAGTGAAGTACGACAGCGGGCAAAAGACCAATGCCGGATAATCCGGCGCGGAGACGGGCAGAGAGAAGGATCGTCACAATCGCGACATCATAAAAAAATAGCGCGGCAATCAGCCCCCTGGACGCCCGGCTCTGGCTCTCATTCCGAGCCAGCCAGCAAGCGATTCCGAGAGTGAGCAGGGCAACTCCCGCCACGCGAGCAAGCGCAACGCCGACAGGCTCAGCGAGCCGTGGCCCGAGCAGGACGGAAACCGTCAGCAAAGGAAACAGGACCAGTGCCAGACCGGCCAGTACTTCCACAGCAGATTTCACAATGAGCAGGATCTTCGTGGGCGCCTCCTCCCAAGTGCTTGTGGCCTGTTCGGTGAGCCGCGGCCCGTTGCGGCCAGCGGCAAACTTATAGATGCGGCAATTTTGGCGGTACCGCGTGCGGAGCGTAATTGTCAAAAGTGACAGCCTCTTGCGTGGCACCTGGAATCAGTCCGAGTGTCATTTTTTTGCTACGGAAAAGTAAAGATACAGGGCCAGCCCGGCCGAATTTACTTGTTGGTTCGGATGCTTACCCGTGTTGTTGTCGTGCTCGTAGTAGGAGTTGAATTCGATGTGTTTGCCTACAGGGAACAGGCAGCCAGCATAGAGAGACGTGGTGCTCCACTTGTTGTACTGACTCTCGTAGAAGGGCTCGGCGGCCACATATGGAATGAAGTGATAGGAATGGATCGCAAAAGTGCGTTCCATAGTCAATTTGTTCCGGTACCGCCAGGTGAAAATGCCGTTTTTCCAGTCCAGGTCCGCTCGGTTGCGATCCGTGACGAGAAACCCAGCATTCAGGGGAAAGTTGAAGGTCACAGCTGTCAGCATGCGATTCTCGGGCGGAGCATCTGGAGCAGTGATGTAGCGGTATCCTGTCTCCAAAACCAGGAACCTAGATTTGGCATCGTTCAGATCAAACGCCGTCACCTTTTTAAGCTTGAGCAGGGGCTTCAGGTATAGCTGAATGCTCGGACCGATCGCGAATTGAGTTGGGTCACCGCCGTCTCGGTCATCCTTGGCCTCGACATACGTCCGAAACATGGAATTTAAAGTGAGGTGCGCATCAACTTCCGGCAGAAATTGAGTCTCTTGCGCCCGAGCGGGTAGCCAAGCCAAGCTCGCCAGAAACACGCATCTCCAAAATGTCCTGTGAGCTCGCCTCATGATACGGTGCCATCGGACCGTCGAGTGTTCAGGTGTGCAGTGAGGCAAGCCCGCTCACTTGGCGTTAAAGGTCGCGCCGAACACCACTCCTGGCATGTTGACGTTGTAAACGAATTGGGCTTGTCCATTCGGCCTATAATCCACACTGAGATAGCGATACCCAGCCAGCAAAACCCACCTGCGGCTAATCTTGTATCCGAGAAATCCGGCGGCTTGCCAATCTAACTTGGCATCGCCGCCCCCAGCATCTCCAAGAACCGCTGCCACGACTTTAGGAGTGAGTTGATATTGGAACTTCGCCCCGGCGACTTCATCGACCCAGTTCGCAGAGGCAGAGAAACCGCCCAGCGGTTGGGTTGGCTGCAAAGTCAAACTGTTTCCCAGATGCCAGTAGCGGAAGCCAAGGAGAACATCGGCTTTGAACTTCTCCTCATCGATGAATCTGTAGCCGATTTTGGCGGTCAGTAGAGTTTCTGTCATTTTCGCCTTGAGGGAGAGCGAAGCCTCTTCAATGGGAAGCGCCTTGTTGTCGGACAACTTCATCCACATGAAATCGACTGGCGCGACGATACGGTTGTAACGAACTTCCATAGCGCCCATCGCGCCAATGTTGAAATAATTGAAGATGTCGCCGAAGCTGGCATGCACGCTTGCGTCATGGCCGAGGGCTCCGGCAGTCCCGTGAACACCGGCGAACCACAGATAAGGAGTAATTCCGACATGCCAACCCCCATCCGCGCTCGTCTCATTTGCTTGCGGCGAGTTCGTGCTGGTTGGATCTGGTGTGGGTGTTTCCGCTTGGGCGCTCGCGCGGGGCGAAAAAAGCAATGCCCCGAACATCAAAATCAATAAAGTCGTTTTCGCGGTTTGGCTGAACCAATTCATTGGGTCTTCCTTTCCTTCATCTAGTGAGCTTCCTTCTTGCTGGGCCGGCCCGCAGGCCCTTTCTCTATTTCATCTACTGCGACGTGACCGGGACGAACAAAACAAGGAGGAGAATCGTCGAACCTCGCAACAATGTTCATTTTTCTCTCCGTCGTGAACTGGCACGAGCGCCGTGGGTCGACCAAAACAGTGCGGCCGATCTGAACTGCTCGCGATACTGCTTCCAATGACCTCTGCGTGGAATTGTCAAAACTGACAGGTTAATGCGCCCGGCGAAAACGTCCTACTCAGGCGCTATCCCCACAAGGAATCCCCCCTTTGCATTGAAGCGCGTACTTGACCGGCATCCTCTATTTGTGTGCGTAATTGCTGTTTATGACCTCGATGGTGAGTTGCTTGCTCACGCCATTGATGGTCTCTGTGGCCACGTGGAATGGACCGCCATTGGGCATCTTCGTGAACTGCACGTTGACGTTGACGGCATCGCTGGCATCCGTGAGGTAGGTGGAAATGGACACACTGACGACCGATAGAGTGGCCTTATCCATCACGATGGTCATGTTATCGCCCTGTTTCACGTAGTTGGTGACGATGACGCGATACTCGTTTGGCTGGCCCGCCATTGGGCCGATCATCACGTTGCCCTGTTGATAGGACTGCTGCAGCATGTCTTTGTCCGGAGGAATGTACTGCTGGATAAGGGTCTTAATCGAATCGGCGTATTCCTTATACTCTTCGATCTTCTTTTCTTTGATTCGGCCGCGCAGGCCATGGCGCTGGCGATCGCTGTCCGAAACGGAGTTGGGATCGAGAGGAGTTTTCTGCGGCTTGCCGTCAGGACCCAACTGGACGTTGTAGAGCTCCTCTTTCTTTTGTTCGCCCTTGAGGCTGATGATTTGTTGCTCCAGCCAGGTGTAGTTGGCAAGGACCTGTTTATTGAAGGCGAGCGATTGCTTGAGTTCGGTGAGGTGTTGCTGCATCTCCGTGCCCTGTGCTTTCAAGCTCGGCACGATGACAGCGGCCAGTGCGAGCAAGCCGATGACAAGGGATGCCGCGACCAGACCTTTGTTACCCGATGATTTCATATTGTCCGTGGTCCTCCTTAAGTAAGGCGCGATGATCGGGATTTACGAAACAGATTCAACTAGAGACGAACCCAGCACGACTCCGATGCTTCCCGTGATATTGGCCTCAAGAAAGCCGAGAGCGGAATTGTCAGAAGTAACACGGAAGTCTCTCGCTGCAGATTGACTTGGTGCGAAATCCCGACCAGCAAAATCCGTGCGACTGCGGAACTCCCTTTGACCAGCACTTCCGCTGGAAGAATTCCCCCTTCCATCGAACCTCTTAGGTCGGGCGTAGCGCTTCTCCGCGAGCCAATCGGCGGCAGATGTCTTTCACGTCTTGATCAATGTGGCGCCAATATTTCTGCAGACCACTGCACAGGTAATTCAGTCCCGGCTCGCCATCGCGCGTGCGGATGACGCGATTCTTTGGACATTCCCCATTGCAAGCGAAAAGAAAGCTGCACTCAGCGCACTGGCGAGGAAGTGAGTTGAATTTGTTGAGTCCAAACTTTTGCTGCTGATCGGAAAAAACCATCCGAGAACTGGAAATCTCCAGGATGTTGCCGAGCTTGTATTCCGGATAGACATAGTGGTCACAGGAGTAGAGATTGCCGTCATGCTCCAGCGCTACGCCTTTGCCGCAGAACTCGTGGTAGATGCAAAGTTGGGAGTCTAGCCCCTTCCACTGCGCCACCGCGGTTTCAAAATGATTGACGAACACTTTGCCGATGTCCCGGTGATACCAGTCATCCCAGACTTTACAGAGGAAATAACCCCAATCGTCGGGATCCACCGACCAATCGGTAACCACGGAATCCGGGTTGCCCGGATGAGCCGCGGGAGAATCCTGAATCGGCAAAGTGGCCGGATCCCATTTTTGCGGCGCTGTTTGCCTGAATACTTTAGGTTCTACGCAGGGGATAAACTGAATTTCGCGCGGGCGGATTTCATTCTTCAGGAACCGGTACACATCGAGCGGCCGTTTGGCATTCACCCGATTCACGACGCAAAGCACATTAAAGGGAACGCCATGCCGGTGCAACATCTTTGCCGCGGCGAACACCTTGTCAAACGTGGGCTTCCCGTCGTTAGCCACTCGATAGCGGTCATGAAGTTCCTTAGGGCCGTCAATGCTCAGGCCTACGAGGAAACCGTGTTCCTTCAGGAAAGTTCTCCACTCGTCGTCGAGGAGTGTCCCGTTGGTCTGGAGATCGTTCTCGATGCGTTGATTGGACTTTTTGTACTTCTGCTCTAGCTCGACTACCTTGTGGAAGAAATCGAGTCCGAGCAGCGTTGGTTCACCGCCTTGCCAGGAAAAGACCACTTCGCTGCGGTCCTGCCCTTCGATGTATTGGCGGATGTGCGTTTCCAGGATTTCGTCGGAGATACGGAATTTGCTGGTGGAGCCGAGAAGGTCTTTCTTGTGCAGATAGTAGCAGTAGGTGCAGTCGAGGTTACAGATGGACCCAATGGGTTTGATCATCGCGTGGTAGGCACGCTGTGAACCAGCAGGTGCCGGCCATGCGGATAGCGCCAAAGATGGGCCTTCGTTCTCCATCGTGGATCTCTAACTCCTGACTGTGTGAACTGTCCTACGCCCGTCTAGTGGAGCGCCCAGCGGGATAATCCGGATGATTCTTAAGTGGGCCCATAGTGCTACGACTCTTCATGGGACGGAATTGTCAAAAGTGACACTCAGTTGCGCTGGGTCATAGTCGGGTATCGAGGAGGCGGCCTCTATGGACCCACTACATGCCGTTCGACACGTCTTGCTGGGACGAAAATCGCGAAACAAATCCACGGCCCGCCAGCGCATCATTCATCGCCGGAATCAAGTCCGTTTCCATGAGCACTTTCACGACGTAGCCCACACCTCCAGCGGCAATGCAAGTTGCGAGAATGTCCGAGTCCTCATGAACTGTGAGGAATACGATCTTGGCCTTGTGACCGCGCCTCTTGAGTTCCCTAGCCACTTCGATTCCACTCATGCCTGGCATCGAGATGTCCAGGACCACCAAATCAGGTTCGAGTGCCAGGGTGGCGTCCAGCGCGGTTTGTCCGTCGGAGGCCATGCCGACGATTTCGAATGATTCTTGTAGTAATTTGGCCACTGCAACCAACACGGGAGTAAGATCGTCCGCGAGTACAACACGCCTGCCAGTCATGAGAGCTCACCTCGGAGCTGCCTTTCAGTTCCAAGTACCTGAATAAAGAAATTGGGCAGCTTGGCCCGCACAGTGTTCCGTTCCATGGAGCTCGTTTCTTTCATCGTGCAGCCACACTTTCGGTATCACGCTGCTCGTTATTCCTGCGTTTGGCTATTGGTAAAACTTACAGTGAGGCGAAGAAAGTCGCTGAAGCTAGATCGAGATGATCCTGTGCTTGATGGCGTATTGAACCAGCTCGGCGTTGGTTTTCAGCTGTAAGAGCTCCATTACAGAATACTTATGCGCGGCAACCGTCCGTTTGGTGATATGGAGAATCGAGGCCACTTCTTTCATGGAGCGGCCTTCCGCCAATAGTTGAATGACCTCCCGCTGCCGAGGCGTGGGCTCGGCGGCATGTTCGCGGGCTTTGGGCTCCCGCAGGGAGATCTTGGCCTGACCCTCCGCGGCACTGGGCGTCACATAGGAACCGCCCTTCAGTACTTTCTCAATCGCGTCCGTCAGCTCGAACGCCGCCCCTTGCTTAAGTAAGAAGGCTGAAGCCCCGGCTCGAAAAGCTTCGCCCACAAGGTCAGGGTCCTCGTTCATCGTCATGAAGATAAGCTTCACCTTGGGCATGGTGCGTTTGAGTTGCCGGGCCGCGTCCAGACCATTCAGCTTCGGCATGGCAACGTCCAGCACTATAATTTCAGGCTGCAAGTTCCCCGCCGCTTCCAGAAGCGCACGTCCATCGCTCACCGTTCCCACAACCTCGAAACGGGGCTCCAGAACGCGCTTCAGCGCATCCACCAGCATCTGATGGTCATCCGCCAGCAAAACACGTGGGCGTCTCAAGGTCCTATCTCCCGGCAGCCTGTGTTTTTACCTGTGCCTCATTTTCAGGGACGGCCAGCGGTACCTCAGCCAAAACTTCGGTTCCGCGCATTAGTTCAGACTTTACCGAGAGCCTGCCCCCAACAAGTCGAAGCCTCTCGCTCATCCCGATCATTCCGATTCCGGCAGACGGATTCTGAAGGCCAGACTCAAACCCCCTTCCCCGATCCGACACGCGAAGCGTTACACCGCTCGCGTTTTGACCGAGTTCGACCTGAGCGTCCCTACTTTTACTATGTTTGACCACGTTTGCGAGGGCCTCCTGGGCTACCCGAAATAGACACAAGGCCACGTCCTTCGGGATGTTGGCCGGACATTCGGACCCGCTGAACTGAACTTCCACCTTGTACTTCTGACTAATCTCTCTGCAGAGGCCATTGAGAGCCGGCACTATCCCTACATGCTCGAGCTTGCTGGAGTGAAGCTGATGTGAGAGAGAATGAATGTCCGCGGACATATCCTTGGTTTCCCCGAGCATTTCCATGACGCTGGCGCGCTCTTCCGTTCTTTCTGGTGAAAGCTTTTTCCAGAGCTGTCCGAGGCCGATGCCCAGGAGTGCCAGACGCTGGCTGAAATCGTCGTGAAGCTCCCTGGCGATGCGGGCCCGTTCTTCCTCTTGGGCGGAGATCAGCCGGCCGGTCAATGTGTGGAGGGATTCCTCAGAGGTCTTCCGATCCGTAATGTCCACGCATGAGCCGATATAGCCACAAAACGTGCCGTCGGGTTCGAACCGAGGCGTGCCAAAATCAACGATCCAGCGGTATTCTCCGTCGAAGCGGCGCAGGCGGTACTCCATCTCGAAATCGACCCGCGCATCAAACGCGGCCGAGTAGACTCCCAGGCACCGCTCCAGGTCATCTGGATGCACCCCCGAGGCCCATCCGCTGCCCAACTCTTGTTCTGCGGTTCGGCCAGTGAACTTCAGCCAACCCTGATTGAAAAAAGTACAAAGTTTGTCCGTGCCGGACATCCAAATCAGCACGGGAGCTGTATTTGCTACCAGGCGGAAACGATCTTCACTTTCCCGCAGGTTTTGTTCTGCTCGCTTACGTTCGGTGATGTCGCGCGCGATCTTGGAAGCGCCCACGATCACTCCCTCAGAATTTCTTATGGGGGATACGGTCAACGATACATTCAGTTTCTTGCCGCTTTTTGTAACGCGCACCGTTTCATAGTGTTCCAAGCGGTCCCCGGCGGATATGCGTTGCAGGATTCCTTTCTCCTCATCGCGTAGCTCTTCTGGTATGAGGATTGTGATTGGTTGCCCGACAGCCTCTTCCTCGGCGAATTCGAAGAGTCGCTGCGCAGCTGCGTTCCAGCTCAAGATGATTCCATCCAGATTCTTGGAGATGATTGCATCATCAGAGGATTCCACGATGGCGGTGTGCTTGAATCGCGCCTCATGCGCCCATTTGCGCACTAAGGCGTTTGAGAATATCTCTGCTAACAGCTTGAGCTGCTCTACGAGTTCTCCAGTCCACACGACTCGACGCTTCACACTGGCAAAGGAAATAGCGCCAAAGAATTGTTCCCCCGCCTTTAGCGGTACTATTGCCACCGAAATGGCGCCAAGCTTCCGAAGATGCTCCCTTTCCCCGGAGGCCTCCTCAGGCAGGTCCGCTAAGTCCTGAATAAGTACCGTTTCGCCTCGCAGAAGTGGCTTAGTCCACCAGGGAAGCTTGTCGGCCTGTAGAACCGCTGGGACGGGAGGGACTTCTAGGTTGCGCCAGGAAGAGGTCACCATCAATTCTGCGCTCGCGTGAGAATACTCGAAGAGGGTAATCCGATCTAGTTTGAGAAACTCCGCAATCCGGCGGAGATTCTTTTCTATGGTCTCGCCGACCTGCTCCACGGGCAGATTAATGAACGTTGCAGAGAGATCGGAGAGTATCTTTTCGAAGGCCATCTTTCCAACAAGGGAACTCTCGAACCTCTTCTTCTTTGCCCGCTGCCACAACAACCCCAGCAGGAGAAGTGTCTCCAACAACAACAGAAGAAGGGCCCCAGTGATGTACCACTTGTAGGTTTCCCAAAGGGCGGGCTGTCGATTGATGACAATGCTCCCCGCGGGAAGCGCAGACTCGGAGAATTTCCAGCGTTGAAGTTGACGCCAGTCGAAAAGGTAATCACTCTGAGCCGTTGCGTCGTTTGGGTGTCCGCCAGCGAGCAATTGAAGTCCCATTTCGCCGGCCTGCTTGCCTATTTCGTCGTATCTCGCTACATACCCTCCCACCGCCCCCGACCCGACGTGCGTGTCGAACAAGGCGTATACAGGAGCGCCGGAAAGAGCAGCGGTCTTGCTTATAGCTTCTGCGGATATAAACGGCCGCCCATCTCCGTCTCGCGTCAAACCAACAAATAGCACGATACTCTCCGGCCCCAGAGCCGCAACTCTCTTGCATATTTCAGAGAAACCAAGATTCGTCAGATAGATGATCTGTAGTTGATTTGAATAACCGGCAATTTGTTCGCGGACTCGATCGAGCAAGATGCTCTCGGATAGAGAGGTGCCTGCAATGACCACAACCTGGCGGGCGTGCGGCTGGAATCGCCGCGCTGCCTCTAGAGTTTTCCCCGCCCCAAGCTCAATCCAAATTCCGGCAGTATCCGTCTGCGATGACGAACGGCTGGGGAGCTTGCGCGGGGGGCCGAGGCTTATATGGACGAGCCGCACGCTCGGGAACATGTCTGTCGGGAAGTCGCCAGCTTCGATTACTAGATCGAGTTTGGAGTTCGCATATTTTTGCTGAATTCCTGCTGCCCGCTGCGCCTGAACCTGAGGGTCCGGAAAATGAGTGCGATCCATGTGCTCACTGAAAATCAGAATCCCCTCCGGCGAGCCATGGCGCAATGTGGCTCGGACATTTTCGTCGATGAGCCGGAATATCGGCCAACTGAGGTCCTCCTGCATCAGGATCAGAACTCGTTTGGGCTCTTTAGACTGCGCAGCACCAAGGGAAGCGAAAAGCAGAACGAGAAGGAAAGATCGCGCAATGGAAGAAGACCACCTTGAAGAACAAGCGTGAAGGTGGACCTGGTTCAGCATGCATTTAACGACCCTGGGCGAGAGACTACTCATAGACGCCTGCCTCAGAAACCTACGGACAAGGCAGCCAATCAGGCGGTCGGACTCTTGGGCGACAAGAAGAGCGCTCCTAGCAATCTAAGTCAGAGGCCCTTAAGGGTACCCCGTGGGCGGTGGAGTCCCTTGAAAAACACAGTGGCGAGCAGTCGAGGAAGTGAGTATGTCTTCGACCAAGTATTCCGGCCACTATTATGCGGTTACTCTATCAGAATTAGCGGTTTAAGAGCCATAAATTGTTTGAGGTCCGTTATGGGTCGACCCAAACCGAGCCTGGGCTAAGGACACTCCGGACCGGCTCTTGGAGTAATCGCTGTCGCTCTCTCCTGCGACTGCCGTCCGCACGTTAATTCCCGGGACTGTCAGTTTTGACAATTCTCTCCGTGCCCCATAGGGCCCATGCTTGCGGGTGTTACCCGAAGTGCGAACCAGCAGGATGGCATCGGTCGCGCATGAGGCAGTCCCGTGATCATTGAAAAGCTTATTTGCAACGAAGGTGAGTGCGGGAAAACCCCTCCGGCTGGGAATCTTGCGACGTACGGGAAGGTTGCTCTCCTGTCGTTTTTGTTGGTCGGCGCCGCCTTCATTTGCGTCAACTATCTCGACTGCCTCTTTACCCCTGTGCAGGCTGGGGCAGGTTCACCCGCGAATGGGGGCGTCGCGTTTGGGCCGACAGTGCCAAATACTCGCCCAGCACCTGGAAATGCCCCCAGGGGGATGGTTTGGATTCCAGGCGGCGAGTTTTCCATGGGCGCGCAAGATCCTCCCCAGATGGATATGGTCGGAATGCAGGCCACAAAGGATTCCCGGCCGATCCACAGAGTCTACGTGGACGGCTTCTTCATGGACAAAACTGACGTTACCAACGCGCAGTTTGCTGCGTTCGTCAAAGCGACAGGTTACATAACCGTTGCAGAAAAAACTCCAACGCCCGAGGATTTTCCGGGTGCTCCGCCAGAGAATCTATACGCCGGCGGGGTCGTGTTTTCTCCCCCGAATCATGCGGTCCCTCTGAACGATCACTTTCAATGGTGGAGTTATGTCAAGGGCGCAAACTGGCGCCACCCGACCGGTCCAAAGAGCTCTATCAAAGGGAAGGAGAACTATCCCGTCGTCCAAGTGGCCTACGCAGACGCCGAAGCTTACGCGAACTGGGCCCACAAGCGTTTGCCCACCGAAGCGGAATGGGAATTTGCCGCGCGTGGCGGACTTGCCGGGAAGCCCTTTGTTTGGGGAGAGAAGTTCAGGCCAAACGGAAAGTGGATGGCGAACACCTTTCAAGGACATTTTCCTTATCAAGACGTAGGCAGTGATGGATTCATCGGTATAGCGCCAGTGGCCCAGTATGCGCCCAACGGATATGGACTTTACGATATGGCTGGCAACGTCTGGCAGTGGACTTCGGACTGGTATCGACCCGACTATTACTATGAACTGGCCCAGGCTGGCGGAGTGGCGCGCAATCCAAAAGGGCCGGACACATCATTCGACCCGGCGGAACCTTCGGATAAGAAAAAAGTCCATCGCGGTGGTTCCTTTTTGTGCACCGATCAGTACTGCTCACGTTATTTGGTGGGAACGCGCGGTAAGGGCGAGGTCAGCACAGGAACAAATCATCTGGGCTTGCGTTGTGTTTCAAACAATGGAGAAAAAAATGATTAGGCCAAAGGCCTTTCAGCAAGAGCAGCGGGAGCAAAAGAAGTAAGCGAGTATCTTGTCGCCGTGGGTTGCAGTCAGTCGCTGAATTCTCGTTAGGAAAAGGAGACAAACGATGTTGCATGAAGTGCGGACCAGGATGGCAAAGGTCGGAATGGGACTCGTGCTGGCTCTCTTGGCTTGCGGTGTGACGCAGGCGCAGGATGTGCGGTACAACTACATGCCCGGAACGGACTTTGCGAAATACCACACCTACAAATGGGTAATGATCGAAGGCGGATCGCACCCGAACCAGATTGTGGACGCGCAGATCAAACAGTCCGTCGATTCTCAGCTTGCGGCTAAAGGCCTCACAAAGACGGACAGCGACAAGGCCGACCTCTATGTTGGCTATCAGATTGCCGTTGATCAGCAAAAGCAGTGGAACGCGTACGGTATGGGCGGCCGCTGGGGTGGTGGCATGGCCAGCGCTCAAAGTTCGACCATCAACATCGGAACTCTTGTCCTGGATATGTACGACCCGTCGACCAAACAGCTCGTTTGGACTGGAAACGCGACGAAAACAATCGACCCCAGCAGTAACCAGGAAAAGAACCAGAAGAACCTGGACAAGGCCATGCAGAAGTTGTTGAAGAATTACCCGCCCAAACAGAAGTAGGGCCGGCGAATTTGCTGAGGTTCAGGAAAGGATATATATGCGAAAGACAGAAATAGGCACTCCTGGGAAGATGCTATTGGTCCTGTTCGTTCTCTTGGTCGTTTCCATTTTCAGCTGTCCGGTCAACGCACAGAATCAGGAACTGCAGCAGCGTGTCATGGAAATCAAGGAATCGATGGCGAAAAACAAGCAGGCGCTTGCACAATACACCTGGGTGGAGCAGGTCACCATTAGCCTGAAAGGCGAACAGAAAAAGCAAGAGCACTTCCAGGTACGCCTCGGACCGGACGGCAAGCCACAAAAGACTTCGCTTGATCCACCTCCCGACACTTCGTCGGAGAGCGGGGGCCGCCTGAAGAAGCACATCGTGGAAAAGAAAAAGGAAGAGTACAAAGACTACGCGGACCAGATGAAAGCCCTGGCGCAGCAGTATGTTCCACCGGATAAAGATCTGCTCCAACAGGCGTATGCACAAGGAAATATCACGTTGGGCCCCGCAGCGGGCGCTCCTAATGAACTCCAGCTCATCATCCATAATTACTTGAAACCTCAGGATTCAATGACCCTGGTCTTTGACAAAACGCAGAAGGCACTGCTTCGGCTTCAAATTGCCTCCTATATGGACGATCCGAAGGATGCAATGAACTTGACGGTGCAGTTCAGCCGTTTGCCGGATGGGACGAATCACGTCTCCAATCTGGTGATCGATGGCGTCAGCAAGCAATTAAATGTTGCGACTCAAAACTCGAATTATCAGCACCTCTGAACGTCAGTTAGCCGCTCGTTGATGTGGCACTGAGTGGACCTGCCAGCGCGATAGCGGCGGAGACGGAGGATTAAATGAAAATCCACCAGCCGTGCAACGGTGCGCTCCTGTCTGCGCGTTGACCAGGCATTAGATTACTGGCTGGTGACAAAACCTGCGGCTCTTGAAAATCGGGGTTTCTGACCAAATCCTTGCCTAACAAAACTCGGCTCAGACTGGTTCTCGACACTGTTTCCATTCGGCAGTCCATTGCTTGTAGGATGTGGAACTGTTTAGTAGAGGACGACGGTAGCTCGGTCCGGCCACCTGTGTAGAGGCTTGCGAAAACCAGGAGTAAAAGCCAATGGCACTCAGATATCGAGTTGGATTTGCTCTCATGGCCTTTGGGTTTCTCCAACTGCTCAGTTGTGACCCATGTCTCGGCAAGGTCAAGCGTCACGACACGATCATCATGAAGAACGGCGACCGGCTCACGGGCGAAGTAAAAAGATTAGAGCAGGGGGTGCTCTACGTTGAGACGGATTACTTTTCTGGGTCTGTAGGGCTTGACTGGCTGCAAGTGGAAAAAGTACAAAGCACAGCGACTTTTCGGATTGTCTTGAACGATGGCAAAAGGTTGACGGGGAAAATTTCAAAAGTGGAAGCGGGAGCTGCGCATGGCAAGGACCTCATGGTCAGTGCCGAGGGGGTCGAGGTGCCTCTATCCGCCGCAGATGTTGTTGAGATCGGATCTCAGAAACAAACCTTTTGGCGTCAACTGAAAGGCAGCATTGATCTTGGGTATAACTACACTAGTGGCAACAGCCAGTCCTCTTTAAGCTCGTCCGCAAACGCAGAGTACGCCCCAGCACACTGGGCCGCGGGAGCTTCGTACAACGCTTCCTTCAGCGGCCAATCGGGTGGCACCACGACGAACTTGTTTGAAGTGCAAGCGTTTGGAGAGCGTTTTCTCAATCGCAATTCATTCCTGGTTGGACTATCTGATTTCCTCCACAGCTCACAACAAGATCTTGTTCTGCGCACCACACTGGGCGCAGCGTATGGCCGCTACTTCATTCGAAATAATCAAAACTCCCTGCGGTGGCTTTTTGGCGCCGACTATACGCGAGCAAATTATCAATCTGGACTCGCCCAGCCGACTCAGCAAAACGGCGAATTGCTACTCGGCGCCGAGTATCAACTCTTTCATTTCGATCGTTACACCTTGCAATCGCAATTTTTGGTTTTCCCTGGATTGTCTGATTTTGGCCGAGTTCGATTCACAACGAATGATACGTTCGGCATCAAGCTGTCTAACAATTTTCGTTTGAATTTCTCGTTTTGGGACAATTTTGACAGCAGTCCGCCCTTAAATGCCAAGAAGAACGCCCAAGGTATAAGCACCAGTCTGGGTTGGACATTTTGAAAGTCCCGGGAGACGAAATCAGCCCACGCGTTGGGAGTTCTGGGATTCCTATGTTCGTGTTTGTTCCTGTTGACGTGACACCGCAGAGTGCTGGAACTCCTGGTCGAGGAAACTTCAGTTGAACGTGCGTATTTGTAATAGGCCGATATTGCAGCAGCGTAAGATAAGGCGGAATTCCAGGAGGGACGAACTTGAAAAAGAAATCACTATTGCTCATTGCTTTTCTGGCTAGCGTGGCGTTATTGGCCATTGCTGCACCAAAATTGGAACTGAGTTGGAAGAATCCTAATTATACCGGCGGGACTTTCAAGAATATCCTCGTGCTGGCCCTGAATGGGAAAGCCGCGAGCCGGGCGGAATTTGAGGATGAATTAGTAGCGGCAATTTCGCGGCCAGGAGGAAAGGCTTCGCCCAGCTATGAATTCATCGCCCGGCCGGACGCGACTCCCATCGACATGAATGATTTGAGAGAGTTGGTACGAGAACAGAAATTTGATGCCATTGTGGTCGCTCGCTTGACAAAAAGAGATATCAAAACGACCTATGTCCCAGGCCAGGTCTATACTCCATTCCCCTATTACGGGACTTTTTATGGCTACTACGGCGCGCTGTACCCGGTCGTGTATACGCCCGGATATATGGAGACCGAGAAAGAAGCGCAAGTGGAAGTGAATTTTTATTCGACCGCAAAGCCCGATGGAGAACTGGTGTGGACTGGAACCACCAATACCTTTGACAGCGGTTCTGTGATGAAGAGGATTAAGGAACTGGTGAAAATTGTCACTAAGGAACTGGAAAAGGAAAATATCATCAAACCTGAATCCAAATGATCTCTGTGCGAAGAGTCTAAGGAGATTTTCCGGAAGCAAGGTGCTCTGTCCCTCGAGATCCAATTTCCCACACCATCTGGCAAGGATGAATTGACAGCTGGCTAAGGCTCGGTCAGCATAGCGGACTTGTGGAGCCTTCCTTTCACGCCCAGCCTGCCACTGCAGACCTGCTTCTCGTAAACCCCGCTGCGGGGGGCGGGCGCGCGGCAGAAGTCGTTCCTCATTTGCGGGCATTCGCCAAACAACAAGGCTGGGAGGTGGAAATTTGCATTACGGAGAATCCCGGCCATCTGTCTGCACAGGCACGCGATGCTGCGAAGGCGGGCAGGAAACGCATTTTGGTGCTTGGTGGCGACGGAACTTTTCAGGTGCTCCTCAACGCCTTGGTGGACTATCCGAAAATCATTCTGGGTGTGATCCCTGCGGGAGGTGGTAATGACTTGGCGGCATCGTTAGGCCTGCCCCAGGATCCAATCCGGGCCGCAGCTCTGATTCTGGAAGGCGAAACCGCTCTCCTAGATGTAGTCCGTGTTCGGACGACCGAAGGGAAGGAATGGCTTTACACCGGTGGTGGCGGAGTCGGGTTGGATGCGGAGGCGTCTCGCTATGCAAGTGGAGCATACCGCAATTTACGAGGACGTCTGCGTTACCTTCTGGCTGCGATCCGCGCCCTGGTGGGCTTTCATCCCATCCGAGTACGCATTGGCATGACGGCAAGTGAACCGCAGAATCTGGAAGTCACCGCGCTGGTTGTTGGAGTTCTGAACACACCGAGCTATGGGGCAGGAGTTTGTCTCGCGCCGGATGCGAAAACGGACGACGGAAAGCTGGACCTCGTGGTGCTCGAAGATCTGAGTGTGGCCGAGATTCTTGCACTACTTCCGGCGTTGACATCGCGCGGGGATTTGAAAACCAAGCGTGTGCGCCGGTTTAGCGTAGAGTGTGTGCGGATCGAAACGGAGAGACCCTGCTGGTTTCACGGAGATGGAGAACTTCTGGGGATGACGCCGGTGGAGATTTCGGTGGTGCCACGGGCAGTACGTGTGCTCCGCGCTGCGCGGAAGGTTGCGCGCTAGTCGCTCCCCGTGATAAGGGGCGAACGGGTGTCTTGGATCTGATTGGCTTTTTTCTTCTTGGAATGACGCCTTATGAAGGCACCCAGGTCCGGCGTGAACTCCTT
>Ga0187818_10000078_pt1 | contig 26620 bp, 25 predicted proteins | sample NC_wetland_sal_i_14_FD_130581 | JGI IMG/M metagenome (GOLD analysis project Ga0187818, IMG submission 130581) | Wetland sediment microbial communities from Neuse River Estuary, North Carolina, USA - SO4_3 | ecosystem: Environmental > Aquatic > Freshwater > Wetlands > Sediment | place: USA... | reverse complement strand
GTGTGGGACGCGATGTGCCGCACCATCATGAGCGCGGGCTACCGCCGCGGCGCGATGATGGCGACTTTGCGCTGCGACCATCCCGACATCGAGGAATTCATCGAGGCCAAGCGCGCGCCCGGCCGCTTGCGCATGTTCAACCTTTCCGTCCTGGCGACCGACGCCTTCATGTTGGCGGTCAAGGAAGACGCGCCCTGGGAGCTGTCCTTCGCCGGCGAAACCTTCAAGGTGGTGAAGGCGCGCGAGCTGTGGGACCGGATCATGCGCGCGACATACGCCTATGCCGAGCCGGGCGTGATCTTCATCGACCGCATCAACCGCCTCAACAACCTTTATTACTGCGAGACCATCAGCGCCACCAACCCCTGCGGCGAGCAGCCGCTGCCGCCCTACGGCGCGTGCCTGTTGGGCTCGATCAATCTGGCGGCGCTGGTGTTGGAGCCCTTCACCGAAAACGCCCATCTCGACATGGCCGAGCTCGAAAAGTTGGTGCCGCTGGCCGTGCGCATGATGGACAACGTGGTCGATACCTCGCGCTTTCCGTTGCCGGAACAGGCGCACGAGGCCAAGGCCAAGCGGCGCATCGGCCTGGGCGTCACCGGATTGGCCGACGCCTTGATCGCATGCGGCCAGCGTTACGGCTCGGCCAAGGCAGTGGAATTGACCGAAACCTGGCTCAAGGCGGTCGAACGCTCGGCCTATCTCGCCTCGGCCCAGCTCGCGGCCGAGAAAGGCGCCTTCCCGCTTTACGACAAGGAGAAATATCTCGCCGGCGAGAAGATTCGTGGCCTCGATAAGGACGTGCGCGACGCGATATCCCGCCACGGCATCCGCAACGCGCTGCTAACCTCCATTGCCCCAACGGGAACGATTTCGATTTTCGCCGACAACGTCTCTTCGGGGATCGAGCCGGTGTTCAGCTTCCAATACAGCCGCAACGTGCTGATGCCGGACGGCACGCGGCGCGAGGAAGAGGTGAGCGACCACGCCTACCGCCTCTATCGCCGCTTGAAGGGCGAGGCCGCGCCTTTGCCGGATTATTTCGTCGACGCGCAGTCGCTCGTGCCTTCGGACCACGTGGTGATGCAGGCGGCGGCGCAGAAATACATCGACAGCTCGATCTCCAAGACCATCAACGTGCCGGTGGATTTCCCGTTCGAACGCTTCAAGGACGTCTATCTCCAGGCCTACGAGCTCGGCTGCAAGGGCTGCACCACCTACCGCCCGAACGAGGTCACCGGCGCGGTGCTGGAGGCGAAGAAAGAATCGAAGCCGATATCCCAGGCCGAATTGCCGCTGGTCGCGCCGAAGCCGGCGGCCAAGCCGGCCGATGCCGGAGCCGGCATCGTCTACATGACCCAGCCCCTGAACCGGCCCGAGGAGCTGCAAGGCAAGACCTACAAGATCAACTGGCCGCAGAGCGAGCACGCGCTTTACATCACCATCAACGACATCGTCCAGGACGGCCGCGTGCGGCCGTTCGAGATCTTCATCAATTCCAAGAACATGGAGCATTACGCCTGGACCGTGGCGCTGACGCGCATGATCAGCGCGGTGTTCCGCCGCGGCGGCGACGTCTCCTTCGTGGTCGAGGAATTGAAGGCGGTGTTCGATCCGCGCGGCGGCGCCTGGATGGGCGGGCGCTACGTGCCCTCGCTGCTGGCGGCGCTGGGCGACGTGGTCGAGCAGCACATGGTCGAGATCGGGTTCATCCAGCCGCGAACCGCGCCCGCGCCGGTCGAGGCGCTGCGCCAGGTGGCCAATCTGCCCGGAGGCGGGTCGGGGCGTTTGGGCCAATGCCCCAAATGCGGCGAGGCGGCGCTGATCCGCATCGAGGATTGCGACCAGTGCACCTCCTGCGACTATTCCAAATGCGTGTGACGTGACGTTGCGCCGCATTATCCGTTGGCTCGCCGCCCTCGCCGTCCTCCTTGCCGTGGCTTATTGCGGCTACTGGTATTACATGGCGGGGCGGATCCGCGCCGGCATCGATCCCTGGGCCGAGGCGCGCCGGGCCGAGGGCTACGATCTGCGCTGGGACGGCGTTGCGGTCGAAGGATTTCCCTGGGGCTTCCGCGTCCGTTTCGACAATTTCTTCATCGCTTCGCCCAAGCCGCTGCCCTACCAGGCGAGCGCCGGCGTTATGGAGTTCGAGGCCGGCCCGTGGAATTTGCAGCGCTGGCGCTTTGCCGCGCCCGGCGGCGCCAAGCTCGATCTGCTGCTGGCTTCGGCGGGGTTCGACGCCGCCGGCTTGTCGGGCGATTTGACCCTGCCGCTCGATCCGGAAGGCGCGCTCGACATCGACGCGCTCAACCTGACCGGAAGCGGCGCAGCCGAGGGCCTGAAAATCGGCGAGCTGCGCCTGGGATTGTCCCAGCCGGCCAAGCCGCCGGTGAGCGACCGCGATCCTTTCCTCGATCTGTCCCTCACCCTGTCGCATGTCGTCTTGGCGCGGGACCTGCCGCCCTTGAGCGACACCATCCAGGAGATTTCGGCCACCGTTGCGGTCGACGGCGCGTTTTTCCCCGGGCCGCTGGCGCCGGCCCTGACCGCCTGGCGCGACCGCGGCGGCATCGTCGAATTGCAGTCGTTCCATCTGCGCTGGGACGCGCTCGAGGTTTCGGCCAACGGCACCGGCGCGCTCGACGCAAGGCTCCAGCCCATCGCCGCGCTGTCCGCGACGGTCGAGGGCCAGGACGCGATCGTCGACGCCGCCGTGGGCGGCGGCGAGATGAGCGCGCAAAACGGCGATCTCGCCAAGATGGTGTTGGGATTGCTCGCCAAGCCCGGCCCGGACGGGCAGAAGCAGATCACCGCGCCGCTGACGGTGCAGGACAGCCGGCTCTATCTCGGCCCCGCCAGGGTGGCCCGCGTGCCGGTGATTAATTGGGAGTGACCGCGTAATACAGGTTGCCGTGTCATGGCCGGGCTTGGCCCGGCCATGACGAAAATATAGCGCCCTACCCCTTCGGCGCCTGCTCGCGCGCGAACATGCCGTATTGCCGTTCGATTTCGGCGACGCTGATGCGGTAATCGGCGAAGACATCGTTGCGCCCTTTCGCCTGGGCGAGCCGGTGTTTGGCGTGCTCGCGCCAGCGTTTCACCGCTTCTTCGTCGCGCCAGAAGGACAGCGACAAAAGCTTGCCCGGCTTGACGATGCTCCTGAATCGCTCCACGGAAATGAACCCGTCGATCTTCTCCAGATCGGATTTGAGCGCGGCGGCCAAATCGAGGTAATCCGCCTCTCGCCCGTCTTTCGGTTCCACCTCGAAAATGACGGCGTGCATGTTTTTCTCCTTGGCTTCGCACAACGCCCCGCGCCTAAAAGGCTCGGCGCTCGGCTGTGCTATGCGGAAGACCGAGTTTTAGACCCGCTATGCTTGCTTCGCGTCGACGATCGACTTGCGGATGGCGCGGGTGCGGGTGAAGACCTCTTCGAGCTTCTTGCCCTCGCCGTGGCGGATGGCGCGCTGCAACGCGGTCAGGTCCTCGCTGAAACGCTGCAGCATCTCCAGAACCGCTTCCCGGTTGTTCAGGAACACGTCGCGCCACATCACCGGATCGCTGGCGGCAATGCGCGTGAAATCGCGGAAGCCGCCGGCCGAGAATTTGATGACCTCGGATCGGAGCGAGTCCTCGAGTCCGCTCGCCGTGCCGACGATGGTGTAGGCGATGAGATGCGGCAGATGCGAGGTGATCGCCAGCACCTTGTCGTGATGCTCGGCGTCCATCGCCACCACCTTCATCCCGGCATGTTCCCAGAGTTTCTTCACCTTTTCCACCGCCTTGGCGTCGCCGCCCGGGATGGGCGTCAGAACGCACCAGCGGTCCTTGAAGAGATCGGCGAAACCGGCCTCGGGACCGGAGAATTCCGTGCCGGCCACCGGATGCCCCGGCACCAGATGCACGCCCTTCGGCAACACGGGCTGCAAATCCCGGATCACCGCCTGCTTGACCGAGCCGACATCGGTGACGATCGCGCCGGGCTTCAGCGCGGGCGCAATGCGCTTTCCGATTTCGGCATTGGCCGAAAGCGGCACCGCCAGCACAACCAGGTCCGCATCCTTCACCGCCGCAACCGGATCGTCGGTCACGCTATCCGCGAGCTTCAGCCGCTTCACCGCGTCGAGGGTCTCTTTCCGCCGTGCACAGGCGGATATGGTTCCGGCGAGCTTGTCGCGGATCATTACCCGGGCGAGCGACGAGCCGATCAGGCCGATGCCGATGAAGGCCACCTTTTGGAACATCTTGCCGCTCATGACGCGCGCCTCTTGGCCTGCACCCATTCCTTCACCGCATCGGCCACGGCCTTCATCTCGCTTTCGGTGCCGATGGTGATGCGCAGCCATTCCGGCAATTTATAAGCGGCCATGCGGCGGGCGATGATGCCGCGCGACTGGAGGAAGGACAGCGCCGCGTCGGCGCCCTTGGCGTCCGCGCCGAACCGCGCCAGCACGAAATTGGCGACGCTGGGCGTAACTTCGATCCCGGCCGATTTGAGCGCCGCTTCGAGCCAGGGGCGCCAGGTATCGTTATGCGCGCGCGCGCGGCTGAACGCCGCCGTGTCTTCGAGCGCGGCCAGCCCGGCGGCTTGCGCCGCGGCGTTGACATTGAAAGGATTCCGCACGCGGTTCAGCACGTCGGCCACCTCCGCGCTGCAATAGGCCCAGCCCAGGCGCAGCGCCGCGAGCGCGTAGATTTTCGAGAAGGTCCGCGTCATCACGACGTTCGCGGTCTGGCTCACCAGCTCGATCCCCGGCTCGTAATCGTTGCGGCTGACGAATTCGGCATAGGCCGCATCGATCACCAGCAGCACATGCGGCGGCAGCCCGGCCTGGAGGCGCTGCATCGCCGCCCGCGGGAGATAGGTCCCGGTCGGGTTGTTGGGATTGGCGATGAACACGATCTTGGTCTTGGGCCCGACGCGCTTCAGCGTCGCGTCGACATCGAAGGTCAAATCCTTCTCCGGCACGGCGACGGGCGTCGCACCGGCCGACAAGGAAGCGATCGGGTACATCAGGAAACCGTGGCGGCTGTACAGCACCTCGTCGCCCGGCCCGGCATAGGCGCGCGCCAACAGCCCGATCAGCTCGTCCGAGCCCGCGCCGCAGACGATGCGCGAAGGATCGAGGCCGTGCATCTTGCCCAGGCAAGCGCGCAACTCGGCGCTCGCGCCATCGGGATAGCGGTGGATTTCGCCCGCGAGAGCCTTGTAGGCGGCGACCGCCTTGGGGCTCGGCCCGAGCGCGCTCTCGTTCGAGGCGAGCCGGATCGGGTTCCGGTTGCCGGGGATTTTCGCTTCGCCGCCGATGTAAGGCGCGATCTCGAGAATGCCCGGGCGCGGCGCCGGGCCCTCCTGCTTGCCGGTTTTGGCGGTCATGGCGACAACGCGGGCCGGGCCGGTTTCGGCTCCTTCGGCCCCAGCTCCTGCGCCGACAGCGGCCGGGCGTAGAACCCGAGCGCCGAGGCCCGGGCGCGCGTCTCGCCGCCGGGCGGGGTCAGGTTCTGCAGCCGCGCATCCTCGGGCGCCACGCCCTCGTCGATCTCGACCAGCCCGGCGGTGGCGCCGCCGCCCGTCCGCGCCATCGCCAGAAGATTCGCCGGCAGCTTCGCATTCGACAGCATGGTGGAGAGGCCGCCACGGCTCACCTCGCCCGCCGCTTCGATGGCGTAAAGGCTGCGCTCGGCCTTGGCCGGCTCGGCCGGGGCATTGCTCAGCACGAAGGCGTCGCGCGAGCCGCGCGCGTTGCCGCGTCCGCCGAAAGGCAGGCGCGCGGTGACGCGCGGGCCCGGGCCGGCGGAGGCGAGCGTGCGCCACCAGGCATCCTCGACGCCGTCGCCCGGCACCGGCACCACGCCGGCGCTGGCGCGGTTCTCGGAGAGCGCGCGCATCACCTCGGTCGAGCTGTGATAGGCCGTCATCGGCACGGCCACGCCGTAATGGTCGCGCGCCAGGTCCCAGATGCCGGGATCGGCCTCGTTCACCGCCACCGCGACCGAGAATTCGGTCTGCATGGTTATGGCCGCGCCCATCAACTCGCGCCAAAGCCGCACCAATGAGGCGGCCGGAAAACGCCCGGTGTGGCGCTTGAGGAGAGCGCGCAGAATCTCGGCCTCGCGCGCCGGCACCTCGGCCGGCTGGCCGTCGGAACGCTTGGCCGCGGCCACTTCGGCCACGACATCGGCGCGCTGCATGACCAGATCGTGCAGCGCCGCGTCGATGCGGTCGATCTCCTGGCGCAGGGTTTTGAGCGAACGGGGACGATCAGCCATGGCTTTCCAAGGGGTTGGCCGGTAAGTGGGAGGCGATAGAGATAGTTCCGCAAGCGCCCGAAAGCAAAGAAAACATTGACAGCGGGTTCACGCGCTATCTACCTAGCGCCACAGCATTTTTCGGCATCGCGAGCATCCAGGGCATGAACCTTTCGCCGCCTTCGTCAACCCGGCCGGGATCGGCCGTCCAACGCCCGGGCCTGCGCCTGGAGGTGGCGGAAAAGCTGCGCCTCGATTCCGGCGTGACGCTGGGGCCTTTCACCATCGCCTACAGCACCTATGGCAATCTGAACGCCGAGCGCTCGAACGCCATCCTCATCTGCCACGCCTTGACCGGCGACCAATACGTCGCCGAGCCGCATCCCATCACCGGCAAGCCGGGCTGGTGGGACATCCTGGTCGGGCCGGGTAAGGTGCTCGACACCGACCGCTATTTCCTGATCTGCCCCAACGTGCTGGGCGGCTGCATGGGCTCGACCGGGCCGGGCGAAATCGACCCGGCCACCGGCAAGCCCTGGGGCCTGACCTTCCCGGTCTACACCATCGCCGACATGGTGCGCGCGCAGGTGAAGCTGATCGACCATCTCGGTATCGAGCAGCTGTTCTGCGTCACCGGCGGCTCGATGGGGGGCATGCAGGTGCTGGAATGGGCGTCGGCCTATCCCGAGCGCGTCTTCGCCGCGGTGCCGATCGCCAGCGCGGCGCGGCATTCGGCGCAGAACATCGCCTTCCACGAGGTCGGCCGCCAGGCGATAATGGCCGATCCCGATTGGTGCGGCGGCAATTACCAGCAGCAAGGGCGCAACCCGGCGCGGGGCCTGGCGGTGGCGCGCATGGCCGCGCATATAACCTATCTCTCGGAACAGGCGCTGCACCGCAAATTCGGCCGCAATCTCCAGGACCGCAACGCGCTGGGCTTCAGCTTCGACGCCGATTTCCAGGTGGAGAATTATTTGCGCCACCAGGGGATCAGCTTCGTCGAGCGCTTCGACGCCAATTCCTATCTCTACATGACGCGCGCCTGCGATTATTTCGATCTCGCGGCCGAGCATGGCGGCGTGCTGGCCAACGCCTTCAAGGGGACGCGCACGCGCTTCTGCGTGATATCCTTCACCAGCGACTGGCTTTACCCGACGGCGGAGAACCGCCAGATCGTGCATGCCTTGAACGCGGCGGCGGCCAATGTCAGCTTCGTCGAGGTGGAAACCGACAAGGGCCACGACGCCTTCCTCCTGGACGAGCCGGAATTCCACGCCACCTTGCGCGGGTTCCTCGACGGCTGCGCCCAGCATCGCGGATTGAAGGCGGGATGAGCATGGACGCCAGGAACTTAACGCGCAACTTCGCGGCGCCGCCCGAACTACGCGGCGATCTGCGCCTCGCCGCCGAGATGATCGAGCCGGGCTCGCGCGTGCTCGACATCGGCTGTGGCGACGGCGAATTGCTGTCCTATCTCACCCGCCACAAGGACGTGGACGGGCGCGGCATGGAGCTGTCGCAATCGGGCGTGAACGCCTGCGTGCGCCACGGGCTTTCCGTGATCCAGGGCGACGCCGACAACGACCTGGCGGATTATCCCACCGGCGCCTTCGATTACGTGGTGTTGAGCCAGACGCTGCAGGCGACGCGCAACCCGCGCCAGGTGCTGCTGCATCTGGCGCGCATCGGCAAGCGCGCCATCGTCTCGATCCCGAATTTCGGCCATTGGCGCATAAGGGCGAGCCTGCTGATCCAAGGCCGGCTGCCGAAGACGGCGCTGTTGCCCTTTCCCTGGTACGAGACGCCCAACATCCATCTCTGCACCATCCAGGATTTCGCCACGCTCTGCGCCGAGGAGGGCATCCGCATCGAGCGCAGCATCTCGCTCGACCGCTGGGGCCGGCCCTACCGCCTCAACCCGGTCGGCGCCCTCGCCAATCTTTTGGCCGAGCAGGGGTTGTTTTTGCTGGCGCGGAGGTAGGGCATCCTTCTGCGGTAGAACTTGGACTAACCCATGAGAGATTTTTGTAATGTTATCCAAAAACCTTGAGAAAACGCTTCATCGAAGCTTGGCTTATGCCAATGAGCGTAACCACGAATATGCAACGCTCGAGCACCTTCTGCTCGCGTTGACAGAGGACGAAGACGCGATACAGGTCTTTAATGCCTGCCGCGTCGAAGTCCACGAGCTGCGACATGCAGTCTTTACCCCCTGATGCCGATCGAAACAGGCCACTAGATAGGGATGTTCTCTTCGCCGCACAATCATTAGTTATCGCGCATGCGACCTTAATTACGCTCTTTCCGGACATTCAAGGACTCTCAGAGGAATTAGATCGATATCGCCAGCAATCCGAGGCGATAGACGCTTTGCGGGATAGGATCTTGGATCCGGTGCTCGATCAGCTTGCGGCTGGATCTCGGATTTTTGATGAAGAAACGTTGCAAATTACGCGGCAGATCAAACAACTCAACGATCAAGAGTCCGCTGTTGTAGCGTCGTCGCCGCCAACTCTCGCGGCCACGGCAACGAAACATAGCTGGTTGCGAGGAAGCCTGGCGGCGATTGGTCAATTTTTTCTCGATCACACAAAAGAGCTGATAAAACAAACCCGAGATGCATTGGCAAAACATGCAGCTGGCATAATCATTACAGGCTCACTGACGTTAGCAGGGGCGATCAGCACGTTTTTAGTCAATGCATCCCAATACCTCCTTGAGCTTTCTCAGAAACTGCAGGCTACATTTGGTTGGATAGAATCGCTCCTTAGCTCTTTGGGCATTCTTGGATAACCTGTTAACAAGGGCCGGGTGGTATTGTCAGAACCGTTGCGTTAGTTCACCCGCCCATGCGGTGGAGAGTCCAGACACGGCCTACGGCTGCTCTCTTGTCTTGCCACTCTACGGCCCCGCTGGGTTGGGTGTGACCGGCATCAGTATCAACGGAGGGAGTGTTGTTTAGAGCGAAAACGGCTTTTCGTTAGAGGGATGATATTGATGACGTGTTCAGGTAGAAAAACAACAGGGCTGCCCCAACGAAGGCGTCGTTGGTCTGCAGCAGGATCATTGGATAGATCACCAAGATAGTAGGGGCCAGAACTCCCTGTTACTTTCACCCACATTCGCTCGCCAAGCTGTGTTCCATCACGATTTTTGATATAAAAAATTAGCTTAGCAAGGTCACCTGGCCGAAGGTTTGTTCGTGCATGCTCGGGCGGGATATAGAAAGTCTTGGGATATTTTCGATTACTCTCCACGCCACTCGCCAGATGCCAGCCATCAATCTTTAGTGAAGGTAATCTAATTAGGGCCCGCTGTCGTAAGCTTGTGCGACTAGGCTTTGGAATTCGTTTCTTGCCAAAAATCGCACGAAGTAACTCTTCGAGCTTACCTGTGTTCAACCGCTTCCCGCGCATTTCCAGTATATAGCTTCCGATAAAATGCTCCGGGACCGCACATCGTGGCCCTGGATCAATTTCACCATTACGAATTATAGGAATAAATTTCCGTCTTGGAATCCCAGCTGCTATTCGTCCTGAAATAATTTGCTGCTCATAGCCGACGCCACCAATCCTTCTATTGGACCTCTTAGCGTAAGAAGGTGTGCAGATCACAATGACATGGCCACTTGATCGAATTTTTTCTTCCATAAATTGAGTGAGACTATCTCCGGGTTGCACTTGAAGCTGATCAATCCATACTCGCACTCCATTATTTATAAGACGTGCTGCCAATTGGCCGACCCATTTCTTATGGGCAGCACTATCCCATGAATACGAAATGAAAACCGATGGAGCTCTCTTCATATTTTTGCTTGACGTATTGATGACATGGAAATTCGCCCCTAAGGCCCCGCGGGGCTGGGCGTGCCCGGCATCGGCAGCAGCACCGAGCGGCGTTTTTTCTTCGCGCGCTCGGCATTGGGCTTGGCGTAGATCTGCTTGGTCGCCTCGACCATCGCCACGCCGCCGAAGGCGCCGAACCAGCGCGTGCCCAGGCTTTCCAAGAGCGGCGCCAGGCGCAGGATGAAGCGCGAATGCGTCGGCGGCACGAACAGGGCCGCCGCGTTGCGCTCGGGCGTGAAGCCTTCCTCGCGCAGGAGATGCGAGAGCTGGCCGGTCGTGTAGGGCGAGCCCTGGCCGAAGGGCGTGTTGTCGAAGCGCGTCCAGATGCCGCGCCGGTTGGGCACGGCCACGATCAGCCGCCCGCCCCCCGCCAGCACCCGCCAGATCTCCTTGAGCAAGGGCCGCGCCTGCTCGCTGAATTCGAGGCCGTGGACCAGCAGCACGCGGTCGATCGAGAAATCGGGCAGCGGCAGCTCGCCCTCCTCGGCAAGAGCCGCGCGGTTGGGGCCTTCGGCCGGCCATCGCAGCACGCCCTGCTGCGCCGGCATCACCGCCGCCACCCGCTCGGCCTCGGCCAGGTACGGGCCCAGATAAGGCGTGGCGTAGCCCAGCCCCAACAGCCGCAATCCCCGCACATCCGGCCACAGCGCGCGCACGCGCCGGCCGATCATGTGCCGCGCCACCTGGCCCAGCCGGCCGTGATAGAAATCGCGCAAATCGACCACGTCGATGGACATGACGAAAGTGTAGCACAGCCGAGGGCCGATTCTTCAGGCCCGAGGCGTCGTGCGAAGCGAAGAGGAATCCCGTTTAGCACAAGGTAGTTGCGCGCAAGGCCACAAGCGCCGAATGAGTGCTGGATAAGCGCTGTGCGCCCTTCGACTGGGCTCAGGGTGAGGCGCTTTTCTTAATGCCATTGACCATGATTCCTCATCCTGAGCGTAGTCGAAGGATGAAGGACGCAGGATGGCCATGCAGCGTCAAAATGAGACGCTGACGCTATTAAGGCGTCCAGGATTCGGGTTAATCTCCGGCCGCCATGGCCGAGCTGGAAATCCGCCAAATCCCGGTGCTGCGGGACAATTACGTCTATCTGCTGCGCGAGCCCGAAAGCGGGGCGGTGGCGGCGGTCGATCCCTCGGTGGCTGCGCCGGTGGCGGCCGCGCTCGACAAGCTCGGCTGGAAGCTCACCCATATCCTCAACACCCATCACCACAACGACCACACCGGCGGCAACCTCGAACTCAAAGCCGCCACCGGAGCGATCATCGTCGGGCCGCTGGCCGACCGCGACCGCATCCCCGGCATCGACGTGGCGCTGGCCGAAGGCGATACGCTCCAATTCGGCAAGGAAGAGGCCAATGTCTTCGACGTGCCGGGCCACACGCGCGGCCATTGCGCCTTCTGGTTTCCCCGATCGCGCGCGCTTTTCTGCGGCGACACGCTGTTCCTGATGGGCTGCGGCAGGCTGTTCGAGGGCACGCCCGCGCAGATGTGGCACTCGCTGTCGAAGCTCAAGCAACTCCCGGGCGACACGCGGGTCTATTGCGGCCACGAATACACCCAGGCCAATGCGCGCTTCGCGCTGACCGTCGAACCGGGCAACCGGGAGCTTATCGCCCGCGCAAAGCACGTCGACGAACTCCGCGCGCGGGGGCAATCCACCGTGCCGGGCACGATGGCCGAGGAGCTGGCCACCAATCCGTTCCTGCGCGCCGACATCCCCGCCTTGCAGAAATCGCAGAACGCGCCGGGCGACGATGTGGCTACCTTCGCCGCCATACGCAAGGCAAAGGACGAATTCTGATGCGACTAGGACTTGTCATGCCCGGCCTTGTGCCGGGCATCCACGTCTCTCGTGGATGGCCGGGTCAAGCCCGGCCATGACGAAAAAAATACGGAACAGAAAGACAGGGGAAAAATCATGAAGCTCCGCTACTCGCCGACCTCGCCCTATGTGCGGAAAGTGATGGTGCTCGCCTACGAGACCGGGCTCGAGCCCAGGATCGAGCGCCTGCTCACCGTGGTCGTGCCCAACAAGCCCAATCTCGAGGTGCAGCGCGAGAACCCGCTGATCAAGGTGCCGGCGCTCACCACCGACGAGGGCGAGGTGCTGTTCGATTCGCGCGTGATCTGCGAATACCTCGACACGCTGCACCAGGGCCCGAAGATTTTCCCGCCCGCGGGCAAGGCGCGTTGGGTGGCGCTGCGCCAGCAGGCGCTGGGCGACGGCATGCTCGATGCCGCCATCCTCACCCGTTACGAGACCTTCCTGCGGCCCAAGCAATTCCTGTGGGATGAGTGGGTCGAATCGCAGATGCGCCGGGTGCGCGGCGGCCTCGCCGCGCTCGAGGGCCCAGTCAAGGAGGGCGCGCTGTCGGGCCCGCTCTCCATCGGCCAGATCACCGTCGGCTGCGCGCTGGGCTATCTCGATTTCCGCTTCGCCACCGAGGGCTGGCGCGACCGCCATCCGGCGCTGGCGAAATGGTACGCCGACTTCGCCAAGCGCCCGTCGATGATCGCGACGGTGCCCCCGCCCGCATGAGCGAGGGTCCTCTTTTCGTCGTCGTCCCCGCGAAAGCGGGGACCCAGGGCAGCGGCTATGACGCCAGATCGTCGTAAAGGTCCCGCCACTGCGGATTATGGCGCTCGATTAGCTCAAGCTTCCAGGCGCGCCGCCATTTCTTCAGCCGCTTTTCGCTTAGAATTGCCTCCGGCATCGTGTCGTGAAATTCGGCGTAAACGAGCATTTTCACGCTATAGCGCCGCGTAAATCCTTCGACAGCGTCGGAGCGATGCTCCCAAGCGCGGCGGCTAAGATCGCTGGTGACGCCGATATAAAGCGTTCCATTGCGCCGGTTCGCGAGGATGTAAACGCAGGGGCGTTTATTGGTCATACATCCGTCGCTTGCCCTGGATTCCCGCTTGCGCGGGAATGACGGGGAAAAATTAATACATGTGCTGCCCGCCGTTGATCGACAGCGTCGAGCCGGTGATGAAGCCGGCCGCGTCGTCGACCAGGAACACCACGCCGCGCGCGATCTCCTCGGCGTGGCCGAGCCGGCCGACCGGAATCCGCGCCACGATCTTCTTCAGCACGTCCTCGGGCACGGCGCGCACCATCTCGGTGTCGATATAGCCGGGCGCGATGGCGTTGACGGTCACGCCCTTGCCCGCGCCTTCCTGCGCCAGCGCCTTGGTGAAGCCGTGGATGCCCGATTTGGCGGCGGCGTAGTTGACCTGGCCGTATTGCCCGGCCTGGCCGTTGATCGAACCGATGTTGACGATGCGCCCGAAATTGCGCGCGCGCATGCCGTCGATGACCAGGCGGCACATGTTGAAGCACGAGGTCAGATTTGTGGCGATGACTTCGTTCCATTGCTCGGGCGTCATGCGGTGCAGCACCGCGTCGCGGGTGATGCCGGCGTTGTTGACCAGGATCTCGGCCGGGCCGCCGAGCTTGGCTTCGATCTGCTTCACCCCCGCCTCGCAGGATTTGAAGTCGGACACGTCGAATTTGAAGGCCGAGATGCCGGTTTCCTGGGTGAATTTTTCGGCCGCCGCGTCGTTGCCGACGTAGTTCGCCGCCACCTTGCAGCCGGTTTTCTTCAGCGCCTCGGATATCGCCCGGCCGATGCCGCGCGTGCCTCCGGTGACGATGGCGATTCGTGCCATGACCTTCTCCCTCTTCTTTTTTCCTTCTTCTCGTCATGCCCGGCCTTGTGCCGGGCATCCATGTCTTCGTGGATGGCCGGGTCAAGCCCGGCCATGACGGTCAAATATCGAGATCGCTCAATCTCTTTCGACACACATGGCAATTCCCATGCCGCCGCCGATGCACAAGGTGGCGAGACCCTTCTTGGCGTTGCGCTTGTCCATCTCGAAAAGCAGCGTGACCAGAATCCGCGTGCCCGAGGCGCCGATCGGATGGCCGAGCGCGATCGCCCCGCCATTGACGTTGACCTTGGCGGGATCGAAGCCCAGCTCCTTGGAAACGGCGCAGGCTTGCGCGGCGAAGGCCTCGTTGGCCTCGATCAGGTCGAGGTCGCCCACTTTCCACCCCGCGCGCTGCAACGCGAGCTTGGTCGCTGGGATCGGCCCCACCCCCATCACCGCCGGATCGACGCCGGCCGTGGCCCAGGAGGCGATGCGCGCCAAGGGCTTGATGCCGCGCTTCGTGGCCTCGGCGGCGCTCATCACCACCACCGCGGCGGCGCCGTCATTGATGCCCGAGGCGTTGCCCGCGGTCACGGTGCCGTCCTTGGCGAAGGCGGGCTTGAGCTTCGACAGGGTCTCGGCCGTAGTGCCGGCGCGCGGATACTCGTCGCTGTCCACCAGCACGTCGCCCTTGCGGGTGGAGATCTTCACCGCCACGATCTCATCCTTGAACCTGCCCGATTTCTGCGCGGCCTCGGCGCGCTGTTGCGAGGATGCCGCGAAACCGTCCTGCTGGGCGCGGGTGATCTGCCATTGCCGCGCCACGTTCTCGGCGGTGACGCCCATGTGATAGCCGTTGAAGATGTCCCACAACCCGTCCTTGATCATGAGATCGACCAGCTCGGCATTGCCCATGCGCACGCCGTTCCTGAGATGGGCGGCGTGGGGCGACTGGCTCATGCTTTCCTGGCCGCCGGCGACGACGATGGATGAATCGCCGACGCGGATCGCCTGGTAGCCCATGGCCACCGCGCGCAGCCCCGAGCCGCACACCTGGTTGATGCCGTAGGCGGTGATCTCCTTGGGGATGCCCGCGCCCATCGCCGCCTGGCGGGCCGGGTTCATGCCCTCGCCCGCCGGCAGCACCTGGCCCATCACCACCTCGGACACGTCGGCGGGCGCCAGCTTGGCGCGCTTCAGCGCCTCGGTGATGACCGCCTGGCCCAGGTAATGGGCGGGAACCGAGCTCAAGGCGCCGTTGAAGGCGCCGATGGCGGTGCGCGCGGCCGAGGCGATGACGATGTCGGTTTGGTTGCTCATGCGAAGGGCCTTTCCGGGGTTTTGATATTAAATAGTCCTCTTCCGGGCGTTTGGGAACACACACAAAATGGGATGGCGCCTATCAGTGGCGTCATGGCCGGGCTTGGCCCGGCCATCCACGAATTTCATGGATGCAAGGCATGGATGCCCGGAACAAGTCCGGGCATGACAGCTAGTCTGAAGGCGTCTTCCCCGCCTCTTCCCGCTCGCGCTCTATCTCTTGGGCATAAGCCTCGATCTGCGCGCGCAGCTTGGCGCGCGCGCTCGTGGCGAGCGCCTCTTGGTCCTCGTGCTGGGCCACCAGTCCGGCGTTGCGGCCGTAAAGCGCGAAATGACGCGCCAGGTTGTCGAGCGCGCGCTGCTTGTTCTGGAGGCGGATATGGACGCGCGCCCCGCCCGCCTTGCCTGCGGGAGCCGAAACCTCGGCTATCGCGGCGCGGTCGGCTTCGGCGAGTGCGTTGCTGGGCTTGAGCGTGACGCCATCCGGCCCCCAATCGGCGATATGGCCCAGATCGGAAAACGCCACCCGCGCCAGCTCGAGGACGATGCGGTCGGCGTCGATGCCGGTGCGTAGGGATCGCGCTTCCATGGCCTCGCGGATGGCCCGGGCGATAGGCGGCTTTTTCATCAGATAGCAGCCCATGACATGGGCGGAGTTGCGGGAATACCCGGCGCGCAGCGCCGCCTCGGTGGCGTTGAGCGCGACCAGATACTCGTCGACGAAGACTTGATGTTTGGGGATCATGGTAAAAACTCGTTGTTAAAGGTGGACCTGCGTAGCAAAGCCGAGGGCCGAATCTCTCTTGGCTTCGCACGTCAGGTGCTACGCAGGGCCCGAGGCGTCTTGCGAAGCTAAAACCCGCGTAGCAAAGCCATCGCCCGAATCAAGGGCGATAGCGTCTTGCGAAGCTAATTAAAGGGAATCCCGCGTAGCACAGCGGTCGCAGCGGCGACCGCGTCGTGCGAAGCTAACAACTACAATGGACTTGCGGTCCAGTGGAAATCGACGATGACGTCGCTGTCAAACCGGCATTGGGCGGCGATCTCGCGCGGCGTTTTCCCGCCGGCGGGCGCGTCGCTGCGCGTGGCCTGGACGTCGACCAGGGCGGTGTTCGAACCGATGCCGAGGCGTTTGCCGGTGATCTCGAAGCGGGCATCGGGATAGGCTTTGCGCATGATGTCGATGCAGCGATCGACGTAACTCGCCGTCCCCGCGGCCATTTGGGCGCCGAAGATGGTATTGCCGGCGGTGTCGCCCGCGGAATTCCACAACCCGCAGCCGGCGAGGAGCAAGAGCGAGCAAACGGCCGCCACCGAACCGCGCATGTTTGATTCCCCCTCCTTCATGAAATCCCGCCCAACAAAAAGCCCGGCACGCGGGCCGGGCGGACTTTCGATGATGACGTTTTATAGCACTTTGATCCAGATTGGTAGTGGGTCAGTTTGAATTTCCGGACCTATTTGCTTTGCGTCCAGCCCATGCCATGCTTAACACATGGCCACCAAGCGACTCAAGCGCCCCCGGGATTCCATAGCCCTCGCCAAGCTCATAGGCGATATAGCCACGGGCCAAGTGCAGGACGCGGTTGAGGATAAGCGCAATCCCGCCGCCGCTTCCCTTGGAAGTATGGGTGGTCGCGCGCGGGCAAAAAAATTGAGTAAAGCTCGTCGTAGTGAGATTGCCAAAAAGGCAGCCTCCAAACGGTGGAAAAGTAAGTAGATTATTGCTTGGGTGGCGCAGGCGTCGGCGGTGGAGCGGACGCAATTGCTGGAAGTGGTGCATGTACAATCCAGCGAGCTCCCGTCTCAATTTCGCCCTTGTCGTGAATAATTTTGCATACGATTCGACCAGGGTTGAGAACCGCTGGTGCAATAGCGAATGGAATCTGATACCGAAACCGCTTTTGGCCTTCTAAAAATGTTGGTGGCAGAGGGGGGAGTGGAATTTCCGCTTTTGTAGGTTCTTTAATTTGAGGAAGGTGAATTTCTATCGTTAGTGATTTTAGCCGCTCATCTAAATCACCGTCGATAACGATTAAAAACATTAATTGCGGAACAATCGTAGGAACTACCGGAATCGCGATATTCCCAGTGAATAAACCAACAAGTGTTAGTTTGCCGTCATGCTCAAGACGAATGTCTTGGCAAGGCAGTACCAAGGCTTGGCGCCCTGTAACGGCCGTCATCGAATTTCAGCGCTTAGGAGAAACGCTGGTTGGACTTTGCGGCGCAACTGGTGCCGTACCTTTTGCGGCGAGATAAACTCCGCCCGACGCCAGTGTTGATGCGCTCTGTAACGTATCCGTTGGAACATCTTCCATTACGCCAGTATAGGGATGATTGCCACCTACAAGCATTGCCGGATTTAATAGAGCAAAATGCGGCAGTCGCCCCAAAGCGTGAGCAATTTCTGCAACGCTGGTTAGCGTAAGATTTTCATGTCCAACAATTTGTCGGTGAACTACAGACCGATTGACGCCAAGTTCAGCCGCGATACTTGCTTGCGTTAGCCCGCGTGCGACATGTTCATCTGCAAGTGCTTTTTGCAATTCACGTCGCACGCTTGCAACGAAGCGCCCGGCTGCTTTCTTATGAGGGGTAATTGAAGTTCGATACGACGGCATTTGGATCGTCTCCCGGGATATATTTTGGTTCTTCAAGTGACAATTGATCGCGGCAATACGCTACCTCGGTGCCAAATCCATGATAAAGGCGTATTTGTTTTACCTGCTCTGCGATTCCGATGGACGTGGCAAGAAAATGGTCGCGGCGAGGGAACCAACCGAATAGGCGAATGTCTGCGGCCTTGAGATACCAAACCCCCTGCGCTCGTTTGTGCCAGTCGAGATATTTGACTTGGCGCCCAATAACAAGCGGTTCGCCCGCAACGAAGCTCGCCGTCAACGCGTCCAATTGCTGCGCGGGAGTTTCGTCGATTTTCCAGGTTGAGCCCGCAGTGGGCAAAACCTCGTCTAGACGTTGAGCTAGACGGGGGAGCAACAAAAGAACCCGTTCGACCTGCTGACGTGGATTCAGATCGACTTCCCATCGGAGCACCGAACCTTGTTTAATCAACTCTAGCAGCGTTGCCATTTAAGTCAACACCTGATATGTTGCAAGACTCTTAACGGCCCAGCAGGGCCACCAAAAAAGTGCAGAGCCTCATCGCCCTTCTAGCATAGTTCGACCACGATTAAGTTAAGTTCACCTAACCATAATTATATGCTTGACGCTAAGCATAAAAGGTCATATCATAATGATATGAACCGGCTGACCACAGAGAAACGCGCGGAAATCCTGGGCCTTATGGTCGAGGGCATGGCCATTAGGGCTATCAGCTGCATGACTGGGGCCAGCAAGAACACCATCGCCAAGCTGCTGATTGACGCTGGCCAAGCCTGTTCGGAATACCAAGACCGGGCCATGCGGGAACTGCCCTGCAAGCGCCTACAGCTCGACGAAATTTGGTCTTTCGTCGGCGCCAAGGAAAAGAACGTCCCTGCCGAGCGTAAGGGCCTAGGCGTCGGCGATGTTTGGACTTGGACGGCGATTGACGCCGACACCAAGCTTGTCCCGTCCTGGTTCGTCGGCAACCGGGACGCTGACCACGCTAACGCCTTCGTCATGGATCTAAAGGGCCGTCTCGGCAATCGCGTCCAGATCACAAGCGATGGCCACCGCCCCTATCTGCAAGCCGTCGAAAGCGCCTTCGGCAAGGACGTGGACTACGCGATGCTGGTCAAAATCTACGGCCAACCTAGGGCCGAGGCAGAAGCGCATCGCCGCTATAGTCCCTCTCCCTGCATCGGCGCGAAGCGCCAGCGGGTCATTGGCAATCCCGACATGGATCACGTCAGCACGTCCCATGCCGAGCGCATGAATTTGAATATCCGTATGGGGCTTCGCCGCTTCACTCGATTGACTAATGCTTTCAGCAAGAAAATGGAAAACCACGCGCTCGCGCTGGCGATCTATTTCATGCACTACAATTTTGTGCGGGTTCACCAAACGCTGCGTGTTACCCCGGCGATGGCCGCAAAAGTCACGGATAAGCTGTGGGACATGACGGACGTTGTGAAGATGATCGACGCTTGGGAACAGGGAAAGCTTGAAGCGCCGAAGCGTGAATTTGGCGGCGAGATTAGCTATACTAGCCGCCCAGGCGATCACAACGTGCGCGGCAAGACGCGGAAATAGGAGGCGCTAATGTGGTGGTGGCGGGAAGTTCGGCGCGCACAGATTAACGAAAAGCTGCGAGAAGCATTTGACGAACTCGGCTATTACGTGGTCACAAACTGCATAGGCAATAATATGCCACCAGCAGCCGGGGTGGCCATTTCTTTGGGGCTGAATGACAAACAAACTAAGCAAGCGGCCGTTGCGTGGATACGTGAACACATAAACCGCGAAGAGAGACACGAACAGCGCCTTGAAACTGTCGAATGGGCCATCCTGATTTTTGTCGGGATAGAAGTTCTCCATGATCTGCCTTCAATTATCAATTGGATGGTAAGTATTATTCCCAGGAGCTAACCGGAGAGGCGATGAGGGGATGTTAAGCCCATAAAACAGGGTTCGTCTCTGCTTTCTAGCAACTCTCTTTTTGGGATTTGCTGCGGTATTTGGAGGGTTGCCATTAGCTCGCTACGCCGTATGCAGCAGTCAAAGCCAAAATAGCACTAGCCCCCCAAACCAAAATCACCCCACCAACGCACAGAAAAATAAGCCCGATAGTGGCGCAAACTCCGCGAGCCAGCGCCAAGAGAAGCACCCCGCAAATCAAAATAAAACACCCAACACCATCGAAAACAATTATGGGCCAGATGCCTTGTTGTGCGGTGAATCGAAACTTACTGATCTCGCTCTTGTATTTTTTACTTTCTGTTTGGCCGTCGTTGGCTGGTTCAGCCTGCGGAGTAATGAACAAACGACGATTGATTTGGAACGGGCCTATGTTCTCTTGAGTCACGGCCAGCCGATTCTTGATGGACACGGGCACGTAATCCTTCCGCTTGAAACGGTAAACGTTGGTCGGATGACTGGAATTCTCAAAGAGATGCGCTACAAATTTGTTCACAAATTGCCCGCGAAGCCCGAAGAAGCAACGTGGAAATGGGAAGGTGGGGAAATGGATTGGTCTCTCCCACGAGACATAAGAAGGGATATGGGGGCTGTCTCTAGTCCATATCCAGGTCATATTTTCTTTGCGGGATTTATCAGATACCAAGACATCTTTAGTAAGAAATGGCATACGAGTTGGACGGCCATTGAATTCACCCCTGGCGGTGGGAAAGCAAATAACAAGCGTGGAGGGGGTGATCCTTGGAACGCATGGGATTAAGTCTCGCCCACTTCGAGCAAACGCTGCCCCTCCGAAGGCAAAAAAGAGCAGGACAGCCAAGACGAAAATCCAAACTGACCCACTACCTCCGGATTAGTCAATCAGCTTTTCCCGATGCCGGACCAGCCCGGCATGCGTAGCAAAGCCGAGGGCCGAACCTATAGGCCCGAGGCGTCTTGCGAAGCTAATATAAACACATTCAGCTCTTCCCGATCCCCGACCAGCCCGGCAGATGCGCGGCTTCGAGCGAACGCGCGAGACGCTTGGCGCGCTTGAGCGCCTTGTCGGGATCCCGGCGCAGCGTCTCGGCCGGAATCCGCCGCCGGAAGAAATCGGCCCAGAGGAATTCGGCGAAGGGCGTCGCGTCCTTGGGAAAATCGCCCTGCCGCCGCACTTCCGCCGCCAGGCTGCGAAAGGGATCGTCGGGCAGGCGCTTCAACGTCTTCGGCATGGCCGAGAAATCGCGCCGCCTGCCCTGGGCGTCGTAGGGATGCGCCCATTGCTGGTAATCCATCAAAATCCAGAATTCGTCGCGGTCGAGTTGCGACAGGTCGGCCAGCACCGCCACATGCACCGATACGATTTTCTCCTCCAAGAGCGCGCGGCCGAGGTGATGGTGGTCGGTGATGTAGAGCCGGCCCTTGGGGCCGCTTATGGCGGGGAAGCGGTGGTCGCGCAGGAAGCGCTTGGCGTCCTTGGGATCGCGCTTGCGCCATTCCTTGCGCTTCTTGGCCACCTCTTCATAGCCCAGCGTCATCTGCGTCGGCCGCAATTTCGCGAGCTTGGCCTTGATCGAGGTTGGCGTGTTCATAGATTTCAGTCTCATGGCTCTAGCGTAGTACAGCCGAGGGCCGAACCTTCAGGCCCGAGGCGTCGTGCGAAGCAAATCAATGCTCCTTCAACCACCCCGCCAGCTTGGGCCAGGTGTCCTTCGGCGCCTCATGCGCCACCACCATGCCGATATGGCCCAAAGGCGGCGTGAAGCGTTCGGCGTTGGGCAATTCGTCGGCCAGCGCCGCGGCGCTCAAGGGCGGCACGATGCGGTCCTGCGCCGGCACCATCACCAGGCTCGGCTGTTGGACGTTGCGCGGCTGCACCGCGCGCCCATCCACGCGCCATTCGCCCCGCCCCGGCGTGTCGCGCCCGTACCAGTCGCCCAGGCATTCCAGCGCCGCCGGCAAGGCCAGCGCCACCCCGTCATTGAGCCAGTCCTCGAGCGCCACGAAAGCGCGCGCCCCCTCGCCGTCCTGGTCCATGGTGGCGAAGCGCGAAAATTTCTTCACCGCCAGCAGCGGATCGAGCGCGGCGAACACCGCCTGCAACACGTCCACCGGCACCTCGCCCAGGCTCGCGAACGAGACCGCGAAGGAGCCCGTCAGCGAGCCCAGCAGCCGCGCCTGCTCCGGCCGTTCGGCGTGGAATTTCCACGGCGTCGCCAGCAGCGCCAAGGATCTCACCAGATCGGGCCGCCTATCCGCCAGCGCCAGCGCCAGATTGCCGCCCATGCAATATCCCAAGACTGAGATGGTTCCGCCGCGGTTGCTCTTTTGCTCCACACGACGGCCGGGCCCCTGCCCGGCCTGTGCTACGCCGGATGCTTGTGAAACCGCCTCGGCCGCCTTCTCCAGCCGCCCGGCGATGTAATCGGTCAGGGTGAAGCGCCGCTCCACCTCGCCCGGCGCGCCCCAATCGACCAGGAAAGGCCGCAAGCCCTGCGTAGCGAGATAGCGCAACAGGCTGTTGCCCGGCGCCAGGTCGAGGATGTAGCCGCGATTGATGAGCGAAGGCACCGCCAGCACCGGCGCGCCCCCCGCCGGCGCGTAATCGAGCAGCCGCGTCGAACCCTCCTGCCACAACACGGGCATGTCCTCCATGTCGCGGCGGTAGGGGTGGTGGCGATAGGCCTCGATGCCCTTCAGGAACAGGCCGGCGCGGCGGCGCAGCTCGCGTTCGAGCGCCCGGCCGAATTCCGCGGAATCAGATGCTTCGAGGCTTTTTAGCAGCGCGCTGCCGTTTGCCGCCAGTTCCGGTTTCCAGGGCAGCGAGCCGCTTTTCAAGAGCGGCAAGGCGGCTTGCGAGCTGAGCCAGGTCAGGCTGGCGTTGGCCAGGTGCAGCGCCAGCGGGCGCGGCCCTTGGCGATGCTGCGGCCGCGCTGCCGCCTGGTTCGGGGACGCCAAATCCACGCGCGAAGCCTCCCTGTTGCGGCGTCAGCCCTTTGAACAGCCCCGCCATGCCCTGGGCGAAGGCCGGGTCGCCCGCCATGGCGATCAACTGCTCCTGCCACAACGCCACATAGCGCCGGGCAAGCTCTGCGAGATCGGGCGGTTCCGCCATGAAACCATTATAGGCCGGGTTTATTGCGTAGCAAAGACGAGGGCCGGGCCCTTAAGGCCCGAGGCGTCTTGCGAAGCTTAAGTAATAAAGGGGGTTCTAGCCCAGATAACAGGGGCCTTCCGCGTAGCAAAGGCCGAGCGTCCCGCGTAGCACCTGACGTGCGGAGCCAAGGGTAATCAAGGGCGATGGCGTCTTGCGAAGCAAAGAATATTGCGCTGCACAAGTCCATGCCATTCCTGGTATGCTTACCCTCATGGCAAGCGATACAGCAAAGACGGGCTCGAAGGCGGCCGAAACCCCGGGAAAAACCGAGGCCCCGAAGGGCGCGGAAACCCCAGCCACGGTCATCAAGAAATACGCCAATAGGCGGCTCTACAACACCGCCACCAGCTCCTATGTGACGCTCGACGATCTGAGCACCATGGTGAAGCAGGGCGGCGAGTTCGTGGTCTACGACGCCAAGAGCGGCGAGGACATCACCCGCTCGGTGCTGACCCAGATCATCGTCGAGGAGGAGCAGAAGGGCGAGGCCATGCTCCCCGCCAATTTCCTGCGCCAGCTCATCGGGCTCTACGGCGGCAACATGCAATGGCTGGTGCCGAGCTATCTCGAGCACGCCATGGCCTCGTTCGCGCACAACCAGGACCAGATGCGCAAATCGCTCCAGGACGCCTTCGGCGGCATGTTCCCGTTCGGCCCGCTGGAGCAGATGGGCAAGCAGAACCTGGCGCTCCTGGAAAAGACCATGCAGATGTTCACGGCCTTTCCCACCCCCGGCGGCACGGGCGGCGCCGGCGCCGGCGGCGAGACCAAGCCCAAGGATGCCGCCGCCTCGCTCAACGAGCTCAAGGAACGCATCAACGCGCTCCAGCAGCAGATCGAACAACTCGGCAAGAAGCCGGAGAAGTAAGCTCAAAATTCAGAGAATATATATTTACACCCCTGGGATTTGTACTTAGCTAATTTCTGGCATAAGTCGCACGCTGTTTGCGGCACCGACCAGTTCAAACAGATGCTCTTGAAACTTTTTGGCTTTCGCGATTGCAGCAGTGCGCTCCCGTCCCTGTGGTATCGGGATTAGAAAAGTGTCATCCCACGCGCCAAGTTTGAGTTCCGGCTGGCTGGCTGTCTGTGCGAGGTAGTAAATCTGACGGCGGCATAGCTCACTGCGTAACGCATACCAAAGCAGCAAACCATCATCTTCACTTTTTGGCCGAAGGACAATGAAGCCGGAGGTGCAAATCGTTCCGGCAAATTGCTCTGGCACAAGCACGACCGTCCCGCGTGAACTATTGTTGATTGCGACCAGCACATCGCCTTTCTGGATTCGATACTGTCCACGGCTCGGCAATTCATCGAATGTTCCGACAATATGCGAGACTATGAGTCCGTATTCGGTGACATCGCCGATCTCTATGTAACGAAGTCGCTCACCACTCTCTAATAACTCCGTGGCCTCAGCCTTTTTGATCTTCGGCGCTCGCGGAAAATCCTTGCCGGTCTTTATTGCGACCATACCGCTTTTGGCGAGCTTATGTATTGCATTACGAGTTTCGGAAAGTTCTGGTGCGTAGAAGAACGCATCCAATCTCTGCGAGGATAGGTCTTTCGGGGCGGCTAGAAATACCTGCTCGGGACATTCTAGGTTTTCGTTCCGATCTTGATTGCGCTTAAAAATTGGCGTGAATTTTCCTGTCCGCTTCCATTCCGAATAGATGGTGATGATGTCGTTTAGATTATTCCGGTGCGGGGTGTCCTTCAGGCTATTGTCATGCCCGATATTATTGCTGATGGACATGAAGACGTGTCCCTGCTTGTCATCTTCCGTCACTTTCTTTTTGAGATGGATGGCAGACGTTTTAATGTTCGCCTTCGCCTTGAAAAAAGCATTGAACGGAAGCGAATGGACGCCTAGCAGAACGAAGTTTTTTAAAATCCAGTTCCGCACAGGCTGGCATGTTTCGCCATTCAAGATCGTATCGTCGAGGACAATGTGAATTTGTCCGCCTGGTTTCAAGAGCTTATAGTTTCTGAATAGGAACAAAATGTTGGATTTGATCTTTTTTTCATCCAGCGGCGATCCTTCTTCTGAATCATCACCGCTTGGTTCGGCCGGCACGCTCTCCATTGCTAATTGACGAATGATGCGTTCTTCATCCGGCTCATCGACGCTGTAAGACATGCTGAAAGGGGGATTGGTTAGAACCAGATCAAATTCGCCCTCTTTGATTGACGCAATATGATCTCTGACCTCATCCTTCTGTTCTGCCGTCATGTCGTCGCGAATCTGCGGGTCGTTATCAAGCCCATCGCCATGCACTATGTGACCGCCACCATCTCCATGCAGATACATATTGATACGTGCGACCCGGCTCACGCGCTCGTTCGCTTCTATCCCGTATAGCATTTCATCTTTGATATGAGTCTCCAGCGCCTTCTTGTCACATGGCCGCTGTTCGTTCTTGATGGCCGATACTTCAAAGGCCATTGCTTCGATCAGAAATCCTGCCGTGCCACAACATGAATCGACGATCTTGGGCGGCCTCAACACGTCAGGAAAATCCGTGAGGGCAATCCGCGTCATAAACTCGACAAGCGGACGCGGCGTGAAATACTGGCCCAAATCCTTTCCGCGTACCGCCTCGTTTAAGAAGACCTCGAACATGCGGCCGTTAAGGTCTTCGTCGATGGAACTAAGATCGATTCGTTCAAACCGCTTGATAAGCTCGCGGCATGTATCAGCGGTCAATTTTAACGGCTCGTTCGGCTCAAATATGCGCTTCTTGCCGCGCGGAATCTCGGCTTCAAGAGCATCCCGCAAAGCGAAAAAGAGAAGGTCGCGGACAGGATGTGGATGAGCAGCAAGGCCCGTCAACCATGGTGTTGTGAGGGGGAACAATGTTCCCGGCGCAACATTCCCGGCACGACGTTTTTTATCTTCCGTGATTTTCAGGAAGATGAATTTGCAAAATTCAAAGAACGCGTCCTGTGGTGCAAGCTTTTGCTTTTTCCAGATCAACTGATGCGCTTGGCTAAACAGCTTATTCAATTCATCCGGTGTCACTACATCAAACGCGAGCGCAGCGGATGGCGCGGTGTCCGCGTTCTGGTGTTTGATGTATGAGCGCAGCGCCGCCCATAACGGGGAACCGCTGACAAAATCGGTAAGGCGAAGAGTGAGAGTGGGAATCCCGCTGTCGTGACGATACAGTGATGTAATGTGACCGTTGCTAATCAGCAACCATTTAATGCGCTCGGCTTCTGTCTTCTCTCGATTAAAACTGAGCGCGTAACCGGCTGCCTGACCCCATGCCTCCGCGAGAGATTCTTTCGGTTTCTTGGCTTCAACAATCACGCGCGGAGCGTCTGTCGCCGCCTTTAGAATAAAATCAACTTGAACCTTCGTCTTGCGGACACCAGACGAGACGATCAGTGGCTCAATGTTCTTCTTTGGAATGATCGAATGGGGGGTAGCCTAAATTCTTGAACAGCGGCGCTAGGAGACGGGTTTCTACTTCCGCCTCTGAATGCAGATCGTGCGAATCGAGCTTGAATAATGCGCTGTAGGCCATTGCGCCTGATTAAAGGCACAATTCCAGAAATTTCACAAGCCTGCTGCTGAGTTTTTTAAGACGCCGCTTCCGACAAGAGCTTGCGCGGCGAGGGCGGCAGCTGGAGCCAGGGCTTTTCGAGCGAGGGCGCGCCGAAGAGATAGCCTTGCAGGAACTGGACGCCTTCGCGCCTCAAGAGCGCCGCCTCCTCGGGGGTCTCGACCCATTCGGCCACGGTGGCGAGGTTGAGGCCCTTGGCCAGGCCCACCAGGTGGCGCAGGAAAACCTGGTTCTCGGGATTGCTCGCCAGATGGCGCACG
>Ga0187818_10000075_pt1 | contig 26916 bp, 23 predicted proteins | sample NC_wetland_sal_i_14_FD_130581 | JGI IMG/M metagenome (GOLD analysis project Ga0187818, IMG submission 130581) | Wetland sediment microbial communities from Neuse River Estuary, North Carolina, USA - SO4_3 | ecosystem: Environmental > Aquatic > Freshwater > Wetlands > Sediment | place: USA... | reverse complement strand
CTCAACCCCGCATCGCTGGCCAGCTTTGCCGCTTTGTCGGTTGCCTCCCAGGTGAAGTCGGGGTCGCTGCGGCCGAAGTGACCGTAGGCCGCCGTCTTGCGATAGATCGGGCGGCGCAGGTTCAGCGATTCGATGATGGCGCGCGGCGTCAGCTGGAAATGGGCGCGGATCAAATCCGGGATGATCGCCGGATCGACCTTGGCCGTGCCAAAGGTCTCGACCAGCACGCTGACGGGATCAGCCACGCCGATGGCGTAAGCGAGTTGCACTTCGCAGCGATCGGCCAGGCCTGCGGCAACCACGTTCTTTGCGATATGGCGGGCCATGTAGGCGGCCGAGCGATCCACCTTGGTCGGATCTTTTCCGCTGAAAGCGCCGCCGCCGTGACGGCCCATGCCGCCGTAGGTGTCTACGATGATCTTGCGGCCGGTGAGGCCGGTGTCGCCCATGGGGCCTCCGATGACGAAGCGTCCCGTGGGATTGATGTGATAGTGGGTGTATTCGTCGAGCAGATGAGCCGGGATCACGGCCTGAATCACATGCTTGAGAATGCTGGCGCGAAGTTCGTCGTTGGCGACCGTCTCGGAATGCTGAGTCGAGATGACGACCGCGTCCACGCGCTGCACTTTTCCATTGGCATCATATTCGACTGTGACCTGCGATTTTCCGTCAGGGCGAAGAAAAGGAAGTATTCCATTCTTGCGGACCAGCGAAAGCTGCTGGGTGAGCTTGTGCGCCAGCGAGATGGGAGTCGGCATCAAATCCGCATTCTCGTTGACCGCATAGCCAAACATCATTCCCTGGTCGCCGGCGCCGCCGGTGTCCACGCCCATGGCGATGTCGCCGGACTGCTTGTTGATGCTGGAGATGACGGCGCAGGTGTTAGCGTCGAAACCGTAGAGGGCGTTGTCGTAGCCGATAGAGGCGACGGTGCCGCGAACGACACCCTGGAAATCAACATAGGCCTTGGTGGTGATTTCGCCGGCGATGACGACTAGGCCGGTGGCGGTGAGGGTTTCGCAGGCGACGCGGCTGAAGGCGTCGTCGGTGAGGCATGCGTCGAGAATGGCGTCGGAAATCTGGTCGGCGATCTTATCGGGATGGCCTTCGGTCACCGATTCGGAGGTGAATAAATAGCGGTTTTTGGATGCCAAGTTGTGTTGTCTCCTTAAATGTCGTTGCACGCTCAGTGCAGAAAAACTCCGGACTCAAGATCTGGGGGAACCAGATCTGGGGGAACCAGGGGAAATCCACGCGGCCCGCGACCGGGCGGCTGCTGCGAGGGCAAGTCCTCAAGAAAGGCTATCAGACCGGATAGGGGCATGCAACGGGTTTGGCCTGAGATGTCTGAGGATGAATTCAATAGCGGAATCGGGGAGGTGGATGGGAGGAATGGGCTGTTCAGTTGAGTCCGAGTGACGCCTTTCCCACGTCTCGCAAAAACGGCGAGACATGGGGCACCCCCGACGAACTTCTGATCCAGGGCCGTTAGCGATTCTGAACTGCGGCTGGAGCTGGCGGCACGACGCGCATGCCGGAGGCGTCAAAGACCAGGGTTTTGACCTCTGCTTCGGCGCCCTGGGCGGGCAGTTCGTGGCCGTTCCAGAGGAAGGTCACGCCCGCGGCGTTGCCGATCCGCAGCACGATCTCGCGGGCGGCGTGGATGGAGGTGTGGGCGGGCGCAATGAGAGTTTCGTGGAGGACTGCCTGTCCGTCAGCACTGACGGAGATCCATGAATTCTCCGAGGCGCGGATCGTAAGGTTCAGGGGCGCGGGCGCCGCGGCTGGCGCCTCCCCCTCGGCGGGCGGATTCGCGCTCTGATCCGGTTGTGTGGCGAGAACACCGTTCTCTTGATTGTTACTATCTGCTCCGGTCATGACGGCTGGCTTCACCTGCGCGGGAGTTAGGGGCCGGGCTGGCGAGGACGCGCCCAGACTTGTCAGTGATTTCGGCGTACTTGGCCGCGCCGCGACGGTTGTGGACGCGGCGTGCAGAGGCGGCGGAGCCGCTGTTGTCATCGCCACAGACGGGTTCGACGGTTGCGGAGCGGGCTGCGCCGCAGAGGTTACGGGCGGCGTCGCGGCGGACTGCGTATGCACGCTGCGGGAGTGGCGCTGCCACAACAGGAATCCCAGGACGATGACCAGTACAACCAGAGCCAGAATTCGCCACGGTATAGCGCGGTCGCCGCGGTCGAGATAATCGCGGCGACGGGGAGCGACGTGCTCCGCGCGGGGAAGTTGGAGTCCGGGCAGTTCCTCGGACTCGCGCGGCGGCGAGTTCATCTGCCGCCGGTCCGGAGCGCCGAACCGGCGTCTTTCGGGCGGCGACGTAGCGCTAGCTTGAGGGTCCCACACGTCCTGCGCGTCGAGTTGCGACTGACGCAGGCAGGCGAGGTAATCGATCACAGCCTGGTCGTCGTTGAGTCCGAGGTGTTTGGCGTAGGCGCGGATGAAGCCCTTGTTGAAGACGCCGCCGGGAAGTCGATCGAATTGTTCGTCCTCGATCGCCCGCAGCATGCGGGAACTGATCTTCGTGACGTTGGAAACGTCCTCGAGCGAGATGCCCTGCTTTTCGCGCTCTTTGCGGAATTTGTTGCCGAACTCGCCCACCCGGACTCCGCCGCGGCGAAGTGGCCTTCGCGCGCGCTTACGGAATCATCATAGGACAAGGCGGGCGAGGGCGCCACAATCGTCAGTGTGGGGCGGAAGTAACCAGCGCGTTGGACTTCGGACCTCGGACCTTGGGCCTCGGGCGTCAGACCTCGGACTTCGGACGGCAGCCCTCGGACCTCAGGAAAGACCAAGAGTCGCCGGCGAGGGCGGGCACCGGGTCGTTTGTTCGCCAACTTACTGGGTCTTCTTCTGCAGCGTGATGGTGAATTGTGCCTTGCAGGTGTTGGCGGGATCGTCGAAGGCCTCGCCGGCGCGGTCACCCTCGGAAGCGTGGAAGTAGAGGCCGTGTTTGATGCGATCGGGGAGCCCGATGACGCGGGCCTTGCCATCGGCGTTGGTGCCGACTTCGAGATCGATCCGGTGGGCGCTTGCGAAGCCATAGGCGATGTGGACCTTCACTTTCGCCGCGTAGACGGGCGCGCCCGTCGAGTCGGTAACCGTGAAGTCGGCGGAACAGGGTCCGACGCCGCCATCGATCACAGGGACCGCCTTGGCGTCGGGAACGGGCGTGGTGCTGGTTTGCGAGGCGGCGAGAGAACTGGCGAGGGAGATGAACGCCAGGGCGAGGAGCTTCCGAAGCAGTGGCGGCAGTGCCGTGGTAGTGTGAAAGCCTGGACTGTGAAAAACTGGACCACTGAGTTTGCTGGTATCGTTGTTCATAATCATTAGATTATGCCAACGGTCGGAGGGGCGGACAATTGTGCGCTCAACCGCTTCGGATAGCGGCGAATGGCGAACCGAACTGCGTCCCGGATGCTGGGTGGGCGACTGGACCCAGATAGACTGGGACCTGGACCAGCGCAGGCTCTTAAGCGATTGATGACGTTGGCGTTACGGGTTCCCGTTACCAACGTTCATTGCCCCTGTACCAAAGTGATGAATATAATTTTTGAACTACATCCATCCAGCGAGGGACAACGGAATACGCATGCCTGAGGCCGGCGCTCAATTGACTCGTCACAGTCAAGAACTGAAGATTTTTCACGATGTAGCCAAGGCGCTCACGTCGTCGCTGGACCTCGACTCCATTCTGCAGACCATCATGGAAAAAATGGCGGAATATTTCCGTCCGGACACGTGGTCGCTGCTGATGGTGGACGAAGAGCACGACGAACTCTACTTCGCCATTGCGGTAGGGGAGGCTGCGGAAGCGCTGAAGAACGTCCGGCTGAAAATGGGAGAGGGCATTGCGGGCTGGGCCGCGAAACACGGCGAGCAGTTGATTGTGCCGGACGTAGATGCGGACCCGCGGTTTGCCCGGCGCATTGACGAATCCACCAAGTGGGAAACGCGGTCGGTGATCTGCATGCCGCTGCGTTCCAAGCTGCGAGTGCTGGGAGTGATTCAACTGGTCAACGTGGACATGTCGCAATTCCGGGAGCCAGAGCTGTTCTTTCTGCAATCGTTGTCCGACTATGCGGCCATCGCCATCGAGAACGCGCGCTGGGTGGAGAAGATTCAGGAACTGACCATTACCGACGATTGCACCGGACTTTACAACGCGCGGCATCTCTACAAGACACTGGACACCGAGGTGTACCGCTCGTCGCGGTTCGGATATGAGTTCAGCGTGCTGTTCATTGACCTGGATCACTTCAAGGCGGTTAACGATACCTACGGGCACCTGATTGGAAGCAAGCTGCTCGAGGAAATTGGATATCTGATCAAGGCGCAGCTGCGGCTGATTGATTTTGCCTTCCGCTACGGGGGCGACGAATTTGTGGTGCTGCTGCCGCAAACGGGCAAGGATCAGGCGCTGGTCGTAGCCAAGCGCTTGCGCGACGCGCTTCGCGCCAGCAGCTTTTGCCGCGCCGAAGGATTGAATCTGAACGTCCGCGCCTCGATCGGTCTGGCCACGTTCCCGCACGACGCGCGCACGGCACACGACGTGATCCGGCAGGCGGACGGGATGATGTACATGGTGAAGAACACGACCCGCGACAATATTGGGATCGCGCAGCGCGGCGTGCTGAAGTAGCGGACGGCGGACCTCGGACCTCAGACTTCAGACCTCGGAACTCAGCCTTCAGAACTCAGACTTCAGGCTTCTGACCTCAGACCTCACCATTCTTAAGTTGTCTTTCTCAGAACTGGTTTCACAAATAGGTTTTGGGTAGGGCCCGGCTTCAGCCTGGCCGCCAAGGACCGCATAAACGCTGGTGCTTTAGCCCCTGGGGGCTTGGCACTCGCCACACACAAGAACACTTGCGAAACCGCCCTAGTTGTCCTTGTTGGCCGCTGGCGGCGGAGCGGCGCTCTTCCCTTCCGGTTTCCAGGGATTGGGATTGGCGACGGCTTTTGGGTTCACGCCGAAATCCCAAACGTCGAGATTCATTCCTTCCGCGCCCACCATCTCAACCAGGGCGTATTCTCCGGGAGCGAGACTGGAGGTGGGTGTGAGTTTGAGCCAGCCTCCCGTGATGCCGGTGATGGTGGTGGGGACAAAGTGCTGCTCCTGGCTGATCTTACCAGTGACCGCGCGCTTCACGTCGCCGAGGATGCGCTTGCCACCCTTAACTTCAGCATGGATGATGCGGAAGCGGCCGAACGGCACCATGGCTTGCTCCGGTTGCTGCGGCTGCTGGGTCTGTCCCGCACTCTGGGCAGGGCGTGAAGCGCCGGGCTGATCGGGTTGGCCGGGGATCGGTTCCACATTGATGTAGAGCGAAGGGACGTCCACGTGAGACTGCACTTTGGCGTGAGCGCCCTCGAGTTCAATGGTCTGCTTGAGGCTGGCGATCGGGTTGAAGACCTTGGCCTTGGTGTTGGCGAGATCGCCGGCCGTCTGCTGAAGCTCCACCAGCTGGGGCTCGGTCTGAAACGTATCGAGAAGAAACACGCCCGAGTCTTCCGGGAGGCGAAGTCCGGGGGCGACCTGCGGCTGGGCCGCTTCTTCGCGAGCGAGCTCGCGGTCGAGTTCCTTGTCGAACTCCACGGCTTCGGGGGCAGAGGCGCTGGCCGCGCGCTCTTTTTCGTACTTGTCGGTGGCGGGCCAGTCCACCAGCGAGGAGGGCAGTTCCTCCCACTCATCGCGCTCGGTGCTGAAATAGCGGACGCGGTCGCCCTTGACTTCATATTTGGTGACGATCTGATAAGAGCCGTCCTTGAGGATGAGGCGGCGGGAGGTGTCCTGGGCGAGGGAGCACCGGGGCAGCGCAATCAGGGCGGCCAGCAGCGTGACTGCCAGCAGCGCGAGCCGGGAGAATCCTGACCGCGAGGGTGGTTGAGGTTGCCGGGACATGATCTTCTCGTCCAATTATCGTCCGGGTGGAACGAAGAGTCGAATGATAAGACGCCTGATCACAGTTGTAGGGTTGTAGTATGCTGTTGCTCGGACAAATGTGATCGCCCTGGAAATGAAACGCAAGCCAACTCTCTCGCTCGGATTATCTCTTCTGTTGTGGACGGCTGCGGCCCTGGGCCAGACGCAGGACACGCCGGTCCCGGCCTCTGAAAACCAGCGCTACTCCGTCCAGGGACAGGGCACTCCTGTTTCCTATGCTTCGGTGACGGAGTTGAACGGGCTGCTGGCGCAACTGGACACGACCTCGAAGAACACGCAGGCTGATCTGGTGAAGCTGCGCATCGAGCGCTGGAAGACCGACAACTCCTCCAAGAAGCAGACGCTCGGCCAGGTGGATTCGATTCAGCGGAACCTGCAGGGCGCGCTGCCGGCGATCATGGCGCAGCTGAAGTCCGCGCCCGAGGATCTTCCGGCGACCTTCAAGCTGTACCGAAATCTGGATGCGCTTTATGACGTGCTGGGCAGCGTAGTGGAGTCCGCGGGGGCGTTCGGGTCAAAGAACGAGTATCAGACGCTCTCCAACGATTTGACCGGGTTTGAGGACACGCGCAAGCAGATGGCGCAGCGGATTGAGAATTTGTCGTCGGCAAAAGAGGCCGAGATTGTGCGGCTGCGTACCGATTTGAAGACGGCACAGGCAGCCGTTCCGTCCACGCCGCCGAAGAAGACTGTGGTGGACGACAATCAGCCGAAGCCGGCGGTGAAGCCGCCGCTGAAGAAGAAACCCGCCACGAAACCCGCGACCGCGCCGGCGAAGCCTTCGGCAGGGCAGACACAGACGCCGCCTGCACAGCCAGCGCCAGCGGCGCCCAAGCCGCAGTAGCGGACCTCAGACCCCGACCTCAGACCTCGGACCTCAGATCTCTGGAAACCTTCGCTGTCTTGGCTCGCCGACATCCGGCCTGCTGTCGTCAGCTCTCGAATCTGGTAATCTTCCCACCGCATCTAGATGTCACCTGATTGCTTCGCGGTCCGAAGTCTGACGTCCGAGGTCTGAAGTCTGAGGTCTGAGGTCCGAAGTCCGAGGTCCGGTGTTCGAGGTCTGGTTTTCATGAATCCGCGCGGAAGCGTCGTCGCAGTGCTGCTGGGGCTGGCCATCCTCTGGGTGGTGTTCCTTGATGCGTTTGAAACCGTGGTCCTGCCGCGGCGGGTTACGCGGCACTTCAAGCTGACGGCGTGGTTTTACCGGCAAACGTGGATTCCCTGGCGCCGGATTGCGAGCCACATCAAGACGACTTCGCGGCAGCAGAATTTTCTGGGATATTTCGGGCCGCTGTCGCTGATTCTGCTGCTGGGCTTCTGGGCCGCGGGGCTGATCTTCGGCTTTGCCCTGATCCAGTACGGCATCGGCGGTCACGAGCAACTCGGCGGAGAGCCGCTCTCCTTCGGCAAGATCATTTACCACAGCGGCGAGACTTTTTTCACCCTGGGTTACGGCGACATCGTGCCAACTTCGGGCGCGGCGCGGGCGCTCTCCGTGATCGAAGCGGGAATGGGATTCGCCTTCCTGGGGGTGGTGATCGGCTACATTCCGGTGGTGTATTCCTCGTTTTCGCGGCGCGAGATTCAAATCTCCATGCTCGACGCACGCGCCGGTTCGCCTCCCTCGGCGGCAGAGCTGCTGGTGCGGTTGGCGGGGCGATCGGATGATCCGGGAGTGGACCAGAGAGTTCTGGATGAAGTGCTGCGAGGCTGGGAGCGGTGGGCGGCGGAACTGCTGGAGAGCCAGATTTCATATCCGGTGCTGAGTTTCTTTCGCTCGCAGCACAGCAACCAGTCGTGGCTGGGCGCGCTGACGACCATGCTGGACGTGACGTCGCTGGTGATGACGGGAATTGAAGGCGTTCATCCGGGGCAGGCGAAGCTGACGTTTGCCATGGCGCGCCATGCGGCGGTGGATCTGGCGCAGGTGGTGAATGCGCGGCACGACCCTGCGGCGGGCGACCGGCTGCCGGAGACGGAGTTCCAGGCGCTGTTGGAGGCGCTGGCGGCAGCGGGGCTGCGGCTGCGAAGCGACGAATATGCCCGGGAAAAACTCGTGAAACTGCGTGCGATGTATGAACCGTATGTGCACTCGACCGCCCGGAATCTGATGCTGACCCTGCCGCCGTGGAGGTATGCGGAGAAGATGCGCGACAACTGGCAGGCAGGGCCGTGGGATCGCCTGATTCAGGCGCGCGGGCTCGCCATCCTCGGGCAAAAGCCGGCAAGCCCGCAGGTAGAGGACCACTTCTGAGCGAGTGGTGAGCCGGGACCTGCGTCCGGCCCATTCGAAAAGCTCAGCGAGGTTCTGAAGGGCCGCTCTTCCACGTTGCGTGCTAACATCCTTCCTTCCGGATTCTCATCCATGAAACACACTGGCGAAAACGTGGTGCGCATTGAGGCGCAGGCGCTGCGGGCGTTGGCCGATCGCATTGCCGGCCCGATGGCGCCGGCGTTCCAGCGCGCCGTGGACCTGATGTTTTGCTGTGCCGGGCGCGTGGTGGTCACAGGCATGGGCAAGAGCGGGCTGATCGCGCGCAAGATTGCGGCGACGCTCAGTTCGACGGGGACTCCTGCATTGTACCTGCATCCCGTCGAGGCCCTGCACGGCGATCTGGGGATGGTAGTACGGGGCGATGTGGTGCTGGCCCTTTCGGCGAGCGGAGAAACAGAAGAGATTCTGCAACTGCTGGCAACGATCAAGCGGCTGCAAGTGCCGCTGATCACCATGACCGGGGATGAGATTTGCGGGGCCAGTGTGGCGCGGGCGCTCCCTTCGACAAGCTCAGGGCAGGCTCCGCCCGCAACTGCCGGGAGGAACTCAAAGCCCAGGTCAAAAGCAGCGGACAAAGCCCGCTCTGAGCTTGCCGAAGGGAGTGTCCGCTCCACACGGGAAATCTCAACCCTGGCATCCGCGGCGGATGTGGCCCTGGATTGTTCCGTGGCGCAGGAGGCGTGCTCGCTGGGCCTCGCGCCGACGGCTTCGACGACGACCATGCTGGCCCTGGGGGACGCGCTGGCGGTGACGTTAAGCGAACGCCGCGGATTCAAGGAAGAGGATTTTGCCAATCTGCACCCAGGCGGGAAACTGGGGAAGAGACTGGCTCGGGTGGAGTCGTTGATGCACACCGGTGAGGCGCTGCCGCGTGTGACTCCGCAGACCAAGATGCCGGACGTGATCTATGAAATGTCGCACAAGAAGTTAGGCGTGACGGCGGTGGTGGAAGGCAAGAGACTGGTGGGGATCATCAGTGATGGGGACTTGCGGCGGTTGCTCGAGAAGCGCGGGAAGGACGTGATGGACCTGACAGCGGGCGAGGCCATGACGCGTGATCCGAAGACGATTGCGAAGGACGAATTTGCCGCGACGGCCTTGGCCCTGATGGAAGAGAAGAAGATCACCTCGCTGATGGTGGTGGACGGAAGCAGGAGGCTGGAAGGAATTGTGCATTTGCACGATTTGTGGAGCACGGAACTCGTCTAGCAAAGCAATTGTGTAATTTGGTAATTGTGTAATTAGGAGACCGGCACGCGCCGGTCGGTTTTCAATTACACAATTACTCAATTACTCAATCGAGGGTTTCCATGTATCACTACGATCCCAATACGGCGCTGGAAGAATTGACGGAAGATGCAACCCTGCCCAATCCGGTGCATGTGCGCGACATGATTCTGCGCCAGCGGCTGTCGGCGGATAAGTCGCTGGAACTGAACCGGCTGTTTGTCGAATATCAGAAATTTTTCGGCGAGGCCCAGAAGCTGGGGAAAGAGATTCTGAAGCAACTGGCTTCTTGACGGCGGAGTCATCTGCCAGCCAGAAAGTCGAGCAACTCTTCCCGGCTGAATCCTGCCTCCCTCAATAATGACATGAGCGTTCCTTTGGGCAGGTCGCGATTGTGGGTGGGAACGACCGCGCGGCGACGAGCCCGAGATTTCCGTAAGCGCTACTGCTCTGTCGTAAAACAACTAATTCCCCCTCCGAAATCGGCGGGTGCCCGTAGTTCGGTACTCGCAACTCGTGACACGAGACTCGGGACCCACACACTACGCATCGTTGGTCAGAGCTCTTTATTCCTACATTGCGGGAGGCGCCGGCGGATGCCGAAGTAACTAGTTACAACTTCTGGTGCGGGCGGGCTACATCCGGTAACTAGCGGCTTGGTACGGGATACGGCTCGCCAATTACCGAGTCGAAGCGCAGCTAAAAGACTGTCTTTTTGAGGCCGCAGCAACTGAGGAAAGTCTTGGCGATTGAGACTGTTTCTTCGAGCAGGGAAGGAATCTCCTCGGGGGGCGCGGTGGCATCGGAGCGGTAGAAAACCAGCGTGTGGCCGTCTCCTTCAGTGTGCCATTTCTTGTCAGCGGGCAGGCCCTCCAGGAACGTGAGTAATGCGGGTGTGAAGAGCTCTCGCACTTTCTCCTTGTCTTCTCCCCGCAGCAAATATCGTTGGGAGAACTCCGGGTGGGAGTCGAAATCGATGTCCTTGTGGGTGAAGGCGTCGCTGATTCGCTCCACAAAGTTTTCCGGCCGCATCTCGAAAACCGGCAGCCATAAGTCAACTGTGAAGGCGAAGACCGTCTGGGACCAGGTGTGGCTGCTTTTCCCTCCGCCGGTCGTGAACCAGTAATCGAAGACGCTGGTTGGGAATCCGGCGAAGTTTCCGGTCATTATATTCTTGAAGCGTTGGCTGTGCCCTCGGTGGAATAACGCGGTTTGAAGTCTTGGAGCACACGTGGGGTCGCCCCAGGCTGTTCCCTCGAAATTGAACCCCATCGTCTGCGCGAGCGCGGCCAGAGCGGCTGTTCGCTTCTTCTGCTGAATTCTGCTGGCGATGAAGATAACGATGAAAGCCACGACCAAGGCTCCAAAGAGCCAAGGAAACAGAGCGTCAAATCCGCGCATGCGGGACCTCTAATGAAGAAGCCGAATCTTATCGCGGATGAAGAGGCGGATCAACCGTGATCGAACCTTCCGCCGAGTGGTGGCGGCTTTCGTTTACAATAATCAATTCTCCCGCGAGACCGATGAGCGCCGTTTGCTTTGTGCTCGTGACTCGGAACTCGCCACTCGGGACTTGGTACTCAAAATTATGCATCGTTGGTCAGAACTGTTTATTCCCACATTGCGCGAGGCGCCGGCGGATGCCGAAGTCGCTTCCCATAAGTTTCTCGTCCGGGCGGGCTACATCCGCCAGCTCGCAGCCGGGATCTACTCCTATCTTTTTCTCGGCAACCGGTCGTTCAACAAGATTGTGGCCATCGTTCGCCAGGAGATGGACCGCATCGGGCAGGAATTTTATTTGCCGGCGCTGCATCCGCGGGAAATTTGGGAGGCCAGCGGGCGCTGGGGGCTGATGGGCGACAACCTGTTTCGCCTGAAAGACCGCAAGGGCGGCGACATGTGCCTGGGCATGACCGAAGAAGAGGTCATGACTTCCATTGCCCTGAAAGAGCTGCGCAGCTACAAGCAATTGCCTCAGATCTGGTATCAGATTGCGCCGAAGTTTCGCGACGAGCCGCGGCCGAAGTCCGGGCTGCTGCGAGTGCGGCAGTTCATGATGAAAGATTCCTACTCGTTCGACATGGACGCAGCGGGGCTCGATGTGTCGTATCGCAAACATTACGACGCCTATTGCCGCATCTTTGACCGCTGCGGATTGAAGTACATGGTCGTCGAGGCCGACTCGGGGGCGATGGGCGGGAAGGAATCGCACGAGTTCATGGTGCGAACGCCGGCCGGAGAAGATCAGATTGTGAGCTGCGAGGGCTGCAATTACGCCGCAAACCTCGAGAAAGCGACGTCGAAGCTGGAGCCTGTAGCGGATTTGAAGCCAGAGGGCGACGGGAAGCCGCTGCTGGTGCACACTCCGGGCCAGAAGACGATTGAAGATGTCGCGCGGTTTCTGGGAGTGTCGCCGAAGAACAAGATCAAGACGCTGGCGCTGATGACGGATGAGCCGAAATCGAACGCGAAAGAGGCGGCCGGGAAGACCAAGTCGCGGGCGATTGTGGTGCTGATGCGCGGCGATCATCAACTGAACGAGGCCAAGCTCAATGCCACCGTGGCTGTGGCTACGCGGCCGATGGAAGAGACTGAGATCGAGCGGCTGTTCAATTCGCCGGCCGGATATCTGGGGCCGATCGGGATTGAGTGGGCGAAGGATTTGAAGGATGTGGAGCGTCCAGTGCTGCTGGTGGATAAGTCGCTCGAAGGGCGCACGAATCTGATTGGGGGCGCGAATAAGAAGTACTATCACCTGAAGAACCTGACGCCGGCGAAAGATTTCCAACCGACGGCGTATGCCGATCTGCGATCGGTGACCGCTGGGGAAGCGTGTCCGATTTGCGGCAAGGCGCTGCGGATTGATACTGCGGTCGAGGTCGGCCACATCTTCAAGCTGGGTTACCGCTACTCGGAGTCCATGGGCGCTCGGGTTCTAGATAAGAACGGCAAGGAAGTGACGCCGATCATGGGCAGTTATGGCATTGGGATTGAACGGATCCTGACGGCGGCAGTGGAGCAGGGAAACGACGAGAATGGCTTCTGGCTGCCGACAGCGATTGCGCCATTTGAGGTGGTCGTGGCTGCGGTCAACGTGAAAGATGAGGGCGTGAAATCGGCGGCCGAAGACATTGCCCGGCGCCTGGAGGGGGCGGGATTCGATGTGATCCTGGATGACCGGGATGAGCGGCCCGGGGTCAAGTTCAAGGATGCAGATTTGGTCGGTATCCCCTTTAGAATCAATGTGGGAAAGAAGGTTACCGAAGGTACCGTGGAGGTCGTTCAGCGCTCGACTCTCGAAAGACACGATGTTAGGATCACGGCGGTAGTCGAATATTTTCAGGGATTGCTCGGGCGGTCGGGATAAGCGGTTCCCGGTCTTGGTTAAGCCCCGGGCAACGGATTGTGGGACATGGGAACAGTAAAAGCTATTGCCGGGTTTCTTGCCATCGTGTTAGTCATCTACGCCGGGTTTCAGATCATTCCGCCGGAGCTGACCAACTATTCCTTTACGGACGATTTGAAGAATATTGCGATGGTGGGAGGCTCTAACCCTCACCAGACAGACCAGGATCTGGTGGAACAGGTGATGAAGAAGGCGCGGGAGCACGACATTCCGCTGACCCCTGAGCATGTGACGGTGCAGCGCATCGGATCGCCGGGAGCGCCGGCAGTGTACGTGGCGGTCGATTACAGCGTTCCAGTGAACCTTCCGGGATATTCCTTTACCCTGCATTTCACTCCTTCCAGCGGGAACAAAGGTTTCTAGCGCCGGACGGAACTTTGGCCGGCACGGTTCGGATTCTCGCCGGAATATCGCCTTGGGCAAAGTCAAAGTCATCGTGGTTTTAGCTCTTCTCGCCTTGCTCGCAAGCACGGGGTGGCAAATCGGTGCTTGCGAAATCGCCAACCTCGAACTGCAGGACGATCTGAAGGATATAGCCTCGCTCAACAGCTGGCGAATCGGGCTGGCGGCTCCGAAGTCCGATGACGACCTGCGCGAGGCAGTCATCAGCAAGGCTCGGGAGCACGGCATTGTGCTTGCCCCCCGCCAAGTCACTGTACGGAGTTCAGGAAGCAGCGAGGCTCCGGTGGTCTACCTGGCGGTGGACTACAAAGCTCATATCGCCCTGCCCGGCTACAGGCTGACGATTCGCTTCAAGCCAACGGGCGGAATCCGACGGTAGCGCTGGTTCAGGGTCGCCTTCTTGGGCTGGCACGGAGTTGGCCACATGGGCCGCACGCGATCCTCACCGGTAATCGTTCTGGAGGTTACTGTTGGGCCAATCCTATCGGTCCTTAGAAAGTCCTAACGATTATAGTTTTCAATGGGTTGGCATGAATTACTCCGGTGGTTCTACTCCCTTCGGAGAGATTGCCGCGGCACCTTCCACCGCCTATAATCGTCCTACTCTGGTTAAGGATTCTCCGTCAGGTTCCGGGTAGAACAATTCGGGAGGGTAAGATTTTGCTCGAAAGCTCCCTCCCAGCGAAGGATTGGTGAAGGAAAACGCCCGGATATGCGAAAGCGCCTGCAAATCGCATTGATGCTGACGGCCATGACGGCAACCGCGACCTCCCTGGCTCTACTCGGCAATCCAGCCCGCGTGTGGGCGGCCGAAGGCGACAACACCGCGCAAGTGATCACCACCACGGATGAGCACGGGCGCAAGGTTTACGTGAACGAAACTGTGGCAGCGCCCCGCCCGGCGCCAGCGGCGCAGCCCAAGCGATCCACCTGGATGTATTGGAGCACCAAGGAAAACCGCTGGAAGCCGGTGCCGTCGGCGAATACCGCCTCGATGCAAGCGGCGCGCTCGGCGGCGGCAGAAATCAGCCAGTACTTTGTGCGCGAATCGTCGAAGTCGGCGAATGCGCGCATCATGGCCGCCAATTCCCATGGCCATCTGGCTTCGCAAGAAGAGGTTGACGCGGCCATCGCGATGGCGGCGGCACGGCATAACGTGGATCCCAACCTGGTGCGCGCCGTGGTCAAAGTGGAGTCCAACTACAACGCCAACGCGGTTTCGCGCAAGGGCGCGATGGGATTGATGCAGTTGATGCCTTCGACAGCCCGGATGTTGAAGGTGAAGAACCCGTTTGATCCGGCGCAAAACGTGGATGCCGGAGTGCGGCATCTCAAGTCTCTTCTGGAAAGCTACGGCGGCGACGTGAAATTGACCCTGGCCGCTTATAACGCAGGTGAAGGCGCAGTGGCGCGGAGCGCGGGCGTTCCCCGCATTGCGGAGACCCAGGACTACGTGCGGAGAATCACGAACCTGTATTACGGAGGGTTCGATTTTGCTTCCCACGGGGCTTCCCATGATCCCGTGCGCGTGCAACGGGATGCGCGGGGCGTACTTTATATCAGCAACACGGATTGAGTTCCGAGCATCTGTTTTAGCAGTCTCTCAGGTACCACGGGCAGTTCAACCGCAACGGCAGTAAGGAAGCGAGCCAAGCGCGATTGGTGCGCGGCTCACCCAGGTCCTTCGACGGGCACGAAGCGCCCGCCCCAGGATGACAAACGGGCCGACGACTTTGCAGACCAGATCAAGCCAGCGCGGCTTGCGCTGGGGAGCGCTGCTGTTGCTGGTGGCGCTTTCCGGATTGCCGGCCCATGCCCGCGCTCATCACAGTGAATCGTGGGCCCGCGAGCGCTTTGCCACGGCCGAGCGCATGCGGGAAGCGCTCAACGGGCGCCCTCCGGCGGACCGCACGCGGCGCGATTACCAGCGCGTGCTCACCGCCTATCGCAATGTCTATTATGGAGGACCAACCTCCACCAAAGCCGATCCCAGCGTGGTCGCGGTCGCCGAAACGCTGGTTGAAATGGGACGCCGCTTCGACGACAACAAGATTCTCAACGAGGCCATCGCCCAGTACAGGTTTCTGCGCCGCGAGTATCCCGGCAGCAAATACCGTTGCGACGCTCTGTTCACGATCGGCGAGATTTACAAGGACGATCTCAACGATCCGGAGCAAGCGCGAGCTGTGTTTGAAGAGTTCCTGCACCGCTATCCCCACAACCGGCTGGTAGAAGACGCCCAGCAGGCGATCGTCGAACTGGACCGGCAAGCCGAGGCGGACAAAAAGGCTGAGGCTGAGAAGAAGACCGAAAAGGAAACAGCCGGGAACAGTGTGAGCCGCAAGGATTCTGACGAGGACGCGGATGCCCAGAGCAACGGGCAGGAAGCGTCCGAGCATTCCTCCGATCACCATTCCGGGCGCTTGCCGCGGGTGACGGGAATCCGGCACTGGTCCACGCCCGACTACACGCGCGTCGCGATTGATCTGGAAAGCGAGGTGAAGTTTGCTTCGCAGCGCATCGCCCATCCCGACCGCATCTTCTTCGACCTGCGCGACACCAAGCTGGCTTCAACCCTGGTGGGCAAGAGCTTCGACGTGGATGACGGCTTCCTGAAGAAGATTCGTGTAGCGCAGTTTCAGCCCGGGCGCACGCGCGTGGTGCTGGAGGTGGATGATCTCTCGGACTACGACGCGTTTTTGCTGCCCAATCCCTACCGGCTGATCGTGGATATTCATGGCAAGGACGTCCACGGCAAAACGGCGCGGGCGAAGCTGGCCAAGGACGCGGCGACCGCGGACGTTGAAGCGGCACCCAAGGCAGGCGCGAAGAACGATGCGCCAACGTCAGACGAAAAAGCCGATGCGCGAGTGCCGGGCAAGGCTAAGGCTGACGAAAACCAGAGCGACGACTCAGACGCGGCCGCTACGAGTGATGGCGAATCCACAGTGGCGGCTGAAACCGGAACCAAGCCGCTTCACGCCGCGGTAAAGCCCTCCACCCCGGCAAAGGCTACCAGCGGACACCGGCGCTGTGCCAACCAAGATCCGTCGACGCCTTGCCCCGCCGTTCATTCCGCCGTAGATCCCAAGACGGGCGTGAAGAAAGTCATCGTGGAAGCCGACGATGATTCTCCTCCAGTGCAGGTGGCGAAGCTTGAGGCTCCAACGAAGCACGATATCCCACCGGCGGCCGATACGCGCAAGGTGGATCACTCGGAGCCTGACTCCGCCGCCTCGGACGCAAAGCCGACAACCGATTTGGCCCCATCGGGCCATACCAAGGGCGAGACCTCGTCGCGCTTGACCGGCAACCGCAGCCTGTCCGATCGGGATGTGCATGAAGCAAAACCCACGGCCAGAGGGGATCGCTCGCTGATTCGGGCGCTGGGGCTGAAGATCGGCAAAATCGTGATTGATCCCGGGCACGGAGGCCACGATACAGGAACGATCGGGCCGAATGGCCTGGAAGAGAAGGATCTGGTGCTCGACGTGGGCCGGCGCCTGGGCAAGTTGCTGGAGGCGCGCCTGGGAGCGGAAGTCGTCTACACACGCAAGGACGACACGTTTATTCCTCTGGAAACGCGCACGGCGATCGCCAACCAGCAGCGTGCCGATCTGTTTGTTTCGATACATGCCAACTCGAGCGATGATCCGGAGGCGCGCGGGGTCGAGACCTACTATCTGAATTTCACCTCATCGCCGGAAGCGCTGGAAGTGGCGGCGCGCGAGAATGCGGTTTCGCAGAAATCCATCTACGAACTGCAGGACCTGGTAAAGAAGATCGCGCTGAAAGAGAAGATCGAAGAATCGCGGGAATTCGCCGGAGACGTACAGCAGTCGCTGCACAGCGGTCTGGCCGCGAAGAGTCCCGGCATCCGCAACCGCGGGGTGAAGAAGGCGCCGTTTATCGTGCTCATCGGCGCCAATATGCCGTCGATTCTGGCGGAGATCTCCTTTGTCTCGAATCCCGGCGACGAGCGCCGGCTTGAGACCAGCGAATACCGCCAGCGCATTGCCGAATCGCTCTACCGCGGCATCGCCAAATACGTGAATGGATTGAGCGGGGTGAAAGTCGCGAGCAAGATGGATAAACCCGCGGGCCAGTGAGCGGCTTCTCGACGACTGCGCCAAGCGGACGAGATTAGGAACAGTCGAAGGGTGTATTGGCTGCGGCTAGTGGCCCCGCGCACAGCGATTTGTTTTGAAATCGGAGAACGCAGTGCTCTCGAGAATCGTACTGTCGCCCAGTGGGGACCACACGGCAGAGTTTCTGTACGCGGGCGAGATCCGCTTTGGCCCGGCCTACTACATGGTGAAACTCGACGGGCGGCTCCTCCGGAAACACCTGTTCGAAAAGCGTTACTTCGGCGAGGCTAGCCTATGGTCGGCGGACTCTCGCTACCTAGCCCTCTCAGAATGGCGAAGTTTTGCGGAAGGACGCGGCCCGGACACGCAGTTGGTTGTTATCGACATTCCGGCGCACCACGATTTCACTGTCGCCCGTGTGCGCGGCGGCTTCGGGGAGCCAGTGCGGTTCGAGGGGCAGACGCTTGTCTATACAAGGACTTCGTACGACAAGCAGGTGCGAGCCCACGTTGAGAGCTGCATTGTCGATCTGGCAGCCTTGCGTCACCGGCGCAAAGTGGCAGGGCCGTTGCGAGCTACTGTGGTTGCGCTCGTCGCTGTTCTACTGGCGCTAATCGTCTCCTACGAGACTTTTCTTTGGGCATTAGTAAAATACTGGGAAAGGCAGCACGATGGCCGCAGGATGAAGTTCATCTTCTGGGCTGACGAACGCGCCTTGCCATTTGCGCTTCTGGTCTGCGCCGTCGTGTTCTTCTTCACGTTCAGGTGCATCCAACAGCAGCGTAAGTCGTAGCTGTCGAAACCTCCCGATTTCGTTCACTGACCCTGGCTGTGAACTGTGGTTCGGGTTCGAAGAATGTCAGGCGGAGACGCGAACCATTTCCGCCGCCCTACTGCGACTGTTGGAACTCCATGTTTTCATCCACCGAAAGCCGGGCGGGAGTACCGGAGCCGTCGTCGGCGCCGGTGCGAGTAGCGACTACGTGAAAGCCACCTGAACTGGTGTCGACTTCGTAGGTGTAGGGCGGACGCTGGCGGGCAACGGTAACCGAGCGCGACGAGATCAGTTCGTCGAGGGAGGCGTATTTCCCTTCGCTGGCGAAGTAGCCTCGCTCAGCCTGGGCGATAACCATCAGATCGCTGCGCACGCCCGTGATGTTGATGGCTGCCTTGGGGCTATTGGCGCCGGCGGCGGACGAGGAACTCTGCGCCTGCCGGGAATAGATGTACATGCCGGCGGCCAGCACGATGACGAGGCTGAGAAAACCGAAAAGGCGGCTCATGGTTCCTCCCGACTCCAGCTATGGTAATTCCATCGCCAAATCAGGCGGATCACAAGTAACCGGAGGGCAGGGACCTGCCGATGCGGAGTTCCTAGAAAGCCCCGAGAAATTTCCGGGAAGGTGGATTTGCGGAGTTTCGGCACGCGGGACGGCAGTGGATGACTGTCGCCACGAGTGATGGAGGTTACCCGATTTCCGCTTACTGGATCGCGCTTCCGGCCTGCGAGAAAATGCCGTTTGCGTTCGATCCAATGAGCCGGACCGAACCGACCACAATGACGAGGATAACGGCCAGCATCACCGAATACTCGGCGATGTCCTGACCTTGCTCGTCGGACCAGAGATGATGCAATAAATCACGCATAAGCTTTCCTTAGCTTCTAAGCAATTCCTGAGGCGCTTGAAATTACTGGCGCCGGGGCTACTTGAACCTTGCACTCCGCAGAGTTGAGCCACAAGGCGTCTCCGTCCTGCATAAGAGCCTGCAGCCCGACCTGATATTCCGAGGTTCCCTTCATCTTCTTGGTCCAGACCACGCGACACTGCATTTTGCGCTGCCGGTAAAAGACGGTTACCTCATCGAACACATTCAACTCGCGCCGCACCGCGCCCAGTCGCAACCCAGCCGAAGTAACGTCGAGGGTGTGGGCGAGTTCCTCGAAAGGAGCGCCCGATCTGTCGTTGCCCTTGACTCGTACCGGGAGCACCGCCTTGGTCCGGCTACCGCTACGCTGTTTGTTATTCACAGTGGCTGATCCCATCTGGCACCCACAACCAGTCTGCTCCCTTACGGGCGGGCTGGGAATGGCTCTGACGTGTAGGTCACGGCCGTAACCTCTCTCCCGAAACACCTGCCAGATCAGGCGGTTGCAGGCCTATGGAAACTTTTCCCTGCCGCCTGTGGTCTAATGGTGACAGGAGTGTGCTGGGCCAGGGACTTTAAGGACTTGAGGATGAACATCTCCCGTTTTGTTGCCGGAATCGCCGTGTTTCTTGGCCTTTTCATAGGCACAGTTTGGGCCGCGGGTACGCCAGCCGCGGCGGCGCCCGCAAGGGTCCCAGCCCTGCTGCCGGCCGAGTTTGGGGGATGGCAGATGCAGGGCTCTGCCGCAACCAGCGAGGACCCCGCCACCGCCGATCCCGTCAATGCCGCCGTCCTCAGGGAATACCGCTTCACCGACTTCGCGTCTTCTACCTACAAGCGTGACGATGGCCGCACGTTGAAGATCCGCGCGGCGCGCTTTGCCGACGCCTCGGGAGCCTTCGGGGCGTACACGTTTTATCTGCAGCCTGAGATGGCGAAAGAACAGATCGGCGATCAAGGCGCATCGCTGGGTGAGCGCGTTCTGTTTTATCGCGGGCATGTGCTGGTAGATGCGTTGTTCAGCAAAGAGTCAGCCATGTCGGGAGCGGAGTTGCGCGAGCTGGCCGGAGATCTGCCGCGTCCCGCGGGAAACGCCGGCAACCTGCCGAGTTTTATCCAGTACATGCCACCTCGCGGCTACGTTACCAATACGCAGAAGTACGTCATGGGACCGGAAGCGCTGGCGGCGCTGGCGGCACCGGTTTCCACCGATCTGGTGGATTTCGGTACGAGTGCGGAAGTCACTCTGGGACGCTACAACACCTCGAGTGGGGAAGAGACCCTGATGTTGATTTCCTACCCCACGAATCAACTGGCGGCGGACCATCTGCGTCGCATCGATGCAGCGCATCAACTATCTCAGCCGCAGGCCGGCGTTTCCACGATCGCAAACGCAGGCTCTTTGTTCTACAAGCGCACCGGCCCGATCATTGCTCTGGCCAGCGGACCAGCTTCTGACGGCGATGCCAAGTCTCTGCTGAGCATGGTGAATTACGAGGCCAGCGTTACGTGGAATCAGGCGACGGACCAGCATGAAGTTCGCGATCTATATCTGCTGGTCCTCAACGTAGTGATCCTGTGCGCGATTCTTGGCGGACTCGCGATTGTGGCTGGCGTGGCCTTCGGTGGATTCCGTATTCTGATGAAGCGATGGTTCCCCGACAGAGTGTTTGACCGCCCCGAACAGATGGAATTCATCTCGCTGCATCTTGCCGAAACCATGGCGCAAGGCCCGTCCCAAAGCGGGCATGACGGAGTGCAGCAAGCGCCGCAAAAGCCCTCCTGATGCCGGGTAAGTGCCTTTAGAAATAGCGGCTTACGACCTACGCGAGAGGCTCGCGTCTCAATTTGCTACACTTTTTCCAGCTGTTGATTCGTTTTGTAAATGATTGAAAACAAAGACATTTATTTCAGAAAAATCCCTTGACACCCCCGTTTTTCGGCTCATAAGATTTCGGCAGAAAGTTTTGACGGAATTTCAAGCCTCCGTTGGAACTATTCTCCCTTGAAGAAAAGGCCGCCCAGTTGCCGGGTGGCCTTTTCGTTTGTTCTCCTGCAACTTCTGCACGCGGAGTAAACTTCCGATGACAGCGTGATAAGGAATACGGAAACTGTGCGGCGTGTTTCTTCGTATCATCAGCTGAAAGTAATTTCGTTCGCACTCGAGCGGAATCATCAGAATCTCTGGAGGACTTCATGTTCTGCGATGGATGCGGCGTGGCAGTGCAGGCAGGGCAAGGATTTTGCAGCAACTGCGGCAAACAGATCGTCGGTCCCGTAGCGGCAGTGCAGTTGCGCCCGGGCCGGGTGCAGGCGCACCTTCACCTGCTGGGCATTCTGTGGCTGGCGATTTCCGCCTTCAACGCGGTGGGCGGGTTGGTCCTGCTGATTCTCGGCAATACTCTTTTTCCGCACCTGCGCGAGATGAAGGACGTGCCACCGGACGTTCCCGTCGGCTTCCTGACTGCGCTGTTTACCACGCTGGGAATTATCGTTCTGGCAAAATCGGCGTGCGGATTTCTCGCCGGCTGGGGATTGACCAAGCGCGAACCCTGGGCCCGCATCATCGCGCTCGTGCTGGCGTTCATCTCGCTGTTCAATATTCCGTTCGGCACTGCCATCGGAGTCTACACGATGTGGGTTCTGCTGCCCGGCCAGTCGCAGCAGGAATACGATGCGATGGCGGCACAGGCAGCGTAGGAGACACTCGCAGCGCTGGCTAGGCGTGCCCGGCTGCGCCCTTCGCCATGAGGGCCGCGGCGCGAGCCTTCAGGTTTCCCGTCAGACTGCCGAACCTGGTTTGAAGCTCGTCAATCTGAGGGTCGGGCAGCAACGGGAACAGCTCTTTGCTGACCGTGAGAATCTGATTCAGGTAATTCTTGATATCTTCCGAGGCAATATCTCCGGCGGCTACTTTTTCCTGGAGAACTGAGTAAAGAGACTCCCACTGCCCCAACAATTCCTTGGTCCGGCCGCTCTCGGCGCCGGCCTGTTCGAGAGTCTGTTTGGCCTCAGCCAGCATCTCGGGAAGATGCTGCTTTGCGATCCCTTCGATGACGGCCTTGTGCATGCCCTCACAGGCTTCGACGATGCCGGGCTGCTTGCTGAAGTCTCCCGCTTCTTCACGCACTTCGCGCAGACGGCGGTCAAAAGTGTGGCTGTGAGTGCGAAGCAAGGGCATCAGCTCGTTGTAGGTCTGCTCGTAATGCTGCTGGGCTTCGGGCGACACTTTTTCGCCTTTCTGAAGCTTCTCTGACAGCAGGTCTGATTCTTTGGCAAACTGCGCCTGCAGAGCGTGCGTTTTTTCGAGCTCATCGACCCAGGCGTCGCGCTCGCGCTGCCCTTTTATGGAGCGTACGATCCACCAGGTGACCAGGACGACGAAGGTGACTGCAAGAGCCGCCAGAAATCCCAGCCCGTAGCCGGTCACCAGCAAGACGATCGCAACTGCCAGCCCGATCATAAAGAACCAGCCCATAGTCCGTTCTCCTTCTCCGAAACTCGGCTCCCGAAACTCCGGCTCCCGAAACTCCGGGCAGCTCCCAGTCCAGATCTGCCACAGCAGGGCGTTCGTTTTCGCCAAGACTCTGCCAGCAACGGGCTCAGCTCACTCTAGTGGTCCTGCCCAGCCATACCTGCGAGGCGATTGCCGCTTCCAATCTTCGAACCGCCCGGTTTGTAGGTCGCGTCAGTCTTTGGATCGTAATAGGCGATGGTGTTCCCGGAGTTAGTGAGCAGAACTTCTCGGCCACCCGCCTGCTGACGAATGATGCCCTGCGGCCTGCCGGCGGCATCCTTGATGATGACACTCATTCGCGTCTCCTCGAGGACAGATTCTTGGCCTGGGAATGGTGCTATTTATCCCATTCTGAGAATTCCAGCACGCAGATGGAAGGGGTGCAAATTACTGAGGTCATGGCCGGTGTGATGGCATGGGACGAGTACCGGCTGCACTGGGGTGAATTCGTGAGAAAGCGGGAAGGATCGGGTGAAAGCGGGAGAAAAGACGTGGGCTGTTTCCGGTTGAGCGAAGGATTCTCGCAGGCCATCCGCGAAGGAAGTCCCCGCCTGATTCTGCTCCTATTCGGCGGCATCCCTAACAGCCCATGGATTCTAAAGATCGTAAGAATCTAAGAATGTCGTTCTAGGGAAATGCTATCGGGGTGGCAGGCAGGAAAGAAGATAACTGAGGGAGTTGACCCGGCGAGTGATTGAGGAGTGCACGCAGCGCGCAAAATGCACACGCGATGGTGCAAGCAAAATCTTCGCGATGCGCAATCCCATGTCTCGTTGACTCGAAGGAAACATGTCACAGCGAATAGGGTCAGGGACGAGTGGCCAGAAGTCAGAAGTCAAGAAGTGAGAAGTCAGAAGTCAAGAAGTCAGTTCTCCCCCACTTGCTTGTCATTCCGAACCGCTTCAGCGGTGAGGAACCTGCTTTTTTCTTGCTCCCGGCAAACAGCAGGTTCCTCCGCCTTTGCTGCGCTCACGCGTCGGAATGACAAAGGGGGTGAGGACGACTGTCACCAGCGGATAATCACCGAACCCCTGATCTCGGCCCCCGCCCCCTGACCAGCGTGTCTCGTTGACTTCGGATTCGCTACGTCCCTAAGATGAGCCCAAATGAGATCCATGGGCCAGAATCGAAGCAGCGGTCAACGCCATCGCACTCTGTGCCGGCTCGTCCTGTTGCTACCACTAAGCGGCGGCACATTGTTCGCGCAAGCCGCTGCGTCGCAAGCCGCGCCGGCGCCAGTCGCACCCTCCGTGGTCGTGGACTGGACCAAGAAAACGCCCAACCACACCACCCCTACGCTGCAAGCCGTGGTCAATCCCATGTTGCGGCGGGGCTCGCAGATCCATGATGCCTCGCTGGCGGCTCTGCGCCGGCTGGGATGCGACTACGTGCGCTACGCCTTCTGGTTTCCGTATCCCAAGCTGGTGGTGGCCGAGTTACGGCCTCCCGACCAGAGCCAAACCTACTGGGACTTTCAATACATGGATCCCCTGGTGGAGGATTTTGCAACGGCCGGCGATGGACACTCCAGCGTGTGGATGTTCAGCACCATTCCGCAGTGGATGTTCCGGACGCCCCAACCCGTGACGTACCCAGAGGATCCGAACCAGGTCTTCTGGAACTACTCGCAAGGCAAGGAACTCACCGATGTGCCGGCCCTGGCCGGCTACTATGCGCGCCTTGCGAGTTGGTACACCCAGGGCGGCTTCACGGACGAGTTGGGGAAGTTTCATGCCTCCGGACACCACTACGACATGCGCTATTGGGAGGTCTTCAACGAGATTGACGGAGAACACGATACGACCCCCGAACAATATGTGGAGCGCTACGACGCCATTGTGGAGGCGGTGCGCAAGGTCGTACCGGAGATGAAGTTTGTAGGCCTGGCTCTGTCGAACCCGTCGGGCGGGGCGCGCATGTTCGCATACTTTCTGGACCCGAAGAACCACAAGCCGGGCATACCGCTGGATTACATTTCCTTCCACGTGTACGCGACGCCGGGCGCCGACCAGACCGTGAATGAGTGGCAGTACACGTTCTTTGACCGGGCCAGCGAGTTCCTGGCCGTGACCCGTTACATTCTGCAAATCCGGGATCGCCTGTCGCCGTCCACCAAAATCATGATCAACGAAGCCGGCTCGATCCTCCCCAGCGACGGGGATCAGGGCGACCCCAATCATGTGGAGAAGCCGATTCCGCCGGCCTATTGGAATCTCAGCGGGGCGCTCTATGCCTACCTTTACGTTGAGTTGGCGAAGCTCGGCGTGGATGTGGTGGGCGAATCGCAACTGGTCGGCTATCCCAGCCAGTTTCCCAGCGTCAGCATGGTGGATTGGACGAACGGCAAACCTAATACGCGTTTCACGATCCTCGAGTTGCTCAAGAACAATCTCGGCGCCGGGGATGACTTTGCCGAGACCGAGGTGCGGAATGGCCCGCCCGGAGATGCAGACGCGATTGAAGCGCAGGCGTTCCTGCGTGGCGGCCAGCGAAAACTGCTGCTGATCAACCTGCGAAATCGTGAAATCGCCGTGGACCTGCCCAAAGAGTGCGCGGGGGCGACGGTTCAGATGATTGGCGACGCCTCGCCCGATCCCGTGAAGCAGGATGTGGGAGATGCCAGGCTTCGCCTGTTGCCGTTCGCTGTGGCGGTGGTCACGCTGAAGAACTAGCAACTGGAGACGAGCAGAGGATGGCAATGCTGCAACCCGCCGGGCGCAGCCAGAACCCCGCCGTTTGGTAAACTAAAGAAAGCCAACCCGCAGCCGACGTAGCTCAGTTGGTAGAGCAGTCGATTCGTAATCGACAGGTCATCGGTTCAAGTCCGATCGTCGGCTCCAGTTTTTTCGCGCCTTCCGTCTCAGGACCTTCGGAGCCATTCACCGAAAACCATGGTTTCTCCGTTTGCCCTTCTCCCGGTATAGTTTCCAAAGTGTTCTCTCGTTGAACCAGCAGGCCGCGCAGACATTCGTAAGTCATCATGCAAAATGCGGTTCTCAGACTCGATTCCAGAGACAATGTGCTGACCGCGCTCCGTCCGTTGCGCAAGGGGGAGCGGGTGAGCGTTCCTCCGCACGAGTACATACTTGCCACTGCTGTTCCCGCCAAGCACAAGGTCGCTACCGAGTCCGTTCCGGCCGGCGGAGAACTGGTGATGTATGGCGTGCTGGTCGGAAGGGCGACCGCACCGATTCAGGCAGGCGAGGTGCTGACTACGCGAAACGTCCGGCACGATGCGGCCGGGTTTCGCGAGAAGTCGTTTTCCGAGAACTCGGGCGAGTACCGCTGGACGGCTCCGGATGCGCGGAAGTGGCGGGAGCGCACCTTCGCGGGATACGCCCGGGCCGACGGCCAGGTGGGCACACGCAACTACTGGCTGGTGGTGCCGCTGGTTTTTTGCGAGAACCGGAATATTGCCGTCCTCAAGCAGGCATTCGAGGAGGAACTTGGGCTGGCGGCGCCGAACGCCTATCGGCAGCAGGTGGCCCGCTTCGCCGCGCTTTACCGGCAAGGCAAGACGGACGAAATCAGACGCGCGGAACTGGAGAAGCAGACCGGCGAGTCGGGGCGTTCGCGTTGCTTTCAGAATGTGGATGGCGTCAAGTTCCTGATGCATGAATCCGGCTGTGGGGGCACCCGCGAAGACGCGAGAAACCTCTGTGGCTTGATTGCCGGATACATTCACCATCCCAATGTGGCCGGGGCCACGGTGCTCAGTCTGGGCTGTCAAAACTCGCAGGTGGGAATGCTGCGGGAAGAAATCCAACGCCGCGACCGGAAATTCCAGAAGCTGCTATTCGTTTTCGAGCAGCAGCAAGCGGGCTCCGAATTCAAGATGCTGTCGGAGGCGGTGCGCGCCACGTTCCTGGGTTTGGTTGACGCAGACCAGTGCCGTCGAACAGCGGCTCCGCTGTCTCGATTGTGCCTGGGACTGAAATGCGGCGGTTCGGACGGTTTTTCGGGGATCTCCGCCAATCCCGCGCTGGGACACGTTTCCGACTTGATTGCAGCGCTGGGCGGCAGGACGATCTTGTCTGAATTCCCCGAGTTGTGCGGGGTGGAGCAGGCGCTGATCGAACGCAGCCGGAGCAAAGAGGTCGCGGATCGCTTCATTCAGCTGATGCGGGATTACGCCGAGCGCGCCCGGGCCGCGCGCTCCGGCCTGGAAATGAATCCTTCTCCCGGCAATATCCGGGACGGACTGATTACCGACGCGATGAAGTCGGCGGGTGCGGCTCGCAAGGGAGGCGCATCGCCGGTGACCGCCGTGCTCGATTATCCGGAGTACTCGCGTGAGGCGGGATTGAATCTGCAGTGCACGCCGGGAAGTGATGTCGAATGCGTGACGGCTCAAGTCGGCGCGGGCGCCAATATCGTGCTGTTCACAACGGG
>Ga0187818_10000074_pt1 | contig 26991 bp, 26 predicted proteins | sample NC_wetland_sal_i_14_FD_130581 | JGI IMG/M metagenome (GOLD analysis project Ga0187818, IMG submission 130581) | Wetland sediment microbial communities from Neuse River Estuary, North Carolina, USA - SO4_3 | ecosystem: Environmental > Aquatic > Freshwater > Wetlands > Sediment | place: USA... | reverse complement strand
CTCGTACCAAGTCCCGCTCCAAAGGGTCCGGAGGAGGGTGCGGAACCGCTCGGGAGTTGCAGGACCCGATCGCCTCCGGAGGTCCCGGGCTATCCGCCGGAAGGCGGGGACCGGAACGCCAAGCACCGGCAGCGGGGACCCGAGGTATGACTGCAGCAGGACCCCTTTCGCCGGGTCGGCATGGGCCCGAAGTTCCGCGAGCAGGCGCGCGCGCTCGGCGGTCGCAAAAGTCGGCACGGCGCGGCCTCGACGGGTCACCAGCCCGAGGGAGCGTCCGGGTATTGCTGGTCGAGCCAGCGCCGAAGGGGTTCGAAGTACTCGAGGAGTCCCCGGGGGTCCATCCGTCGCTCACCGGTCAGGGCCTCGAGCGCGTCAGGCCACTCTCGACTCTGACCCATCTCGAGCATCGTGCGCAGCCGACGGCCGGCTTCTTCGGAGCCGTAGATGGAGACGCGGTGGAGCGGGCCCGAGGCGCCGATCGCTCGGGCCAATGCGCGATGGAACTGGAACTGCAGGATGTGGGCGAGAAAGTAGCGTATGTAGGGGACGTTGGCGGGAACGTGGTATTTCGCGCCCGGGTCGAATTCCTCCTCGCCTCGGCGGGACGGCGGGGCGACCCCTTGGTACCGCTCGCGCATCTCCCACCAGGTCCGATTGTACTCCGTCGGCCCGATCGCCCCCGAGAAGACCTCCCAGCGCCACGTATCGACCGCAAGGCCGAACGGAAGGAACGCGACCTTCTCGAGCGCGCGACGCAGGAGGAAGCCGGCATCCCGGTCGGGCTCCGGAGCGTGGGCGAGCAGGCCTACCCGAACGAGGTATTCGGGCGTCACCGACAGGGCGATCGTGTCGCCGACGGCCTCGTGGAAGCCGTCATGCGCGCTGTCCCGGAAGAGGAACGGCTGACGCGCGTAGGCGCGCTGATAGTAGTTGTGCCCGAGCTCGTGGTGGATCGTCCGAAAGTCTTCCTCCGTGATCTCGATGCACATCTTGATCCGAAGGTCCTCCACGAAGTCGAGGTCCCAGGCGCTCGCATGGCAAACGACCTCCCGGTCGCGGGGCCGGACGAGCATCGACCGGTGCCAGAACGTGGCGGGCAACGGTTCGAACCCGAGCGACACGAAGAACCGCTCGGCGAACCGGATCATGTCGACCGGCGTCGTCGGGCGTTCGACGAGGAGCCGGGTCAGGTCGATGTCCGCCTCGCTCGGCTGGGGCGCGAGCAGCGGGTAGATCCCCTCCCAGGATTGAGCCCACATGTTCCCGAGGAGGTGGATCGGGATCGGACCGCGTTCGGGTACCCGCTCGGGGCCGTAGTGCTCGACCAAACATCGCCGGACGTAGCGGTGGAGCGCGACGTAGAGCGGTCGGACCTCTCCCCAGAGCCGGGCGACCTCCTTCGTGAACGCGTCCGGGTCCATGTCGTACTTCGAGCGCCACATCGCCCCGAGGTCGGGGAACCCGAGCTCTCTCGACCCCCGGTTTGCGAGCTCAACGTATCGGGCGAAGTCCGGCCGCATCGTACGGCCCACACGGTGCCAGCCGCTCCACGCGTCCTCGAGAATGGCGGGGTCGCGGCTTTCCTGCAAGATCCGGGACAATCCCTGCAGGTCGACCGGTTCGGCCCAGCCCCGCGGGATGTGGCGGCCTTTGGAGAACGCGCTCTGCATGGCCGCGACCCGCCGGGTCAACTCCTCGGATTCGGCCGGGTCGGCGGGGCCGACGAGGGGGAGCGCCAAGCGCAGTAGCTTCACCTTCCGTGCATCCACGGGAGAGAACTCGCTCGGCGGGAACCGGTTCGACCGCTTCGCGAGATCGACGGTCGCGGCGATCAGGCGGGAATATGCCCGCGCCGCGAGCGCTTCGCTGTCCTCAGTGATGAACGTAGCATAGACCCAATCCGCCTGTTGGGTCTCGACCGAGAGTTCGAGAAGCCGGGTCTCCGCCGACTCGAGGAACTGACGGGACCCGTCGACGATGCTCTCCATGATCGTGAGCGAAGTGGTCCCGCCGCCGAGCCCGGTCCCCCTTAAGAAGGTGGACCTGGCTCTCCTCGCCCTCGGTCGGCCGGATGTCTGCCAGGATCTTCCCCCGAGCGGACCCCTGGGACCCCTTCCCTTCTTGTCAAGGATACGGGTTTATGTATGACGTGCGTCTGACACGCTCCGACAGACCGTGTCGGACGCGTTCGAGCACCCGGTGAGTCTCGCCGCCGCGCCCCTCGGTCACTCCTCGTTCGGGGACGTCCCCTACCCCTTGGCCGTTCTCCCGTGCCTCACCGCGTCCTTCCTCGCGCGCTTCCCTACGTTCACTGAGGGGTCGTGAGCGCGCAGATCCGAAAGCCATCGCCGCCCTCGGTCATTCCTCCACCGACCCTTCCGGCCATCCTCGGCCAGGGGACTCCGCGCGGATACGGAACCCGCCCGAAGCTCTCCCCGGAAGCGGCGGCGGCGTTCGCAACGTACGTCGATTCCGCCCGAGCGCGAGCGGCGATCGAAGGCCGCACGCTCGTCTATACGGTTCGCTGGAACTAGCGCGAACGTCCCTCGTCCGGACCGGCGTCCGACACGACGATCCTGGGTTCGGTAGGCCGATGCCGACCGGGCATCACTCCGGCCTGCCGGAGCGCCTGCTTCGAGAGGGCGTCCGCCCGCTGGTTCTCCTCCCGCGGGACCCAACGGAACTCCACGCGCCGGAAGCGGTGCGCGACCTCACGCAAGCGCTCCTGGTACGCCCGAAGGTGCACCGCCCGCACACGGTACTCGCCCAGCATCTGCCGGATCACCAGCTGACTGTCCCCCAGGAGGACGACGTCCCCGGAGTAGCGCTGGTCGACGAGCCACTCAAGCGCTCGGATCGCAGCGACGTACTCTGCGACATTGTTCGTTGCATGCTCCGAGTACGGCCGGACCGCGAGCCCACACTCCTCGCGGAGGTACCCCGCGCCCTCGATCCGATAGCCGAAGGTCGCGACCCCGCCTCCTTTCGGCGGCTCGCACGCCCCATCGAAGTGGACCTCGACCACACTGCCGAGGGTCGTCACTCCCCGCGGGACATCCGAGTCGTCCACGAACCGTCTCCGGCTAACCCGGCCTTCGCCGGGAGGGCGGGACCGTGCCCTGCGGGGTCGGGGATGGGAGCCGGGCGCAGCGGCAGAACGCCTCCACGCGGTGGCATCCCGGACAGTCCGTCCGGTCCTCGACCATTTCGAGGGTCCGTCCGCAACCACGGCATTCGCGTGCACGGCCACAGCGCGCACAAACGGCGAGGTCGTAAGGGATCACGGTCCCGCAGGTGCGGCACGAGGCGGGCTCTCGCGGGCTGAACCCGAAGGCCCCTCGTGGCCGTTCTCCGCGCCGGGGCCGGACCGGCCGGTCCAGGTCCGCCTCGGGATTCCCGAAGGTGCCACCGACCGTCGTCCGCTCGGGGTTCGGCTGGACCGATCCGATCAGGATGACGAGGAGCCCAACCGGGGTGAGGAAGATGCCCGCTTCCTGCTCGACATCGAACTGCTCGGCCCCGGTGAGGACGATGGGGGAGGCGGCGAGGGCAAGCCCCGAGAGGATGATGGCGATCCCGACCAGTACGATCGAACGGTTCATCGGCCTCGGGCGACGGCCCGACCGTCGCCGGTTCGAGGATAGCCGGGAGCTCCCAGATAAAGCGGTCGGCGACCGCCCTCGCGACGCGTCGCTTTTAGGGCCCAGGGATGTCCCCAGCGCATGGCGAATCCCACCGCAACGTTCCGGACGACCCTCGGGGACATCCGGCTCGAGCTGTTCCGAGACCAGGCCCCGAAGACCGTGGGGAACTTCGTCACCCTAGCCCGGAAGGGGTTCTACAACGGTCTCCTGTTCCACCGGGTCATTCCCGGGTTCATGATCCAGGGCGGTTGTCCCAAGGGCGACGGGACCGGGGGCCCCGGGTACGAGATCCCGGATGAGTTCCATCCGACCTTGCGGCACGACGGACCCGGGATCCTCTCGATGGCCAACGCCGGACCGAACACGGGCGGGAGCCAGTTCTTCATCACGCTCGCCGCCACTCCCTGGCTCGACAAGAAACACTCCGTGTTCGGCCGCGTGCGCGGCGGTCAGGACGTCGTCGAGAAGATCGCCGGCGTCCCGCGGGACTCGAACGACCGCCCTCGCTCGCCCGTTCGAATCGTGGAAGTCACCGTCGTCGGCGCGTAGCGGCCGTTTCAGGGCGGGAAATCGAACGGAAGACGCTCCGTCGGGGAGCGTAGGTCCTCGACGGAAGCGAGGAACCCGGCCACGAAGGAGAGGGCGGGGATCAGCAGTAGAAGGTCGACCAGGTCGACGTACCCGACCGAGATTGTCACCGCGCTGTTCGGCACGGAGATGTGGTAGGTCGCTTGCAGCCAGAGCGTGAACAGGTAGGACAACGCCGCGGCCGACGTGGCCATCGATAGCGGCCCGTACGCTCGGGTCGGCTTGGCGATGTAGCGCGCCGTGCTCAGGGTCGAGATCGCGACCCCATAGACCGCCACGGTCACGACCGAGACCGGTAGCGAGACCTGGTGAGCGGCGAGGTATTGGAGGAGCGCGACCGGCAGCACGACCAGAACGACCAGGAGAGGGACGAGTCGCGTGCCGCCGGCGAGGATCCTAGACCCGAGCGGGGGGACCTCATACCCTTCGCGCCGTGGGGGAGGCCCGGCGGGATCACTCACGGCAACGCCTCCGGTGGCAGTGGGATGGTCGTTCCGCCGCTGATGAACGCGGCCTCCGCGTGCCCTCCCGCGACCGAGCAGCCGCTCGACAGCGCGATGTTCTGGGTCTGGTCGAACGGCTCACCGGGGGGAACGGCGAGCGAAAACGAACCGCCACCGCAGGCGAGGCCGGTCGCGGCGAAGACTTGGACGCTGAGAGTCCCGAGCTCGGTGAAGGTCGCGTGGCTCGTGAACGTCAACATCACCGGCACGACGACCGACCCGTTCTCGACGGTCGGGCTTCCCGTCGTGATCCTGAGGTTCGAGAAGGGGGCTCCCCAGAACTTGGTCTGAGAGAAGTGGACCGAGATCGGGAACAGGTAGGCGTACGTCGTGTTCCCCCAGACGCCGACGCTGAGGTACTGGTCGGTCACGAGCAGGGACTCGGCGGGAGGGTCCGCCGCGATGGGCAGATACAGCGCGATTGGGAACGTGGTGGCGACGCCCGGAGCGAGGGTGACCGGGCCGGCGTGAAGCTCACCGAGGAACCATCCCGAACTGTTGAGGACCCGTAGGCCCAACGTGAAGCCAGACACAGGGTAGAATCCCTGGTTCGAGAGCTCAACCGATCCGGTGACCCCAACCGTGCCGTTCGAAGCGAAGCTCGCGGAGTACCCTCCCGTTTGGGGACTCGACTGGACGAGGCGCACGGCGGAGTAGGCGACCGTGGCGAGGAACACGATGGTCAGGACCAGCACGACGAGGGATAGCCGGCGCAGGAATCGGGAGAGCCGATAGATCGCCGGCGCGGACCTCCGTGGGTACAGGAGCGTCGCCATTCGGGAGTACCCCGGCGAAAGACGCGTGCGCATCCCTTGAAAACCTGTCGGTCGCCAGTTCTTGCGCGGAAGGTCGGGGCGGGTCGCGGGCTCACGGGGCCGATGCCGGGGACTCCTCCGGTGTATCGCCGTCCGCAGGGTCCATTAGTACTTCGACGCCGTACTCTTCTACATGCGAAGGCCAACGCTGGTGGCGATCATCGTTGGGGGAGCGCTCGTGGCCATCGGGGTCTCTGTTGTCGCCCTGTCGGCTCTCGAGGTCTTCTGCAGCTCGGGGGCTACCTCCTCCGTGTGCCCACCGTCGGGTTGTACCTCGGGACCTCCAGTGAAACAGTGCCTCTCTCCTTTCTGGGGTGCCGCGCTGGTAGGAACCGGGCTCGGGGTGATGCTCGTTTCTACGGCCCGAATGAACCGGCTTGGGAAGAGCCCGGTCTCGACGACGTGACCGCGAACCGACCAGGCAACCCTTCTCTGTCGGCCTCGACGCAGAGGGCAGGGCACTCGCGAGGGCTCTTGGACAAGAGATAGGACCTCAACCCCATCCTGTTTCTGAGTCGGACCGTTGGCCGAACGCGTGGAAAACCATCCGCTCGACGGAGCGTTCCCGAACCGACTAGGAAGGCGTAGAAGGAGCGGGCCGGACCGATCGCGTCGCGGACGGCCCGGCCTCCACCTCGAAGACCGAGTGTAGGATGCCGAACTCCTCCGCCATCCGGGCTCGGAGGGTCGACGCCACCTCCATTCCTTCCCGGACCGACATCTCCTCCACCCGAACGTGTGCGGTCATGCAGACGAGGGTGGGGCATACCGCCCACACGTGCAGGTCGTGGACCTCCACCACCCGCGGCACCGCGAGCGCGGCCCGCTCGATCGCCTCCGCGGATAGGTCGCGCGGGATCCGCTCGGTCAGCACATCCCAGCCGCCACGGAACAGGGGCAACGACTCGTAGAGAAGGATCCCGGAGATCGCCAAGGCCGCCAAGGTGTCTACCGACCCCCCACCCAGATGCACGAGGAGCAGCACGCCGGCGATGAGCACGGCCGCGGTGATCGCGACGTCGCTCCCCAGGTGAAGGAGGACGCTCCGGAGGTTCAGGTCCCGGGTCCGATGCGGCACGCGACCGAGCAGGGCCAGGTTCATCGTCCGAAGCGCGAAGGTCGGAACGGCGACCGCAAGGACCCAGACCGCATCCACCGGACCGGCGAAGCTCGTACCGTGAACCAACCCCGTCGCGGCCTCGAACCCGAAGACCAGTCCGGTGCCCAGAACGAGCGTCGCGTTCAAGAGACCCGCGAACACTTCGAGCCGATGCGCGCCGAACGTGAGTTGCTGGGTTGCGCCCCGCTCGGTCGCGCGCAACGCGGTCCAGGAGACCGCGAACGCGAGAACGTCGGGCGCGTTGTGGACCGCATCGACCGTGACCGAGAGGCTCCTCGAGAAGTAGGCCCCGACCGCCTCGATCACCAGGATGGCGATCGATAGCTCCAGGGCGAGGCGAAGGCCTCGGAGGACGCGAACTTCGGCTTCCCCTTCCCCGTGACTCTGGACCGGCACGGCGCCCTCCGTTGGAAGGGGCGACTACGGAGCCGACCCGCAAAAAGGTTCGGTCGCCAACCCGCGTCGATCGGACCGCGGGTTGCCGCTCGCGCTGCTGTTGGCCCCTGGCTACGGGGCTCGTGCCGTTCTTGGGAAACGAACCCCAGGGATGGCCCCGTGCCGGCAGGTCTCGACTCCCCCACCCCACCTCCGCGGGGGGGAACTTTCGTCCTGCCGCACGGCCTCGGGGGCCCCCGGAGCAGGGCTTCACGAAACGCGGGGTTTGGTGACCGAAAGAGCCTCCGCTCTACGGTGGCGATTCCGAGGCCCACTCCGGTCTACCGCGGGCCTTGGGCTTGCCGGGATGAAGCACCCAGGGTCTTCGCAAAGAAGTCGGTCACGACTCGAGCCGAACGAAGTTTCTGCTCGATGTCGGCCGAGCCGTGCCCTTCCTCGCCCAATTCGATGTACTCGAAGTCAATACCCTCCTGACGTCCGAGGGTGAGCAGCCGGTCGCGGTACCGCCGGGCCTGGTCGATAGGACAGCGTGGGTCGTTGATCCCGTGGACCATCAACAGTTTGGCTCGGAGCCGGTCGGCGAAGTGGATCGCGCTGCGGTCTCGCCATAGCGAACGGTTCTTCTCGGGATCTCCCATCTGTTCACGGAAATAGTACTGGTAGTGTTCCCGGGATTCGTCGTAGAGGAGCTCGAGGTCGGTAATCCCGACCCACGCGCACGCCGCGCGCCAGAGGTCGGGTTCCTTCACGGTCGCGAGGTAGGTCATGAACCCACCGAAGCTTCCGCCCCAGATCCCGAGACGTTTGGGGTCCACATACGGGAGAGTGGTGAGGTAGCGGGCCCCCGCGACCACATCCTGCAAGTCTCCGCCTCCCCAATCGTTTCGGTTGAGGTCCTGGAATTGAACCCCATACCCCGTGCTTCCCCGGATGTTCGGCTGGAGGATGGCGAAGCCGCGGTCGACCATGTACTGCGCCGTCGCGTCGAAGTACCGCCCGAACTGCGAGGTCGGTCCTCCGTGGACCTCGACCAAGGCAGGTAGAGAAGTCGGACGCGGGGGCTTCGGGACGTACAGCAAGGCTTCGATACTCCGGCCGTCGAGCGCTTTGTATCGCACAGTGCGGGGGTCAACGAACCACCTTCGGTTCACAGGACCGTATTCCGCGCTCAGGAGGGCCTTCGGCGCGTGGCCCGGGCGCAGCCGCGTGAACTCTCCTCGCCGCACCGGGCTCTGATACCAAGCGAGGACACTCCGCCCATCGCGAGCGAATTCGAGGTCCAACACCGTGCCGCCATCCATCCCGACATTCTCCGCGCGAGGGCTGGTCAACGAGTACATCCGGGGAGCGACACGGACTCCGTCCAACCGCAAAGCCAGCAACGAACGGCCGTCCGGCGAGAATTCCACCCCTACCTCGTCGCGCCGTCCGTCTCCGAACCACTGCACCGCTTCGTTGCGGAGGTCGAGGACTCCGGTGCGGTACTGACCGGTCTCGTCGGAGACCACGGCGAGCCGCCGCCCGTCCGGGTGCCAGGCGGCCACACTGTCGCGAGAACCGCTCCGGCCTCGATAGACCCGACGGGCGTCCGACCCGTCGGCGCCGCACAGGTACACATCCTGGTTGCGAGGGTCGTCGGTTTCGTTTGCGGCATACGCGATGTGTCGCCCATCGGGGCTCCACGTCGCGGTGCCGAACCCGAAGAGCGACACCGGCGACTCGTAGGCGGTGACTTGCTCGGGCGTCCCGCCCTCCGACGCTACCCGCCAAAGATTGGACTGGGCACGGCCCCCCTTCCCGGCCATGTTCGACATCATGAGGATCCATCGGTTATCCGGACTGAATTCGGTCGGATAGCTATCGGCCGGCCGATCCGTGAGCTGTCGGACGTTCCCGGAGTCGAGGTCGATTCGGAACAGGTCATTGCGCTCGTCTCCCCCGACGTCCCGAATGAATACCAACGACCGGTCCGACCGATCCCAGATGGGACGCCACCGGAGGGATCGGGGGACCTCGCCGTGACTCAGCTGCCGGGAGTCGTCGCGGTCGGTCGACCGCACATACAGCTCGAGCCGACCTGTGGCGTCCCAGAAGTACGCGAAGCGGTCGCGACGCCACGAAAGTTTGGGGAACAAGAGCGAGGGAAGCCGAAACAAATCCTCGAGGTCGAGTCTTCCGGTTCGCGCCCGGGTGCGGGAGCGGGCTACCGGGCGGTCCGACGTCTCGTGCTTTCCCGACGGGCGGGCTCGGGGTCTCCGTGGGCTCATCGATGTCGTCATGGAGATGGCCCCACAGATGGGGCGGTCTCTTAACGAACGGCGAAACCCCGGGGGACGGCCTCAGCCTGTGCCGCCGGGCCCCGGCCGTCTTCTCGACCGCAGCGACGCCCTCGTTCCGGAAAGAACGTGCCGCTGAGTATCCGCGGGGCGGACCCGGTGAATGCCCCAGGCCGAGAGACCCCCTCCCAGGGTGGCTCGTCTCAAACTGGTGATTCGACCAAAGGCCCATGACCCCCCTTCCTTCCGTACGAGGTCCCGGCTCGGACGATCACGGATCGAGCCCGGGGCGGAGCAATCGCGCGAAAGGACCTCAACCCACCTCGACCGCGCGAAGCGACGTCCTCAGCGGTGTGACGGTCCTTGAGGGAACGTTAGCTGCATCAATTCCACATCAAGAAACCGCCCGAACTTGTACCCCACTTCTCGCATGACCCCCACCGTATCGAAGCCGAGCGATTGATGCAGCCGCCGGCTCGCGGGATTGCCCTCCGCGATCCGCGCCAGGATTGTGTGCAGACCGCAGCGGGGGCCTGCGGCGAGAATCTCCGTCACAAGGGCGCGTCCGATCCCCCGGTTCCTCCAACGCTCCCCGACGTACACGGAGACCTCCGCCGTTCCGTCGTACGCGCACCGTTCCGACCAGGGACTCAACGAGGCCCAACCCGCTACCTCTCCCTCGAGCTCGGCAACCAACAGGGGGTGGTTCGCGTCGTGGTCTTCCATCAACCGAAGCTGGCGGGCGAGCGACCGGGGTTCCGTGTCGAACGTCGCCGTGGTCGATCGAACTGCCTCGTTGTAGATGGATGCGATCGACTCCGCATCCGCGCGGCGCGCTGGGCGGACGGTCGGCCCGCTCCCGGTTGGCGTCTCGCGTCGCGCGCCAGCCATCGCGGGCTCTACGGGCCCTGCCCATAAAACCTAAGCCGGCCTAAAGGGCGGCATCCGGCACCGCGAAGATTCGAACCGACCCTCGCAGGAGCGACCCAAATCCTTCTAGGGATCTCGCTCCGAAGAATCGGTCCGAGATTTTCCGGGGCTTCCTCCGTGCCCGGTTCGACCTCCGCCTCTCGAGCGTTGCGGTGTCTCTGACCTCCCTTGAGTCGTCGGAACTTTCTGAGCCTCGATCGCACGTTCGTCCCGGTCGGCCCTCGACCCCGCAGCCAATTCCCCCAGCCCCCGGCTCGCGAGCGGACGGTTGGCCTCGGCACCGGGCCGCCCCTCGAGCCACAGGAGACACCGTTCGGGAGGATTCCACGGCCGCCAGCCAAGGGACGACACGAACCGCTCCCCCGCTGCGCGTGGGGCGGACCTGAATCCCGTCGGACGGAAACTAGCTGACCCCTGCGATGATCAAGGTAGGCTGGACGGGACCCTGGGGGACGCGCCCACCAAAGATGCTGCCGTGCCGGCGGAGGAGATCGTTGCGGACTTAAGGAACCGTCTATTAATCCTTCGGCCGATTGTAGGGGGAGTCCCATGGGGATTCTGTGATCGGTCGGGGAATCTCGCCGGAGCCGGCCGGGGCGACGCCGCCCACCTCGGGCCTACCGACTCCCCCGATCGTGGGGAAAGTGGAAGCTCTCCTCGGGCAGGGGCACTCGCGCGAAGCGGCTCTGATAGCGTACCAGACCGCAGAGGACGATGTGCGCCGTGCTTTCGGAATGAAACTTCCTCGACAATGGACCCATCGAGAGTTCCTACGCAAGTATCTCCGGGCCGACATGGGATACGTGGGGGTCCTATTGACCCAACTTCACACGATCTTCGAACCCATTCGGTACGGAGTGGCGTCCGATGTCCCGGCCGCCCTGATGACCGACCTGCTCCGATCGCTCTACCAGGAGCCGGCGCTCCGCAAGTTCCTACCTTTTCCCACGAACGCGCCTTCCAGTTCGTCTGCGCCGGATTCAGGGCGCGGAGGCGCCCCATCTGTTCCCAAGGACGGAGGAACGCGCTGGGGGAGATCGTAGGGTGATAGGCAGGGCTCTATGGGCCTAGCGAGCGGAATCCCCGCGTTCTTCACGGACCCGACCTATGACGTCCCACTGGCCATCGCTGTCGCGCTCGGGGTGGGATTGGTCTGGTGGAGTCTCGCCCGCACCAAACCGTTGCCCTCGCCGGACCCGCTTTCCCGTCCTGAGGGATGGGCTCGGTGGTCCGATACATTCGCGTACGAGGCTCTGAAGCAGGGTCACTATTTCCTCACCCTCTACCGGCTCTGGCAGCGATTGGGGGCGATTGCGATGCTTCGGTTCCGGGTTCGTATCGAATCCGGGCGCGCGCTCGATTCCCCGGCGATGACCAAGGCGCTCCCGTCGCCGCTGACACCTCGTCGAGTGGTCAACAACCTTGCGCGGGCCTACTACTCCGCCTTCTGGGCGGACCAACCGAGCTGGATCGCACTTCAGTGGCCTTGGTGGAAGCGGCGACGGCAGCGTCGTGCTGCAGCGGACTTCGCGAGGGCGGTCGCTGACCTTTCGGTTGCTCTTCCGGCGCTCGAGGGGGGACGATGACGGACGAACCCGCTTCGGAGGCGATCGAGCCTCGCGAAGAGCCTCCCGCGCTTCGGTCGGCGTCCGAAGGGGTCGAGCTTTTCCGACGGGTGAGAGAATCGATCGGCCGTGAGATCGTCGGTTATCAGGAGGTCAGCCGGGCGCTTACCATCGCTCTGGTGGCCGAGGGTCACGTGTTGCTCGAAGGCGTACCCGGGATCGCGAAGACCCAGCTCGTGCGCGCCTTCTCCCAGACCTTGCAGCTGAGTTTCCGGCGAATTCAGTTCACTCCGGACATGCTCCCGTCCGACATTCTGGGGACCACGGTCCTGAATCCGAAGGACCAAGGGTTCGTCTTTCGACCCGGCCCGATCTTCGCGAACGTGATTCTCGCCGACGAGATCAACCGAGCGCCCCCCAAGGTCCAGTCCGCCCTGTTGGAGGCGATGCAGGAGCGCCAGGTCACTATCGAAGGGGTAAGCCACCCTCTCCCGCGTCCGTTCATGGTGATCGCGACGCAGAACCCGATCGAGCACGAAGGGACCTACCCTCTTCCCGAGGCGGAGCTCGATCGATTCATGTTCCGTTGGATCATGGGCTATCCGTCGAGCGAAGACGAGGTCCGGATCCTCAAAACCCGCTCCCAGCACGCCGACGCGGAGGAGGTGGCCCGCGTCCTGACCCCGGTGGATGTCGGCCGCCTTCAGACCCTTCGCAAGGAGATCTACGTGCATGAGGACCTCTACCGGTACCTCGCCGCGGTCGTGCGGCAGACCCGTCAGGACAGTCGGCTGCTCGTGGGCGCCTCACCCCGGGCGGGCGTCCAGTTCTTGATGGCGGTCGAAGCCGCCGCCTTGCTCGACGGACGGTCGTTCGTTCTGCCGGACGATGTACGGGAGCTCGCCTTCCCGGTGTTCAACCATCGGGTGATGGTTCGCCCGGAGGTCCTGAGCCAGTCCCTGGGCATCGGCGAGGTCACCGGCACGATCGCCTTGCTGGCCCAGATCCTTGGCCAGAACCTCGAAGCGGTCGACGTTCCCCGATAGGTGGAGGGACGCTCCGATGGCCCCTATGCTGCCTCGGGTGGCCCTGACCGAGCGGGGTAGCGGCCTCCTCGTCGGAGCGATGTCCGTCCTCCTGCTCGCGTTCTATACGGCGAACATCCTGGTCTTCGTCGTCGCCGTGTTCCTGGTCGCATTCGTCCTCGCAGAACTGGCCTCCTTCGCTCTGACGACGTACGGGTTCGGGCCGGGGACGTTTTCGGTCGAGCGGGTCGAGTGCAGCTCGTTCGTGGGGGTCGGCAGGGCGGGTCTGGCCTCCGCCCGCGTGACGAACCATCTCGCGCGAAGCTTCTTCGCGGAGATCTCCGATTCGTACCCCGACCGGCTGGTCCGACTCGAGGGCGAGTCCCGGCTGCTGACCTGGTGGGCCGCCGGGGAAACTCTCTCGCTGGTCTACGTCGTCTCCCCGAAGATTCGCGGCCGCTTCGAGCTGGGGCCGACGGTGGTCACGGCCCACGACACGCTCGGTCTTGCATTCAAGACGCTGGCGTTGGAGTCTCCCTGGCAGGTAGAAGCGATCCCCCTTCCGCTGTCGTACGGTCTCGGGCACCCGGACCGGCTGCCCAGCACCGTCGTGGGCCAGACGTGGCTATCGGTCCGTGGAGCCGGTACTGATTTCCGAGGCCTTCGCGACTACGAGTACGGCGACGAGCTGCGCAACATCGCCTGGACTCGGTCGGCTCAAGGCAAGCTCTACGTCCGCGAGTACGAGCGGGAAAGCCAGCAAGACCTCCTCGTCCTGCTGGACGTCGGGAGGGAGATGGCGGTCGGGCCGGAGAACGAGGACGCGCTCGAACGGTCGATCCAGGCCGCCGCGGTCGTCCTACGTTCGAGCTTTGATGAAGGCGGTCGAAGTGGCGTGGTCGTCTTCGCCTCTCGTCTCCTCGCGCTCGAACCGGCGAGCCGCGGGATGACCCACGAGTTCCGGGTGTTCCGCACCCTGACCGGGGCGGAGATCGGTCCCGAGGCGTCCGCGCTCGATGTGGCGCTCGTTCATCTCGGTCCCCGCTTGCAGCGCCCGACGAGTCTCCTGGTCTTCTCCGCTCTGGGAGGCGACCCCACAAGACTCGCAGCCGCGTGCGGCTCGCTTCAACAGGCCGGACACCGACTCTATGTCCTCGCCCCGGACGTACGCTCGATGTTCCCTCCGCTCTCGAGTCAGATCCGCCAAACGGCCTTCCAGCTCCTGATCGATTCGGAGGTTCGTCGAACCCAGCGTGCCGCGGATGCGATCGCGAAGGCAGGGGCGGCCGTCGGTCGATTCGGCCGAGAGGGTGTCCTCGACTCGGTGAATCAGCTCTATGCTCGCGGAAGAATTCGGCCGGAGGCGATGTGATCGAGCGGCCGTTGGCGCTCGTTCTCTTGCTGGCGCCCTTCGCGTACATCGGGGGATTGGTCCTGCCGGCGTTCCCAGGGAGCGACGTCGGGGTGACGTTCGCGGTGGCCGTGTGCCTGCTAGCCGCGATCCTATCGGGGACCTGGATCCCCCGGATCCGATGGGCGGAAGCATGGACCCTTCTCGCGTTGGTGGTGGTCATCCTCGTGACTCTCACCGACCCGGCACTCTTCGGGAACCTAGGGGATGACCTCACGGTGGGTCTGTTCATCGGGATCCCAGTGATCCTGGTCGTATTCGTCTGGCGTTCGGGCGAGTCGCTGGGTGTCCGCGTCGCCGCCTACGGACTATCGCTGACGTGGGGGGCCATCCTGCTCACCGCCCGCGAGTCCCTCATCGCGTCGGGATCCACGTTCACCGGGGCCACCTTCTCCTCCACGTTCTACGGAGTCATCGGGGACCAGGTCACGGGGCTCGTCGGATTGATCACCGGTTCGGGCTACGTCGCTCTCCCAATCCACGCCACGTTCGACCTCGTCTACGCGGCGCTCACGGGAGCGTCGGTCCTCGGACTCCTCCTCCTCTTCGTGCGACCGCAGACCGGCCTCGGGACACCGCTCCCGGTTTCCTCGCGCAGCCCCCGGGACGAGGGAGCCGGTCGGGAGATGTCCCAGACGCACGGGTTCTCGGTCGCCCAGCGCGCGCTCTTCCTCGACCGATCCGTGAGCGAACCTGCACCCACGACCTGGCCGCCGGGTCTCTTGCCCGTGGTCTGTGGAGCGGGAGCCACGAGCGCCTTCCTCCTGCTCGCCGTCCTGACCCCCCGGTGGGCGCTGCTCTCTGCGATCGCCGCTGCCCTGGTTGTGGCGGCTGGATTGATCCTCGTCGCCGAGATGCCGGGGTCGGTCTCATGGCTCCTCCTCCGGGTCCGCCGGTTTCGGAGGCCCCCGGCCCCGCCGAGGCATCTCAACGCCTCAGAGGGAGCGGTCCCGAAGGATGAGCCTCGGGAACTCCCTCGTTCTGCGTCGCCGTGACCCCGCGGCCGACCACGACGACCTAGGGTCGAACCACCCCGCCCGCCCCCTCGGAAGGTCGGTGGAGATCGGTCTCTCCGGTCCTGTCCCGCGGCGAAGGATTCCGCAGCATCGTCAGGTAGACCAACGCGCCGACCAGGCTCACGATGGGCAGCAGGACGAGCGCTAGGATCGGGTCGGGGCCGCCCGGGAGGATCGAAAGACTGACCGACCGCACTGGGGGAGTTGGGGCCAACTCTAGGACGAAGGGTGTGAGGTTCTCCCCGTATCCGATCGAAACGATCGTCTCGTTGGGGTAGTAGCCGGGGGCTGAGCCGAAGATGAAGAGCTCGGAGGCCGGGAGGCCGGAGAAGTTCGCCCATCCGCTCCGGGAAGTGTTCACGAGCAGCAATTCAGGAAATGTGGAGCCGTCCGCGAGGCTCACGTTCGTGAAGCGAACCGAAACGCTGGCCCCGGGAATCGTCGGGTGGTCGCCCGCGGTGCTCCGGACGAGCACGTGAAAGGTCGATAGCGGCAGGGGTTCCAGATGGACGATTAGATTGATCGAGGCGGAGACTCTGGCGAAGGTAATCGGTACCGAATTGTTGTCCCCGAAACCTAGCGCCGACACATGGAACGAGTAGTTCCCCGGCGGCACGAAGAAGGAGACCGTTCCGTCGATGCCGGTCGAATACGTCTCTCGGAAGCTCCCGGTGGGCAGGCTCGTTGTGCTGAGCACGAGCACCCGTGCGTGCCGAACGAGCAGATCGACCGGTGACCCGGTGACGCCCAGGACCTCCACGCTGACTGCGGGGAACGGGAGAGCCGAAAGCGTCAGAACGACGCTCTCCCCTCCGGTGTAGTTCGCCGTGATGTTCTTCGACGCGGTGACGAACCCATAGACGCTGGCTTCGATCTCGACCATACCGAACGCGGTCGTGGTGACATTGAGCCAGCCTTCGCGATCGGTGGTCCCCTGCTCGCGCCCTTGGACTGCGATGGAGACCCCCTGGAGAGTCGTGACCGTGCCGTTCGGCAGTTCTCCGATCGTGTGGACCAAGAGCTCCAAGAGAGGGTTCAGCGTCAGATTCACCCAGACCGTCTGGCCCGGAGGGAAGTAAACGGCCGAATTGTTCGTGTGGAAACGGGCGAAAGTGGCCGAGACGGTCCCGACCGCTGAAGGCACCTGCGTGAAGTTCGCCACACCGGTTTCGTTCGTGGGATGGGGCGACCCGCGCAGGAGATGGACTCCGAAGCTCACGCTCACCGAGACGTTAGGCAGAGGGGCGCCATTGGAATCGGCTACCCGTACGTAGACCGTCGCCGGGGGGAGCGGAGTGAGGTTGAGCCACACGGTGACGTTCTCGGCCGGCGAGATCCAGACGTACAGTCCCAAGGAAAGGAATCCGGGCGCGCCAGCGTTGACCGTGGTCTCCGTCGCGGGAACGCCGTTCACCTGCGCCGCGCCCGCGGAATTGGTCACGAGGAACGGTTCCCCCTCCACTCCCACGGTCGCATTGGCGATGCCTTGCCCCGACGAGACATTCGTCACCCATACCGTCAGATTGGCGACCGGGGAGAGCCGCCACACGTCGGGGAGGATCGAAGCGCCGTCCGTTCCGCCTGTGACGAGAAGCGTCTCGTTCGCCGGAACGGCGAGGAAATCCGCCGCGATCTCGGACCGCGGGCTAGGGGCTAGGGGAGTCGTGACGCGGGTCCAGGTCGAGCTGGTCGGGTCGAAGAGGTAGGTGTCGTTGAACTCATCCGTGCTGTTCCTCCCTCCGAAAAGGAGATCGATCCGCTGCATCGGGTCCCAGCTCCAGACCGCACTCATTCGCGCCCTGGGGGGTGGGCTCGACGAAGCGAGAGTCGACCAGGTCTGGCTCACCGGCGAGAACGCCCAGACCGTGTCCGAGCACGGTTCGCATCCTCCAAAGAGCAGAAACACTGCCGGGTCGGGGTTCCAAACCAACGAGGCCCCATACAAGGGACCCGGTTCCGGGGGGCCGGGGAGATTCACCCGCGTCCAGAGGTCGGTGGTCAGGTTCAGCAACCACGTGTCGTAGTAGACCAATTGCCCCACTCCGCTCGCGTTCGGTTCCTCGCCACCGTAGAGTAGCGCGGCGCCATCCCCGATGGCGAGCGCCGCGTCCGACCGCGGAGCTGGGCTCACCGCTGGGGTAACGTTGGTCCAATTGTCGGTACCGAACGAGAAGATCCATGTGTCATTCGACACTCGGTTGGTGACGGGATCCACGAGGCCCCCGAACAAGACCGCACTTCCGTGGACAGGGTCGCTCGCGAATCCGAAGTCGCTCCGTGCGGTGGGCGCCGTCGCTGGCTGGAGGGTCCGCCACCGATTCTGGGACTCGTTGTACAGAAGTGTCGAGTTGATGAGGCCGGCCGAGGTCCGGCCACCGAAGAGGACCCCCTCACCCGTGCTCGACGACGCCGCGAAGCCCGCGCCGGCTCGACTACCGGGAGCGGAGGGAGAGAGTAGGCTCCACGCTACGCTTTTGCCTAGAACCGAGGCCGTTGGGGCCGCTCCAGTAGAGATGCCGGCTACGACCCCCGCGCCGCTGGGGATTCCGCTACGAGGGGTCCCTGAAGTCATTTCCGGGAAGGCGCTCCGGACGGGACCGGTCGGCACGGAGGGAACTGAAAGGAGTACGACCACCCAGATCACGATGAAGACGAGCGAAGATCCCCACGGGTCCCAGTGACGACGGACTGCATGGAGCCGTGTCGGGCTGAGGGGGTGGGAGGGTCGGCAGGCCGCGGCGACGGATGCGACGGTCCCCGGAGACTCGAGCATCGGCCAAGCTTCGGCGGCCTGCGAAGACCGGGAGCTTGAAGGCAGCTTCGGTCCTGCTGCGTGAACTCCCTAGACCTAAGGTCCGCTCGTGACTTGGGACGTTCCCCACGCGCCAAATGGTCAATCTTCTGCCGCGAGCGACCACTCCCTAGTCCGAGATGGCTCACGGCCGCTTGCGGCGCTAAGGGTGCGGCCGTGTCCCGAGGCCACTGGAAAGACTTGACCAAAGCGGTCGCAGCCGGAGGACCAAGGGACGAGCACGGTCCGCCCCTTTCTTGTCGACCACCGTCAACGGCTCGCGCCGTTCGCGGAACCCGCGCTGGCGCAGATCGGGCCCGGTATCGGAGGAGACGCGACCCAGCCGGTACCTCGACAGACAAAGACCGGACCCCTGGGCATTTCTGGAAAAGGGGCGTGCGATCGGGTCGTCGTCGGAGGCACGGACTCACTGCTGGGCGAACAGGTCCGACGCGATGTACCGCTCACCGGTGTCGGCCAAGAGCACCACAATCATCTTACCGGAGGAGTCATCACGGGAAGCGACCGAAAGCGCTGCGTGAACCGCCGCACCCGAAGAGGCGCCGGCCAAGATCCCCTCCTCTCGAGCGAGTCGCCGGGCGCCCGCAAAGGCGTCCGCGTCCGTCACGACGATGACCTCGTCGAGAATGGCGCGGTTGAGAACTTCCGGAATGAAGCCGACCCCGATCCCGGGGATGTGATGGCTGCCGGCGGACCTTCCTGAAAGGAGCGCGGCACCGGCGGGCTCCACGGCCACCACCCGCACGGTCGGCTTGCGCGCCTTGAGCGCTTCGCCTACCCCGGTGATGGTTCCCCCGGTACCGACGGCCGAGACGAAGACATCGACCGCACCCTCGGTGTCGTCCCAAATCTCCACGGCGGTCGTTCTCCGGTGCACCTCGGCATTCGCCGGGTTGCGGAACTGGTCGAGCATGACAGACCCCGGGTGCTCCCGGACCAGCTGCTCGGCTCGGGCGACCGCGTCTCCCATGAGGATGCCAGAGGTCAGCACCACCTCGGCACCGAGTTGTCTGAGGAGCGCGACCCTCTCCGTCGACATCGTGCTCGGCATGGTGAGGATCAGGTGGTAGCCCCGGATGGCCGCAACGAACGCAAGTCCGATCCCGGTGTTACCGCCCGTCGGCTCGATGATCGTCATCCCGGGTCGCAGGACCCCCCTCCTCTCGGCGTCGTCGATGAGGGCGACGGCGAGACGGTCCTTCACGCTACCCGCGGGATTGCGCATCTCGAGCTTGGCCACGACTCGCCCCGGTAGGCCTCTCGCGAGGCGGCGAAGTTCGACCAAGGGTGTCCGTCCTACGGTAGCGGCAGCATCGGGGAAGATCATGTGACCTCCGTGGATCCTCTCGTCGGCGAAGTGCGGACGTGCGCCGGACTACTTGGATCGCCCTTGAGCCCTGTGAACTGACCCCGTGGGCTCTTCGAGATCGGTAAAGGACCCCGCGAGGGCGCGGGGAATCGAATCCTGTTCGGGTCTTCCGTTAGGCATTGCTTCCCCGGAGCATGACGAGGAGCATCTTCGAGCGCCCTCGCGATTCCACCGCGTGGGGTATGTTCGCGGGAATGCGAACGACGGTGCCGGAGGCCGCTCGGACGGAGGTCCCACCAACGTTCAGCATCAACGTGCCTTCGAGAACCACGACGAGCGCGTCGTACGCTGCCGTGTGCTCGCTAAGTTCCTGATCAGCGTCGAACGCGAACAGGGATACACTTCCTCCACCGGCCCGGGCAATCACTCGGCTTGCGATCCCCTTCTCAGTGCGGGAGATCAGTGCGGTCAGTTCGAGCGCCTCTGCCGCGGGAATGTTGGGCCGGACGGTCATGACGCTGCGTGGCAGTACCCTCTCTTAAGGTCTCGTTGAGTGGACAAGCCTCTCGCGAGTGCCAATCGCGGCCCGTTAACGACCGCGCACGCCCTTTCTCTCGGCCGGGGTGGCTTGCGAAGACCTCTTTCGCCCGAGTCCCGAGGGGTCTCTAAGCCACCGTGGGGACCTGCACGCAGGGTTCGGGGCCACCGGCGCAAGGAATGACCTTACTCGACGGCCCTCGTGTTTGGAAAGGGTAGGTTGACAAACCAACCCTGGCGTCCCACCTGGTGGGACGTCAAGCTCGAGGGGGAACCTTCGATGGCTCAATAGGCCGCCACATGAAGAGGTCGTCGAAGTATTCGCCGTCACGCTTGAAAGCCCGCGGCAAACGGCCGCTCTCAACGAATCCGAGCTTTCGGTACAATGCCAGGGCGCGGACGTTCTTCTCCATGACGGTGAGTTGAACGATCTCGAACTTCCCCTCGCACTGATGGAGCGCGCGGGAAAGGAGCCGGCCCCCCAGTCCTCGACCTCGCCAGTCGGGGTGGACCATCATCGCGAGGATCCCTGCGTGCCGCTCCTCCCGGTGCGGGCCTTTGCGATGAATCGTGCAAACGCCAATCAGTTTCCCGTCGCTTTCACCGACCGTGGCTACGAGATCTCCGGTGAGCACAGACTTCCAAACGTCCCCAAAGAGGGCCGCCTCGTCCGCGAGGGTCGGCTTCGAATCGTACGTGTAGATTCCGAGATCCTTGTTCGTTAGGACTTCGTCGTAGCGGGTGTAGTAGAGCTCGACCCAGCCCTCGAAATCTTCCCACGCTAGGTCCCGGACGAGCACGAACTAGGCACGGACTCGCTGAATATCTGAGTTTGCGGAGCTCGGTGCGGCGATTCCTGGAAGGCGGTGCGGGGTGACCGGGTCCTACGGAAAGGCGGCCCAGCGGGCTGATCGCGGCCGGCGATCGACCACTCGCCTCCCTTCAAGGCCGCAGCCGCTTTCGGTTGCCGTCACTACGCTTCGATCGGCGAGTTTCATTAAAGGCGACCGCATCCGCCGATGGCCGAATGAGCTACTTCGTGGTCATACGTGGGCCGTTGGGAATCGGCAAATCCACTGTTTCGGAACGGCTCGCGAGGATCCTCGGGGCCGAGTATGTCTCCGTCGATCGCATCCTCGATGAGCCCGGCGTAGAGGAGTGGGACGACGAGTCGGGGCACTACTCGGAACGATGCTTCCTCCGAACGAGCGAGCTCGCCGCCTGGCGCGCGAAGACGTTCCTCGACCAGGGAACGCCGGTGATCTTCGACGGAAACTTCTACTGGCGGTCCCAAGTCCAGGACCTCATTGCACGACTCAAGTTTCCGCACCACGTCTTCACGTTGAAGGCCCCTCTGGAGCTCTGCGTCCAGCGAGATAGCCAGAGAGACCCGCCGCACGGCCGCGAGGCGACGGAAAGCGTCTACGCGAAGTCCACCGAATTCGACTGGGGCGTCGGGATTGACGCGACCCGGACCGTTGAGTCTGTGGTCCGTGAGATTGCTTCCTACCTACCTCGGAACCGAGCCCAGTCCACTCAGTAACCGTCCAGTCATTCGATCTGCCTCGCGCGCTCCTCGCGACTAGCTGTCGATCGCGAGTACCTGCCACCAACGGTCAACCCGTTCTAGTCGAGCGTGTGACGACCTTTCGAACGATTCGCACGTAGGGCCGTTTCCAATGACCCCGGTTGGGCTCAACCGCCGAGTCGCACGGATCGGGACGCTGAGCCCCCCGCGACGTGGATTCACCTCCAAGCGCGACCCGCACGATGCCCTCCGTGGGAAGGGCGAGTTGCGCGCCCGCTTTCGATTCGCTCGCGCCAGTCAGGCACGCCGAGCCATTCACGCAGGGTCGTGTTCTGCCGTGAGATTGAGCGATTGAATTTCCTTTGTGAATCGCTTCTTGAATGGCTCGTCTAGTAAGGGCAGATACCTTCGTTGGACCTCTCTGGGGAGAGTGAAGTAGTTTCCTCGAATGATCCTCCGGCAATTCTCAGCGCCGCAGTTGCAGGGCACGGGACCGATCCACTCCTCCCAAATGTTTAGCGCATAATCCCATGTGAGTTCGTCCCCCATCCGAATGTTCTTCAGTGCCCATGTCCGCCGGACACCACTTCTCATGTCGGTCAGAACGTAAGTATTAGGCTCGCACGAATGGTTGATGAACCTCTCGGGCGACTTCATCCACGTGGTCTTCTGCTTTCCATCGACTGCGACAAACACATCGATGAATATCTCCTGCTCAGGGGTCAGTTTGCCTCGATCGAGGACAGGGTCCGAGTCGTCAATCTCTAGAACTATGTCGCCCCTGAGGAACGCCTTCTTGACAAAGACCCCTTGGCCATGAATCTTGGACTCTCTAACTGAGAAATCCGCCAATTTACGTTTCGAATCATCCTCGGGCATCCATCGCACCTGACTTTGCTTACCGTCTTGTTGGCATGTGCTGGACGGTTGAGCCCTTCAAAAGTGCCCGCCTCGAACTTCGCACGGCCGCGTTGTCTGCTGTTTTGACTTCTCAACTCTGTTCCGGAACAGAACCCCATAGACTCCGTGCCTGTCGATAGCCGACTTGACGAGAGAAAAGAAGGGCGAACTGTCGAGAAAAGCAGCCACTGGAGGGACTTGACCTAGGGGTTCATGGCCACGGGTCCGAAGGACGATCTTCTTCGAAAGCCCCTCATGTTTGGAAAGGGGTGGGTTTCGGACGGGGCGTGGCGTCACCCTCCGCGTGGCCCCGCACGTTCCTCGCAGTCGATCTTCGATTCCGTGCGGCCTTCAGGAAAGGCGTCGTAAGCGTGAACACGACTGCGTGCCCTCGCGTCACTTCGCGGTAACCCTCGGGTTGAGAAAGAGTCCCTCATCACGGTACGGCGGAAGCATACGCTCAAGTTTGAAGTAGTGGCGGACTGGTCCACAGGATCCAAGGAGCCAACGACTGAAGCCCAGTGCACGATCTTGGGAAGGACTCATTAGGCGTCATCGGCCAGAGGGAACCTGCGCGGTGTCACAGTGAATCGATGCTACCTTGGCGAGGCAGTTAGACTCGCCCCGAGACTGGATTCAGACCCGAAAGTCAATCGCTCGTGTACTCTCCGTTGAGAACGGTAGTGTGCCCACAATCGGAGCAGACCAGAGTCATGTTGACTATCGTCACGACCGTTTTCTCGCCCCTCATGTTCTCAAACGGCTTATGACACTGCTCGCAAACAAGAGGCTTGGCCATGCGCTGCAACAGCCCGCGTGTTTAGATGAACGTTCCCTTGAGATCTGAGGCGGGACAAAGGCCAGCTTGGGTCGGCGACTCGTTTGGGGCCGTTGTCAAGCTACGCTCTTTAAGCTGGAAAAGCATCCCCCCTCGGGGGTGCGATGAAGAGCCGACGACTACTCGGGATGCAGGTAGTAGGGTCAGAAGGCTGGACGATCGGCAAGGTCCGGGACATAGTCTTCGACGAGACGACCTGGCGTATCGGATCCCTCGAGGTCAAGCTGGACCGGTCCGTCGCCGAGGAATATCAGATGAAGAAGCTGCTGTCGAGAACCACCCTTGTGGTCGACGTCGCGTCGGTGCACGCCGTCGGCGATCACCTCATGCTCTCGATCACGAAGCCCGAGCTGGGGAAGATGGTGTCGTTCCGGAAGCCGTAACCGGCCGCAGCTCGCGCATCCTCTGCCGTGCCCTTCGGGTGATTGGGTCCCACCGAGTTTGAATCAAGGCTACGGTAGGTCCACCGCTCCCTGAACCCGGCCTCAGAGGGGCGCGTATTCCATTGTATTCAGCTTCAGGTGGGTTCCAATTGTCCTTGCACGGCCAGGGTAGCACGACCTCCTTTGAGGAGAAAGGCCCATTCCCAAACGGGTGCCATGCCGAATCAGACTGGACCAAGGAGGACGCACTGCTCAACCTAAACATCGGCAGCGGGCCGACAACCTCTAGGTCAATCGAGAGGTACACCGGTGCGGCCGATTCCCGTCGGTTCTGTTGAAGTCGGTGGCCTGAGAGATCGGATTCACCACTCCACCGTCCGACAACAGCCCCGCTAGCGTAACAGCACCCCGACCGAGCGGACCATAGAAGGCAGCGACCGCTCTCTCAGTTCGGCCTGAGGGCTTATGTCCCAGCCAAGAGTACCCGGTATCGGAAGGATTCCCATGTCCGCGACCCCTCGGACGATGCCGAAGTTGCTCAAAGCGACGTACCTCGGGGACACAGAGTACCTGCTCGAGGAGACGCGGGCCACGAAGCTCTTCTACTTCCCCGTCCCGCTTCTCTGGACCGTAGTCTTCGGCCTACTGGCGCTCTTCGCCGCGCCGGCGATCACTTCCGCCGTGCCCACCATCTTTCCAGGCCTCACGGCGGGATTGACCCTCTCGAGTTACGTCTCCGCGACCTCGCAAAAGTACCTCGCCTACTTCTGGGTCCTTCTCTTCGTCATCGGCCTGCTGTACCTTCTCGTCCGCTACTTCCGATGGATCACTACGGTCTACGCGGTTACCAATCGCCGGGTGATCATCCAGAGAGGGATCCTCGGGAAGGACTTCGATGAAATCCCGGTGACCCAGGTCCGGGGGGTCGACGTGCACCAGTCGTTCGGCCAGCGCATCCTCGGGTACGGGACGGTGCGCGTCAGCTCGGAGGGCGGAAGCCGCCTTGGAAACGAGGATTGGCGGGGGATACCGAAGCCGTTCCGTTTCCAGAAACTGATCGAGAACGCGACCCAGAACGTTCAGTCGGCGCCGGGCCCGCTCCAAATGCCGAGTCCCGGACGTTGAGGCGTGTGTCGGGCTGGGTTCTGTTGAAGTCCGGGGCCTGAGGGATGGGATTCTCCCGGACCCTTCGATTCCGACGTACCGAAGGACTGATGGCACGCGGCACTTAACCGCGAGTGGACGGCCCTGGGATTACTTCTTGTCCTCGCGGTAGGGTTCGCAATCCATCGATTTGCTCGGGGAGAGACTTGGGCTTCGAGTGCGAAGCCGGCTCATTGAGGGATTCGAGGTCCCAATAGCCGATGGCTGCCCGCGTACACCAACGTGGGAGCGAGCAAGGCCAGAAGCGGAACGGTCAGCAGAGGATACTGCCAGCCCCCGACGGGAAAGAGCAGGGCCACGAAGGGAGCGATGAGGACCAAAAGCAGAAGCGCGTAGGCAGCGCCCCCACCGAAAAGTCTCGCCTCCCGGTAGCGTCGACCGCCGAGCTCAAGTCCCACTACGATTCCCAGGCCGCCCAACCACGCCAGCCAGAAGCCCAGGATCACGGCGTAGGCAAACAGCGGCTGAATCGTTCCGAGACACGATAGCGCGTGGCTCGGGGCGCCCCGGATGCACTGAACCATGGCCGGGGTGGAATAGAGCGCGAGGGCCATCGGAATGATGATCAAGAGGAGGCCGATCGAGCCGATGTTGCAGAGAATCGATGCGCCGAGGAACCAGCGGTCAAACTTCCGAAGGGCACTAAACCCGAATCGGTAGTAGATCAAGGAAACAGCGAGGAGGAAAGCTCCCGTCAATACGAAGATGGTGGTGAGTTCGACCAGCGTCGTGCCGAAGGTGAAGACGCCCACGGGATCGTAGAAGGCGAGCAGGTTGAGTGTAATTGGGAGCACGAGACCGGCCACGCCCCCGGCGAGCCCGAAGACCGCTCCCGTCTCGAACCGCCGGAGTCCCTTCGGTTCGTCCTCGTTCGACGCCGTTTGGTGGGTGCCCATCGAGTCTCCCTACACCTTTGCCGAACTCGACGAACGCTCGAGGCTCAGCAACCGAGTAGGCTCCAGAGGATGAGGTCCACCTAAGCATGCCGCAGCTCGATGTTTCTGGATCCGGCCGGATTCGGACGTTCCGGGAGAGCCTACCATCGCCGACCGCATCGGCACGGAACTCCGTTTCGATGCGGAACGGGAATGCTACCCTCGGCCCAGAATCATGTTATCGTGATGCGACGCGCACCCGGTCCGAACGCATACCACAAGAGGACTGCAGCCAAGACCAAGATCAGCAGTGCCAGGGGACCAATCAGAATCAGCAATACGATCGCCAGGAGAATCATCAACAAGGCCGCTCCGAGGCTGATGGTGTGCGCCATGGTGAAGCCTATCGGTCTGGAGGGGATGTTTCTTTGCTTGAATCGAATCAAGCAACCGCTTAACAGCCATCCTCGGGCTGCGAGCACTCATGGCAGCGAAGCGCAGAGAGACGGTTTCCTTCCTGGAAGGGAAGAAGATGCCTCGACGAACCCGAGTGAAGTTCAGTGCGCCGAAATCGGCTGGGCCCAAGCGAGTCTCGTTCTTGGAAGGCACGAAGGCGCCGAGGAGAACCCGCGTCACCTTCATGGCAAAGAGGAGTGCTTAAGCACGGGGTCATGGAGCGCGATCCGAGAGCACAGCCTGAACGGGGGAGCCGGGCGGGCCGCATGCCCGCCCCGCGACATGAGTTCTGCGGCTCCCCGAACTCTCACTCGCAGCGGGTGAATCGATCCCCGGCTCAGAATCCGTAGGGGACTCCCGGCGAGATAGATGAGTGCGCCCCTGACGATAGAGCTCACGCCCCTGATCCGGAACCCAGTACCCGGTCAGACTAAGTTCTGAAGGGATCGAGCATCCCGCTCGAGCTGACTCCGTCGATGGCCGGACTCTGCCGTAGGCCGTTCTTCTCGATTCTCCTGGTCGATTGGAGGTGGATTGCGTGGCCGCTAGACCAGGATCCCGCGGACCCTACTTATGGTCAAAACCGGCCGATGAGGTTCCGGGCGCAAGGAAAGGGTTGGCGGACGAAGCTTCGAGTCGCCCGTCCCGTCGGTGGGTCACTGGGGTACTCCCCAGGTTCCCAGCCTGACCGTTAAACGGTCAGATACCCGAAGAAAACGAGCGCGACGACGACGACTACGATGAGGACAATCCATCCAATCATGGTTCTGCCTTCAGGCTTCCGTCGCTGCGGCGACGGGCGCGACCGCGATGGGCGCGACAGCGGTGGGGGCGGTAGAGGTCTTCAGCGGCTCAGACGGTGGGGAGAAGACGTGTTCGACGTCCAGACCCAGCTGCTTT
>Ga0187818_10000073_pt1 | contig 27401 bp, 26 predicted proteins | sample NC_wetland_sal_i_14_FD_130581 | JGI IMG/M metagenome (GOLD analysis project Ga0187818, IMG submission 130581) | Wetland sediment microbial communities from Neuse River Estuary, North Carolina, USA - SO4_3 | ecosystem: Environmental > Aquatic > Freshwater > Wetlands > Sediment | place: USA... | reverse complement strand
CGGGACCGGGGCTGGCCAGTGTTTATGAGTTCCTGCGCGACAGTGGATGCGGCAAGGAATCTCCCGAGCTTGCCGCCAAACTCACGCAGGGCGACGCTCCTGCCATAATCTCCCGCGCGGCCCTTGATGCTTCCTGCCCACTCGCGGTCAAAGCGCTCGACTTGTGGATTTCGGTCTATGGAGCCGAGGCCGGCAATCTCGCGCTCAAGGCAATGGCCACCGGGGGACTGTTCCTCGCCGGCATTTCGCCCAAGCTTCTAGCCAGACTCAAGAGTCCGCTCTTCATGCAGGCTTTCCTTAATAAGGGCCGGTTACGGCCGCTGGTGGAAACCATGCCGGTGCATGTCGTCACCAACGAAAAAACCGGTCTCCTCGGAGCTGCGCGCTGCGCGGCGGTTCGAGGCAGCAAGAGCTGAGTGCAAGGCGGGGGTGAAGGCTGGTGAGTTCTTCCTTTGAATTCCGAACGCTGACCACCCCGCAGGAATTGTCCGCAGCAGCGGCTGAGGAAGTAGTGCGCGCTGCCCATGAGGCAGTCGCGCAGCGCGGCCGCTTCACCATCGCGCTCTCGGGCGGTTCCACTCCCACGAACCTCCATACTCTGCTGGCCACCAACGCCCGCACTTCCCTGCCGTGGGATCGCACGTTCTTTTTTTGGGGAGACGAACGGCACGTGCCGCCCACAGATCCGGACAGCAACTACCGCATGGCCGAAGAGACTCTCTTGTCGAAAATCCCGGTGGCGGCAGCGAATGTGTTCCGCATTCCCGCAGAGAATCCTGATGCTGCCGCCGCGGCACAGGCCTACGAACAGACTTTGCGCAAATTCTTTGCCCTTCAGCCCGGACAGTTTCCCCGTTTTGATCTGATCCTTCTGGGGATGGGCCCCGATGGGCACACCGCCTCGCTTTTTCCCGGGACCACCGCGCTGCAGGAGAAGTCACATCTCGTGGTGGCCAATTGGGTCGAGAAGTTCAAGACTAACCGCATCACTCTCACGCTGCCGGTTCTGAATGCAGCCTATTGCGTGGCGTTTCTGGTCAGCGGCACAGAAAAAGCTGCTGCACTGCGAGCGGTCCTGGAAGGAGATGCACCTGGCGAGCAATATCCGTCCAAGCTGGTGCGCCCCACAGCAGGCAAGTTGATCTGGTTTGTCGATCGAGCCGCAGCCAGTGAGCTGTCTGCCCAGCCGGAAAGAACGAAATGAAAACCGCCGAGGACGCGGAGGACGCAGAGAGAAGGAAGGCTAAAAACCGCAGCTCGATTGCCGACTGCAGATCATGATCTTCGCCTTGTTCTGGGTTGGCGGGTAATCCCTCAGCGTACTCGGCGTCCTCTGCGGTGGTGGTTTGCCTTTCAGCCCCGCCAGTCGCCGATTTCCTTCAAACCTCTTCCCCGCGCGTGCTCGAAAAGGCGCACCCGATGGCGGGAGTGTTCAAACTCGTGGATGTCGGCCCAGACCTCCGCCTGCCAGGGCTGATCGTGCACCGCTGACTCTCCGCAGGTGGCGCAACGGGTGTGCAGGGTTACCTGGATGCCCTCGGAGACCGCTGGAACCGCCCCCGGCAGCTCAATAAAGATGCAACGGACTTCCTGAATCTCCTCGCTCTCGCCGAGCAGGTGCTCGTAGCGCAAGAGATAGCCAAAGCCCAGTTTCCTGGCCTCAATCTCGGCTTCAGCGCGGGTGTGAAAAGGGCCGTACTCCGCTCGCAGTTGCTCGGTCGAGTCGCACGCCATCCAGAAGATCTCTTTGTAGGACATTGCAGGTTTCGCCCTGGGTTGCGAGATCAATGACCGCGAAGCCGGCTCGTGGCTGCTATCTGAGCCCGCGATCGAAGAGTCCTACCCGGAAGTGCAATTCAGAGACCGCAGACGGAATCCTGCAATTCATGGCTGTGCATGGAGTTAGCCAGATCTTCTTCCCTAACTTGAGTGGGCAACATGAAACCTTTTGCAGAATGAATCCCGGACTTGCCCCGAACTGATGCAAAGCATTTCCCATGCCGCGGCGTCCGGCCCACTCAAGCACAGCCCGGCGCAGACTCAGCACGGCGCCATTTCCTGCGGCGCGCGGTTGCGACCATCAAGCGCTAACTGCCTGGCTGCGGACCAGACCGGCCGGTTCCCGCTCCGCAAGCCAGTTCCTGCCGCCGTGCCCGGCCACATAAATGGCCAACTCGAGACGGCTCCAGACGCCTATTTTGTCGAACGTGCTGCGCAGATGATTCTTGATGACCTGCTCGCTGGTGCCCATGATCTTGCTGATCTCGCGATTGGTCATGCCCTGCCAGACCAGCAGCGCAACCTGAATCTCTTTCGGGGTGAGGTGCTCGCACGGAGTCATGACTGGGCCTCCTTGGCGAATACGGCAATCGCCAGCTTCACGCGCTTGCGACCTTCGCGGATTCCGGCGCGCAAGAACAGCGTGCGCAAGTGTTGTTTTACAGTGCGCGGGCTGATATTGAGCTGGCCCGCAATTTCTTTGTTGCTGCAGCCCTGCACCAGCAGGCTCAGGACCTGCTGATCGCGGGGCGTCACTTTGATGTCATTTAGGTCAACCATGAGCTGACTCTCTTTCCGCTCCCAACGGGAGCCGCACTCCACCGCTCCACTGAGCACGGCCTTCGCCAATTCTTCGCGCCCTCTCGGAATCGCATGCTAAGTACTTTAGGACGGCATACTTAGGGGCGATGCCTTGAGTTTCATGTGGCTTTCAGGAACGCCGTGGTAGGCTAGCGAGTTCCAAATTGGTCCAACTACTTAACCAATGACTCGCACTCGCTCCATCTTGGCGTCCAGTTACGGCTTTGGGGAGGCCGCTGCGGCAGTAGGGTTCCAGAGCGCCCAAAATATCCCGTGTCTCACCGATCTCCATTGTCGTCAAGCACTTTCGTCATTTCTGAATTGCCAGCTTTCACTTCGAGGTGACCTGTGAAGACTTGTCAGCGCGACCTTCATACGAGGAAGAAACCACGCTCCCATTTCGACCAACCATTGCGCCTCCCGGTTCTCGTTTTGGTTCTCTGGGCAGCCGCAACCCAAGGTTTTGCACAGGTCGAGGCGGCAATGGCACAGGCTCAGGGTGCAAACACTACGTCTCTGACCGGAGCTCCCATCACCATCACCTTGCAGGACGCCCTCGAGCGGGCTCGGCTGAACGACCCGCAATACCGCTCCGCGATCACTGATCTCGGTTTAGCGCGTGAGGATCGAGTGCAGGCCCGCGCCGGACTCCTGCCTAACCTCAACTACAACAATTCGTTCATCTATACCCAGGGAACCGGGCCTCTGCCGCTGAATTGCGGCACCACGGTGCAAGGCTGCCCCACCTCCAAGTTCATCGCCAACAACGGCGTGCATGAGTACATCAGCCAGGCGGACGTGCATCAGGCGCTTTCCCTCACCACTTTTGCGGACTATCGCCGCTCCGCCGCCGCTCTGGCCGAGGCGCGGGCCAAAGCCGAGATCGCCACGCGCGGCCTGGTGGTCACCGTGACTCAGGCCTATTACGGGCTGGTCGTGGGCCAGCGCAAATACGCGACGGCGCAGAGCGCTGCGGCGGAGGCCGCGCGCTTTCTCGACATCAGCCAGAAACTCGAACGCGGCGGCGAAGTAGCCCACGCCGACGTGATCAAGGCGCGGATCCAGTCTCAGCAGTTGCAGCGCGACTTGCAGGAAGCCCGGCTCGACATGGAGCGCAGCCGTCTCGATCTGGCGGTGCTGCTGTTTTCCGATTTCAACCAGGATTTCACCGTGGTTGACGACCTGCAGGCTCCCCAGCCCCTGCCCTCGTTTGACGAAACCGAGGCTGCGGGCAAGAAGAACAATCCTGAGCTGCGCGCCGCACTGGCTGCGTACGAGGCAGCGAACCATGAGGTCACGGCGGCCTGGGGCGGCCTGCTGCCGGCCCTGAGCGTGGACTATTTCTACGGAATTGATTCCAACCGCTTCGCCCTCCGCACAGACGGCCTGCACAATCTCGGTTATTCCACGGTGGCCACCTTGCAGATTCCGGTTTTCAGCTGGGGCTCGGACCGCAGCAAACTCAAGCAGGCGGAACTGCGCCGCGATCAGGCGCACGTCGAGCTGACTTACACGCAGCGGCAACTGCTCAGCCATCTGCGCCAGTTCTACAATGAAGCCGAGACGGCGCGCTCGGAAATGGAGTCGCTGGCCAGCTCCGCCGAGATCGCTGCCGAGGCCATGCGGCTTACCACCCTGCGTTACCAGGCTGGAGAATCTACCGTGCTGGAAGTGGTGGATGCCCAAAATACCCTGACGCAGGCCCGCAACGCGTACGATGATGGCCAGTCACGCTACCGCGTCGCCATGGCAAACTTACAGACTCTGACAGGAACCTTCTAACCGAATGAACCACTTCGATCCCAACCCACGAACCTGCAGTCACAAGCTTCGCGTCCCGCGGCGCCGCAGGCTCGCTGTGCTAAGACTGGCCGCCACTGCAGGCTTGCTGCTGCTCGCGGCGGGCTGCTCCTCAGATACAAGTGACAAGGAGCCGGTCGTCACCGTGCAGGTCGCTTCTGTCGAGAAAACGACGATTGAGCGCACCATCAACACCCAAGCCATCCTGTTCCCCCGCCAGCAAGCGGCGATTGTGCCTAAGATCAGCGCGCCGGTGCAGAAGTTCCTGGTCAAACGCGGCAGTCCGGTTCATGAGGGAGAATTGCTGGCCGTGCTCGAGAACCGCGATCTCATCGCAGCGGCACAAGACACCAAGGGGGCCTACGATCAAGCTCAAGCCGCCTATGAGACGACCACCGCCGCCAGTCTGCCTCAGGAAGTCCAGAAAGCCGAGGCCGATGTGCAGCAGGCTCAGCAAGCGCTCGACGCGCAGGAAAAAATCTTTCAAAGCCGCCAGCAACTATTCGATCAGGGTGCGATGCCGCGCAAGGAGCTTGACCAGTCGCGCGTGGACATCACCCAGGCTCGCAACCAGTATGCGATCGCCAAAAAGCACCTTGACGATTTGATGGCTGTTGGCAAGCTGCAGGAACTCAAAGCCGCCGAAGGACAACTGGAATCGGCGAAGGGAAAATATCTGGGGGCACAGGCGCAAGTCAGCTACTCGGAAATTCGCAGCCCGATGGACGGCGTCATCACCGACCGCCCGCTCTATCCCGGCGAAATGGCGACCGCCGGCTCTCCTTTGCTTACCGTGATGGACATTTCTGCCGTCATCGCCAAAGCGCATATTCCCCAGCGTGATGCCGCGCTCTTGCAAGTCGGGGACAACGGGACCATCACCGTGCCCGGAATCGAAACGCCCATCGAGGGCACGGTCACGGTCGTCAGTCCCGCGCTTGACCCGAACAGCACTACGGTCGAGGTCTGGATCGAAGCCAAGAATCCCAAACATGCACTCAAGCCGGGCACGAGCGTGCAGCTGTCGTTGACGGCGCGAACCGTGAAAGATGCCCTGGTCGTGCCCGCGAGTTCGGTCATCACGGCGCCGGATGGAACATCCGCGGTCATGCTGGTGGGTAGCGACGGCCGCGCCCATCAACAAACCGTGAAGGTCGGCATCCGCAACGGCGACGACGTACAGATCCTCGAAGGCGTCACGGCTAGTGACAAGGTCGTGGCCACCGGAGCCTACGGACTGCCCGACAAGACCAAAATCAAAATCGAAGCTGCCGCTGAGGCCCCGGCCGAGGGTTCGCCTGAGGGTTCCAAGGCTGGCGCAAAAGCTCCCAGTGAGGGATCCGGTGAAAAATAATCGCTGCGGAGCATCTGCGTGAACTCGCCGAACGCCGGTAGCTCGACTGGCCATCACTCCACCGGCCACGATTTCCACGACCAGCATTGGATTGCGCAGCATTCCAGGCCGGTCATCTTCCTCATTCTCACGCTGGCTCTGCTCGGCGCGTATCTGGCCTTCACGATTCCGGTGTCGGTGTTCCCTGCCACGAATTTTCCCCGCGTGCTGATCGCGGTGGATAACGGCGTCATGCCCATTGACCAGATGATGGTGACGGTCACGCGTCCCATCGAGGAAGCCGTCAACAGCGTGCCCGGACTGCTCACCGTGCGCTCCATCACGAGCCGTGGGTCGGCCGAAATCGATCTCTTTTTCCGCTGGGACGTGGACATGTTCCAGACACTGCAGTACGTGAATGCGGCCATCTCACGGGTGCAGCCTGAACTGCCTGCCACCGCGAAAATCGAAGCGCATCGTCTGACTTTTGCCGCCTTTCCCATCATCGCCTATAGCCTGACCTCAGACCGCGTGCCTCAGACCAGGCTGTGGGAGATGGCAACTTATGGAATGAAACCGCGGCTCAACCGCCTGGACGGTGTTTCCACCGTGATCATACAGGGCGGGCAGGAACCGGAGTTTCACATCACGCCGGATCCGGCAAAGCTGCTGACGACGGGCGTCACGGTCTCCGACATTCTGGGCGCGGTGCAGCACACCAACCTGATTGATTCACCGGGATTGCTGGAGCGGAATCATCAACTCTACCTGGGCTTGGTGAACGGGCAAGTGCGTACACCGGAAGAAATTGCCAACGCTGTCATCAAGAACACACCGGCGGGAATTCCGGTGCGCATCGGTGATGTTGCCACGGTTGCACCCGGCGTAAAGCCCGTTTATACGGTGGTCACGGCCAACGGCAAGCCCGCAGTGCTGCTGAACATTAATCGCCAGCCCGACGGCAACACGGTCGAGGTCGCGCAGGAAGTGCACGACGAGATCGAACAGATCCGCAAGACGCTTCCGCCAGGTGTCGCGATTCAGCCCTTCTACGATCAGTCCATCATCGTCGGTGAATCGATCAAGAGCGTGCGCGATGCCATCCTGCTGGGACTGATTCTCGCCTCCATCATCCTGGTCGTTTTCCTGCGCGACTGGGGCACTTCACTGGTCGCTGGCCTGGTGATTCCGGTGACCATCATGATTACGTTCATCGCCCTGAAAGCGATGGGACAAACGTTCAATCTGATGACGCTCGGCGGTCTCGCCGCGGCCGTGGGATTGGTCATTGATGATGCAATCGTCGTGGTGGAGAACATTGTCTTGCACCGCGACGCCGGGCAAACGCGGCTGGAAGCCATCCGGCGCGCGCTGAAAGAAATCACGATCCCGCTGATCTTCTCGACCATCACGCCCGTCGTGGTCTTCATCCCGCTCATCGTGATCACCGGCGTCACCGGAGTCTTTTTCCGCGCTTTGGCCGTGACCATGACCGTGGCGCTGCTGACGTCGCTGGCGCTGGCCGTGACCTGGACTCCGACTCTAAGCCAGTACTTCATCCGGGGACGCCACGACAAAGAGGGTTCCCAGGCAGAACCTGAGCTCTCTCAGGCTCCGGATTCGGCGGCAAGTGGGGCCGAGGAACCTGAGGAGGACGACAACGCGATGGAGCTGCTGGCTGCTGAGGAAAGACATCTGAGCGGCTTCTTCCTGCGCGTGGTGAACTTCCATGAACGCTGGCTGCGCCATGCCCTGGAACGACCTCGGCTGCTCGCCCTCTTGAGCGCCGCCCTGATCGTCGTCTCCTATCTTTGCTTCCGCTTCTCCGATACTGACTTGCTGCCCAAGATGGATGAGGGCGGGTTCGTCATCGACTACATCATGCCGGCGGGCAGCTCTCTTGCGGAGACCAACCGCGCGGTCGGGCATGTAGAGCAGATGCTGCGCGAAATCCCGGAAGTCGAAAGCACTTCGCGGCGCACCGGTCTGCAACTTGGCCTGGCCTCAGTAACCGAAGCCAATACCGGGGATGTGCTCGTGAAGCTGAAAGCCAACCGCCATCGCGATATCTACCAGATCATCGCCCAGGTCCGCGACCGGATCAAACGGGAGGAACCGGCTCTGGACGTGGAGTTCATTCAGGTTCTGCAGGACATGATTAACGATCTGACTTCTGCGCCCGAACCGATCCAGATCAAGCTGTTTTCGCAGGATCCCAAGTTGCTGGCGGAGTGGGCGCCAAAAGTAGCCGATGCCATCGCCCCGGATGAAAAAACCGGCGAAGGCAAGATCAAGGGTGTGGTCGATGTTCTGAACGGAATTGACAATACGATCAGTGGACCCGCGGTGACTTTTCAAGTCGACCCCAGCGTGGCCGCAAGGGCCGGTTTTACGGCAGAAGAAGTCGCTCTGGATGCCTCTGCAATACTGGAAGGCGAACCCGCGCCTACTCCGGTAGTGGCGAATGATCGCGCTTATACGCTGCGCGTGCGTTTTCCCGCAGCCAACCGCGCCTCGCTGGAAGCCATGCGCGACACGCTCCTGGTCAGCAGCACAGGGCACACCGCGACTCTCGGCGCACTCGCAAGCGTCGCGGAAAATCCGGGGCAGATTGAGATTCGACGGGAAAACCTGCAGCGTGACGCGGTGGTCACAGCTCAACTGGAAGGCCGGGGCCTGGGCAGCGGCATGGCCGAGGTGCAAAGAGCAGTGACGGCATTGCACATTCCGTCCAGCATCCGCGTTGAATACGGGGGGCAGTACGAAGAGCAGCAGAAGTCGTTTCACGATCTGGTGATCGTGCTCATCCTGGCAGTCTTACTGTTGTTTATCGTGCTGCTGTTTGAATTCGGAACCTTCGCCGCCCCCATCGCAATTCTCTCGTCGGCGCTGCTCTCGACCTCGGGCGTTTTCATCGCCCTGCTGATCACGCGCACCACGTTTAACATTTCGTCGTTCATGGGGATGATCATGGTCATCGGCATCGTGGCCAAGAACGGCATCCTTCTGCTTGATGCCGATCAGAAAATGCGCGGGCTGGGCTTGCCAGCAGAGAACGCTATGCTACAAGCCGGCCGGCGTCGGTTGCGCCCCATCGTGATGACCGCGCTGGCCACGGTCGCGGGCATGCTGCCGCTGGCTTTTGCCATCGGCGCCGGGTCGCAGATGCTGCAGCCATTGGCGATTGCCGTCATCGGTGGAGTTCTGATCTCCATGGTGCTTTCGCTGATCATCACTCCCGCCGTGCATTTCTACCTCAGCGGCAAGGATGACGCTCTTCCTCTTGAGTCATCTGCAGAAGTCTGAAACAGAGGAACGGCCCGGGAACAGATGTGCACATTCCTGCGCGTTACTCCAGTAACCACTGAGCGAGCTGCCGGACCGCCGCTGGGCGGGCCGCAGCGACCCCCCTCGCGTCCCGGCATTTCCGGTTGTAAACTATTGCAATATCGGGTGAGCCCCCTCCTGCCGGAGATCAAGGCAGGCTTACCCTTAAGCCTGCCCCTCGTGCGCGAATTGGCATCATACCTCCGTGTTGGCGGGGAACTTGCACTAGAATAAGCATCTCCCGGGGATGTTCAGGCCGCGGCGTTGCCCTTGGAACGTCTGCCGGGCGGAAACAGGGACCGTGTTGGAAGAAAAAGACAAACCAGGTCTAGACGAATCGACTCTCGGCAGGCTGCTGGAAGCGGCGTACGTGGTACAGGAACACAACCGCGCCCTGCAGGCTCTGGGACTGCGTGTCGAACACCAGCGTTCGCCCGGGGTGCAAGTCCGGCCTGTGTCCATACCGCCAGACAGCAAACCGGAGGTCTCCCAACCCGCACCGCCTGCCAAGGAAGATTACTCGCTCACCCTGGCACAAATCGTCGAGACCCAGCACCAGATCCAGGTGCGTCATTTGGAACTGGATAGCGCGATCACGCTGGTCGCCCAGCGGGCAATTGAGATCGCCCAGGCGGGTGGCGCCGCCATCGGCATTGTTGAGGGCAATAGCGTCCGCTACAAGGCGGCAGCGGGAACGATGACTCTGCCCGTGGGCAGCGAGATTCCGCTGGAAAAGGCGCTTTGTGTGGAGTGCTTGCGGACTGGTCAGGTGGTGCGCTCTGGGGATGCCGAAACCGGATCTGCTCTCGATACGGAAGAATGCCGTCGCCGTGGCATCCAGGCAATGACTGCGGTACCGGTCTATCACGATGGCGGCATTGCGGGGGCCCTGGAACTCTACTATTCCAGCACGCGCGAGTTTACCGAGAAGGATGTTCACACCTGCCAACTGATGGCGGGCCTGGTGACCGAGGCTCTGGCCCGGAGCAAGGAGCTTAGCTGGAAGCAATCTTTGGCCAGCGAACGTGCCGTCATGCTGGAGGCACTGGAGAAGTTGAAGCCCAACCTGACGGCCCTGGTGGACACACCGGCGGTCGAAGACGCCGGCAGCAGAACTGTCGTTCCGGAAACGGCGTCGCCCGCAGTGCTGTGCCGCAAGTGCGGACATCAACTGGTTGGAGCAGAACAGTTCTGCGGCCAGTGCGGATTGCCGCGCAGCGACGATTATGAGCCGCCCACCATGCAGAGCAAGGTCGCATCGCTCTGGCACATGCAGCAGGCGCTGCAAAAGGACAGCATCAGCAAGCCGGCAAATGGCGCGTCGGCCCAGGTGCGACCGAAGGCGAGCGGCGACGAAGACCGGCCTGAGAAGCCCCTGGCGGATTCGCTCGAAGAGGAAATGCCCGAGCTGTTTGCCGAGCTGGGGATCGAAAAGGCGCCGCTGCTGTCCGATTTTGCCAAGCCGCTCATGAATTCAGAGATCAAACTCTCCGAGATCAGCGGCGCCAAGATCACCGAGTCTGAAATCACCGACTCTGAAATCGCCGACTCTGAGATTCACGCCACCGCAGACCCGAATCTGGATCTTCCCACGGAGACGAGCGAGGAGAGCGAGGACGAAGACAAATCACCCACAGACGAGATGCTGGTAAAGGCCCCTTACGCCTGGACTTCGGCCGCATCCGCCCGCGCGTTCCTGGAGCAAGTGGCCGCTGCCAGACCCTCCAATGCGTTGACTCGTTTCTGGAATTCGCGCCGGGGAGATTTCTACCTGGCCATCGCCGTAATACTAGTGGCCTGCGTAATTCGCTGGGGCATCTGGTCCAGTCATTCGGTCAGCGCCACAGGCAACCCAGCCACCGCTGCCGCGACGCATCGCAAGCCTGCGCCAAACGCCGACCTCTCGCTGTTCGATCGAATGCTCATCAGTCTGGGCATCGCGGAGGCTCCCGAGCCCGTAGAGTACAAGGGGAACCCCGACACCCAGGTCTGGGTGGATCTCCATACCGCGCTTTATTACTGCCCCGGTGCCGATCTCTACGGCAAGACGCCCAAGGGCAAATTCACTAGCCAGCGGGACGCACAACTGGACCAGTTCGAGCCCGCCTACCGCAAAGCGTGCGATTGACCGCGGTGCGAAATCTCTCTTCCATACACTGCGGATTGACAAGCTCGCGCTCACGGAGTGCAATCGTAGGGTCGCCCGTCGTCAAGAGGAGAATCTGCATTTGCCGCTTCAAACTGACGATTCCGGCCATTCCAATTCTCTTCCCCGTCCCGATCTGAATCCTGTGCTGAACCGGCTCCTGGGTCAGAACATGGGCCGGTGGGCCGAGGTGTATTTCACAAACCCTCCGGAAAAGCGCGAACAAGCGGTGATGGAACTCCTGCACCAACTGCAATCCCAGGAATCTCTCAAGAACTCTTCGTCGGGTGACAAGGAGTCTCAGCAAAGTTCTTTTTCTTCTCCGGCCGCAGAAGCACCGCCGCCCATGCTGGCCAGTTTTGCGCCGGCTCATAAGGTTGAGGAACACCCGTCCGCCGGGGACGGACGAGGGGAATCTGCACGGCACCCAACCCGATACCGCATCTTCGCCGCAGTACTGCTCGTGGTCGCGGTCCTGGCCCTCGCGTACGTGGCGTGGCGCAGCTCGCGCACAGTGTCGGAAGAGTCGCAACCACTGCCAACTCCGGCTGCGGCGACGAAACCCTCCGCGAGTCCAGCACAAGCAGTCGGCCCACCGAGCCTTGACACTTCAAACCAGATTTCTCCTGCCAGCAGCCAGGCGGCTGCTCCTGCACAGAGTGCGGCCAGCACGAGCAACAAAGTCGGTACGAATCCGGGCCCGGAAAATGCTGCCGTCAATGACGCGACCGCGAACGCTCCCGCCGAAACCAGCCCGCCAGTCGCGGCAGCGGCAGGCAACGGCTCCGAGGAACTCGCGACAGCCAAGGACTATTTGAACGGCACGGGCGGAAAAGCCCGCGACAGCGGAGAGGCCGCGAAATGGTTGTGGCAGGCGGTCGGCAAGAAAAATGCGGAAGCGGCGCAGTTGCTTTCGGAGCTGTATCTCAAAGGTGACGGAGTTCCGAAGAGTTGTGAGCAGGCACGGATTCTTCTCGGAGTCGCGGCGCACAGGGGAGCGAAAGAAGCCTCCGAACAACTGCGGCATCTGGAAGACGCTGGTTGTCAGTGAATAGCGAAAGCCGGATTTACTGGGTCATCAGTACGGACGGGCTTCTCCGCGACTCATACCACAATGCAAGTTCCACGCGGTTCCAAAGCCCGAGCTTGTCGTAGATCGTCCGCAGATAATTCTTGACCACGTGCTCGGTGGTCCCGATGGCCTCGGCGACCTCGCGGTTCTTCAGGCCTTGGGCAACAAGCTGGATGACTCTCTGTTCACGTTCGCTGGGGACACGGCTCCCATAGCGTCCATTTGCATACATGATTGCCTCCGATATAAAAGGGTCGCGAGCTTCACTCGCTTGATACCGCCCGTGATCCCGAAACGCAGGAACAGGCGGTTAAAATGGGCCTTCACCGTGCGACGCGCCATCTTGAGCTCGCTGGCAATCTCCGCGTTGTCACACCCCTGCAGGAGGAGTTCGACAATCTGCTGTTCCCGCGGACCCAACCGAATGGTCTGCTCCTTCATCAGACCTCCCCTCTCTTCTGGCATCGTCTTTCCCGCCAGCCGGGCGCACGACTGGGTATTTGCAAGACTCGTTGCATCCAAAATGCCACTTTGCGAAAGAATTTGCAGTGACGGGCAAACATCCTTTTCCACAGCCACTTGCAGTTGATCAGGACCACACTGGAACGGCGCGGGAGAGAGCCTGGCGCAGCAGTCGTTGCGTGATAAGCCGCTGCCCGATGCTCCAAAACGCGCGCAAAAACGCGCCCAATCGCCTCGCCCCACAAACCGACTCCGTTCTGTTATTGAGGTCTCGACGGCTGGCTGTTCCCCCCACTAATCGACATCTCTCTGGAGCTAGAGCCTTAACGACATGAGGAGGGTGCCGCAGACGGCGGGTGGCTCAAGTCCCATTCTAAGGTGAACACCTTAGACGAAAATCCCTGCCAAGTGCGAATCGTCCGGCATAAATTACACGATCGTGCCATTTCAGATCCGCGCAGTCGCCCTGATCTCGCGGTGAATTTGTTTCCATTCTTGATCCTGGGCCCTTGGCCTCTTCGGAATCTGACGACGGTTCCAGCGGCATGAATCATCCTGACGAAGTGCCAGAGTAGAATCAGACTCGGGATATCGGCTCCGGGGCGTGACCACTTCCACTCGGAGCCGCACTCTATTGCGGGATATAGGTTCAGTCCTAATGTGCTCCACGGTAAGTGTCGAGGTGCGGGACTGCGCCGATCAGTCAGGCGGCGTCGTTCCCAGCCTCCACCCTGACGTTGTGCACGTGTGGATGCGCTGGCTGCAAGTGGCGCCCGCGCTGGAGGCAGAGCTTTACGCGTTGCTCTCCCCGGATGAACGGGAGCAGACCTCCCGCTTTCGGGTCGAGAGGGCTCGCAGAGCTTTCATCCTGACTCGCGGCACGTTGCGTTCTCTGATCGCCGTCTACGTAGGAAAAGCGCCGCACGAACTGGCGCTCAAGCGCACGCACCATGGCAAACCCCTTCTCGATGGACCATTTGACCTGCGCTTCAATGTATCGCACACCGAGGGCCTGGCGCTGCTGGCGTTCGCGAGAAAGCGCGAAATCGGGGTTGACGTGGAGAAGATCCGTCCCCAACCGGACGCGAGAAAACTGGCGGAACGATTCTTTTCCATTAGCGAGCGCAGTGAACTGGCGCATCTCTCGGGCAGCGAGCTGCAGAGAGCATTCTTTCGCTGCTGGTCGCGGAAGGAAGCCTACATCAAGGCCCGGGGCGAGGGGCTTTCCCTGCCGCTTGATCAATTCGATGTCTCCATTGCGGTGGGCGCATCCCAGGTTCTGTTGGCAACCAGACCAGATCCTTCAGAAGCGAGCCGGTGGCTGGTTCGCGATCTGCCCACAAGCCCCGAGTACGCAGCGGCACTGGCGGTTGCGGAAGTGGCGGCTTCCTGAAAACTCCAAGAACGCCAACGCTGTTGGGAGAAAAGTTCCCCGCCTTGCGCAACGATTTGCGCACATTCGGCCGCCAGAATCGCTTCTAATGCCAACAAACCGTGGTATTTCCTTTATCCTTATCAATTTAGAGTACAATCGAACAATTCTGTGCGGCACGGCACTTGCGTGGGGACAAAAAGCAGATTCGTCTTGGTGTACACTAAGGCCAATGGAAGGTCGTTGACGCTGCGATTCGCTTTGCGGATCGCATAAGCACATCCCCCCGGTTGGCAATGTCTAGCAATCATCTTGTGATTTCAATCTGCGAGACCGTGACTTACATGCAATAAATCCAAAATCCGAACCTGGGAGGTTTCTAATTTTGTCTGCTTCCACTAGTCATTTGATCGCTCCGCACGGCGGCGAACTCATCGATCTTCTTATCGCACCGGAAAATGCTGCAGAACTGAAAGCCCACTCCCGCGAGTGGCCATCGTGGGACCTTACGGCCCGGCAACTCTGCGACCTCGAACTGCTGATGAGCGGAGGATTCTCGCCGCTGCGCGGCTTCATGACCAGAGCCGACTACGAAGGCGTTTGCCACAACATGCGTCTGGCCAGCGGAATTCTCTGGCCCATGCCGATCACGCTCGATGTCACGGAAGAATTCGCCAGGAAGCTTACGCCCGGCAGCAGCAAGGTGGCGCTGCGCGATCCCGAGGGCGTGATGCTGGCCGTGGTGCATGTCGAAGAAGTCTGGCAGCCCGACCGCGCCGCTGAAGCGAAGGCGGTCTTTAACAGCACCAGCAAGGCCCATCCCGGCGCCGACTACACCCTCAACAAGTCGAACCCTTGGTATGTGGGCGGGCGCGTCGAAGGCCTGCAAGCGCCATCGCATTACGATTTCCGCACACTGCGTTTCACGCCGGCTGAATTGCGCGCTGAGTTCGCCCGTCTGGGATGGCGCCGCGTGGTTGCGTTCCAGACTCGCAATCCCATGCATCGCGCGCACGTGGAGCTCACTTTCCGCGCCGCCAAAAAAGTTGAAGCCAACCTGCTCATTCATCCCGTGGTAGGCATGACCAAGCCCGGCGATGTGGACTATTACACGCGTGTGCGCTGCTACCAGTTGCTCAGCTCGAAGTATCCGCAAGGCACGCAGAAACTCTCGCTGCTCCCTCTTGCCATGCGCATGGGCGGACCGCGCGAAGCCATCTGGCACAGTCTTATCCGCAAGAACCACGGCTGCACCCATTTCATCGTGGGCCGCGACCACGCCGGCCCCGGCAAAGACACCGACGGCAAGCCTTTCTACGGCCCCTACGAGGCCCAGGAAGTTTTCAAAAAGCACGAAGCCGATATCGGCGTCACCATGGTGCCTTTCAACATGATGGTCTACCTAGAGGGCGAAGATCGCTACGTGCCCGACGATGAAGTGAAGAACGGCGATCGCGTCCTGAATATCTCCGGCACCGAACTGCGGCAGCGGTTGAACGAAGGCCGCGAGATTCCTGGCTGGTTCACCTATCCCGAAGTCGTGCATGAACTCCGGCGCAGCTTTCCGCCACGCGCCCAGCAGGGAGTAACGATTTTCTTTACCGGACTCTCAGGTTCGGGCAAGTCCACCATCGCCAATGTGCTGCTCACCAAGTTTCTGGAAGTCGGGGGACGTCCCGTGACGTTGCTCGATGGCGACCTGGTGCGCAAGCATCTTTCGTCGGAGCTGGGATTCTCGAAAGAGCATCGCGACATCAACATCCGCCGCATTGGCTACGTTGCTTCGGAGATCACCAAGAACGGCGGTATCGCAATCTGCGCCCCCATCGCGCCCTATGACGCGACCCGCAAGCATGTGCGCCAGATGATCGCGCCCTACGGAGGATTCATCCTGGTGCACATCGCGACCTCAGTTGAGGTGTGCGAGCAGCGCGACCGCAAGGGACTCTACGCCAAGGCTCGCGCCGGCATTCTCAAGGAATTCACCGGGATTTCCGATCCCTACGAGGCTCCGGCCGATGCCGAGGTCACCATCAACACCGCCGATTTGTCACCGGAGGAAGCCGCGCAGGAAATCATTCTGCACCTGGAACGAGAAGGCTTCGTCGGCGTGAACGGAACAGCGGAGTAAGGCAACACGAAACGACCATGCCAGTCCTGGCAGTCAAGATTTTCGTTGGCTTTGTCGTAGGCGTGCTCATCGGAATGAGCGGCGTCGGGGGCGGCGTTCTGCTGCTCCCGGTGCTGATTTTCGGCCTGCGCGTGCCGCCGATCATCGCCGTGGGCTCGGACGCGGTGTTCAATTTCTTCACCAAGGTTCCCGCCAGCCTGATGCATCTCAAGAAGGGCACGGTCCGCCGCAAGGTGGTCATCGCGCTCGCCGTCGGCAGCGTCCCCGGCTCCATTCTCGGAGTCAAGCTGCTGATGTATATCCGCCACATTTATGGTGACGGAGTAAATGACTTCATCAAGAGCGCAGTCGGCCTGCTGTTGATCGTGATTCCCACGCTGATGCTGTTCCAGAGGCGGATCGAAGAGCGGGTCACACACCGCCCACCCACGCTGAAAGGGTTTGCGGGCATGGCGGTGATCGGCCTGGTTGCGGGTTTTCTGGTGGGCATGACTTCGGTAGGTTCGGGCAGCATTATCATGATGCTGCTCCTGTTGTTCTACAGTTTCCCGCCCAAGGTGAATGTCGGCACCGACATCCTGCACGCCGTCATTCTCACCGGAGTCACCGGCTTCCTTCACTTCCGCCTGGGGAACGTAGACCCCGGGCTGGTCCTGTCACTGCTGATCGGATCGATTCCCGGCGGACTGCTCGGTTCGCACCTGGCCACGCGTATGCCCATGATCTGGCTGCGCCGTATTCTCTGCGCCTTGCTCTTGATCACGGGAGCCCGGATGTTGTGGGCTTGATTGAAGGCAGTAGTCGGTAGTTAGTCGTCAGTGGTCAGTGACGAGTGGCGCACTAAACACTGGGCACTGACTACTAACTACTGACTCCTGACTACTGAAGTTTTGTCTGGAACGAACTTTGCGGCTAGGAAACATGGCTTCTTCCCATTACGCCGATATCCTGCAACGCATCCAAGCCGCCTTGGACGCGGCCGGTACGGTATTTGCTCGCTTCACTCCCGGGGAGATTGAAACCGAATACAAGGCCGGGCACGATCCCTTGACCGAAGCTGATCGCGCCGTGGACGCCGTGTTGCGCCAGAATCTGCTGCGCGCCGGTGAAGGCTGGCTTTCCGAGGAAACCGCCGACGATCTCTCCCGCCTCGACCAGAAAAGGGTCTGGATCGTGGATCCTCTCGATGGAACCCGCGAGTTTGTTTTGGGCTTGCCCGAGTTCTGCGTTTCCATCGGTTTCGTCGAAAACGGCAAGCCGGTCGCCGGAGGCATTCACAACCCGGCCACGAATGAGACTTTCCTGGGAGCGATCGACGCCGGAGTGCTCTACAACGGCAAGCCCGCCGCTCCCAGCCGGCGAACAAGTTTGGCCGGCGCCCTCGTCCTGGCCAGCCGCAGCGAGGTCAAACGCGGCGAGTGGAAGCAGTTTGAGATGGCGTCGTTCAAAACTCAAGCCATGGGCTCGGTAGCATACAAGCTGGCCCTGGTTGCCGCGGGGCTGGCGGACGTGACCTTTACCCTCACACCCAAGAATGAATGGGACGTGGTCGCCGGCGCCGCACTGGTCCTGAGTGGCGGAGGCTTCGTCAGAACCCTGGAGAAAACCGACCTGACCGCAAACCGACGCGACCCGCTCCTGTCGGGCCTCGTGGCCTGCGGCCCATTGCTGAAAGACGAACTGCTCGCCCTGGTGGAACCGCACATCCCCGCGGTCAAGCTCGCGGTGAAGCAGTAGGATGTTGAAACGAAACCACTCCGCTTAGCTTCGTTATCAACCGCTTCGTTACCTTGGACTATTCCTGTAGACCCGTCATTGAGCGATATTGATTCCATGACAATGCCGGCTCGCTGAATAAAGCTGGTCGTGCGAAAGCCAACCATTAGCCTCGGGAGAAAGGAGCTGGCCTGGTTGCGACGAAACCGACCTAGGGGCAGGTGAGTTGCGCAGTAGCCTGGATAGTGCATCCTCCGCCGCAGGCAGTGCTGGCCGGACAGTTATAAATGCCGGGGCCGAGCGGCATGGGATCGTTCGCCCAGACCGAGTATGTGCCTACCGCCCCGCTCGCACATTGAGCCAATCCTGTGCTGGTGACTGATATTGCACTGGTGGGCGCGTATTGGTAACACACGCCCCAGGTGGCGGAGAGCGGAGTGACCGTGTGCGACGGATTAATGTAGAAACCGGTGGCGATAAACTGCACCTGCCCGTTGGGATAATCCTGTGCGTCGGCAGTGGCCGGGCTTAGCGTGATGGATTGAAGTGGATCTTGCCCCCGCGACCGTGCGCCGCAGGACAGCGCAAGCGAAGCAGCCACAGACAGAGCGAGCAGGGAAACAGCGAGGCCTAGCTTCTCCATACGCCCTCCTTACCGGATAGGAAGCCGGTGCTAGTCACCAAGTTGTCTCAGTATACGGAATCGTGTGGTGGCTTGCAGGGTCAATGAGTGGCAGCTAAGGCCGCCAGCGGAATCTCCAGGGTCCCGGCCTTGTTGGACCCAAGATCGTATAGTCCCGATCGCAGGTATGCCCCGTTCGCGGGCCCATCAATCTCCAGGTTGAACGCGATACCGTTTGCCTCTACCTGCGCAAAGTGTTCCGGCGGAATCGGGACTTGCAGCAATCGCACCATCCAATTCACCGGGGTTCCGTCGCGATCGTACACCAGTACTGTCACCTCGATGTTGCCGTGCCGTACGCCGTCCGCCGACGTCTCGAGCGCAAGATTCTCCGGGGAAACCGTGAAGGTGATGGTGTAGCGCGTAACCGGTTCCTTGAGATCTGGCTTGTCCCCGGCGCGATGAGAGCTCTGCCCGGCCTGCATGTCTCCAGACTGAGTCGTCGCCGCCGCGATCCGCGTGATGTAGAGGATCTCGGTCGAATCTGGCGTCCCATGCTCCATCAATGGCCGCAGCGGATCGCCCTTCGGCTTGTTCTTGACCGATGTCAGGAACTCGTTGGTCGCATAGTACCCACGCCGATACGCCAGGTGATACTTGGCGCCACCAACTTTCACCTCGATTTTCCGAAACTCGCCATTCATATTTCGATTGGTCGGCGAATAGGTCAGCGTGTAGTAATACGTTCCCGTTTGGATCACGCGGTCTAGCACATCGTTGAATCCGTTTGTATTGATAAAGCATCGTCCGCCCGTATTGGTTGCCAGTTCCTGCAGGCTGGCTTCGCTGGCAACACGTTGGGTCGATTCCGTATCCAGCGATTGCGTCTGATAGTTCGTCGCAGTACGAGCGCCGGTTATGCCCATTGACCCCGCAGTGATACCGGAATCATAAATTGCGTTCGGAGCAAGCCCCATCGCGCCCACGCCGATCGGATAGATGGCAATTCGGGCCGCGGCCAGCAGGTTTGCCGTCTTCGAAACCTCGTCGCCGTACTGCCGCACCATCGAGCCCTGATCCATCGTCAGATTACTCAGGGGAAACGACCCGGAAAACCAGATCACATTCTTCCGTCCGGGAATCGCCTGCAGGTACATCGCCAGTTGCTCGATGGCTTCGAGTGTAAGCTTCACCCTCACATCGGTCTGGGCGCTCACGTTTTCTGCCAGAAAACGGGCCAGGGTCTCCCCCGCGCTCTCCAGAATAGACGGGCCCTGGGTATTCGACTGCGTCGCGCCCTGCGGATTCCCTCCAGCTTGTGTAGCCGCCAGGGCGGCCAGCTGACCGACGATCTGCCCGTTGGCTTGTTGTTCGGCGGCCGTTTGCAGCAGCGACGATTGCTGCGGATTCCCCGCACCGTTCTTCCCGTTCATTGCCGCCATCAGCAGCGCGGGATCTTCCGTAAATCCCTGCACAAACCGCAAGCGGTCACTCAGCGTGAAGATCGCCAGGCGCGTTCCCGGATGAACGTCTTTGATGTATTTGATCATCTGGGCGTGGACATAGCTCTGGTCCCGCAGTTCCGTATTCAGCGAATCGAGCAGCAGAATGTTAGCTGCCTCTCCAGCCCTGGCCAGCGGAGCGTTGGAAAACACATTCGGCGGAAGCTGGGCCATTCGCGACAGCGTGGGAAGATCCGGCACTCCCCGGTGCTCCTCGAACGAGGTTAGGGTCTGAGGTTGGCCATTCTCAAAAACCTGGAATTGTTCCCCCGGCAAAGCGGTGACGGGCTCGTCCTTGCTGTTCGTGACCACCACGTCCACCAGAACCCTCCGCACATTGGCGCGGAAGGTCGTTGGTTCAGTGGAACCAGGATTGGCAGTCTGAGAATCGGCGGGAAACACTGAAAGCAGAACGAACCCGAGCAGCCAACCGCGGATCGGGAGCATGTGCAACTCCTCTGTACAGTAAAGCCTACATGAATAAGGGAGGTGCTGCGTAGAAATGTACTCCCCGAGATACAGCATGATTGACGAAGCCAGATGGGATGAGAAGGCCGGTCTCCGACGGGATGCCGTGCGCTCCCAAGTTATCGACGCGCTCGAAGCGCAAAGAGATAAAGGAGACCGGCAATGAAGAGCGTTAGTATCGTAGCGGCAGAACAGGGCAAGAATTTCTCGGATCAGGAAGGGTTGGGATTTAGTGCCGGGAGGGGGAATCGAACCCCCAAGGTACCAAGTACCGGCGGATTTTGAGTCCGCTGCGTCTGCCAGTTCCGCCATCCCGGCTCGGATGTTGATCGTGAAGAGAGTTTAAGACTAAACGGACCGGCCAAGGCTTTGCAACCCGGCTGGCTTCGCGGCACTGGTGCAGTTTCGATTCAAACTGCACCACTACCGGCTTCGCCGTTTTGTCCCGGTTCATTTTTTCACCACAGAGTCACAGAGGAACCCGACTGCTAGGCAAAACCCTCGCCCTGGTTCTTACAGGTTCGCGGTCTTTTCCATGACTCTGTGACTCTGTGGTGAGAATGTGCCCCTCAAGACGCAACTGGCTTTGCCGGGAGAGCAGTGGTCAGGTTGCGGAAGGAATTAGGTCGGCTTCCTCAGGAGCCAAAAGCCCCGGCTTTATTGGCTCTGGACGGCACCCTTCGGCTCGCTGTGCTCGCTCAGGGCAGGCTGAAAACTGAAGCCGTGCCCTTCCCAAAACCAATTACGGACGGGTTCTAATTGCTAATCGCTGGCCGCTTCCGTTAGCCCTTCACACTGATCTTCGAGAACGACAGCACGGCCCGGCTGGGTGTAGGGCGTCCCATGGACAGCGCAGGCCTGTAGGTCGTGAAGGTCATGAAGTTCAGCAACATGGTTTTGACTTGCGGCGGCAGTTCCCTGGTTCCGCCGGGATCGGAAAGTACCCGGTAGTCCTGCACGCGGCCGTTCGCATCTACGTACGCCTCAATCACCAGCGAATCGTCGTCGATCGTATCCATGGTCACGCCGAACGCGCTGGGCTGCAACTGGGGCGCGGTATTCACCATGACCAGGGGCACGTCGTTATTGGCCTGCAGCGACGCGGGTGCAACAAAGTAGGCCATCGCGATGCCAAAAATCACCAGCGCGCTCAGAAAACCAGCCGTCGCCGGGACCATGAATGCCTGGAAACTGTTCTCCAGCCGTACTAGCAATCCCTGGAACGGCGCGCGGGCCGCGGCGGCCTCGCGCGAAATCGCGACGCGCAGCCTGAGCCCCAGGTCTTCGGGCGCCTGCGGCCGCTGCACCCTGGCCAGCAACTTCTGGGTCCGGCGCAGCGCCTGGTACTCAGCTTGGCAAGCGGCGCAATCCGACAAATGGTCCTGCAGCGCGAGCATCTCTGTGCCCGTCACTACCCCGTCCAGATATGGCGAGAACAACCGCTTCGCCTGGGGGCATCGCAGTTCCTTGATTTTCTCCGTGCCCTTCATGGGATCACCTCAACCCTTCTACCCCCTCCAGTTGCCTGCGACCGCACACTGTGTTCTGGTTCCGGCGCGGTCAACCCCAGCTCGTCGCCCACCTCGCGCACATACGGCGTCAGGCGTTGCCGCAAGGCATCGCGACCGCGAGTCAATCGCGACTTCACGGTTCCGAGCGAAACCTCCAGCACTTCGGCAATCTCTTCGTAGGACATATCTTCCAGATCGCGCAGAATCAGGGTCGTGCGATACGGCTCGGGCAGCTTGCGCAATTCCTCTTCGACCCGCTGCTGCACCTCGCGGTGCGCCACGTTGTCGAAGGGAGAATCCGCGCGATCGGTCAACGCCGCCTGCATGGCTTTTTCCCCGATGTTCGGCCCTTCCGACTCCACCGGCTCGATCGAAGTCTCGCGCGCCTTGTGCCGGAACCACCAGCGCCGGCGGTTCGCCGCCTCGTGCAGGGCGATGCGGTAAATCCAGGTCTTCAGGCTGGACTCGCCGTGAAAGTGCTTCATGCCGCGAAACACTTTCAGGAACACGTCCTGGGTGGTGTCGGCCGCGTCCGCCGTGTCATTCACGATGCGGTAGACCAGGCCAAACACCGGCTGCTGAAACTCGCCAATCAGCCAGGCGTAGGCCGCTTCCGAACCGGCTTTCAACTCGGCCACGATCGCCGCTTCTTCGTGCGTCCGTGCTCCGATGGCACTCGCCAGATCACCCAAGGTGGTTGCTCCCGCCATACCGGCGTCCCCTTAATTATAGGATTTTCCACCCCGCCACGCCTTGAAAATTCCGCTCCGGCCCAGTCCCGCCAACCGCCCGCGGAACCGACACCTTCACTATCCATAGACTCCGCCGAGGCGTTCCAAGTTCCCATCCATAAGTGATTTATTTTCAGGGGATCAGGAGCAACGCCGGGCGGAGGGCAAAACCCTTGACAGGCAGACCTACGAGTCAAGAGCAAAAAGGTCATGCGCTAAGGTTACCGGCGGTTGTGCGGTGGCGTCGCAGCTCAGACCCCTACTCCGTGGCCGTGAGCCCGGGCCGGAACCTCCAGGTGAAGTTTCTTGAGGACGTCGGCCACGGCCGTGAGCAGGGCGTCCGCACCCTTTTCCAACGCCAACTCCGACTTGCCCAGGAAGGCAAAAGCGCCGTCGCGGCGCAACCAATCCTCGTTCTTCTGCGACATGCCGGTCAAGACCACCACCGCGATCCCGGCAGTCAGCGGATCCTTCTTCAGCGCTTTCAGCACATCGGTGCCAGTCACCTTCGGCAGCAACAAATCCAGCAGAATCAAATGCGGAAGATTCTCCCGCGCCTTCTTCACAGCCTCTTCCCCGTCGGCGGCCGTGATTACGTCATACCCCGCCCGGGCCAGCGCCCGCTCCGTTGCCAGCCTCAGAAACTTGCTGTCCTCGACCACCAGAATCTTGGTCATACGCGTCTTTGCTTTCCCCGGGCCAAGCTCGACTGTTTCCGCGGCCGCTCCCGCCTTGCAGGCAGGGTTACGACCGAACACTCTTCAGGTTTCCTATCGGCAGAATTCAAGGAGCGGACTAGCGCAGGGATGGGTGAAGATAAGAATTCTCTAACGTGAAAAATCGGACGTTGGTGGCGATTCGGGCATCGCGATATCGCGCTGCGACGCAGTCTCATATTTCTGATTTCAGTGCTTTGCGGGCGGGCAGCACAGGATTACTTCTTCAGCAGTTTTTCGATCGCGGCCACCAGCGAGCCTGGGCCTTTCCCCAGCATGGCATCGGACTTTTCGAAGAAGCCGGCGGCTCCATCCTGTTCGAGTGCTTTCGCGTTTTTCTGCGAGAGGCTGGTCAACATCATCACGGGAATGGCCGCCGTGGCCGGATCTTGCTTGAGCGCTTTGAGTACATCGGGACCGGTGATCTTGGGCAGCATAATGTCGAGCAGAATCAGCTCCGGTCGCTGCTCGCGCGCCAACCGCAGCGCCTGTTCTCCGTCGCCGGCTGAGATCACCTGATACCCGGCCGCGGCCAAAACCCGCTCGGTTGACACGCGCAGAAACTTGCTATCCTCGACCAGCAGCACCTTCAACGCCACGGTCTCGCCTCTTCCCCGGCCGGCAATTCCCGCCTGCTCCTAGTATGCGCGCCTGAGGATGCCAGAAATCAGAGAGGATGGACCAGGTTATTACCCGTTCAGGTGCGCTGTGCCACCGCTGACTTCTTCTCGTCGGAAAAATTCGCGGCCCCATCGAGCATGGTTTTCACCGCCATACGGCATGCAAACCGCAACTCCTCCTCGTGTCCCTCAATCCCTCTCGACAACAATATTACGGCCGTGCCGTGGGTCGTAGCCCACAGCGCCAATGCCAGCCGCGTGTGATCCTCCGGCGCCCCCCCCAGCCTCTTCGCCAGTATCTGTTCCAGCCGCGCGAAGTTCGGTCGCGATTCCCGGATGGGCTTGGGCACGCCAGACCGCTTCAACGGGGCCATCTCACGCGCGTGCGTGTAAAACAGTTCAAATTCCCGCGGCTGTTCCAGGGCCAAGTCCACGTAGGCCTCGAGTATCTCTTCGATCGTTTTCCCGGCTGTAAAGATCTTGCCGATTCGGGCTACGGTTATCCCCAGCAGGCCTCGCACCAGTGCGCGGCGGTCTTTGAAGCGGCGGTAGACCGCGGGCGTATTCGTGCCTGCGGCCCGTGCCACCGCGCGCAGGGTGAGGGCCTTGTCACCGCCCCGGTGCCACAGCGCATAAGCGGCCTTCAGGATGCGTTCTTCCAGATCAGGATCCGGCTGCCGAGGCATTAGTCTGCCCTCCCGGGGGTGAGCCCGTATTTTTTATGTTGACGACGTACACATAACGTCGTATATTTAATCACAAGTCCTCCCCCCATATCTACCCAGGGACTCTAGTCAGGAAAGGCGGCCGCGGGGCACGACACCCTCCTCGGCCGCTTGCTTTTCCGGTTCGCGCGCCGCGACTGTTCTCCGGTTACCTTGGTGACAGGGTGGACTGCTTCATAGCGTTGACGGTGTCTATATAATGCGGTACTGATTATAGTTTTCGGGCCCCCTCCTTTAGTTTGCCGTTCAGGAGTGCGAGATGTATTCGTATGATCCCGTTTTTGACGGGGGCTCCCCGGTCCAGCTGAATGCTGAACTGCGAGACGCCCACCTGGAGTTGTTGAGCGCGCACTGCGCCACCCATCAGCTTCGCCTGCGCTATTCCACCGACCATCTGGCCCGCTACGGCCAACCCGATGTTATACGCAAGTCAGCTGAAGCGGCCAGCATGCTGAGTGAGTTTTATTCCGCGGTTGCGAGACAGATTCCCCTGGCCGCGCCCGCTGCGGAAGCCCTTCCCCAACCGAGCGCCGAGCAGATCGCGCAGGCCGTGGAATGGCTCTGCGGCTCCCTGCGCGGGCAGCGCGAGCACTATCTTCCATTCGCTGGCCCGCTCAGCCGTCCGCAGGCGGAAAGGCTGGCGCCATATTTTTCCAGCGCATTCCTGGAGCGCATCCGCATTGCCGAACTTCATGGCGCGCGCGTTCCGGTCCCGGACTTCTACGCTCAGGCCCGGGCCATGGGCTTTGACAACCTGCCGGAGATCAGCCACATGGAATCGCTCACGTTCCTCGACGTGATCGTGTTCAACGAAACGTTCAGCGAACGCGGCCTGTTCCACGGGCTGGTGCATTCGGTGCAGATTGAGATGCTCGGCCTCGAACGCTATGCCGAACTTTGGGTTCACAGCTTCGTGAAGACTCGCGCTCACTTCACGGTGCCGCTGGAGATACAGGCGTTCTCGCTGGCCTCGAAGTTTCTGCGTCCGACGGCGGAGCGGTTCTCGGTCGAGCACGAAGTGCGCCAGTGGATCGCCGCCGGGCGTTACTGAGACACGGACTTCGGACCTCGGACCGCAGACCTCACGAAAGTCAAAAGCCGCGGGCAAGAGCGCCCGCACCACACACATGGCTGTCCTTCCATGCCGAAGCCCCGCCTTCGCCTTGGCTCAAGGCGGGCTGTGACCTGCGTCGTTTAAAATCAAGAGCAGGTGCCGGCCATGACGGACGACTCCATCACCATCTCGCCCGGTCCGCCGTTTAAAGCGGCGATGTTGCTGGCTATCGTTGCGGACGCGTTCCAACTGGCCGTCTTTCCCCTGTTTGTCGAGGGTGCTTTCTCTCCCGCCGACGACCTGCTCGACCTTGGCGTCGGAGCGCTGATGGTTCGCCTGCTGGGCTGGCACTGGGAATTTCTGCCATCATTTCTCGCCAAACTCGTCCCCGGCGTCGATCTGGTTCCTTTCTGGACCATCGCCGTCGCCAGCGTCTGGCGCAAAGCCAAGCGCATGGCCGACGCCGCTGTCGCCGAGAAGCAACCGGACCAACTCCCGCCACACGTGACCAAAAGCTGAGGGGGGCAGCCCAATCGGACTTCAGACCTCAGACCTCGGACTTCAGACCTCAGGAAAGTCAAGAGCCGCGGGCAAGAGTGCCCGCGCCACACGCCACAAAAAGCGAGCGGCCCGAACCTTCCGGGCCGCTGGACAGCCGAGGGCGGCTGTCCCCACATGGTTCCTGCTGAGGGCTAACGTCCGAGGTCTGACGTCCGACGCCTGCCTCTACGTTCCTTCACTCCACCCCGCCAGATACTCTTCCTGCTCCGGCGTGAGCTTGTCGATCTTGATGCTCATGGACTCGAGCTTCAAGCGCGCGACGCGTTTGTCGAGTTCGTCGGGCACCTTGTAAACCTTAGGTTCCAGCTTCTTGGCGTTCTTCACCATGTACTCGACCGAGAGCGACTGGTCGGCGAAACTCATGTCCATGACGGAAGCGGGATGGCCCTCGGCGGCGGCCAGGTTGATGAGGCGGCCTTCGCCGAGCAGGTTGATCTTGCGTCCGTCTTTGAGCGAGTACTCATCCACAAAGTTGCGGGTGGTGCGCTTTGAGGACGACAGGTTTTCGAGCGCGGGGATATCAATTTCGACGTTGAAGTGCCCCGAATTGGAAATAATCGCGCCGTCTTTCATCAAGGCGAAATGTTCTTTGGTGAGCACGCTCTTGTTGCCGGTCACGGTGCAGAAGACATCGCCGAGCTTGGCGGCTTCGTTCATCGACATGACCCGGAAGCCGTCCATGACCGCTTCGAGCGCCTTCGTGGGGTCCACTTCCGTGATGATGACTTCGGCGCCGCAGCCACGGGCGCGGCTCGCGAGTCCGCGGCCGCACCAGCCGTAGCCGGCGACGACGAACTTCGATCCGGCCAGCAGGAAATTGGTGGCGCGGATAATGCCGTCAATGGTGGATTGTCCGGTGCCATAGCGGTTGTCGAACAGGTGCTTGGTATCGGCGTCGTTGACGGCGACGATGGGAAACTTGAGCACGCCTTCCTTGGCCATGGCGCGCAGG
>Ga0187818_10000071_pt1 | contig 27448 bp, 21 predicted proteins | sample NC_wetland_sal_i_14_FD_130581 | JGI IMG/M metagenome (GOLD analysis project Ga0187818, IMG submission 130581) | Wetland sediment microbial communities from Neuse River Estuary, North Carolina, USA - SO4_3 | ecosystem: Environmental > Aquatic > Freshwater > Wetlands > Sediment | place: USA... | reverse complement strand
GGTGGATTCGTGATCGGCGCGCGTGCGGCCGTTCTCGCCGGCGTTTCGGGTTTCTTGGCGGCCTTGTCGACGGTCGCGATGATATACAGGGGTTAATTTCAGAACGTTGAGATGGGGTACCCCGCGGATTACTGAAATCCGCAAGATAGAGCACCCTCAATACCACAGGCCGTGACGATTTGGAATTTACCGAGAGCGTCATTCATTTTTTTAATTTGTGCATGGAAACGGAGACCGAACGTTGCGCATTCGATCCTATGGTAATGAATCCTGATCCACCGAGTGTTTCCCGGTTGGTTGACCAATCAAAATTGTAGTTTTCTACAACGACAACCCCATCGCTAAAAGAGCCGCTCCCACTAAAATTATATTCCTCATATACATGTATCTCTTGATTTGGCGAAATTTCAGTATGAGAACTCACCGAGATGATATATTGCACTTGTAATGCATCTGAACCACATAGCCCTATCCAACCGCCGTTCCACCTGTCACCAACTGAATTGAGAGGTGGGCTGATGCTAATTGATCCCTTACAGGTGCCAAACTCCATTAGCCAATAGCCACTTATATCGGTGGGACGTGGTGGCGTAGAGCCATTTTGTCCAAAGGCCATTGGTTCAGTGACAAATAATAAAGCAGTAGCCACCCCTAACAGCTTAATTGCGACTTTCATGGATTTCCTTCTTACGCTGCGCCTCCATCAATTACCGTGAACCGACCATGTCGCTTGCCTTGCGGCTCCGCAATAGTTCCGTGTAGGGCCGCTTCGACCAGCTCGCCAGTGCTCCAAACATGATCGGCTAAAGAAATAACCTTGACATACTCTAACATTTTGGCAACTACCTTGCTCCCCGGGAATGCCGCTACCTTTCTGATCATCACGGTCAAAAGGCCTCGGCAACTTGCTGCGGAAGATCCCGTGTGTACGAACACTCTCTAGCGAGTCAGGGAGACTGATTAAGTTTTTCTTGGTTATCTGGATGACCATTGGGTATGAAAACACGTATTCTTCTAGACATATCCCGCTCGATCTTCGATGCAGGAATACCAACACCTACCGGTGTTATGCGTGTTGATCAGGCATATGCCGAGCATTTTCTCAACACAATGCCAGACCGCGTGCTCTTCACCTCTAAGAATATTTTCGGCCGCCTGGGGTTCGTAAAAGAATGCCAGGCAAGAACACTGCTTACCAATACCTCCCGCTTATGGCGCGGCGAGCGTGCTTCAAGACTGGACTGTTGGCTGCTGCGAATGTACTCGATCTGGATTCGTGTGACGCTGCTATGGCGGACAGAAAGGCGGTTTTATCCGGAGCTTGTCCGGCAAGGCAATCCTATCGTTTATCTCATAGTCTCTGACGCGCTTCTCGAATCGCCGAACATGGTTTGCCGCCTCAAGGAACAAACCGGCGCGCGCTTCTTCTACTTCGTGCATGATTTGATTCCTTTACAATTTCCTGAATATTTTGCGCTGGGAATAGAAAAGGTCTTCAAGAGCCGCATAGAAGGTGCAGCTCAGCTTGCGGATGTGATCATTACCAATTCGGAGGACACACGTACGACGTTTCTCCAGATGATAAAGCCTACCGATCATATCCCGCACATCCTGGTCGCGCCCCTGGGAGTTACCCAACCGGCCACCGTCTCATCATCGGCTCCGAGCACCGGCGCGCCCTATTTCGTCATTATCGGAACGATCGAACCAAGAAAAAACCATCTCCTTCTTTTCAACATATGGCGCCAATTACGTAGTCGATTAGGAAAAGCCGCACCGCGATTAGTCGTAATTGGGCGCCGGGGTTGGGAGAATGAAAATATTATCGACATGATCGAGCGCTCTCGAGCGCTCGCAGGTTTTATCGAAGAGCATGGCCGGCTCTCAGATGCCGCCACAATGAAGATTTTAGCCGGCGCGCGGGCCTTGCTGATGCCCTCTTTTGCGGAAGGCTACGGATTGCCGCTTGCCGAGGCTCTAACTATAGGCGTCCCAGCGATATGCAGTGATATTCCTGCCCTCCGCGAGGTCGGCCGGGAGGTGCCCGAATTCATCGACCCACTCGACGGTCCATCATGGCAACGGGCGATCCTGGATTACATGCCTGAAGATTCACCGCGCCGTCAGGCTCAACTCGAACGACTCAAAACCTGGCCGCCACCGAGTTGGGAAGCACACTTCAAGCTTCTTGACACCCTAATCGAGCACCTTGGGTCAAAGTCCCCTACTACCTAGTGGATCGAATCTAACATTCAGTACCCGCTTCGGAATAGGTAACCCATTGAACCGATTCAAAACCCGGCGGGGTCATTTGTTGGATTTGCACCACTAGCTGATTGCTTCAGCGCTGCGATCGGCCTTATCCAAACCGACATTCCTCCATGACCCCGATCAGGGTGGGAACGACAGCATTTTGCTGGAGTACGTGGAAGCCAAACGGTGTCCACCGGAACGCTTTCGGCGCTTGATTTTGATTTCTATATCAACAGATAGGTTGTTTCAGCATATGGTGAGCTGAGACAGTAGTAACGGGCCTCGGCCGCCGCAAACTGGCGTAATCCCCGATATAGAATACGGTGTAGCCTCATAAACTGGGAACGATATATGTCAAGCGCTTGGATCTTTTTATCCATTTCCCTTTCAGAAATCCCGATCGGGAGAACTGCGACGGAGTTCTTTGCCGCAAGAAAGCGACGTATGAGGTCAAAATTGAAAAATCGTATTGGCAAGATACTTCTGAGCCGTAGGAAATAATAGCTGTAGGTCATATCTTCGTAAAGATGCCAGCGGCCTTCTACCGGCCGTGCCACCTGCAGAAACGAATATTTAAGGAGGGCGTGGTCTGGATGATACTCCATAGCTGGTGCGAAAAGATCGGCATCAGGCAACGACGCAGCAATGCTGGCAATGACTTTGGGTAGTACAACTTTCAGTCGATCGTCTTCAGCCAACGGACGATATTGTCGATCAAGATACGACAAGTTACGAATAGCTGATGGTGCCATGCCGAGTGCAGTTAAGGCGATACGATTTTCCTCAGCGCGATACTTCATAGCCTCCGTACTGTCCTTAAATCCGGCACAGCGATCCCATCGGGTTTGGTGGCTCAACTCGGGCACACCAGTAAAAAAAGTGATTACTCTAGTTTGGGCTGCTTCAGCAGCGACGAGACCCCCGAGCGACAAGACGGCATCGTCAAAGTGTGGCGAAAAAATAATGTTGGGCTTCCCGCGCATACTTACTATTTTAGATTCCCAAGCGGTTCATTACCAACTTTACGAGCCGGGGATGCCTGTTGGAACGAGTTCCAGGCATCACAACAGTGTTGCGGCAGTTGGATTTGAACCAACGACCTTCATGTTATGAGCCTGGCGAGCTACCGGGCTGCTCCATCCCGCAATAAATAAAGATTTCCGAACCCAAAAGTATAGACAACAAGATACCTAGAATCAAAATGTGTGTGGTACGTCAAGCGGATAATTCCCGTATGAAGGATAGCCTATTGCTTGGTGTTCTACATATCTCCGTATAAGAAAAAGACTTCGAGCAATTTCAGTAAAAATTGTGGTTGTGTCCAGGGTAGTGGTGTAGGAGGCTACTGACTGCCCGCCAGAGCGACCGCCACGAGTCTGGCGGAGGTGGGCCAGTCAGTAGCCTCCTACACCACGCCATGGGACACGATCCAACCATGGGCACTCCCCGTAATGAATCATCCGATAAGAAAGCGGTCCTAAATTCATGGTCTACTCATCGTTTTAGATATCCGTTCTACGCGTTCAGAATCTGGCATGGAATGATCGCCTCTTCTTGGTTCCGAATCTTAGCTCGCAATCGTTTTGCAATATCCCCAGCACGTCTCCCGCTCGCCTTGGTGGGGTCTCTATTATCGCTCATCAATTCCTTTGAGAGAGTCATCCAGGAACTGATTTTCGCGAAAGACATAGCTGAATCCGTCCTTGATAAACCGCCCATTTTCATCATTGGCCATTGGCGTACTGGAACCACATATGTCCACGAATTGATGACCATTGACGACCGCTTCACTGCACCGACGACGCTTGAATGCTTTGCCCCAGCTCATTTCCTGGTATCGGGTGGGTTGTTACGGACTCTTTCCTTCCTTCTTCCCACCAACCGGCCAATGGATAATATGCTCATTAGTTGGGACAGCCCACAGGAAGATGAATTCGCGTTATTGAATTTGGGTTTTGGTTCCCTCTACGAAACGCTGATGTTTCCGAACCATCGGCCGGTTCGCAACGAATTTTTGAATATGACCGAGATTGCACCGAAAGAAGTCGAAGCTTGGAAAGCCGGACTATTGTGGTTCTTGCAACGAGTGAATTTTCGCAGCAATAGAGAAAAAAACCTTCCAGGCGGATCGAGACGCATCGTCTTGAAATCACCTGAACATACCGCACGTCTCCACATCCTGCGGCAAATGTTTCCCATGGCGCAGTATATCCACATCGTGCGTCACCCCTACGATGTTTTTGCGTCCACTGTTTGGACTTGGCGCACCCTCTACGAAACTCAAGGCCTTCAAAAATCCTGGTTCGGTTTTCTGCCAAACGGTGGACCGAGCATTGAGCAATATGTGCTCGATAACATGGACTTGCTTTACCGCGATTTTTTTATGGGGGTAGCGAAGATTCCTCAGGACCAATTTTGTGAGGTGCGATATGAAGATATCATTCGAGCACCAGTTGCGGAAATGGATCGGATTTATCGGCATCTAAGTCTTGGTTCGCTTGATTCGCTACAATCAAAACTTACGTCTGATCTCCGCAAGCGCGAGGGATACAAGCCGAATGAATATAGTATCTCGGAAAAACACAAAGCTGAAGTTTATCGGCGATGGCGCTGGTACTTTGAAAGGTATGGATATCACAGTGACCTGACCGGTTGATTTTGTACTAGTCGACTTGAGAGATGAAGCAGCCCCCTAAGAGCCCGACCGGAAAGTTGTTGAATCGGATGAATCGGATGTGATTCGTTATCTGGCACCCGAGTTGGCGCAGGAGGGTGCTCGATGTGGAACGCGGCGAACCGGCGGATTTACGACCGTCAGGGTGTTCGATATCCCAGCGATGTGACGGATGCGGAGTGGGCGATTATCGCGCCGCTGATTCCACCGGCCAAGCATGGCGGACGGCGCCGCAAGGTGCCGGCGCGAGAGGCGCTGAACGGCATCTTCTATGTGCTGGCGACGGGCTGCCAGTGGCGGGCGCTGCCGAAGGACTTTCCGCCACGCAGCACGGTCTATGACTACTTCCGGCTCTGGCAATGGGACGGGACGCTGCTGCGCCTGCATCATGCGCTCTATGTGCAAGTCCGCGAACGCGTGGGCAAGGAGCCCAGCCCGACCACCGCCATTCTCGACAGCCAAAGCGTGAAAAGTGCCGAAAAAGGGGGGCATCGACCGACCCTACGGGCTATGACGCGGCGAAGAAGATCAAGGGCCGGAAGCGCCATCTCCTGGTCGATACGCTCGGCCTGATGCTGAGCGTCGGCGTGCTGCCCGCCAATATCCAGGACCGCGACGGCGGACCGCTGCTGCTCAAGTTCGCCAGGCGCGCGCTGCCCTTCGTCGATCGCATCTTTGCCGATGCCGGTTATCAGGGCGAGCCGACGGCGCAACGCGTGCGCGCCGCCGGGGCCTGGGAACTGGTGATCGTCAAGCGCAACAACCTTCACACCTTCGAGGTTCTGCCCAAACGCTGGATCGTCGAGCGCACCTTCGCCTGGTTCGGCCGCCGTCGCCGCCTCGCCAAGGACTTCGAGAACCTCGCCGCTTCCGCCGTCGCCTTCATCTATCTCGCCATGATCCGCCTCATGCTTCGGCGGCTGGTAAGGCCAACGACATGAATCCAAACTTCCCGGTCGGGCTCTAAGTGACCGGACATGGTCTCGCCTGGACGAATCTGGTCATAACCGGCTCCACCCCGGGCGTGACTTTGTTGGCCACCGGCGGCGGTGCGCGAACAAGCGCATTAGCTCCGCTCTAGAAGTGGAAGCGAAATCCGGCCGTGGCGTATTGCGCGCCTTCGTGCACATTGTTGATCAACCCGAAAATCCCCGAACGGTGATGAAATCTGAAAAGGAGCTCATAATCGGGGTATTGCGGTAATGCAAAGGTGATCTCTGGTGAGAAGTAATTTAGGAGTATTGATGCAGTCGGGTTCTGACCATCATTTAAAGCCCTCTCATTCCTATCGACCTGCGTCGCGAGGCTTGGTCCATCAGATAAGGCGATCGAGGTCTTGATAGTGTCGTTCCAGGGAAAGGCGGTCCAACGGACGACGATGGCGACCCAGAATTCTGCCGCGTTCATGTCCCCGAAGCGCTTTCCGATCCCAAACTCCGGTTCGATATTCAAAGCGTTCCCAAACGTGACCAAGCGGCGTGAGATCACCCCGGCGGCAAGCTCGGAACGGCCCGTTTGCCATTCCCGCAGAGCCAGCGGAAAGTAGGTGATTTGTCACCCGCCATACAGCGCAAAGCTGCAATCGCCCTGGCACGGGCCAAAGAAATTGTCGCCGTTCCAATCGATGCGCCGCACTTCGGCGCGCGACGGCGGTACCGCAGGCGAGGTCTGCGCGGTCTCGGTCCGATCCGTGTTGATGGGACCGGAGGAATCGACGTTTGGCACGCTAGACCCGGCGCGGGCACCGGTAATGCCCGACGCCAGTGTTGCCACCAACAGCGCAATCGTCAGCGTGCAGCATTGATTAACGGACATTCCCCAGATGACCCCCCGATTTCTGACAAAATAGTAACGGTCAGGGTCGTTCCTGGCAATCTCGTCCGTGCCTATCAGCGCACCGGATGCGTCCTGGACAGGCCATTTAGCAGCTGCCGCCAAGACACAATGACGAGAGGTCGCCGATCAGGCCAGGCCACGCGTGCCGAAACTCGCCGCCTTGATGGACGATGCTAAGGCCGACGTGCTCGCCTTCATGAACTTGCCAGAGCATCGCGCCAAGCTGCACTCAACCAACCCACTCGAGCGTCTCAATGGCGAGATCAAGCGACGCTAGGACGTCGTCGGCATCTTCCCCGACGAGGCTGCCGCCATTCGCCTCATCGGCGCCTTGCTCCTCGAACAGAACGACGAATGGGCCGTCCAGCGCGCCCGCTACACGAGCCTGGATAATATCGCTCCGCTTGGGGATAATCCCACCGTCAAGCTGCCGCCGGTAGCTGGAGCCTGACATGGCAGCCAACGCTGTCCAGAACGCTGCTCCTACCCCACGCCATGGGACACGATCAAAATTGTGTGACGCTCGGCCAATACTTTGAAGGATGACAGTTAGCCGACTTCGCCAACTTATGGCACAATAGCAGCCTGGACACTATGCTAATGATTGGACGCAGGTATAGACGAGTATTAATCCAAACAAGAGGGAGAATTGGTCAAAAAATGTGCCCGTTGATATTGTGCTTTTGTCGGCGATGAAACTTTATCTTTTTCAGCGTGCCATGTTTCGTCGGCTCGTTATCAACTCGGTTTTGTTGACGGTGATATCGGTCGGTGTCGCCGATCTCATCACTGCGCAAGCGGAATATGAATTGCTGACGCGGGGGGTTATCCAGGTTGGACAATTTTCGGTCATGCTCCTCACCCTTATACCGGAGGTCATCTATTTGGACGAGCCGCTCATTGTCACCACGGCTGTCGTATATACCTATAACGAGTGGATCACGCATAACGAGATCGTGATTCTACGGATGGCGGGGCTGCCGGACCGAAAGCTGGCGCTGCCAGGATTAGTCGCGGCGTTTGTTGCGATGCTTTTCACGGCCTCGATGTCGCTTTACCTGCTGCCGATTTCATTTCGAATCTTCGAAGATATACTCTTCGATGCGACGTCGAATTTGTCTACTGATGCCCTGGTGGATGCCCTGAAACAGGAGTATCCGCAGGAAATAGCGCCGAATCTGTCGATATCGTCCAGGAAGTATCTCGGCCAGAACGAATTTGAGGGCATCACGATCCTTGATGGTCGCAAACCTGATTCCTTCACTTACATTTTCGCGGACCATGGCAGCATAGTGATAGAAAAAGAACCCAAGCTTGAGCATGTTCTGCTGCTCGAGAATGGGATCTATACGGTCCACAATCGCGAGAATGATGCCCCTAGTCCCACAACTTTTAAAGTGCTCGAGATACCGATCGGAGATGATGCGCCACCCGTGAGGCGCGCGTGGAGGGGATTCTTCGAGGAACATATTGCGCGGTTGCTCAACCCGCCGTCGACAGTGCGGGCGGACGCTTTCGAATATGGTCAATGGGTGGCAGAGGGTCACAAACGAATTCTCATGCCGCTTCTTTGCGTAAGCTACGTCACCTTCGTGATTGGTATCCTAATGCACAGTCCCCCCCGGAAAGGACTCCGCAGCAATCTGCCGGCCATCATCACCCTAGCAGGCGTATTCCTATGGCATATCATTTTCGTCGTTACCCAAATTCTCATCGCGCGTTTGCCGATCCTGGCACCTGTGTTCTACCTTCCACCCGTGTTGCCCTTCGCCTTTGGCCTATTTCTGTTGCGCGCGCGAGACCGCGTCGCGCGGGTGCCAGCACAATACATTGCGGCGTCTTCGTGAAAGACCCCGCTGTGGGCCCTGATCGAGCAAGTCGACGAGCTGGCTTAGGGAGATTCCAGCCGAACTGATTAAGCCTGTCGCTCCTTACCAATCCGGGATGCAAATCATCACCGGCCCGGGGCATGGGGTCGACCATCTTTATATCGAAAGCATCTGCATTTTTCTTCATGCTCTCATCGTATGGAATACAATTAAGCGCAATCGTTGCACTTCGCCCCCCACCCCCAAAGCTTTCGAGTAAGGTGTAGGCCAGACGTAAGTGTGATCATTCGCCATGAAAAACGATTGGATGGCAGCTCATCTCACGGCCGCCGTTAGGGCAAATCCTTGACCCGGCTACCGTGCTCGTCGGCTTCGATGCGCTTCTTGGATGTGCGCACGAAGGCCGTGTTGTGACGAAGACAGGCCTGGATTGTGGCATTCAAACTTTTCAGGAAGACGTATTGTATAAGCAGGAAAGTCAATGGCAATTCCAAAGCTTCACGGAACAGATTGACGTTGCGCACAAACTTCTGACCAAGAAGAATCATGACTGATTGGACCGTTATCCCAACTAATGAGGCAATAACAGCAAGCGCGACGCCCACCCGTGTCGGACCGACGCCGTCCGTCAAATTCACTAAAGCAGTTATGGCCGTGACGCTAAGAATGGGAGCAAGAAACGCGAAGCAAAATAATGCTGTGGAATCCAGCTTATCACGAAGCGCAATATGCGAATACCAGCACTGCGGCAGAAACTTGATGGCACACTCGGCAGATCCCTTCGTCCATCGGAATAGCTGCGTCTGAAAGACTTTGAAAGTTGTCGGAAGCTCACCGGGAACGGTGACGGTAATGAGTAAGAAGGACCGCCAGCCTAACAAATGGATGCGATAGCTGAGATCGATATCTTCGGTCAACGTATCGCCGAGCCAACCACCAGCCTCATCGATCGCCGCCCTACGAAAAATTCCGCAGGTTCCGTTGAACTGCGTGTAATACCCTGACCAGTTTCGGGCAGGTCGCTCGATCGCAAAAATCGAGTCGAGGAAGCGCCGCTGGACGCGTGTCGCGAGATTGTCGTCGGCGTTGATAAAATCCAACCGCGCCTGTACAAAGGCAAGCGAAGGATCGCGCAACAGCGGACGCATCGCCAATCGGAGAAAATCTGGCGAAGGGATATAATCCACATCGAATATAACAACATATTCGTGATTGGATCGCTTCAATCCCTCGGCAAGTGCTCCTGCCTTGAATCCGTTCCTGTTCTTGCGATGCAGCAAGACCGCATCGATGTCCTGTTGCTGCAGCGTCGAAATTGCCTGTTCGGCGAAAGAGACACTACCATCGGTACTGTCATCGAGAATCTGTATATGCAGCCGGTCTTTCGGCCAATCGAAACGCCCGACTGCCTCGGCTACGCGCCAAACCAGATTGTGCTCGTTGAAAGTCGGGATTTGTACCAACACATGCGGCAACAATGCGTCGGCGGGCAGAGGTGTATTGAGTATCCTTGCCTCCTCGGCCAAGGAAGCGCGGCGGTACCTCAGTAGCCGCATCACGAGCCAGGCATAGTGGATGCCGAATAGACAAAGAATTGTCAGCGATGTTAGCAGAATGCCGTAGTTAAGTTCAGCAAGGAATTGAAATATCATGTCCGGTCCAAGGCTGCCGTACTGGACCGGCGGTAGTCACTGATATTCAAGCGATTACCGTGCCAATTGAGCGACCTCGTTACGCACGCTTGGAGCCAAAGCACCGGGAGCAGCAACTCGCGGGCAATCCAGGCTGCAGGAGACCGCCACGAAAACGGCCAGTCCTTCCTCTTGAGGTAAAGCGCTTCCAAAGCAAACCAACCCGCCAAGAAAATAAAGATCACGGTGGCGGTGTGCGCGGCAACCACATGGTTCCAGAAAATGCCGCCAGCGAGCGTTGCTCCGGCCGCGCAACCAAACGGCTCGGCAATAAATGATGCCTTGTTATGATAGCGGCGGCAGCAGTGCCAACGCAAATGGCGATCCCAGAAATCACTAAAGCGCCGGCAGCCTACGGGATAAATCGCTGGCCAATCCATCACAATAGTGTCGAGGCCAACTGCTCTGATGGCTGCTCCCAGCACGGAATCCTCACAAAGCCCCAGGCCCATTGCGGGGATGCCACCAATACGCGCGAGATCGCGCTTTCTCAACAGCATGATGATACCGAGGGTGGCGACGATGCCAACGAAATCGGCGGCAATCAGCATGCGTGCCCCAAAACCATTGTACATGGCGCATTCGAGTTCCCCGACGAAATTGCCTGGACGCACCGCGACCGGGATCGTCGAAATGAGACCGACCGTTGGATCCAAGCGCGCAACCATGCGCGACAGCATATCGGGCTGAATTTTCACACCGGCATCGCACATCATGAGAAGCTCGTGCTGCGCCTTATGTTCGGCCTTTGCCAGATTATTAACCTTGGGATTGCCAGAGACTTTGTCGTCGCCGATGAGGAGACGCGCTGGAATTCCGGAATGGCGGACAATCGCCGCCTCTATCAGCGCGATTGCCGGATCGCACGAATCCGCAACCACGAAGAGGATTTCAAAATCGGCATAAGACTGCCGGAAAAGTGCGTCAAAATTATCTGCAAGCTCGGCGTGGATACCCTTGACGGGGACGATGACCGACACCTTAGGTGCTTTAGCAAGCGCGACATAACGGGGATGCCGCCTGGGCAAAAGGATGGTACCAACATAAATAAGCGTGGCGGCAAGCCACCAAGCTCCCAAGCTCCAATATACGATCGAAGCCACCTTGCCCCCGCCCATCTAGCCTAGCTTTTTTGCTTTTTTGGAGACATCTTATAATTATAGTGACCAACAAGTGACAAAGCCATGACCTTTTAGCCGGCGATACAATGAAACATCCGCGGTCGATCCTTATTACGGGTGCGAGCGGCGGTATCGGAGCCGCATTGGCCCGCGCCTATGCCGGTCCGGATATCATGCTAGAGCTTACCGGGCGCAACGCCAAGCGCTTAGAAGAAACCGTAAATTCATGTCGGGCAGCTGGCGCCGAAGTCCAGAGCACCATCCTCGAGATCACGGACGCTGAGTCCGTCAAAGCCTGGATCGAACGCGTCGACGCCGCGCGGCCGCTCGACCTTGTGATAGCGAATGCCGGGATTACCGGCGGGATTTCGGCCGATGGCGACGGTGAAACACTGGCCGACGTGCAACGCATCATGAGCATCAACTTCGGCGGTGTATGCAACGTCTTGCACCCGGTGATCCCCTCCATGCGCCGACGGCGTCATGGCCAGCTTGCGTTGATATCCTCGCTCGCGGCGATTCGCGGGCTGCCTTACTCTCCTGCCTACTGTGCCAGCAAAGCCGCGCTCAAGGCCTATGGTGAGGCACTTCGGGGCTGGTTGCGTCCGGATGGAGTCAAGGTTTCAATTGTTTTGCCTGGTTTTGTCGATACGCGACTCGGTGGTCACATTACGGGTCCGAAGCCATTTCAAATGAGCCCACAGCGCGCTGCCCGCATCATCCGCTCTGGATTGAGCCGTGACCGCTCGGTCATTGCCTTTCCGTTCTTGTTGCACGCAGGGATGAAAATCCTGGCGGTGTTTCCTGCCCCTCTAGTTGATCCGTTTCTGAATGCTGTACGGGTCGAGATCCGACGCTACGAATGACGCGGTCCTGTTCAGACGGCATGAAGAAACTCTGCGATGGAGCGAGGCTCACGCGGTGAGTGCCTTGCAGTATATACGATAGACCTTACTCAGCTTGGCGCCAGAGCTGCGGATGGCGGCGATGGTCGCTTTGTTATCCTCGAGAATCCAAGACAGTTCCACCCGTTCGACGCCTCGCGCCCGACCAACTTTTATCATCTCGGCGAGTGACAGGATGTTGAGCGCAGTGCCCAGCGGCGTAGCACGAGAAGCCTTCCTCACACCACGGAGAATCACACGAAAGGATTTTGGGTATCGAACGTTAAGCCGCCACAGTAGTTTCGCCCATCCGAAGGGAAAAATACGCCCGCCCAAATCCGCAATGGCCTCGTTGAGATCGGGGACCGAAATGAGCACCCCTTCTGGGCGACCATCGATGAAGCCGAAGAGGAAAGCTTCGTATCGGACAATCGGTCTTATAGATTGGGCGATGTAATCCACCTCGCGCTCGGTCAAGGGAATAAAACCCCAATTGTCGCTCCATGCATCATTATATATGTCCATCATCAGTCGCATGTCGTCCTTAAATCGGCGCTTGTCAGACGCGCGTATGAGAATTCCTCTCAACTCGTGTAATCGTATCCTAACTTTTTCAATACGTTCTAGGATTCCTTTATGAGCCTCGGCAGTCGAGTTGATAAGGTAGGCATGCACGTCCTTTGCTTTGAAATAGCCTTCGTCCTCGAGACGACGACTGTAATAAGGTGGCGAATGAGCCATCATCACCATGGGCCGGCTCTCAAAACCCGACACTAATATGCCGATCTCGTCATTCATCGACAGGCTGTAGGGGCCTAAAATGCGGGACATTCCCCGCGCCCGCAGCCATGACTCGGCCGTCTCAAGGAGCGCATGGATGACGACCGGATCGTCGATGGCCTCAAAAAAACCGAAGTTCCCGGTCGCATCCTTGTGAATTGCGAGATGCTGATGATTAATCTGTGCGCTGATCCGGCCAACAGCGGTCGAGCCGCGCCAGGCAATCCAATAGCACGCCTCGCCGTGGTCGAAGAACGGGTTCCGGCGACGATCGAGGAGCTTGCGCACCTCTCTGCGGAGGGGTGCCACCCAATAGGGATCGTCCCGATAAATGACATAGGGCACGTCGATAAAGTCTCTAACGTCCCGTCGTCGCAGCACTTCGGTAATTCGGATGTCGCCCGGCGGCGCAGCATCAGTCATTCATGGCACCATATGTCGACGGGGAGCGTGGCAAGACGGGATTCATCCGTCTTAGCTGGCAGGATCGACGGTGACCAGATCGGGGGTCTGCTGTGACCCCTTTCGCCAATTCGAGGTGACGAGCTGAAGTACGGGTTCATTTACTGTCAAACTTCACCAAGTAGGAGCACGGCATTCAGTCCGCCGAATGCAAATGAATTCGATATTGCGTAGCGAATGCGCTGCTCCCGCGCGATATTTGGAATTACGTCTAGATCACATGATGGATCTGGCTCTTCGAAATTTGCTGTCGGCGGCAGTACACGTCGTTGGATAGCAAGGGCAGTTGCGGCCGCTTCCAAGGCTCCAGCGGCGCCGAGCCCATGCCCAAGGATTGCCTTGCTGGAAGATATGGCGAGACGATCGGCATGTGCTCCAAACACTGCGCGGATCGCCTGCGTTTCGGTTGCATCGTTTAGCAATGTGCCCGTTCCATGGGCATTGATATAGTCGATAGAATCCTCTGCTATTCGGGCGTCATTAAGTGCGGCGCGAATCGCTCGAGCGCTCCCCTCGGCACTGGGCGCGATGATATCACCGGCGTCAGCCGACATGCCAAAACCACGCAACTCGGCATAGATCCGGGCATCGCGGGTGATCGCTCGATCCATTGGTTCTAGCACCAAGATCGCAGCCCCTTCACCAAGGACCAAGCCGGAGCGGGTCCGAGAAAATGGGCGGCAAGTATCCGAACTAAGAACACGAAGCGCCTCCCACCCCTTGAAACTGCCGACGGTGAGGCAAGCTTCAGCGCCGCCGGCTAGTGCTACCGTGGCCCGTCCGTATCGGATCATGTCGAAAGCCAAGCCGATGGCATGAGTACCAGAGGCACAGGCGCTCGCTACCGCAAAGGCCGGTCCCCGCAAACCCAGATCCATGCTGATCTGGCTGGCGCCGGCATTGGCCATTAGGCGAGGAATTCCGAATGGATGAAATCGTGTCGCGTTTTGACCATAGAGCCGATAGTAGCCGTCATCGACGGTATTCTGCCCGCCGATGCCGGTTCCAACAATTGTTGCCGTTGCTTGCGCGAGCTCCTCGTCGATTGTTAGACCGGCATCGGCGACTGCATATCTTGCTGCCATAACAGCGAATTGTGCGAACCGATCAAGAAGAGGGAGGGCACGAACGTCGAAAATCTGTTCTGGAATGTGATTCTTGATCTCGGCCGCAATGCGAATATTCAGCCGCTCGGTAGGAATCGTAGTAATAGGACCGATGCCCGAGCGCCCCTCGACCAAGGCGCGCCAATAAGATTCGAGATCGTTGCCGACCGGAGAGACAACCCCTATTCCCGTAATCGCGACACGGTTCATGATGCTTTAGACTTGGCCAGAATGGAGCGCACACCCTCCACAACCTGACCCACAGTCGTAAATTCAAGACGAGATTTCGTATTCGGACTATACGGGATTTCAATATTGAATCGTTCTTCGATCTCAAACATGATTTCGACCAGATCCAAAGATTGAATATTGATATCTTCTAGTCTAGTTTCTGGTGTCAATGCTTCCACGCTAAGCGAAGAATGCTTAGAGATTATAGACCTAACTTCATCAAATGCGTCTGTCATGGACTCCCTCTAGAGAATTGACTGTAGCCGCATCTATTTTCACTCTTGCTGGGGATTGATCTCATGCCCTGGTCCGGCGGGTGGGTGTCGCGCACGACTTGGCCTAGGCGCCGTTTTTTCTCTGCAAGGCAAGCCGCACTGCCAGCGCCGGTAGGTCGAGCTTACGCGCGATGATGGCCGCATGCTCTTCTGTCACGGCGGCCACCGCCCCGCGAAGCTGATCCTCCGTGTGCTCCGAGGACAGGAAGAAGCGCAACCGCGCCATTCGTTCGGGCACCGCCGGGTAGAAAATCGGCTGCACGTTGATGCCGCGCCGGTACAACGCATCCGACAGCCGACCGGCAATAATTGAGCTCCCGGTGATGATCGGCACGATGCCAAACCCGCTGGAAATCCCAGTATTGAGATTCGCTGCCTTGGCGCTCTCGAGAAAGAGCCGGGCGTTGGCGTTAAGCCGGCGTACGCGTTCTGGCTCGCGCCGAAGAATTTCGAGTGCAGCCAAGGCGGCGGCGGCGATCGGGGGCGGCATGCCAACGGAATAGACGAAGCCCGGCGCTGAAAATTTCAGATATTCGATTAGCTTACGGGGGCCGCCGATATAGCCGCCGCAACCGGCTAAGGTCTTGCTCAGCGTTCCCATCCAGATTGTGCTGCCGGCCTCGACGCCGAAATGGTCGGCAAGGCCGAAGCCGTGTGGCCCCAGCACGCCAAGCGAATGTGCTTCGTCGACCATCAGCCATGCGCGATGCCGCCGCGTCGTTTCGACGAATGCTGGCAAATCGGGTATGTCGCCTTCCATGCTGTAATGGCCTTCGATCACCACCAGGACGCGGCGGTAACGCGCCCGGTTCTCGGCGAGCAGCCGGACGACTGCGGACACGTCGCCATGCGGGAAGCTTATGCGGCGTGCGCGGGCTAGTAGCGCGCCCTGAATCACGCTGTTGTGGATTAACTCATCGTGGAGAATCAAATCACCTTCGCTCATCAGGTGGCCGATGACGCCGACATTGGTCGCGTGCCCGCTGACGAAGGTCACGCAGTCCTCGACCCCTAGTATCTCGGCCAGGGCGCGTTCGAGATCGCGGTGAACCGCGCGCTCGCCCGAGACTATGCGGCTGGCCGACGCCGAGGTGCCGTAGCGGTCGATGGCCGCTTTGGCCGCGGCGGAGACGCGTGGATCGCCATTCAGCCCTAGATAGTTGTAGGACGAAAAATTCATATAGCGCCGGCCACCGATCACGGTTTCCGCACCGGCGGTTTCGTCATGGACGCGGAAAAAAGGATCCTCGATACCAAGCAGCTTGCCAGCCGAGCGGACCAGCTCGATCTCGCGGTAATGCTCAAGATCGGCATAGTCGTCAACCGCCGCGGCTTTCGCCCGTGGCGGCTGGGCAGCAGCGGTTTGCGGACTCCGGGGCGCGGAATAGTGCTTTAGCAGACTCGCCTTATCCGCCGCCGAAAGCCTCGATTTCCTGTCCGCTTCGTTCATGGTGCCTGACCACCCGAGTTTGACTGCACGCGAACCAACGCCTCGACATCCAGCTCAGCGACCGACTCTTCATCGGTTTCGTGGTGGAGCGCGGCCGTGACTATGTCGCCGTCGTCGAGGCCCGTAGAAGATGCCTTCACGATCCGCATGGCAATGGATGACAGCGTGGTGCCGGCGGTGAGCGAAAGCATCGGCAGATCGATGCCAAGCCTGCTTTCGATCGCCAGGCGAAGCTCGACCGCCATGAGCGAATCCATGCCAAACTCCGAGAGCGCGCGATAAGGATCGATGCGCTCTGCAGCAAGCAGCATGATTTGTGCCGTCTCTTCGCGCAGAACGTCGAGAACGAGTTTCACCGCCGCATCCGTGTCGAGCTCGGCCAGTCGCTCGGCGAGATCGATGACGTCCCCTTTCGCGCCGTGCGCAGCAAGCGCCGCGAAGGTCGGCGAGGCCAGTACCGGAAGATGGCGCCCTGCCTGATCCCATTTCATCGCGGCGAAGGCCACAACCGGCTCGCCGCTCGACCACAGATGCGGTAAAGCGCTGAGCGCTTCGCGCGCGGTAAAGGGGACGACCGCAAGTCGGCGCGTCAAGGCATCACCTTTTTTGTCATGGCGCGCCAGGTAACCAACATCACCGATCGCTCCCCACGCGACAGCAAGCGCCGGCAAACCTAGTGCCGCGCGTGCGCGCGCGACCCATTCGAGCGCCGCGTTGGCGGCGACATAACTACCCTGTCCCGGAGCGCCGAGCACAGAGGTCGCTGAAGAATAGAGCACGAACAGCTCGATCGGATCGCGGCGGGTCTGGAGATCGAGATTGACTGCCCCGCCGAACTTGGGCGCAAGCACACCCTGTATGCGTTGCGCGGTGAGATCGCCGATTAACCCGTCATCGATCGCCATGGCGGCATGGAAGACCCCGCGTAAGGGCGGCATGGTGGCACGGATCTTAGCCAGGCTCGCCGCGACCGCAGCGGCATCCGCGACATCACAGGCAAAAACGCGGACATCGATGCCACGCCTGCGCAATTCCACCAGCGTCGGCGCCGCGCCCGGCGTGTTGTCACCGCGCCGGCCGAGCAAGGCAAGATGACGAGCGCCGCAATCGGCGAGCCACTGCGCCGTTGCCAGGCCGAAGCCGCTCAAGCCGCCGGTTACCAGATAGGTCGCATCTGCAAGCAAGGCGAAGACGCGGCGCAAAGGCGCTGGTTGCGCGGCAGGCTGCCGCTCAGGCACCAGGACGATCTTGCCAATATGGCCGGCACCCTGCATCAGACGGAACGCCTCGACCACCTCGGAATAGCCGAAGCTGCGATAGGGCAACGGTTGCAAAGCGCCTTGCTCCATGAGCGCGAGGACATCCCCCAATAGACGCTTGGCAAGGGTGGGGCGTTCCTTGTGAAGCCGATCGGCGTCGATCGCAAAGTAGGCAACGTTCTTGCGCAAAGGCCGTAGACCGACGTGCGTATTGAGATAGAAATCGCGCTTGCCGAGCTCGAGAAAGCGCCCGAAAGGCTTCAAGAGGCCGAGACTTCGCTCCATCGCCTCGCCGTCCAGCGAATTAAGAACGACATCGACGCCCTCGCCCCGCGTTATCTCCTTGACCGCGTCGGCGAAGGCCAAACTGCGCGAATCGAGGACGTGATCAAGGCCGAGCTGGCGCAGGAAGGCGCGCTTCGCCTCCGACCCGGTGGTTGCGATCACCTCCGCGCCGACGTGCTGCGCATAACGAATGGCGGCGAGACCGACGCCGCCGGCACCGCCATGGATCAGCACGCGTTCACCCGCCTGCAATTGAGCGAGCGTGCCGAGGGCATAAACCACCGTGAGATAAGCCACCGGGATCGTCGCCCCGGCGGCAAAACTCATGCTTTCCGGTAAATGCATTGCGGCATCAGCCATAGTGATGACCTGCGTCGAGAAGGAGTTTGGCGCTATGGCCATGACGTGGTCGCCGACGGCAAAACCCGTCTCGCCCGGACCGACGGCAGAGACGATTCCAGCACATTCAACACCGAGGCACGGCCCAGCAAAACCGTCGAGCAGCGCTTCTTCCGGTAATACTCCCAGTGCCCACATCACGTCGCGGAAATTAAGGCCAGCTGCTTTCACCTCGAGCGCGATCTCTCCGTGTCTAAGCGCGCCGCGCCGCGCCGTCTTCCAGCACAGACTATCGAGGCGGCCGGGCTGGCTAATGGTCAACTCGACCGGTCCCGATGGGTCAGGTTGCTGTGCAGGCAAGCCGCGAATCAACCGCAACGCACGACGCCCGGCTGGTGTCCACAGAATTTCACTCTCGCCATCGGGGAAGCCGACTTCGGTTGCCAGAGAGCACGCAATCTTGTCCGGATTCCAAGCTGCCGGCAAGTCGATCAGCCGGCAATCTAGCTGCGGAGTTTCATTGGCGATGGTTCGCACGATGCCCCAAAGTGCGGCCCCCGCCGCGCCATTGTCGATCGTCGCTGTCGTCGATTGTTGCGCATCGAGCGTTACGACCCACAGCCTGACACCTGCACGAGTGCTGGCCGCGAGTTTTGCCACCGTAAGCATGGAAGTCAGACGCGCACTCGTCTTGGCGATTAAGTCGCCACTGGCCGGGTCCGGGCCGGGAAGAACGACGATCTCGACGGCCGCCTCGCCACCGGCAGTAATCGCCGTACAGAGCTGGCTGCCATCGCCGACCGACGGGTAATCGAGTGCCTGGGCCGACAGACCCAACTGTGACAGCTGCTTGACCAGCGCGGCGGCGGCAGGGTCCCCACGGGTGGCGAGCACCACGGCCGACCCCCCGCTCGCTCGTTGCCGGGTTTCTGGCATCGTCTGCGCCGGGCGTTGCGCCACTACCAGTTGGACGGGCCAAGAAGCACGACCCAAAACTTGACATGGCGTGGTGGAGAATTCGGCCTTTACCAAGGCATCTTCCCAGCCTTTGCTGTCGCGCAATGGCGAGAGGACACCACCGAGTGCCGGGTTTTCCTGCCACCACGCCGGTGTGCAACCGAACAAGAGGTCCCAAACGGCGTGCGGCTCGGGTTCCGCCATTAACAGCACGCCGCCCGGCGCGAGGCGGCGGTAAAGCGCGGACAGTGCGACACTATCGGCGCCCAATCGCGTCAGCCCATGCACGGAGAGAACGAGATCGAAGCTCTCTATGCCTTGTACATCCTCGGCGCCGCGCAGATCGAACCGCTGTGCCCGAGCGCTGGCAAACGGCGAGACAATGGCGGCGAGCACGGCGGTTTTGTCTGGATCCGGGTCGGACGCAACATAAGCCGTTTGGCGAACCTGGCCGGCAAGTCGCGTGAGCAAACGCCGAGTCAGAACGCCGCTGCCAGCGGCGATCTCAAGAATGCGCAATGGCCGACCCTTCGGCCAACCCTCGGCAATCGCCAAGACGCTATCGCACAGCGCGTCGACCGCATTCGCGCCGCTGGGGGAGGCATAGAGGAACTGGTCCAGCAAGGACAGGGGCTGCACTGGCGCAGCGGCGAAGCCTTCCCTAAACACCGACGGCAAGGAATCCAAGGCCGAGGCAGTCAAGGCTAGCTCGGCGACCATCCGCGGCTCGTCGTCGAGCAGCGTGCGCCAAATCACCCCCGGCGGCGGCAGATTGTCCGACGTCAGCTGCCAGCCATCCTCGGTTTTTGCCGCCGCGCCGTGCCGGGCAAGAAAATCCAGCATGGCGCAAAACAAGGGCGCCGCCATCGGCGCCAATCGTCCGGCGGCGATCAGAGCATCGACGCGTGCGGCTGCATAGTCGGGAAACACAGAGCGCGCAACCTGTTGCAACGCTGACACCAGGAAAGCATCGAACAATTTCGCAATATCGGGTGAAGCAGATTCACACGGTTTGACGGCGGCACGAATAGCGGCGACATCGATATCTACGCCGCCCAAATCTTCACCTGATGGTACGGCGGCAAGTGTGAAGCGGAAGCTATGCTGGCCCGGATCGGCTCTGCGACCCGAGCGAACTTGGTGGAACCAGCATTCCCTCGCGGTTGCGATTATCCCGCCATCGGAATCCAGCAAAACGACCGAGCCAGAAATTGAGCGTGTTCCAGATCGCTCGATGGCGATCCGCGCCGAAGCCGGCCTGCGGCCATAGGGTGCCAGTAGACGAAACTGGCCGAATCTCAATGGCAGGAAAGCCGTATCCCAGCTCCTGCCTTTGGGCTCGGCGTGGAGAGCTATAAATCCCTGGAATGCGCTGTCGAGGAAAGTGGGATCGAGCAGGTAGTCGCCTCGGCAAGCCGCGTGAGGATCGAAGTGCACCGTCGCGGCGCCTGGCGCCGTGATCTCGACATAGGCAATTCGCCGGAACTGGGGCCCATAATCGAGGCCCATGGCCGATGCTATTCGATAGATCACTTCAGCGTCGACCACACGCGTAGGCATGGGATTGGCTGGAAATGGCACCGGCGAGGAAATGCGTTCGGCGCGCAGGACGCGTCCGGCCGCATGAAGTGTCCAGGCCTCATCGCTGAGCCGCGCCCGGCTGGCAATCTCGATCCGTGCGTCTTCGTAAAGGTGCACTCGCACTTCACGTGGAGCGCCGTCATCGATCGGCAAGCCGCGCATGGTTTCAAAATCAGCGACTTCGAGCGCCATGGCACCATCGAAGTTGGCCCGGGCAGCCGCCAAGGCCATCTCGATCATCGCCGCCGCAGGCAAGAGACTCACTCCCTCGAAGACGTGATCGGCCAGCCAAGGCTGCAGGGAACTATCAAGTTGATTGAACCAAGTGCGTTCGTTTGAATGGTGGAAACCGAGCAGTGGATGTTCGTGAATCGGATGTACTAAATCGATGCCTTCGCTGGTGAATGTCATCCAATGACGCTCGCGCTGCCACGGATAAGAGGGAAGCCCGCGCAGAACAGTTTCGCCCGCAAAAGCTTCTGAATCCGATATGTCATAGCCTGAGACGTGACAATGCGCGGCAATGTCCGGAAACGGATCCCGCTCCGCCGGCAAGCGCGTCAGAGTTCGCACCAGCCGTCCTTCGACCGTCGCGCTGCGAAGCTGGTCGCTTAAGAAGGATTGCAGGATTGAGTTGGGTCCGATTTCGACGAAGATGCGGAAATCTTCGGCGATAAGGTGATTGACGGCCTCGCGGAACTGGACCGGCATACGGATGTTGCGCCACCAGTATTCAGCGTCAAGAGAACTTCCTTCCGCCACTGCGCCAGTCACGGACGAAACGAATCGCCCGGCACAGTCAACCGGCGCGATCGAAGCCAGGCTTGCGAGCAAATCTTGCTGGATCAGATTCATGGCGGCGCTGTGGAAGGGGTAGTCGAGATCGAGCGGCTGATAGCGCCAGCCGGCAGCTTCGGCCGTCGCGGCAAAGTTTTGGATCGCTGCCGCAGAGCCCACCAGTGTAACCGAATTATCGCTGTTGACCGCGGCAATTTCCAAGCCGCCGCTGCGGACGATGGCGTCTTGCGCCGCTTCGGGACCAAGCCTAAGAACCGCCATCCGTCCCATGCCCCGGGTGCGGCTTTGTTGGCGGCTGCGCGCTACGATTACGGCACAGGCATCAGCAAGCGACAAGGCCCCCGCCGCCCAGGCCGCGGCGATCTCGCCAACGCTGTGCCCGAGATGGGCAGCGGCCTCGATACCCTGCGCCCGCAAGGCTTGAGTAATACCAACCTGTACAGCGAACAGCAGCGGTTGCGCGACGCTGGTATCCTCGAGCGCGGCCGGGTCGTCATCGGCCAGCAACCGATCGACCACGGACCAGCCCAGCATCGGGCCGAGGATGTCGTCGAGGGAAACAAGCGCTGCTCGGAATGCCGTGCTCATGGTCAAGGCATCGCGCGCCATGCCATGCCACTGCGCACCGTTTCCGGAATATACGAAGGCGAGCTTGCCGGCCACCGTAGTTCCAGCGATCACCACGTTGGACTGCTCAGCGCGCACGAACGCGTCGAGATGATCCGCCATGAGCGTGCAGATCTTATCCGCGAGGACGAGGCGATGTGCGAAATGGGTGCGCCGGCGCGCCGCGGCGCGCAGTACCGGCGCCGCCGATTCCGCGGGCACTCCGCGCAAGATACCGGACCAGCGTTGCGCGAGCGCGTGTAACGCATCCTTGCTTCGCGCGGAAATCAGCAGCGGTGGTGGTTTGGTTTCAGATCGGGGCGACTTTGACGCTACCGCCGGCGGCGGTGAGGCTAGGATAATATGAGCGTTGCTGCCGCCAAAGCCAAAGGAGTTGATCCCGGCGAAAATCGTACCTTCGTTGGGAAGGGCCAGCGGCGTGGTGATGACGCGGAGATTAAGCGCGTCGAAGTCGATGTGACGGTTTGGAATGTCGTGGTTCAGGGACGGCGGCAGGACGCGCCGCTCGAGACTGAGCATTACCTTGAACAGGCTGGCCATTCCAGAAGCCGCCTCAAGATGACCTATATTCGTCTTCACCGAGCCGATCGGGAGCGGCGTTTGGCGACAGCTCGCCACCGCATCGCTCAGCGCGCCGGCTTCGATCGGATCACCAACCGGCGTCCCAGTGCCGTGCGCTTCGATGAAGCTGAGCCGATCGGGCTGCATGTCGGCTGCCGCATAGAGAGCACGCAGCAACGCGCCCTGCGCTGCTCGGCTCGGCAACGAAAGCCCGGTGGTATGACCGTCCTGGTTGGTGCCGCTTTCAACAATCAGCGCCCGGATTAGATCGCCATCGGCCAGCGCCGCGGTTAGCGGTTTCAGAATCACGGCGCCGCCGCCCTCGGAGCGGACATAGCCGTCGGCACGATCGTCGAAGGTGAAACAACGGCCCTGGCGCGACAGCATCGACGCGCCGCATAAACCGATGAAGGGATTAGGTGAGAGCAGAAGGTTAACGCCACCAACGACGGCGAATGGCACCCGTCCTTCACGAATCGCCTCACAGGCCAGGTTGAGCGCGACCGCTGCAGACGAACAGGCGGTGTCAACGGTGAAGCTTGGACCATGCAGGTCAAGAAAATGGGAGACGCGATTGGCGATGACGCTCAGCGCGTTGCCGCTCATGAAATACGCATTACCGGCGGCCGGATCACCCTGGAGCAAGGTCCCATAATCGGTGGAGGAAGAACCGACATAGACGCCGCCGCCGCTTCCCGCGAGCCGGGTTGCATCCAACCCCGCGTCCTCAAGGGCCTCCCATGCAAGTTCGAGGAAAAGCCGCTGTTGCGGATCGATCTGCTCCGCTTCGCGGCGGGAAATGCCGAAGAAATCCGCATCGAATAAATCGATGCCCTCGATGATACCAGCGGCCCAGGTATAGCTTTTCCCGCGCGATGTGCCACTGGGATGGAAGTAGAACGATTTAGTCCAACGCTCGTCCGGTATCTCGCCAATGGCGTGACGCCCGGAGATCAACAGGTCCCAGAACTGCTCAAGGTTACTAGCGCCAGGCAACCGGCAAGCCGCGCCGACGATGGCGATCGGTTCATGTGGCATGGATGAAGGACTGGCAATGCGGCGCTTCGTGTCCCGAATGGCCGATTACAGACACTTTTGCCCCCTTTATTTAGTTCATTATACGAAAGAAGATAACCGGAAGTCATAGTCCCGTGCAATTCATTCAATATGCCTGCTCGCGCTTTGCCGCTCATGGCGTCAGGCTTTGCGTTACCGGTATTCTATTCCATTTCCTGGGCTTTGCTCGGGCGTGAATGCCCGCCCCGCCATCCCCGGCTACGGCTCCTTCTGTCCGGGTCAACTCTCTCAAATCCCCCGGTACAAAATCGGCCAGTCAGGTCAACACCTCTTCGCGTCCTCATATTTTTCGATCAGCTCTTCGAGATGGGGCGATCGAATTCCGGAAAAATGACAAATGAAATCACCCGCCGACCAATTTCCCTTACCTGACATTGCATGAAAGGACGCTCGTTCCATGGGGAAGCTATTAAAGAGCTTCTGATTTGGCTCGATTTCAATATTCCGCCTCACTTCGGAAAACCATTCCATGAGGGTTATGAGCGATTTCTGCTCCCAAGTTCCATTTTCAATGTCCGCATCATAGAGCCAGATGAGATCAAGGATGCGTCGAGCGGAAGGGATGTTCTTTACAAATAAAATTCCCAAATTCGCGCCCGCATCATCCTCGGTGAGCAAAATCGGCTTTTTCGAACGGTCCAGCCGGGCGAATTGCTCGACAATATCAGAATTCATATTCGTGATTAACGCGTCCGCATCGATATATAAAATATTCACGTAGCCATCCAGCAAGAGCTTGAGAATAATTGGAATCTTCGCCCATGATGGCGGTCTTTCAAAAAAAAGCGGACGCTCTTCCAATAAAAAATAAGAAAATCCATTTGTCTCCGCGAAGCGTCTATGGCTATCAAGACAAGCCCTGACGCGATTACCATAGCCGGGGCCGATGGCTACGCTGCATATAGCGATGTTGCTACTAGCGCTGACTTTTTTTCTCAATTCTATATTCTTAATCGCCTTTTCGATTGAATAGCTAATTTCAGGCGGATCACTCGAATCGAGTCGTAGATCGGAAATGAGGGCCTGAACCCTTGGGTTTTCGCGGAATAAAAATTCGCGCCAGGCCACAAGACCGCTACGGCCAATTTCCGCCATCTCGGAATTGCTATTTGCCAAATTATCTACGGATTTCTGCGTCGACTGCAACTTTAGATCTAAACTGTTTAACACTCTCCGCGTTCGATGAAAAAAGATAGAGAGCATCAACGCAATGATGCCAAGCACTATTACTATAACATATGATGCTTGCATACCCCCCTCCGAAAAAGTCAAAAGCGCGCCATCAGAATGACGGCAAAAATCGAACCGAGCCATCGGAACGTCGATACAATTTGTGATGGTAGTTGGCCGCCAAAGAGTCGCTTAGCTCAATGAAATTGATATTGGAATCAATCGTTCGCCTCAGGAGCTCAGCGCCTCCGGGGCGCTCCGGTCTCAACAGGGCGAAAAAAGAAAACCTTTCATTGTTGATAAGCAGCAGACGAGGCCCGGTTCGTTTCAAGAATTTATTGATCGCGGCAATCACGCCGTACTGAGAATTCTCGGCCGGGCCATGCTCGCAATAATCGTCTCCGAGAAGAATGCCGTTCTCTTTCAGCTTCGGGTCATAGGAATGTAAATCCGCGAGAACCGTTTCATAATCGTGTGCGCCATCAACATAGACAAAGTCGAAATATTGATTAGGAAAGTTTTCCGCCGCTTCACGCGAAGTTGTCCGATGGATCGTAACGCGCTTATCGGTCGCAAATCGCTTCGATACCTCCGTGTGAAGCCCGTCAAAGTAATCGTTGACATTCTGTCCTGCTGAAATTCCAGCCCACTCGGAAAGCTGCCTGATGTAGCGTTTGGCATCACCGAAACGTGGCGACCATGCAGGAGGGTTAAACCAGTCAAAATCGAGATCGAAGCGCCAAGGATCGATAAGATGCAATTCCCGTGGTGCGCATACTTCAAGTATGCGCGCCGCGTTATCTCCCTTGAAGACGCCTATCTCGGCCCAACGGCCTCCCTTGGGCAATAGTTTGAGCCATTCAGTTCTTTCGCAAAGCAGATACAACATGATCCGTTCGATTAAGCTGCCATCATTGATTGCGCGAGAACATCCTAGCGGGCGACCGTTTCGCTCTGCAACTTGTCTCGAACCTTGTGGCGGGTATTCAAGTTTATTTCTTTATCATGATGCCGAGAGCATCGGTCGCATCGTCGCTCTTCGTTGAAAGGCTATCAAACAACATCACCTTTGCCAGATTTGCTTCAATATATCTCTGCTGCTGGCTGGTAAGAAACGGGCTTCGAAAAGCGCCCGCCACTTGCAATTTTCTCAAGACGTCTCGAGTCGTTGGCGCTCCCTCCCTCTCCATTGTCGGGTCTAGCCAATGAAGATCTTCAATAATGTACATGCCTCCGGATCGCAGATGAGGAAATAGATATCCGAAAGCGATTTGCTGATGATGAGAAGCATGGCTTGCATCGTCAATGACTATATCAAGGGAGTTATTGATCGTGCCTACGAGACGAGCGAGATCGGTTACTGACGACATGTCGCCACGGACAATCGTGCATCCATCGATATGTACGCTGGAGAAATCATCAATGTCGAAACCGAAGAGTCGGGCTCTCGGGAAATAAGTACGCCACATCTCGAGGGAAGGGGCCCGAAGCCCGGAGGTGGCAGTCGACCCCTCGGAGCCGTTGTTGGGACGTCGCTCGTCCACATCAACTCGGAGCAAGCCCATTTCTACGAACACGATGTCGTTCTCGCGGATTCGATCGAACAAGCTCTTATAAACACGGGTGTATTGATGTGCGTCGAACAGCGTGCCTTTGTCGCTGCCAAATTTATCCGCTAAATAACTCAGATCATCTACGCCAGCCCCCGGTAGCCAACATTTCCTAGCGAAGCGCTTCACTCGGTTCCCGAGTAACTGCGGAAATCTCATTTGCCACTCTCTGCTGCATCGACAACGGCCGATAGATGCAACTCATCTGGTTGCGTCGTGAGGCAAGACGTCCAACGCTCGGGAGGTTCAGTATAATACAAATATATAACCCGATATTCTCGATATGAACTCTGGAACAGCGCAAATGATGGAACTTTGCGGGGTATCGGAAAGCCGCAAGGCGGAACATCTTTCGTCTATATCGTGCGCTTAGGAATATCCGCTTCTGGCATGGCTGCGTCCGTAATGTCTCTTTCTGGTACAAATTGGACGCGCAAGAGCCGCCTATCCATAAAAGAAAAATTCCAACATTTTGTGCAGACCCCACCCCATCCCCACATTGCCAGCAATGAAATAGAAGATAAATGGAAGTCCTTTTTGGCGGGCCAGCCGAAGATTGAAGGCCAGCGTCAGCGGCAGGATCGCGCGGGTG